>Ga0126381_100010809_pt1 | contig 10292 bp, 3 predicted proteins | sample PanSoiMetPlot_28_FD_96465 | JGI IMG/M metagenome (GOLD analysis project Ga0126381, IMG submission 96465) | Tropical forest soil microbial communities from Panama - MetaG Plot_28 | ecosystem: Environmental > Terrestrial > Soil > Tropical forest > Bulk soil | place: Panama | collected 2016-02-17 | reverse complement strand
TGGAATTTCGCCGTACGGCGATCTGACGAGTACGTCTGTATAGTCGCCGGTTTTCGAGTCCGGTGTAATTCCCGCATGCAGATCCTCCAGAAACGTGTTTCGGAAGCAATGTTGGGCGAGGTACTTGGTAAGCCTTTTCATTACTACTGAATCCCTTGAGATCGCATTGACGGTTTGGCGGGTCATCGTGTACTCCGTTCTACCAACCACTTTGTACTATTGCATGTCCCGAATGGACAGGGGATCTGGGCCGCACGCTCCGTTGCGGAACCACTTCATCTGCCGGCCGTCACGCCGTGGCGGAAAGCGACATTGTGTGAGACGTGATTTTAGGTTGCAGTTTACCCGCACGCGGAGCCGAATCAACGAGCGTTGTGCCTGTTAATGCTTCATTGTGTAAGAAATGCGTCTGCCGCAGCGATCCAGGGGAGCTTTCGAGCGTTGTGTAACTTTGCGCCTCTGCGAACCCCCGCAAAAATCCATTGAAGGCAAACTACAACGTGCTGGGCGAACTATGGCTGCCGCGCTCGGTCCTTGCGTCGAACCTCATCGTGTCGATGCCGAAGGCAAAGACGCATCATTGGGCGGGCGTCACCCTGAGCCTCAAGAACATCTTCGGTATCGTGCCGGGGATGAAGTACGGCTGGCCGAAGAATCTGCTGCATTGGTCCGGAATTCACGAGAGCATCCTGGACATTTGCGCTACAGTTCCGATTCACTTCGTGATCGCGGACGGGATTACGGCCATGGAAGGCAACGGTCCACTGCAGGGAACCGCGCGCGAGTTGGGCAAGCTCGTTCTGGCTGACGACCCCGTCGCGGCTGACGCCACGTGTGCGCGATTGATGGGTTTCAATCCAGTTAGAGTTGAGCACATTCGTATGGCTGGTGATTTTCTAGGAAACCTCGACGCCCGCGCAATCGAGCTGGTCGGGGATCGAACGCCACTGCCATCCCGGCCCTTTGCGGTTCTCCCGGCCTTCTCTTACCTCCTTCATCGATCGAGTTGACGCGCCGCCCGATCGCGGCGCGGAATGGATCATTGTGTAAGATTGCGCCTCGATTTGGGGACGTGAGGAAGTCCTTTCACAACGGCCCAATCCGGCATGCGCCGGCAGTTCCCTGATACAGGCCTGACGGAGTCGGTCATCGGGAAAAATTCGAACTGGGAGTGGCCGGTTTGGTCCGCTCTATCGTTGTGTAAATTCGCGCCTCAACAGCTGATCGAGAGGCAGCGGCCACTGAGGCAACTGTGCGAAGGTGGTGCCGTTGGCATCATTGTGTAGTGTTGTGATTCCTCGTTGGAGCAGCGGATAGGTGTTTGCTCGGGCGACGTCACTCGGCTCGGGTTACCTTCAACGAAACTGCCAGCTTCCCAAGCTCGACGACGGGGGTTCGAGTCCCCTCTCCCGCTCCATCTTTTCAGCGATTTACAAGGAATTACTCGCTGCGTTGAACCCACTTTTCGAGGTAACGAGGTATCCGCTACATCGGAAGCTATTAATAAGAAGCAATTTTACCGATTGACGAGCATCCAGCCAGGCTGGGCGTCAAGCGCCAGGGCCGACACGGAAACAAACTGTTGTCGGAAATGCTCGATCGATTTGCGCCGAAGCGCTGACCTAGCGGGTCAAAGAAAGCGGTTACTGAGGATCTGGTTCTAGGGGCGAAGCTTGCCCTGGAAACTTCTGGTCGGCGTCCGCCTGATGCTCAGCAGATCATTAACGTCATATTGGCAGGTTGGTTCATCGGTAAGCCTCGATAGAGGGGCACCCGGAAGCGCCGACTTGGGCACTGCTCGCTAGTTTTCCAACTGGGGCAATGTCTGAGGCGCATGATTTTGTGGCCTGCCAGGAGCGAACACGAGGGAGCATCCCATGGAGGACCGTCCGGCACTAACAGCCCGATCACCTGACGAGGCTCGCCACGCTCGCAGGAGCGTAATATGATAAATCCTGCCTGGCCGGAAACAAATTCAGTGAGCCAGGTGGAGGGGGCTTCTCCAAGTGGCCGGCAAGTTCGCCACTCCGAAGGCAGCGCCCGAAAGGTCTTTGGGCGAAAGATGCCGTCTGCCCGGAAGGGTCCTCACAGCTGTTCTCGCTGGCGCCTCGACCGGAGTCAAGCAACGCCGTGCCACGCTGAACGGTTTCCTTTGTACCCTTCTCCTGCTATTTCCGACTGCCGTTTCGCCTGGCAAGCAACTGCCCCTCCGTACCTATACCACGGCAGACGGCTTGGCCCACAATTTCGTTGGATGCATTGTACAGGACTCTCGTGGATTCCTTTGGTTCTGCACTATGGATGGGCTTTCGCGCTTCGACGGCTACCAATTTACGAATTTCGGTGTCGATCAGGGGCTTTTGGGCCACATCAGCACAATCGTCGAGGCGCAAGGCGGATCCTATTGGGTGGCTACTTGGGACGGCCTCTATCGTTTTCGTCCAGCCGCAACCGGATCGCGCTTCACCTCATTTCGGCCGGCGGATCCCAAAGCGCGGGCAACCTATGCTCTCGCCACAGACGGCGGCGGTGGGCTCTGGGCCGGCACGCAAGGCGGCCTGTACCATCTCGAAGAGCTTGCCGGCCAGTGGCGTCTGCACTTCGTGGATATCGGCATGCCGAACCGGAACTGGGACGACACAGCGATCGAAACACTCCTGATGGACAGGCGCGGAAACCTTTGGGCTGGTGGACTAAGCGGCCTATATCGTCGCTGGCCAGATGGCCATACGGACCACTACACAACTCGGGACGGCTTACCTCATACGCACGTAGGGCACCTGCGAGAGGATCACAACGGCCAAATCTGGGTGGGAACGTGGGGTGGCTTATGCAAGTTTTCTATAACGGGATTAGGCCGGTCATCAATCGAGAAGGTAGCCCCTGCGAAAGCAGGCATCGCCGGTAACGTCGTAACGGCGTTGTATGAGTCCTCCGATGGGACCCTGTGGATCGGGACAGGGGACGGCCTCAGCGAACGCACCGTCAAAGATGGAATTGAGCGATTCGAAAGCTATACTACGGCCAACGGCTTGATCTCCAACCAGATCTGGTCCATTGGCGAAGACCGTGCGGGCAATCTCTGGCTGGGCAGCAATGGGGTCATGCGACTTACCCGAGCCGGATTCGTCACGTATACGGAGCAGGACGGACTGGCCAGCGACTTCGTGATTTCGATTCTTGAGGACCAAAAGGGCGAGCTCTGCGCTCTCACCAAGCCCTCCGATCACACGGCCTCTAACCCAACCGTGTTCAATGTATTCGATGGGGAGCGGTTCCATCCGGTCCGGCCTAACATGCCCGGAAACCAGGACTACTATGGATGGGCTTATCGCCAGCCCGCATTACAGGATCGTAAGGGTGCTTGGTGGATCGCGACCGGTCAGGGGATTTACCGTTACCCGCCGACCTCCAGCATCGCCGATTTAGCCCGCGTGCGGCCGGAATCGTTCTACGCCTCACGCGGCAATCTCCCTGGTGAAGATGTAGTCCGCATCTTCGAGGATTCCCGCGGAGACGTTTGGATTGGAACGTATGCGGGCCCGACTTCGCCCATTAATGGCGTTGCCCGTTGGGACCGGATCAGTAATTCTTTACGTCGCTACCAGCAAATGGAGAGCGTATCCTTCGACAGGCTGGCGGATACGTTCGAGGAGGATCGCGCAGGAAATCTCTGGATCGGTTTTCACACAGGCCAGCTTGGCCGTTACCGACATGGCGAGTTTCGAGTGTTTACGAAGGCGGACGGCTTGCCATTCGGCGCCGTCAATTGCTTACACCTGGACATGAAAGGCAGGCTCTGGGTGGGCGGTGATCGCGGCGTCGTTCGCATCGATTCGCCGGATGCGGCGGTGCCGGGATTCGTCCGCTACGGAACCGCCGAGGGCCTTGCCACAAACATTATTCGATCGATTGCGGACGATGCGTGGGGGCGAATCTACATTGGAACGGATCGAGGTGTGGATTGTTTCTCGACACGAACTGCTTTGCATGTGCGGCACTATGGCCCGATCGAGGGACTCTCCCGGGGGATCGGAGTTTCCTTTCGGGATCGGCACGGAGCCATCTGGTTCGCTTGCGGTTCGGGTCTCTCCCGGATCGAACCTCGGCCTGATAATCCGACACCAGCCCCGTCGGTTCTGATCAGCGCATTGAAAATACGTGGTGAGAATCGTAATGTTTCGGCGCTCGGGGAAACCAACATAAACGATTTACAACTTGCGCCAGATCAAAACCAGCTACTGGTGGAATTCGTGGGATTGAGCTTTGCGCCTGGGGAGAAGCTCCGCTACCAGTACCGTCTGGAGGGTGCCGACCAGAGCTGGAGTCCCGCTACCGATCAGCGCAGTGTCAATTACGCCAGCCTTTCTCCCGGGAGCTACCAGTTTCAGGTGCGCGCTGTATCTACCGACGGCCTTTTAAGCGACAGACCAGCGAGCATCGCGTTTGTTATTGAGACGCACATCTGGCAGCGCTTGTGGTTCCGCATGCTCCTATTGACACTCGTCGCGTCGCTGCTTTACGCATTCTACCGCTACCGCCTGGGCCGCCTGCTTGAAATGGAACGACTTCGCACCCGGATTGCCACCGACCTCCACGACGACGTGGGCAGTACGTTATCCCAGATCGCCATCCTGAGCGAAGTGGCTACTCGACGTATAGAAATGGACGACCGGACCCGAGGTCTGCCCGACATTGCGCATCTCTCCCGCGAGTTAATCGATTCGATGAGTGATATCGTCTGGGCTATCAATCCTGAAGAGGACCGCCTCGACGATCTAGCCCACCGGATGCGCCGATTCGCCAACGACCTTCTCGCCGCGAGCGGCGTTTATCTTCAGTTTCGCGTGGCCGATGGGGGGCGGGAAACGGAGGTCGGAGCCGACATGCGACGACAGATCTTCTTGATCTTCAAAGAAGGCTTGAACAACGCTGTGCGCCATTCTGGATGCACGGGAGTTCAGATCGACATAAGCCTGACGGATGGGGTCTTCTGTCTAGTGTTGCGGGACAATGGCAGGGGCTTCGAGTGGGGATGCGTCACTAAAGGCCACGGACTTTCGAGCATGGGTCAACGAGCCGCTCAACTAGGAGGCTCGCTAGACGTCGATTCAAGGCCGAATCATGGGACCACCATCGCGCTGCAGGTGCCCTTGAAGCGTACACTCATTCTCCGCTGGAAAGAACTCCTACACAAACACGTAGTTCGCATTTCTCGCGTGCGGCGTACCATGAAACCCTGAGCGGGTAGTCTGTCTGGTTCCCATGTCCGGAATTCCTGTACTCAGAGTCGCGATTATAGAGGATCAGTTCGGAATCCGAGAGGGGCTCCGCCTCCTTATCGATGGCACTACCGGATATAGTTGCTGCGGTTGCTTCGAATCTATGGAAGACGCGCTCCCGCAAATTGCCCGCGACCCACCGGATGTAGTGCTTGTTGATATCGGACTTCCGGGTATGTCAGGTATCGACGGAGTTCGACTTCTGAAGCGAGATCATCCCGATCTGCCACTGGTCATGCTCACGGTTTATGGTGATGATAAGCGGATCTTCGATGCCCTTTGCGCCGGCGCATCCGGATACTTGCTCAAGAAAACTCCGCCAGCCCGCCTGTTGGAAAGTTTGAAGGAAGCCACCTCCGGCGGTGCACCGATGTCTCCGGAGGTCGCCCGCCGCGTCATCGCGCTTTTCCGAGAAATCCGTCCGCCTGAACACGCGGACTACGAGCTAACCCCCCACGAAGTCCGTCTCCTGAAACTCCTCGTTGAAGGCCATAATTTCGCTTCGGCGGCACAGGAGCTGGGAGTCACAGTCCACGCGGTTTCGTTCCACATGCGCAGCATCTATGACAAATTACATGTGCACTCCAAATCGGAAGCCGTCGCGAAGGCGCTGCGCCATCGAATTGTAAGTTAGGCCGAAATACCTACATGCTCGTGTAGTGACTTGCGGTCACTCTCGGGATAAATTCCACAAGTAGCGCTCGGAACCAACCGGATCACTCCCACGGTTGCCTATAGAAGCGCGGGGCTCACCGGTCCCGTTTTGCCGCCATCGTGTCGGGTATGGGTAATCTCAAAGGCGTCGTAATCGAGTTGCGAGCCTTTTCATGCTGAGGAGAGGTAATGACCTCGCGACCATCCAGTGGTGAACAAAGGCCTGCGCCGACCGAGAGTTTCCAGGTGGCCGCACCGAACCTCGCTCTACCCAAGGGAGGTGGCGCAATCCGTGGAATCGGGGAGAAGTTTTCGGCCAATCCGGTCACCGGCACGGGGACCCTCTCTGTCCCCATCGCCACAAGCGCGGGCCGGTCAGGTTTCGGGCCGCAGCTGAGTCTGACGTACGATTCGGGATCGGGCAACGGTCCGTTCGGGCTCGGCTGGAGTTTGTCCACTCCATCGATCACACGGCGAACCGATCGGGGCCTTCCACAGTACCGGGACGCCTCCGAATCGGATATCTTCATTCTCTCCGGCGCAGAGGATCTGGTGCCGGCACTCGTTCAGGACGCGCAAGGCCAATGGGTGCGCGAAACTCTCCAGCGGGACGGCTACACCGTTATGCGATACCGCCCCCGCATAGAGGGTCTGTTCGCCCGTATCGAACGCTGGACCCGAATCAGCGACGGGGATACCTATTGGCGCTCGATTTCGAAGGATAACATCACCACGCTTTACGGAAGCACACCGGCGAGCCGGGTGGCGGATCCAAACGATTCGAACCGCGTTTTCACATGGCTGATCGCGGAGAGCCACGATAATAAAGGGAATGCCATCGTCTACGAGTATGCGGCTGAAGACTCCGCTAACATCGATCTCTCAGAGGCTCACGAGTGCAACCGCACTGACGCGAGCCGCTCGGCTAACCGTTACCTCAAGCGAATCAAGTATGGTAATTTGCCATCCCTCCTCATACAGCCGGATGTCACGCAACTGACCTGGCTTTTCGAGGTTGTTTTCGATTACGGCGAGGGCCACTACAGCGAACAAGCGCCCGATGCTCAGGGACGCGTATTCGCGACGGCTTCAATAATGCCTGCCCAGCCCTGGCCGGCCCGGCAAGATCCGTTTTCGCGTTACCGGTCCTGCTTTGAGGTGCGCACCTACCGCCTGTGCAGGCGCGTGCTGATGTTCCACCACTTTCCGGATGAATTGGGGACGCAGGATTACCTGGTGCGCTCAACGGAATTCACCTACGATGAGACAGCGATCGCCTCCTTCATTACCGGCGTAACCCAGTCTGGCTTTGTGCGCCAGGGCGACGACACGTACCTTAAACGGTCGCTGCCCACCCTGGAGTTCGAGTACAGCCAGGCGCAGGTTCAAGAGGAGATAAGCGATGTCGATCCGGAGAGCCTCGCCAACATTCCTTCGAGTGTGAACGGCCTCCAGTACCAGTGGCTGGATCTAGATGGCGAAGGACTCCAATGTGTGCTGTCGCAGCAACGCGATGCCTGGTACTACAAGCGAAACCTCAGCCCTCTTACTTATGGCTTTACAAACGGCAAGCCCGCGGCATCGGCTCGATTCGAAGCTCTGACCGAGGTCACAAAGCTCCCCGCCTTCGCGGAAGCGACGGTGCCGCGCCATCAGTTCCTAGACCTTGCGGGAGATGGACAACTTGACTGTGTAGTCCTTCAGAGCCCCATCGCGGGTTTCTACAAGCGAACAGAAGAAGAGGATTGGGAGACTTTCACGCCGCTCCCCTCCTCGCCCAACGTCGACTGGAACGACCCGAACCTTCGATTCATCGATGTCGATGGAAACGGTCATGCGGACATTCTGATCTCCGAAGACCAGGTCTTTACCTGGTATCCATCGCTGGCAGAGGCTGGCTTCGGCGCTCCCGTTCGAGTACCCAAAGCACTGTATGAAGAGGAGGGCCCGGCAATTGTTTTTGCAGACGCCACCCAGTCGATCTTCCTCGCCGACATGTCGGGCGACGGGCTCACAGATATTGTCCGCATTCGGAATGGCGAGGTCTGCTATTGGCCGAATCTCGGATATGGACAATTTGGCCGTAAGGTGTCGATGGATCAGGCGCCGTGGCTGGATTCGCTGGCCCAGTTCGACCCCCGACGCATCCGTTTGGCAGATGTCGATGGCTCAGGCGTAACTGATCTGATCTACCTCGCCCCGGATGCGGTCCGAATCTACCTAAATCAGGCCGGGAACGCATGGGCCGCACCTGAAACCGTGCCGAATTTCCCGCCGGTCGACGATGTGAGCGAGGTGCAGGCCCTGGACCTCCTAGGGAATGGCACAGCCTGCCTAGTCTGGACATCCGCGCTCCTCGGCGATGTCCGGCGGTCGATGCGCTACGTCGACCTGATGGGCGGCCAAAAGCCATATCTTTTGGTGCGTAGTCGCAACAACCTTGGCTCAGAAACGCGAGTCTTCTACGCGCCCTCGACGAAGTTCTATCTTGCCGATCGGCAAGAGGAGCAGCCGTGGGCGACACGGCTCCCATTCCCGGTGCAGGTAGTAGAAAGGGTGGAGACGTATGACTGGATCAGCCGGAACCGTTTCGTGAGCCGCTATGCTTACCATCACGGTTATTACGACGGAATCGAGCGCGAATTTCGTGGCTTTGGAATGGTGGAGCAACTCGATACAGAGGAATTGGGTTCGCTGACAGCGTCGGGCAGCTTCCCCGACGCCGCCAATATCGATGCGGCTTCCTATGTGCCGCCGGTTCTGACGAAAACCTGGTTCCACACCGGCGCGTACCCGATGGGCCCGCGCGTTTCGCGAATCTACGACGAGGAATACTATCGTGAGTCAGACGTGCCCGGAGGCGTACCGGGCCTTACTGAAGCCGAATTTGAAGCGATGCTTCTCCCCGACACGGTGCTTCCACCCGAACTCGATGGCGACGACATCCGTGAGGCCATCCGCTCGCTCAAAGGCGGCATGCTTCGGCAGGAAATCTACGCCCTGGACGCCGCTGCGGAGAGCGATCAGCCGTACACGGTCTCTGAAAACAACTACACGATCCGGATGCTGCAGCCCTTTGGCGGAAATCGCCACGCCGTATTCTTCTCGCATGCGCGTGAGTCGATCGATTTCCATTACGAGCGGAAGCTCTACGATGTCGGCGGCCGAAAACTTGCCGATCCGCGCGTGACCCACAGCCTGATCTTTGCTGTCGACGACTATGGTAACGAGTTGCTGGCGGCGGCCATCGCTTATGGCCGGCGGCATGATGATCCAGACCCGATCCTGACTGATGCAGATAGGGGCAATCAACGCACTCTTCACGCCACTTACACGGAAAGCACCTACACGAATCCCATCCTCGAAAAGGACGCTTACCGTCCGCCGTTGCGGGCGCAAACCAGCACATTCGAGATGATCAAAGTGACCCCTGACGCCAACCTGCGAGCCATTACGAACCTATTCAGCTTCGATGAGATGGCAGCCAAGGTAGCCGCAGCGAGCGACGGCCAGCACGACTTGCCTTTCGAAGATCTATACGCTGTCGGAGCCAGCGAAAACCATCCTTACCGGCGTCTCATCGAGCAGGTACGAACACTCTACCGCAAGGACGATCTACGCGCCGGACTTATGCTCGGCAACGTCGACCCACTGGCCTTATCGTACCAGAGCTATAAACTCGCATTCACCCCAGGCCTGCTCGCAGTATGTCAAAGAGGACAGCAGAACCTTCTGCCAAGCCCAGCGAGTGCACTTCGGGCTGAGGGCGGCTATGTTCTAAGTGACGATTTAAAGGCACAGGGACTTTTTCCTGCATCCGATCCTAGCGATCATTGGTGGACGTGCTCCGGCCAGCTCTTTTATTCGCCTAACCCCGCGGACACTGCCGTGCAGGAGCTGTCGGACGCCCAAGCAAATTTCTTCCTGCCCCGACGCTTCCGCGATCCGTTCGGAAACAGCGCGACTCTACTCTATGACAACTATGACCTGCTTGTTCTGGAAACCGAGGATGCGCTGGAGAACAAGCTCACCGCGGGCGAACGGGCTGGCGATGGAACGATTAGAAATAAAAATGATTATCGGGTATTACGACCAGCGCTGCTCACCGGCCCAAACGGGAATCGTGTGGGGGTAACGTTCGACGCGCTCGGGTTAGTGGGTGGCTCTGCAGTTATGGGTAAGGCGACGGAGAATCTGGGTGACTCGCTGGCTGGATTTGCGACCGATCTTAACCAGCAGGATATCGAGCAGTTTTTCAACAATCCCACTAGCTCTGTTGCTGCAACTTTGCTCGGCAACGCCACTTCGCGCATTGTGTATGACCTGGGCCGCTACGCGCGCATCACGAGCAGTCCC
>Ga0126381_100010808_pt1 | contig 10292 bp, 15 predicted proteins | sample PanSoiMetPlot_28_FD_96465 | JGI IMG/M metagenome (GOLD analysis project Ga0126381, IMG submission 96465) | Tropical forest soil microbial communities from Panama - MetaG Plot_28 | ecosystem: Environmental > Terrestrial > Soil > Tropical forest > Bulk soil | place: Panama | collected 2016-02-17 | reverse complement strand
TTACGGCAGTTTGAAACCTCCCCCTACAGGGCGGTTCCGAGGGGCCCACCCTCATCTCTCGCACAGCATGACGCTATTCGCGTCTTCTTGACACAACAACTCCCACTGTATCAGCCAGATCCGAATTTACGGGAACCACATAATTCTCTTTTCGGTGCTGTTTGCGTATCCATCGCACCCAGTTGGCGTTCGCAATTTTGAGGTACTTTTGACGCCAGCTTTCTTACGCTGGAGGTGAGGGGATTGATGGGGAATTTTAAGACCGACTCCGGGCACCACTTCGCGACGGGAAGGCTATTCACACCCTCGTTTGGAGTGGTGCCCGAACGGACTGGCATCTGCGGCCAGCGGGAAGGCCTCGTGTTAGGCCGCAACTCATCGCGAGGAGGCCTGGTTTTTGGTGTTGGATTGGGACCGCTTGGTGTCGCCTAGCTCACCCAGCACCGTTATGGCCGCGGCACGGACACTATCAGTGTCCCAAATGCTTCCGCGTGTACGTTGTGCCATGGGAAACAAGAGCGCAGACGAAATTGGTTGCGGACGATGACGCCGCACTGCCCCGAGCCTCAATATGAAAATCGTGCCGAAAGATTTACACCCACGCATTCGATCTATGGACCAAAGGTCGATGCCCTTGGCCGCTAGTCTCGCAGCAGATACGAACTTCATCGAATCAATGTATCAGCATCGTTGCCGACTTCTCCGCGTCGCACGACGGATCCTCCAAAATGAAGACGACGCTGAAGACGCTGTTCAAGACGCTTACCTGAACGCTGTGCGCCACTCCAGCCAGTTTGCTGGGAGATCCAGCTTTTTGACCTGGCTTACCAGAATCGTCGTGAACCAAGCCGTTGGGCAACTGCGGATGAAGCGGAGCCAACCGAGAATAGAAAAGATGTCCGTCAGTGACTGTGCACATGGGATTGTGTGCGTGTCCAAAAGCCGGAACCTACAGCAACAACTCCTGCATAGCGAACGTCACCGGGGCCTCCGAACGGCTTTAAAGAAGATTCCTATTCAATATCGGACCGTGATCCAACTCCGACAGTTTGAGCAAATGAGCATCGCGGAAGCAGCGGATTGGTTAGGAATTACCGAGGCGTGCATCAAAACGAGACTTCACCGGGCAAACCATCTCCTGCGCCGGCACCTCGGAGGACCCCGTTTAGTCAAATACTCATGCAGCGCGACTGTAGTATCGAAGTAGGCCGCCGAGACGTTCTCGACAGCAGATGCCACGTGGGCGATCGGGCTCAAGCAGAGCAGGGGAAGGGAAGAGCAGAGCGTTACTCTTCCCCTGGTGATTGCGTCCGTGAAAATGCGCGACGAACTCGCCTCGGGGGTCCGCATGACGATGGCGACCCGGAAGATCCTGAGAACTGATCGTCCCGGGCGTCCGCCGATGCCGCCGGATCGACCTGGCGAGGACGTCCGGCCGGAAGCGTGCCAGGAGGTCCTTGATAGCGCGGACCGATTTCCCATTGTCGGTGCGCCGAGTCGTCTTGAGCCCCCAGTCGATAAGATTGTGCGGCCCTTCGAATACGACGAAGCCCACCCCGCTGCTGAAGGGGTCGATGGCGAGCACCCGCTGCTTTCTGGCGCTCTTGTCAGCCGCGCCGCTCTTTTGCTTGCTGACCGACGTCACTCGCGCCTAGTCTCTCCGCGGCGAAGTGGGTAAGGCTGTAGCCGCACGAATTGATCCAGTTTTGCAGAATGCGACCAACGCCGCCGATGCTGTGACGAACACTGCCACGCTGAGGCGCTGCTAAGCCCAGTCAGGGCAATGTCTTGGCGAGCGCATCGGTCGGTACGAGGCTGGGGCCGAGCGGGGTTCCCCTCTTAGTGTCTAAGCGATGTTTTGAGGAGGGTTCGACTAAATGAGGAGGATTCGACTAAATTAGGACAAAATCTAACTTACTGATTTTCAAACCCTTGATCTGTGGATCGAGGCATATTTCCCGGACGAGATGGAGAGCCTATGAAAGCAAGAAGACATGTTGGCTCGCCGGGCATTTCCTGGGGTGAGGACCCATTGGTCCCCGACGGCCGCGCACTGATGGTGAGCGCCTTCGAGCGGTTGAAAAAAATCCTGGCGTCCGACCGCCTGGCTATACTGCCGGTTCTTGATCTTCACCCAGGTTGTCGCGTCCGGCGTGTAGCCAGCGCTGGCCTGCTTTGGGAAGATCCCCTCCATGTCCTGCTCGCAAACCACCTGGAAAAGGTCTGTGGTGTTCGCTATGTGATTCACATACAGAACCGACTTGGGGTGCCTCGCTAGCAGTTTTCGAAGAAGTCTCTTCTGCTCAAGCAAGGGTCGGTTCCGGAGGTCGCTGCCGTTCAGCCACAGCAAGTCGAAAGCATAGAAGCAAAAAGGTCCGCGCCGCCGCATCGACTCCTAGGAACATCGGCCGGCCCTTTGAGCACGCAGTTTTTTTCCGGATCCGGACCCTGCTGCTCAGGTTCCGACACATTCCGATCGGAGGCACTGCGAAGGAGAATTTTCTCCTGCTCGCCTGCTGGGATGCATAACCATCGAAGCGTAGTTATACCGGCACTGGCAGCTTTCTTGCTCAAATTTCGATGTCTCAATCAGAACGGAGTCGAAACTATGCGACAAATAGTACATCTGCTGGCCTTTGCATTGGTCGTCTTCGGCCTATGTGCCAGCACTATGTTGGCTCAGGACCAACCCAACCGTGATCGCCAGAAGAACGAGACCACCATGACGGGGTGCTTGAATAAAGACAGCTCCGGCGGCTACACGCTAACGAACGAAAAAACGGGTGCAAAAGTGATGGTAACCGGCCCAACTGATCTGGAAAAACATTCCGGAAATCACAGAGTCACTTTGACCGGTGTAGAAAAGACAGACCCGAGCGGACACGCGATTTTCGAGGTCACAGACATCAAGCATCTAGCCGCATCCTGCAAATCCCCACAGTAAGCGGTATGCGAGCGGATGCGCTTAGTGGGTCGTCAGTTGCACGACACGCATCCGCTTCTTCCTAGCCGCCCAGGTACAAGATCGAGTTGTCCCACACGCTCCAGGACGAACAGCTCGTAACCTTTCTGACCCAACCTGACATTGTACAGCTGCAAGCCATCGGTTACGACATGGTCAAGTAAGGTGTCATCGATTGAACCGCTCGATGGTAAGTCGGCTTCCAACTTCGGAAGGAGGTCCTCGATGAAGACATCCGGATTGTTCTTTCTGGGCGCCGTCTCGCTGTTCCTGGTCGAAGTAATTGCCGCCACCGTAGTGCTGGCGCGCGCTCATGGATGGAGCGCTCGCGAGGAGCCAACCAGCATCGAGCAGTGGATCGCCCGTCGAGCGCGGGCCGCCGGGATGCCAACCGCGGCAAAGAATCGCCCTAATCCGATTCCCAAATCAGATGAGGTGCTCGCAGAAGCTCGCGCGCACTGGGCCGATCATTGCGCGTCCTGTCACGCCAACGATGGCAGCGGCGAAACAGCAATGGGCAAGCACATGTACCCGCAAGCGCCCGATATGCGGCGAGCGGAGACGCAATCGCTGACTGACGGGGAGCTCTTTTATATCATCCAGAACGGAGTCCGGCTGACCGGAATGCCGGCGTGGGGCACTTCTGATCACGATGCGGAAGATTCATGGAAACTCGTTTATCTCATCCGGCACCTGCCGAGCTTGACACTCGAAGAACGGAAGCAAATGGAAAAGCTGAACCCGAAGGGTCCTGAAGAACTGAAGGAAGAAGAGGAAGAAGAGAAATTCCTAAAAGGAGAAACGCCGAATGAGCCATCACAACATCATCACCATTAACCGCACGCGTCAGGGACTGTATTTGTTCATCGTGGTGTTCTTGCTAGCCGCCGTCCAACAACTGATTGCCCATGGCGGCTTTGATCATGTAATCGGAACGGTCGTCAAGGTGGAGAACAATGTTGTGACCGTCAATACCAGCAAAGGAAATGTGGATGTCCGGCTAAACGAAAAAACCGAAATCACTAAGGATAATCAAAGGGCAGATACCGCTGACCTAAAACCAGGGACGCGAGTCGTGATCGACATACCAGAAGGCAGCAAGGACAAGATTGCACATTCGGTCAAGCTTGGCGTTTCGGCGCCGGCCGCCGCGCACCCTCATGACGACCATCAGTGACTACTGGCGGATGTCCCTGGCGCCCTGCTTTGTGTGCCGAGCATGTTCGACAGATCGGGGGTGAAAGTCCACTTTACAACCTGAGGAGGTAGTTTCCTCGTGACCTCGCGGGTGCAAGAAGGGAGCAGAAGGAACATCGCCTGTAAATGGTGTCGCACCCAATTACAAGGTGCCGCCTTCACGTCCGCCTAGCCCCGCACCAGCCGAAGATGATCCAGTAGCTATGGGTCGAAGCGCGCCCTCAAATCTGGAGGGAGGACTGGGCATATCTCAGAGGGCTTGCCGAACCGCGGACGGAGGGAGGCGAGCATTCGATAGCCTGTGTCCCTTATCGGTGTGGGAACTAGCGCCAACGCTGCAGCCAGCAGATTCCAGAAACCACCCAGCCGATGGAGTATGTACACCCAAGCCTCAGAGCGGATGAACAGTTTTCCATCGGCCGTTCGAAGAACCATCGTATCCGGCAAAACGTCGGGAAGTTCTCTTCTCGCCGTTTCCCCCTGCAACGGAGCGAAGCGAAACATCTGCTCCCGATCGTGGTGCAGAACGAACTGCACGCTTCGATGACAGAATCCACAGTGACCGTCATAAAAGATAGTCACCATAGTATCTTATCCATGTAGTCGCCCATTTTCTGTTTATTATCGCCGGGTGGCGCGTCCCAATGGACTACGCCGTTTTGAATGGTGCCGATTGCGCGCCAGGGGCAGAGTTCCTCGTGACCGCCCGTTGAGGCCGGGGCTGGCTCGTGTCGGGAACAGTGAGCCGCTCGCGCAAGTTGCTGTCTGAAATCCGACCAAGGGGTATTCGGACCAATGGCTGAAGCGCGATGTATGCATCATCGACTTTGAGGCGCCACCCGGAGATGGCGATCCAGAGCAGCCCTGGAGTCAGGAAAAGTGCGCCCGCACAGCCGAGCCACAGAAGTAGATGCCTCGACTTCATCGGGTTGACCGTCCACAAATCTTTGACGGCAAACCCCTTCCCACACATTAGCAACGGTGGACGCCGACGCAAACCACTGAAAACGTTCTTCTCGTCCATTAATGGCGTTCGGTGCCGCTATAAATTCTGATAATGGACGGGAACGCCCTGCCGATGTCGCCGCCGACAACGCCCGCGGCCCCCTTCATGTGGACGACAGGGACGACCAGCCCCAAGAGCGACCCGAGGAGAATGATGATGTATCCCGCTCGCCGTTCGGCGAGCACCAGCGTTCCGTACAGCCAGATGACGAAAACGAGCACCGCAAATAGATTCGCGAACCGTGGCGACGCCATCTCGAAGAGGATATCGGATTCGCTCCAGATATGAACTCGCATCGATTCCTAGCGATCCCGAAGACTTTACGCCGACGATGCGATGGTCCTCCTGTCGTTAGAGCAGCGGCGGTAATTTTGCCGTAGGTACTAAAGTTCCTGGAGAATATTTGCCAGAACCACAATTGAGGCAGGGCCACAACGCCGTTGGGCTCAGCGTCTTGCCAGGGCTGGTCCGGTGATTGCTGCAGCAACGACCTAGGAGTAAGTCATGAGCCATTGCAGGGGCGGTCGTCGCGAATGCGCTCGCATCACAATGCGTTTCATTACCAATGTCATTTAGCAGGTGTATAATGTCAACCACCAAGACTGTTGTTAACGAGGCGCGCGATCACGCGATTGACCCTCCCGTTCTGCTGAGTGCGCTGGCAATAAGTCCCTCTATCGAAGACCTTGCGTTTCTTGAGAATAGATTCAAAGAGGCGCATTGGGAACTCTACATTGCGCGTAGCTACCGAGAGTCGCGGGCCGAGCTAGGCCGCATACGAGTGCCGGTGGTTCTCTCTGAGTGCCAATTGCCTGATGGCAATTGGAAAGACGTGCTCGGCCGACTCGCACCCATGATTGAGCGGCCGCGCCTGATCGTCTTCTCTCGAAATGCTGATGACCGACTCTGGACGGAGGTGCTCAACTGGGGAGCATTCGATCTACTGAAAACACCTTTCCGTGAGCATGAGCTTGTGTTTGCGATCGGTGCGGCCTGGCTTAACTGGGAAGGTGAACAAGAAGGCCGCCAGACACGGAAGTACGCACACGGTTAGCGGGGCGACCGATTCCGGACATAGATCCCGGGAGCCCCGCGGGATTGCGGGCGTCCCGTGAACTCCGACGCGGTTGCGTCTCTACGCACAACTCTCTTGAGCAATCCAATAAACGGTCGAGCGGGGATTTCGTGCAACAATTTGGCCGAGATCCGAGTCTGCCTCGTCTAGACTAGCCCGTATAATTAAGAGATAGAAGGGCACAAAGTGAAAAGCATTTTCGTGGGCAATTTGGATTTCGAGGCGACCGAATCCTCCGTCCGCTCGCTTTTCGAGCCGTACGGTCAGGTGGACAGGGTGAACATAGTTACGGATCGTGACACCGGCCGCTCCCGCGGTTTTGCGTTCGTCGAAATGGCGAATCCAGCCGAGGCGAACAAGGCAATCGCGGCCCTGAACGGCTTCGACCTGGGTGGTCGGCAGCTCAATGTCAATGAAGCGCGCCCCAGGCCGGAAGGTGGCAACCGCGGGTTCGGCGGTGGGGGCTACGCCCGGGGTGGAGGCGGCGGGCGCCCGCGGCGCGAGCCACGCTGGTAGGCTCCGCGGTTCGTGTGGCTCGGCGCGAGGCTGGACCGGGCCGACATATGCAGGTGACAGTTCATGCCTGATTCATTTAAGAAGCGGCAAAAGGAGGCACTCCGCCTCGAGAAGCGGCGTGACAAAGCCGCCAGACGGATGCATCGAAAAGAGGTCGCGAGGGGCGGCGACAAGTCCGAATCCTCCCTGCAGGACGACTCGACTCTTCTCGAAACGGACGCGCCCAAGTCTGTCACGGAGCTCGAATCAGATCGAAGCCAGATAAGCCTCCCGGGATCGACTGCCGGATCGTTGCAGGGCAAGGAGTGAGGCGTGGAATTCCGATACATGGGTTTTGATCAAAGGGAAAACGCACGGAACTACCGCTTCGACGGCATTGAAAAGGGTGAGCTCATCCGACACTTCGTCGTCACCGCAGATCTATCGCTATTCCTGGCGAACCGTGTTGGCATTCAAGAGGGGCTTACGCTGTGCGCGGACAAGCTGGCCTCCGACCTAGACAAAGGCAATAATGACTCGCACGAGCTGACCGCGGATGACCTGCGCACGCATGCTGATGCACTGGCAGCCGCCGAGGCGCGCAAAGCGGGAGAGCGCACGTCCCGAGGCCGACAAGGCGCCAGCAACCTCGGGCAAGCTAACTCGCCCTGGCGCAATTCGGGTGTCTAAGGGTCGGACACGGTGACACGGTCGCACTGCGTTCTACGCCTTCGTGGTCACGCGCCGCCCACCGCAAGACCCGCAAATATCCCAATCTCTCACGAGCCCGAGCCTATCAGCATTCTCAGCCATGCCCTTTTCGTTCAAGAGGGTTCTAGAGAATCGCCCGACAGAGTCCTATAACCGGCGGTTCGTCATCGACGACCAATATGGTCTCTGGGTTTGGCTTCGTTCCACGTGATCCGGATCATCGATTTGTTGCATCTCAGGACCTTTCCCTTGAAGGAACTCTGAGCGTGGTATGTCATTCCCTCCGCCGTCTAGCAGCCGAATTTTAACGTGTGGGGATCAGGCGATCCGCCATTCGGCCAGAGTGGCTAACGCGTCTCCACGTCCCAAATCGGGCATGATAGCCAGTTCCAGTGCTGAAACCCTGTCGAGGCAGACCTCATAATCTTCGACTTCCCTGCTCGATCCCCTGGGGCTGAAATTCCACTGCTGCCGCACTACTTCCTTCGTGGTGCCACCCTGGGCGCTCGCCCACCTGATCGTGAATTCCTGCGTGCGTTCAACGTCGGCTTCAATGAACGTAAGATGAATGCGCTTTACGGAGATGGGCTGGTCGAAAATGATTCGGATTTGCTGTTCACCTTTCTCTCGCGCGCGCCAGCCTGGCCCGTTGCTCGCGCTGAAAACCGACTCGACGGGGAAATTGGGATCTTCTGACGTTACTTCGACCGTAGCGATTTGTTCGAGATCAATTCAGCTTTCGGGAAATTTCGATTCCTTCTGATCCGATGACACCCTCTTTCGCATACTTCCATTCTCTCCCGGGCACTGTGGCTCCCCGCGGGTCGTGCCATTCGCCGCCCCATGGTCACGAGGCGAAGCGCGGCGTTAAGGCGTCATCCCGCAATATCGTTAGGTATTCCGGCCTGGACCTCAAGCGGGTCCTTTCGCTTCGGCCACTCAGCACATCCGTGACGAAACGGACAACCGTGACATAGCCGTGAGTCTTTCATCGCGATCTTCGTTTTCGCCGCTTGCGAAATCACCATCAGCGCGCGTAGAGGGGAGAAATATTTGTCTCACATCCCTCGGACTCATTCTTCTCCCCATTGCTGAAGAAACGCTGAAACGCAACCCATTGGCCAGCCGGGACCAAACCGGGCATTCCGGCCATTTCGAGCGCGGCATGTATCAGTTCACTCGTCCAATCCCAGGCGGTCATTCCCGCTTCCTTGAGATTCTGCCTCGATCCCAAATACCGCTCAGTAGTCTGGATGGAGACGTGGCCCAGCAGGAACTGAATCTGCTCGAGGTCCCCACCGGAGTCGCGGCATAATTTCGCGCAGGTTCGCCTCATATCATGGGGGCAAGCTTATCGACGAGTCCGGTTTGCCGCGCGTTTGCTGAATTATTTGCGAATGGAAATGGTCTGATCGCCGTCGATGTAGGCGACGTAAGCGGCTCCGGCTGCTGCGGCGACTTCTTTGCTGTGCCTGTGTTTCGAATTTTCCACCGGACGCGAGGGTGGTGCGCCATCTGCGCGTTTCTTCAGCGTACAGCGGACGTGTAGCCTGCGTCCGTCCCCCGCGTCCAGGTCGATCAAACGGAACGTCAATTTCGAGCCGCCGATGAAGCGGAGTTTCTTTTTTCCAGCGGCTTCGACGATCGCGCCCGTTACGCTTGCACCGCGCGGGATCAGCACACCATCGCCGGCGCGAAAATCCTCGCTCGTGGTGAAGCCAATGGTCTGGCCCTCCGGAGCGTCGGCGGGAATGTCGGCGGCGAGTTCGATCCGCAGGGGCGAGCCGTCGGTTAAGGTCACCGCCACAACCTGGGGGATGTCCCGCCGTGAAATGGCATCCGGAATCGACTTCACATCGCGCATCGCCTCGATTACTGAGGCGGGAACACCGGACTTGGTCAAGCGGATTATTTCTGCGGGCGAAAGGTCGAAATTCGTCTTCGAGGAACGGATGGCGCCGAGAACGTTGCTCGCCGCGACCTTAGCCTGCACCATTTCAATGATGCTGTCGTTGCTGAGGACGGTCTCGGCGGGTTCCGCCACCGGGGTGGGTATTGATTCGGGTCTCGCTGGCGCTACGGCCACCGACTGCGCCGTGCCGCGATGCGTCATCCACCACACCCCACCGGCCCCGGCGAGCAGAACAGCGGCTGCGCCGATGGCGAGCGCGCCCGGAGCGAGTTTTCGTGACCCAGCGGCCGCGACGCGAGGTTTATAAAGCTGGCCCGAGTCGGATTCGTGCTTCAATGCGGCCAGCGCGGCCCTCACGTCCTGCATCGATTGCCAGCGATCGTCCGGTTTTTTTCCCAAGCATCGCTGGATGAGGTGTTCGATCTGCGGCGGCGCTCCGGGGGCCAGTTCGGCGACGGGTTTGGTTTGATCACGGAGAATCGCCAAAAGCGTCGACAGCGCGCTTTCTCCCTGAAACGCGCGGACGCCGGTGATCATTTCATAGAGAACCGCGCCGAACGAAAAAATATCAGAGCGGGCATCCACCTTACGGCCCTGCGCCTGTTCCGGCGACATGTAGCTGGCGGTCCCGATGATCGAGCCTTCGAGGGTGAGAGGCGAGCTCGCCCCCGTCTGTGTCTTATCGTCGTGCTCGGCCAGGGGAGCGCGCCCGGTCAGTTTGGCAACGCCGAAGTCGAGAATCTTCACCAGCCCTGCGTCGGTAACCATCACGTTTGCCGGCTTCAGGTCACGATGGACGATGCCGGAGGCATGTGCGACGGCGAGCGCATCGGTCATCTGCAGGGCGATTTGGAGCGCTTGGGGAACGTGCAGCCCGCCTTTCGCAATCAGGTCGAGCAGCGTTTTTCCCGCGACGAACTCCATTACCATGAAG
>Ga0126381_100010807_pt1 | contig 10292 bp, 9 predicted proteins | sample PanSoiMetPlot_28_FD_96465 | JGI IMG/M metagenome (GOLD analysis project Ga0126381, IMG submission 96465) | Tropical forest soil microbial communities from Panama - MetaG Plot_28 | ecosystem: Environmental > Terrestrial > Soil > Tropical forest > Bulk soil | place: Panama | collected 2016-02-17 | reverse complement strand
TCGAACCCGCAGGCAAGCGCGTTCCCCTTTCCCCGGCGAGTCTGCTGCACCACCCGGACGTCGGGCCGTAGCCGGCGGGCTACCGCGATCGTGTCGTCCACCGAGTGCCCGTCCACCACGATCACCTCGTGGACGCCCGCGGGCAGCCGGGAGAAAACGTACGGCAGGTTTCTGGCTTCGTTTAATGTCGGAACGACCACGGATACGCGTGGCCAAAGCAGCTTCGAATTGGCCTGAGACACCATGCGCTCCCAAGGATTGCAGGACAAGTAAGCGATGCCCCCCTGGCACGGCCTCACCCCGACCCGATGAAGTCGCCTACTGTCTAAGTGGCATTCACCTCCACCCGTCGTCCCCTGGCAGCCAAAGCCTGGCGACCACCCGTTCCCCATTCCCGGTAACCTCTAAGAAGGTGACCGCATGCTCCTCGCTGCTCCACAGTCAGTCACCAACCGCTCCACAGTCAGTCACCGACACCCCGACATGGGCTTCTGCGTGAAATACGCGCCGCAGCTGCAGTCCGCGCATTCCGCGTCCCACAGGCCTTAGCTAGACCTTAACCGCCCCCATCTTCCAATTGTCCGATGTCAGACGCGGAAGATAGTATCATACCGAAGAGGGACATTTGGTAAAATCTGCGCAACTCTGTGCAGTACTATATGTAACCACCCCACGTCTGTCCGTCAATACTTTAGTCTTTCTGGCACTCGTGGGGCTCGGCCGCAGTGCCACGACTGACGGCGACCTGGTCGTGACGGGGCGTCGCGATGGAACTAGGCTCAAGCACCTCTGCCTGGGGTATCGGCTGCCCGATGGCGCGAACGATCATTAGAGATCGCACCGCGGCGACGGTGAACCTGAGTCGAACTGCATGAACCCGGGCACAGTTACGTTCAGCCACAAACCGCGCACACAGCGCCTAATACGTCTACGTCGCGCGGCAAAGTAGGATAACCCCGGCCAGCAGGTCGAGCCCTCTTCCTGAACCATATGACGCGGCGATGAGGAAGCTGTTTCAGTTGCACGGGTGACCGCTGTATGCCGACCAGGCACACCAGCCAAGACGATTCGCTTGCGAGCTGCGCCGCTGTTCGCCAGGTCTCCTTCACGAAGGTAGCAATGCCTTGCCTACAGATCTTCACGTCCGGGCCGGCGAATCGGCCACTTGACGAGGCGTGTGATCAGCCCGGGGCCTCGTCGCCAACGGCGGCAATCCTGACAAAGCGAGCACTCCGTTCCGTGCCGGTAATGCTGGTGCGCGGAGCGGGGATGCCCGCACCTGCAGAGACGGGCGCCTCTTTTGTCAGGTAGTACACCTTTTGTCAGGTAATACACCAAAGCATGCTACCCGTCCCATAGGGGCGGGGAGGTCGCTGACCAGTTGAATGCGGGACAGCTACAGATGGGCCGGGTTCCACTTTGTGGAAGGCCCGCTTCCAGGTCCCAGCCGGCACCGGCGGCGAATCGCGGCGGTCATCGAAGTTACGCTGTGCGCATGAACGACTCGCCGTTGTCCCCCCCAGTCCTGGTCGACGGCAACCTCGGTAAACGGTCGCCTGGCCTCCTCTGGGCGCTGCTTGCCCTGGTGGTGGTGTGGGCCCCCGACGCGGGCCGGCCCCGGCGGTACCGGGGCGAGTGCGTATCGGTGCGGACGGGTCTCCACTTCGGCCAGGGATGAGATCAGGCATCCTGAGGCCGGTACGGTGGTGGGCCGGTCCGCTGCTGCTGGCCGCGGTCGCGCTGGCATTCGACGCGGCCGACCGCAGGATTGCCTTCGGCGTGTGGACCACCGGGCCCGTCGATGAGGTCGCGCATCTGTCCACTGCGGCCTTGGGGCTGCTCGTCCTGGCGCGCTTCATCGACGCGCCGCGCCGCTTCTATGTCGCGGCGCTCATCGCCTCGTTCGCCATCGATGTGGATCACATACCGCTGTACCTCGGGCTGGCGGGAAACCAGGCCCAGCGCCCGGTCACGCATTCGTTGTCTACCGTGGCCGTATTCGTCGTCGCCGCGGCGGCCAGTCGCAGGCTCCGGGTCGTGCTGGCCGGGGTGGCGACCGGGCTGGTGCTCCATTTCGCCCGGGATATCGCCGAGGGCTATCCGGGAGTACGGATCTTCTGGCCGCTTCAGGACACTTCCTGGATGGTTGGCTACTGGTGGTTCCTGGGAATGATCGTCGCGTTCACGGCCGCCCGGCTGATGCTGGTGGCCGTTGGTCTCCCGCACACGCGCATGCCTGTCTTCCGGACACCATCCCCGCCTGGTTCAATTACCAGTTCCCCGGGCGGCACCGCGAGATCGGGTGACCACGGTGGTGGCAGTGATCGCGGTGGTGAGGATTGCTGATTATGCGAGGCTTGAGGCCGACCCCGGCCACTAGTGAGGCCACGGACGGGCTCAGACGACGACGTCGCGTTATACCGGTGGCGGGGCTGCGGGTGTCAGGCGGATCTGGTTCTTCCGAACCAGGTCGAGAACGCGCTCCGCATCGTGTGGGTCGACGGGGAGGATGTGGGTAGCCCACCAGCGGGCTGCCTCTGGCAGCGGAGAGGGCTCACAGAACTCCGGCCCGGAGTAGTCGTCCAGCGGCGGCGCGTACACAAAGAACACATTTATCCCGCGTCGCCGCAGATCGAGGACGATCGCGTCCCGGTTCTCGACCAGGAGCGGCACTCGGAGCAACGGCAGTGGGTCGCCCTCACGAGCCGCCGGGGCGACCGCATCGAGCGTTCGAAGCCGAAGCACTCCCGCGATCCGCTCCTCGCGGTCCCGCCCGAGGTCGCGCAGCCTGCCCAGGGTCCGCCTCAGATAGCTCGATCGCTGTCGCATCCGGTAATCCGGGTACCCGGTCTCCATCCACGCGTCGAACTGGGCGAGGTCACCGCTGGAACGTGCGTGCTCCAGCCGAGGCGCACGCAGCGGCACTCGCCAGGGGACAAGCTTCACGGGATGTGTCAGGCGGCGCGCGCGATCCAGTCCCCGCCTGAGATGGAGGGTCTCCAGTTGCGCTCCGGCCGATGACCGCGCGAGGCCGACCGCTCCGTTGCCGACCGGCCTCGGCAGCATGAACCGGTCGCGCAATCGGGCGACGTCCCGGCGGCTGACCTCCTGGTCGACCGCGAGAATGCCACCCCGGCCGGGGAAGTGCTTTGACAAGCTGAAGGCGGAAACGGAGCCGAAGCTCCCTATGGGGTGCCCGCCAATGTCCGTCTCGAGCGCATGAGCGGCATCTTCGATCAGCGGTATCCCGAATCGGCTGCACATCGCGCGGAACTCGACGACACGGTCAGGAAGACCGTAGGTGTTACCGGTAAGAACGGCGGAGAGGGTCGACCACGTTGCGTCATCGATTGCGTCGATGCGCATGTTTCCATCGTGGGTAGACACCGGCGCCATCACCGGCCGGAGCCCAGCCGCGAGCGCGCCAAAAAACACGGTATCGTCCTCAAGCGGAGACATGAGGATGCGATCACCGGGCGAGAGAAGCAACTGGTAAGCGAGGTGAACGGCGAATCGGCCGGATGGCATGAAGACACATTCGTGTCCGATGCGGGCCTCTAGTACCGCCTCGATATCACGCTCGATCTGCTCGCTCACGAACCCAGCTTTCCTCGAGATACGGCGAGCTCTTAGCAGATGGCAACCCCAAGTCGTTCACGTGCACGAGATCCACGGTCCTCGTCCCCTCGCGCTCGCAAGAGGTTGCCCAACGGTCTTCACCGTACACGGCCCGGTCGGTGATCTCAGGGCCCTCGCCCTCCACGTGCACCGAGAGCGGAACTCTCGCTCTCCGCTACCCGATCGCAGGTACGTCGGCGTGACCTGCGGAGGTGCAACCTTCCCGACAAATGCCCAAAGCCAGCGATGGTGATCCCCGCAATCATCGCGCCGACGCGTGCGAGCCCGTACGGGTCGCCTCGAATTACCTGGCGAATCTCAGCCAGGACGCCCAGCGTCAACGTGCGTGTGACAAAGGTCAGTTCCGCACTTAGGCTCGCGGCGTTTTGCATATTGGCAAATACTTCTACCTTACCTTCGTTGGCGGTGTAGCACTTCCTCCAGAAATAATGCCATGTTGTCCGGGTGGCTGGTACGAAGTGATGTACGATAGCAAGCGGCTCATAAAGGACTCTGTACCGAGCATACGCTATCCGCTGACACATATCCATGTCATCCTGATGATCGGTGTGGAAGCCGCCGATCTCCCGCAAGACGGAGCGTCTTGCTGACATGTTCGCGCCAATGAGACGCGCGGATGGCGCACAGGTCGACGGAAGACCCCGATAGGCGCAACCGATCACCCAGTCGAACTCAAATGGAAACCAGCGGGGGCGCCTCACTTCGAATACTGGCAATGGCTTACCACCTACGGCGCCTACCCGTTCTTCCTCGTAAGGGGCAATTAGCCGGTCCAGCCAGTCAGCGGCGGCGGCAGCGTCGTCGTCGAGGAATGCGAGCACCTCCCCGTTCGCGAATTCGACCGCGGTATTGCGCGCCGCGCCAAGGTGGCCGTTGTATTTGTTCGCCAAAACGATCACTGGTATCGCCCCTGCTGGGCGCACTTTCCCGAAGTATTCTTTGCTCTTCCGCAGCAGCTCTTCATTATGGTCGATGCACACGATGATCTCGATCGGTGGTGAGGTCTGAGCTTCGACCGAAGCGACCGACTTCTTGAGTTGCGACCAACGATCTTCCAAGTACGCGCAGATAGCGACCGATACCGTCGGACGGTTCGGCGGCTCATCGCCCCTTCCGGCATACTCGCGCGGGGCCGCGTCGCTCACCCAAGTGTCCATCGTTGCATCTGGACTCTGAAGCGAAGCCGTCCCCAGTCCATGACCATGCGCCGAGGGAGGCGGTAGGGATCGGTTGACTGACGGACCTTTCCGGGGATGGAGGTGCATGCGGTGTCGAACGCAGCCGAACGCACGGCGTCAACCGAACGGTCGTCGAAGTCGCCGTGGAGGCCAAATGGGTACGCGAAGTGCGAGACGGCCCGGCCGATCGACTGCTCCAGTTCCCACTTGGAGCCAGAGATGGTGTCCTGCTGCTCCTGTGCCGGACGATCCCGAAGCCGGACGTGATCGACCGTGTGGGCGCCGATCGTCGCGGTGTCGCTGGCCGCCAGTCGGAGGAGGTCCTCGGAGGTGAGCGTTCTGGCGTCACGCGGGGGAGCGGAGCCCACCTGCCATTGCTCCGAGACGGTGTCGAGTGCCCGCTCGATCTCCGTCACCGGAAGCGGGAGCAAATGGCGGCGGACGGAATTGAGATCTGCCCTGATCCCGGACGAGCCAAGTGGGAGGCGGACGTTCCGGCCGCCGGCCGGCAGATCGATCTCCCTCACATGCTGTGGCCGCGAGCGCAACAACGTTCCAAGGCGGTCCCACCAGAAACCATTGTGGTCTCCCAGGATGCCGCTGGTCACGAAGACGGTAATCGGTACGCCCTTGGATTCGGCGATCGGCAGCGCGTTGGTCAGGTTGTCGTGGTAGCCGTCATCAAAGGTCACGACCACTCTCGGCCGACGCGACGGAACCGATACATCCGCGAGCGTCGACGGTTCCCGCGCTCTCGATATCTCCTCGAGGTGGGCGGCGAAATTGTCAGGGCGCACGCAGAGATAGAAGGGGTCCTCGACATCTTCCGCGACCCGGTGGTAGCAGAGAATGAGCGTTCCGTTGCGGTTCATCGTCACGACACCCTACCGGTCAACACGCCCGTCTGAGAGCACCGTTCCGCCGGTCCCCTCTATAGCTCCAGGCAGCCTTCGAACGAATCCCACATCTTGGTGCAGAGTCGCTCGACGGCCGGATCGAGTTCTCCGGTCTCCGGATGGAATGGCTGCGCCCTTACCTGTGACGCTATCGAGCGGGGGGGCAACGCCACTCCGATGTGGTTGGAAAGAGATCGGATCACCTCGTCGGGCTGATTGCACGCTCGTTCGTAGCGAAGGATCCGGATGCGGTCGTCTTCCCAGAGGCGCTGGTCGAAATAGAGCTGGTTGCGAGTCCACCAGAAGAGCGCGGCCGCGTCGAATGGTGTAAGCCTTCGGTTCAACAAGGCGGTGACTGTCTCCCGCGTTTCCTCGGTCGCACCTTTGTACCGCCAGTCCAGCGCGTCCCGGGAACGAATTGGCTGCAGATCGCGGTAAGGGTTGTCCATACCGAACCGTCTTACATTGGACCGCGCGACCTCCGAGTAATGGCGAAGCATCCAGACTGCCTTCACCGCGCCGGCGGCGTCCATGAGCGCAGCGGCTGAGGCGCTCTCCACCAGTGGCTTGGCTGCCACGACCTCGAAGGGGAGACGGTGGATTCGTGCCAGGACGACGGAATACTCCTGCCAGACCGTCTCCTCCGGTCCGGGTCTGACGAGACGGCGATCGTGTTCCTCGAGGATGAGTACCCGCCAGGACCGATCGAGGAAGGTCTGCTGGAGCATCGTGGTCCCTGATCGCTGGCATCCGAAGATCAATACCACGTGGCGCTCATCGGGGCGTGCCCGGACGACCGAGCGGGCCGAACGTTTGGCCAGCGCCAGCGCTCTGCGTTTGAACAGGGGTTCTCCGTCTCGCTTCTTGTGGCGGGACGGAAGCAGCCGGGGAGATGCGTGGGCCACCACTTCGGACTTCCCCTCTATGCCGGGGTGCACGCCGTCAGCCGCGAGAGGACGCGCAGCTAACCGATCTCCGCGCCCAGGGAGTTTGCCCGTCACACGCTACATGAAGGCCGTCCGGCGACGACCGCCGGACCACCCATGTGCATATCGCGGATCTCACCCGGATGACTCACCGGGGTCGGGCTCGGCCGGGGGATCTCGGCGGTAGACCTGGATCACCGCGGGTAGCAAGGCGACGGCCTCACACCAGGCGGCGATGGCCCATCCGGCGCAGAGGCCCGTCATGCCCCAGTAGATTCCACCCAACGCCGCGCCGGTCGCTTCTGCGCTGGTGCCTGCCACCATCACCTTGGCCGCATGGCTCATCCGGCCCTGCGCGCGGCGGATCGCCACATAGTGGTCCTTAATCACATAGGCGGGGCCCACCAGGAGGAAAATCCGCAGTGGGGTGGTCCCGTGCATGACGTAAGCGGGGCCGAAGATACGCAAGACGAGGGGAGCCGCCGCCTCCAGGACGACCAACGTCCCGCAAGACAAGGCTAGTCCGAGGGGGAGTGTTCGGCGGACGTGGCGGTGGAGGAGGCTCAGGTCCCCTGATATCTCGGCGAACAGGGACAGCGCCAGCAGGTAGGGGACGATCATTGCGGCCGACGACAACAGGAGTGCGGTCGAGAAGTAGGCCAGTTGCTGTGGCGAGATCAGGAGTGCTGCAATCAGCGCAATGATGTAGGAGACGGAATTGATCGACAGATTGAGGACGTGGTGCTTGAGGGAGAGCATGCCGTAGCGGCGGGTGAGCGCCACCCGATGGCTGAGGTCCCCTTCGCCGGCCGGGGCCGGCTCGAACCGAAGCATGCGGAAACAGACGGCGAGTGAGACAACCAGCCCCAGTGCCCAGGCAAACAGCAGGCCCGGGGCTGTTCTGATCCCGACGATGACGAGGAAGCCCACAATGGCCAGCTTCAGCAAGGAGGTCAGGCCGCCTTGCCATAGTTGGGCCGAGCCCCGGTGCACTCCGATTGCCGCGTTGTTGAAGGTGACCGCCGCCATGGTCGCCACTGATCCGATCACGAAGAGAGCGGCCATGGTCGGGTTGGCGCCGATGATCCTCAGGCTGGCGCCCAGGAACGGGGAGAGACCCAGCGTGCCCAACGACAGAATCAACACGGTCGAGCACGAGATGATGATCCCGGTGCTGAAGGTGACGCGGCGGACCGCGGCCGGTAGCGATTCGAGTTCGGCCAGCAGGAGAAGTGGGATCCCGAGAGCACCGATCGCTGCGAGAAAGAATGCCGTCGAGGATGCGGCGGCCGCCAGGCCCACATCTCGCGCTGCGAACAGATGGGTGGCGACGGCCCAGTAAGCGAGGCCCAGTACCGCCGTGGACCCCTGCTTGGCCACCAGGTAGCCGAAGGTCGTGAAGAGCCGCCGCAACTCCCCGGGCGCTAGCAGCCTCGAGACCAGCACAAACAGTTTCGAGCGCTGCACCGGCAGACTTGAGGGTTGGAGTCGGGGCATCCTGCGGGTCGGGTGTGCCGGGTCCCGCCCGCCCTCAGCGGTCCCATGGCGACTGGGCGAACCCCACCCCTTCACGAGTTGATCCTAAGGCCTGGTGCACCAAAGGCCCCGGCGCACATCGCGTACGTAGCTGGTGGGCCGGAGATAACCTCCGGGCCGCGGGGGATGAACAGGACGTGAAAGGCGGCTGCCCTGCACCAAGCTCCATCGAGGCGAGTTGGGCCGTAGAACAGGTCCGCCGGGTATGGATCAGCGGCCGTGCTGTGGGTCGGCTTGTAATGTAAGGGATCGAGGTTGCCACGCAGAGGAACGGTCACCTGGCGTTCGCCCCGCGCACCTGATGCGGTCTGGCTGGACATCCTCCGGCGAGCACCGAGAAGGGACAAGGCGAATGGAGTCCCCCCAGGACTTCTCGGCGCACCGATACCCACCGGACCGTCGGCTGAGCCGCAGGAGCCTGCTGGGCTGGTCGGCTGCGGCAACTGCAACCAGTCTGCTCACCGCATGCACTGGTTCCAACCAGGATGCCTCCCGCCGCCAGGATCCCTCCCGCGGCCAGGATGCCTCCCGCGGCCAGGATGCCTCCCACGGCCAGGATGCCTCTCGCGGCCGGGTCCTCTTCGAGGACGTCTTCGCCGGGCGTCGGCTGAACCGGAATCACTGGAATCCCTACATATGCGATAACAACTCACGCGGCCGGCCATGGTTTATGCAGCCGAGCGTTGCGGTGCCCAGCTCGGCCCTCGGCGGTATAAACGGCTACAGCGCCGCGTACGACCTTCCCTCGGCGATCCGCGTGCGCGATGGCCTGACCCTGAGGACCTATTACGGGACCCGGGCGACCGGATATTCCTGGACCGGGTCGGTCATCTGCTCGCGTCCCACCAGCAATAACTTCGGGTCGGGCACCGTGCACACAGCTGGATTCACCTTCACGGACGCGCGCGTGGAGGTCCGGGCCAAGATGCCGGACCTTACTGGCGGGCAGTGGTCGTCCATCTGGTTCCTGCCTGCGCCGGGCAACAATGGTGCGGAGATCGACCTGTTCGAGGGGGGCTATCTGGCCAAGTCGATCAACCCCAACCGGCTCATGGCTGTCCACCTGCACACCAGCGGCAACCAGCAGCAGTTCCTGGACGTCGGCACTGACTTGTCCGCCGACTATCACACCTACGCGATGGAATACCGGCAGGGCAGCTCAATTAAGATCTTCTTTGACGGCTCGAACGTCTACACCTACACGCGCAACGTTCCGGTTGGCCGTTACTTCATCATCGTGTCCAACAAGATCGCGTCGGCGCGTACGGCCAGCTGGCACACCCAGGTCACCGACTCCACTGCGGTAATCAACCTGATGCAGGTCTCTTCCGTGCGTGTTCTGGCGCTGTAGAACCGCGGGGCAACCCGGGTCCGCCGCCGTCCTGTTATCACCGGCCATTTCCGCCACCGGGTCACCGCGAAGTCGATCGCCTCGACCACCTCGCCGCGCGACACTCCCCCACTCCACCGCGACTGCCGGGAATCCTCCCCAGCAGCTAGCCGCGATGCGAGATCAGCAGTTCAGCGGCCGCCTCCAAGGGCAGCCAGCCTCGCCCGCAAGGGAACTTCTTAGGTGGCCAATCAGAGCGAGTGGCGTGACGTAAATCACATATAGCTCTATCGCCCGTCCGGGCTGGCCCACTCGCCCGTGGGCTCCGCTATGGACTCCTCCTCCGCCTTGCCGGACGCCCCGCCTGGATCACCGCTCCGTCGCGCCGGGGGTGCGCCAGTAAGCAGCGCCACCCAGACTCACCAGACACGGCCCTGCCGCGTCCGGCGCGGGTCACATCCCGGCGTAGGGCACCGCGTCCAGGATCTCGACCGTGGCGCTGCGGCCGTTCGGCAGGGTGTAGGTGGCCTTCTCGCCGACCTTCTTGCCGTTGATCGCGCTGCCCAGCGGCGACCGGGGAGAGTACACGTCGATCGGCGCGCCGCTCTCCTCGCGGGAGGCAAGCAGGAAGGTGACCTCGTCGTCATCGCGCTCGAATCGCACGGTGACGGTCATTCCCGGCCCGACCACGCCCTCGGTGCGCGGCGGCTCGCCCACCCGGGCGCTGGCCAGGATGTGCTGCAACTGGCTGATCCTCGCCTCGATCTTGCCCTGCTCCTCCTTGGCG
>Ga0126381_100010806_pt1 | contig 10292 bp, 8 predicted proteins | sample PanSoiMetPlot_28_FD_96465 | JGI IMG/M metagenome (GOLD analysis project Ga0126381, IMG submission 96465) | Tropical forest soil microbial communities from Panama - MetaG Plot_28 | ecosystem: Environmental > Terrestrial > Soil > Tropical forest > Bulk soil | place: Panama | collected 2016-02-17 | reverse complement strand
GTGTTCGCCGTTCAAGAAGACATCGCCCGCGCCATCGCGACTGCCATGCAGGTGCCTCTGGGGCTGAAGGAAGGCGAGAATCTCGTCTCCAACCGGACCAGCGATACGGCCGCCTATGAGGACTATCTGCGCGCCATCGCGCTCGCCTATAACAATGGAGATATCAACCAGTCGATCGCCATCCTCGAATCGGTGGTCGCGCGCGATCCTGGATACGCGCCGGCTTGGGCGTTTCTCGCCACGGTCTACCCGGATGTTGACGAGCTCAAAAAGCAGACCGCAAAACCGACATCGCCGTTGGACGAACTGCGCGCGGACTATCAGTCCGCTCTTTCGAAGACAAATACGGCCGTCGAGAATGCCCTGAGACTTGATCCCAGCAGCGCGCTCGCCTATGCGGCGCTTGGAAATCTCGGAAACCTCCGCGGCCACTGGGCCGCGGCAGACGATGATTTTGCCAGGGCCCTCGCCCTGGACCCAACCGACCCGCTCATCCTCGACCACTATGGCAACCTGCTCGAATCCGAAGGACGCCTCAGGCAGGCGCTCAAAGTGTACACAAGATTGCAACAAGACGAGCCCCTGGTCTCGAACTATAAAGCCACCGCCGGAGAGGCGATGCTGGTTAGCGGCGATGTCAATGGAGCAGTCGCTATGCTCGAGCAAGTCTCAACGGAGTTTGGACAACGGTCAGGGGATTTTCGCAGTACGCTCGCCTTTGCTTATGCAAGCACCGGCCAGTATCGGCGCGCCGCCCAGACCATAGGCTCCATTTCTCCGGATCTAGTCCCATATCGAGTTGCGGACATCGCGGCTGCGGGTAACATTATTCGTACGGCACCGGCCAAAAGCGCCTCCAGCTCTCTTTCCTACGTTAGTCCGCTTGTGTGGGTTTATCTCTTCGTCGGAGAGCCGCAGCGGTTCATTGATGCCCTAGAGTACCAGTGGACTGCTGTCAGTTTTGCTTTCCCTTTCATAGAAGAGATATGGCATCCGGCAATGGCTGACGCCCGCAAGACGCAACGGTTCAAGCAACTTGTCCGCAAATTTGGTCTTGTCGATTACTGGCGCGAAAGAGGGTGGCCAGACATGTGCCATCCAGTTGGCGCCGACGATTTCGAGTGCAGCTGACAACCGCTTCTGACGCCAAGCGGATGCTTAGCCGCCAAAGCCAGCCCACACGGTTTGTCGATGTATCATTTCGCGCGCGTGTTCAAGCGATCAGAGGGCGTGCCCCCCATGACTATCTCGTGCTGTGCCGCGTGCGTCGTGTCCAAGAGCTTCTTTGCACATCGGAAATGTCGCTCGGCGCGATTGCGCGCGCCGCGGGATTTTCCGGCCAGAGTCATTGCACGCGGCGATTTCGCGAGCATACTGGCCTGACCCCGAGCCCGGTATCGGTGGTTCATCCGCTAAAACAGGTGTGGTGATGCCAAACGACAGAGCCAGCCGCCTCTACCGTCTCACCTTCGTGCTGATACTGTCGGCTACGGTATCGGCCGTTTTCCTTTTCATGATTCGCGATTTTTTGATTGATGTGACCCTTGGAGGAATATTTGCCGGTTTGCTTTATCCGATATTCCAGAAAAGCCTGCCGCTTTTCGGAAATCGGCCAGCGATTGCCGCCATCGCGATTACGATCCTGTCCGTCATAGCGGTTGCTTTGCCCTTCGTGGCAATCTCCCAGGCAGTCCGCTCCGATGCGATTCAGTTGATCAATTCGGCGCATTCGTTGGTTGATTCAATTTCCGGTCATCCTGAGCGCCTTCTAACGCTGCTTCCGCAAGGGTTGGAGGAAACAAGTCTTGGCCGAAAATTGGCCACGTACCTTTCTAGTGGACCGACTAACTATACCGATGCGATGGCGAGCTTTCTCGTGCGAGCCTTGCAGCAGGCCGCGCTCGGAATAATACGCCTCTTTTTTGATCTGTTCGTGATCTGCTTCTCGCTCGTCTGCTTACTGCAATCAGGACCTGCCTTGGTATCCCGGATAGCGGAACGGATCCCTCTGGAGAGGTCACAGGCCCGCAAGATTGCCGGCAATACCCTGGACATCATGGCAGCGACATTGAAAAGCATCGTGATTATTGGTGCGACGCAGGGAGTGTTAATCGGAGGGGGATTTTTCCTCGCCGGCATTGGCCGGCCCTGGTTCTGGGGCGCAGCTGCCGCCATAGCATCAGCGATCATCCCGGGGCTTGGTTCGGCAATAGTATGGGCTCCGGCCGCGGTCTATCTGATGCTGACGGGTCATTTCATCCCGGGATTTGGGCTGGCGATATGGGGCCAGCTGTCGGTGTTCTTTGGGGACAATTTGCTGCGCATCCGTATCATTCGGGGTAGCAGCGAGATGCCAAGTCTTTTGGTATTCTTGAGTACCCTGGGCGGCATAGCCACATTTGGGCCGGCTGGCCTCCTGATTGGACCGATGCTCGCGGGACTATTTCTTGGTGTCCTCGATTTATATAATTCGGTGCTGCACTCTTCCGGCCTTCTGGCGGGCTCGAAGGCCGGCGGGTCCGCAACAGACGTAGACGGATATCCACCATTGTGAGAAAGCTCAATTAACCAGAAGGAGGGGGCATTGATGAAGCGGGTTATCGAAGGCACCACACGAAATCTAAACCTGGCACTGCGGCTGGCCTTAAGTCTCGCGGGAATTTTGTGGGCGGTGACGGCTCACGCCCAGGGCACAATGCAGGACAAACCACCCATCCGCGCCGTGACCGCCTTCGTCACACTCGACAAGGACAATTATGCCGCGCGCATGGACGAAGCGGCCCAATTCCTGGCCCAGGCCAAGACCGCGCTCAACCAGGCCGGATTCCCCGGCGCGGGTGGGCGCGTCACCACTGAGCCGTTCCCGCAATACATCAAGGGCATGACGCGGGAGCAGGCGCTGGCCCTGATCGGCGCCATCAAGAAGGTGGCGGCCAACGATCATGTGGCCCTGAACGTCGGGCCCGCCATGATGAACGACGATGACGACACCGCGGCCGCCGACCTGCTGCCTTCGATCCTGGCCGACAACGGCACCAATGCCAACATCATCGTGGCCGACGACAAGGGCTTGCACTGGCGCGCCATCGCCGCGGCCGCCCACGCGATCCACGAGATCGCCGCCCAAAGTCCCAACGGCAACGGCAATTTCGGGTTCGCGGCCATCGGCATGATGAAACCCTATGGCCCCTACTATCCGGGCTCCTGGCATAATGGGCCGGGCAAGCACTTCGCCATCGCCATGGAGACGGCGAATGTCGTCAATCATGTGTTCGAGAAATATCAAGATCCGGTGGAAGCCCAGGCCCACCTGACCGAGGAGCTGTCGCAATACACCAAGGAGGCCGAAGCCGTGGCGATGAAGCTCGCTGCCGACACCGGCTGGACCTATGAAGGGATCGATGCCACGCCGGCACCGGGCCGCGCCTCCATCGCCACGGCATTCGAATCCTTCCTGGGTGCGCCGATCGGCAGCTCTGGCTCGATGACGGCCGCGGGGATCATCACCCGCGCCGTGCAGGCAACCCCCGTCAAACGCACCGGCTATTCAGGGCTGATGATCCCGGTGATGGAAGACAAGGTGCTGGCCCAGCGCTGGGCGGAGGGGACCTTCTCGCTGGATTCAATCCTGGCCTGGTCGGCGGTGTGCGCGGGCGGGGTCGACACCGTGCCCCTGGCGGGTTCGACCAGCGAACAGCAAATCGCCCGCATCATCGGTGACGTGTCTTGGCTGGCCTACAGGTGGAACAAGCCGCTGGGCTCGCGCCTGATGCCCTCGCCGGGCCGCTCGGCCGGAGAGATGACCGCATTCACCGCCGGGGGGCTTGTGAACACGCGGATACATTGACGGGCTAGATAGCCGGCAGGGATCATCGATGGTCCGGACGCCGATGCGTCAGAGAAGTGCGCGACTGCGCCGCGAGTTGTCGGCATTTGGCGGCGCTGCCTGCATTTGATTTTGCGGAACATCGAAACAAAGGGGAGCACACCAATGAACATAACGGCCCGCTCTGGGAAGGCTCGCTCTGGGAAGGGCAGTGTGGCATTTGCGCTGTTGGTGGCGCTGTTGGTGGCAGGCTTGTCGCTGTCATCGGCGCACGCGGCGCCTATCGACAATGTGGCCGCGCAAGGTGCGGGAGCTGCAATTGACGCGGCGACGATCAACAGCACCGTAAAGCGTGATATCGCGCGCCTGGGCGCGCCCAGCGCCTCGGTGGCGGTGGTTGCGGATGGGCGCATTGTTTATGCCGGTGCCGCCGGTGAGGCGAGCCTCGATCCGGCCCGCGCGGCAACGCCGACTGCGCGTTATGGCGTTGGTTCGATCAGCAAGGAGTTTCTCGCGGCGGGCATCCTGCTACTGCAACAGGATGGCAAACTCAGCCTCGACGATCGGGCGGGTAAGTACATTGCGGATCTCGGACCTGCGTCGGATGTAACGATCCGCCAGCTCCTGTCGCATACGTCGGGTGTACGTGACTACTGGCCCCAGGATTACGTCTTCACGCAAATGCTTTCGCCCATAACGGCAGACCGCATCGTATCCCAATGGGCGCGCCAGCCGCTCGATTTCGCGCCGGGAGAGCGCTGGCAATACAGCAATACGGGTTATGTGAGCGCCGGCATGATCTTGGAGAAGGTAAGCGGCCAACCGGTATTTTCATTCCTCAAGGATCGGATCTTTCAACCGTTGAAAATGACCAGCGTGGTCAATTTCGACGAAGGCGGCCTGGGATCCAGCGACGCGGCCGGTTACACGCGCTATGCGTTGGGGCCTTGGCACCCTGCGCCCTCGGCAGGCAAAGGCTGGGCGTTTGCGGCCGGCGAGCTGGCGATGACCGCCGAAGATCTGGCGCGCTGGGACCTGTCGATCATCAACCGGACTCTTCTGAAACCCGAATCATACCGGGAGCTGGAAACCGAGATACTACTGAATAATGGTGCGGGCACAGGTTACGCGCTCGGCCTTGATGTGAGCCTGTCCAATGAGCGGCGGGTGTTGGCACATGGTGGCGAAGTGTCCGGCTTCCTCAGCCAAAACACGATATTTCCCGATCAGCGCGCCGCCGTCGTGGTTCTCACAAACACCGACGCGAGCACCGCAGTGGGTACGATAGCGGACGATCTAAAAGACCTCGTTCTGGGCAGCGTCAGCCCTGTCGATCGAGAGCGCGCCAATCAGATGCGCGACATCTTCGATCACTTGCGGAACGGGCAGATTGACCGCGCGCTTTTGAGCGCCAATGCCAATGCTTACTTCACCGACGCTGCCGTTCGAGAAATTGCAGCCAGCCTTGCCCCGCTAGGGGCGGTCAAAACATTCAAGCTCGTGAACAGCGGCACCCGCGGCGGCATGGATTTTCACGTGTACGATGTTGCCTTGGAAAAGGGCCGGCTCGAGCTTGTGACCCGCGCAATTCCGAACGGCAAACTGGAGCAATTCATGGCGATGCCAAAATGACAAACCATTGAACCGCTTTCCAATCGCTTCGCCGGAAAAATGTGTGATGACGAGGTTGCGACGACTTCCCGCAAGAAGACGCGGTAGCTTAGACTGTGTGGCGACCTTGACGAGTCCCCTGGTGCAGGAAAGCCCGACCGATGAAGCTGCTGCTAAACCCGTTCGCTAGGCGCGATGGCTACACACCGGAGGAGGCGCAAGTCACTACGCGTTCCTTGGCGGAGGAGGCGCGTCGCGAAATTTCTCAATGGCCAGGCTACGGGACCACGCCACTTCGTTCCCTTGAGGGCATAGCTGCCGAACTCGGCGTTGCCCAGATCCTCCTCAAAGATGAGTCTGGCCGCCTGGGGCAAGGAAGCTTTAAGAGCTTAGGTGGCGCATATGCCGCTGCCATGAAGCTACGCGAGCTCTCGCCGGGCGGCCGGGTGACGCTCGCTTGCGCTACGGATGGTAATCACGGCCGCTCCGTCGCTTTCGCCGCCAACCGGCTCGGGTGCGACGCGGTCGTCTACATGCATGAGAACGCGCTGGAGTATAAGGCTGAGGCGATCCGGAAATTGGGAGCGCGGGTGGTTCGTACGCCAGGCGTCTACGACGACTCCGTCCGGATGGTGAAGGCCGACGCTAAGCGCGAGGGGTGGCTCCTGATCTCCGACACGAATGACCCTGATGACCTGACGGTGATGCGGGTAATGCGTGGCTACGGTGTGATGGTGCTGGAGATCCTTGAGCAACTGGATGGCAAGGCGATGCCCACTCACGTCTTCACTCAAGGCGGGGTCGGCGGACTCACTGCGGGTGTTGTCGGCGTATTGGCAGACATCTTTGGTCCGAACCGGCCCACTTTCATCGTAGTCGAGCCCGAAACCGCTGCCTGCCTGATGGAGAGCGCGCTGCGCTTCCAGCCTTCCGCCGTGAGTGGAGATCTTCGCACGGAGATGCGCTTGCTAGCCGCGGGTGAGGCATCCCCGGCTGCATGGCCGGTCTTACAGCGCCGGATTGACGCTTTTATGGCCATCGAAGATGGACCGGCGCTTAGAGCGACGGCTCGCCTCAATGCGAGCGAAGGCCCTCGCGTCGCCTTGGATATCGGGGTTACCGGAGCTGCCAGCCTCGCTGGCGCCATGGAGCTCCTCAAGCGACCGGACTTGGCCGCGCTGGTCGGTCTAGATGCAGAGTCTCGTGTGTTGGTCTTTGGAACCGAAGCGGGGCCGCCACGCCCTGTCGCAAACTAGGCGGCAGGCGAATGACATCCGGCCGCGGGCACGACCGCCTCGAGCGAAAGCTGCTAAGCCGGCACGTTCAACTGATCGCCATCGGCGGGACTATCGGCGTAGGTCTTTTTCTAGGCTCGGCGCATGCAATACAATTGTCGGGGCCAGGGCTGTTGTTGGGGTATGCAATTGGCGGCGCCGTCATCTTTTTCATCATGCGCGCCCTGGGCGAGCTACTCACCTACCGACCTGTGAGTGGAGCATTTGCGGCTTATGCTCACGAGTTCATCGGGCCCTTTGCGGGCTACGTCACCGGCTGGTCATACTGGTTGATGTGGGTGTCCGACGGGATGGCAGAAGTCACCGCGATCGGCATCTATTCCCACTTCTGGTTTCCAGAAACCCCACAATGGATTCCCGCGGTGATTGCACTGGCGATATTCTATGGAGTCAATCTTTTCTCGGTAAGAGTTTTTGGTGAACTTGAGTTCTGGTTTGCCAGCCTGAAAGTGCTGACCATCGTCACACTAATCATCGTGGGCCTGACAGTTATCGTTTTCCACATCGGTCATCTTGGGGCAACCGCGGGCTTCGATAACCTCTGGAATCACGGCGGTTTCCTGCCCTTTGGTCTTTTTGGAGTACTTCTGACGCTGCAGACGGTCATGTTTTCTTATGGGGGGGTTGAGATGGTCGGGGTTGCCGCCGGTGAGGCCGAGACGCCGGAAAAGACGCTTCCGCGCGCGACCAACGCCGTAATGACGAGGATCCTGATCTTCTACCTGGGCGCACTGACCGTCATCATGTCTCTGGTGCCGTGGAATACACTCCGCACGTCCGACAGCCCGTTTGTAATCGTGTTCCAGCGACTGGGTTTCCACGGGGCGGCAGATGTCGTCAATCTCGTCGTGATTTCCGCCGCCGCCTCGGCGCTCAACAGCGGCCTTTATACCAGCGGCCGCATGCTTTTCTCATTAGCCTCCGAGGGCCAGGCATGGCCCGGCTTCGCACGTCTGACGCCGCGTCACGTTCCTGCCATTGCCGTGCATGTCTCGGCATTCGTAGTGCTCGCCGGCGTGCTCCTCAACTACGTGGTGCCGGCGCGGGTTTTTGTATGGGTGACTAGCATCTCGCTGATGGCGACGCTTTGGACGTGGTGGGTGATCGTGGTTTCACATTACAACTATCGACGAGCCGTGCGAGCTGGACTTCGACCCGCGGTTAAATTCCGAATGCCGGGCGCCCCGGTAGCGAACTTCGCGGTGCTGGCGTTCCTGATCCTTGTAGTGGTCTTACTCGGTGTGGACCACGAAACACGAATTGCACTCTATGTCGCGCCTGTGTGGTTCGCTTTTCTTGCGCTTAGCTATCAGATTACGCGGCGGCGGGTGTCGACACCGCATTGATGCGCAGCGGCACGCAATTCGGCAGCCGATTCGGTTCAGGACTTGCCTCGGGGTTCCGCTTCTACGGTCCATCCGACGCTCGTGCGCGGTCGAACAAACGGTAACGCCGCACCGATGCCACCGGTTCAGGGGACCATTGGACATAGACGTCAATGAACCGCGCTTTATTCCCCGAGCGCCGCTTGCAATGAAACGCTGGTGACCACGAGCTTCCGCCAATGTTTTCACTAAAATAAGGCAAATGGCGACGCTTTGGATCTTCATCGCTCGCCGGCGGGAAAACGGCGTTACCATCGGCAAAAACCTATTGGAATAATTGATGGGCGGATTTCGTCTTATTATTGTTCATCGAAATCATCCGATAAATTCGATCCCACATGAGGCGTCTTTACACCGGAAGAGGTTGACTTGCATTCCTATTTTTACAGAGGGCGCACATTTTTAAACTTATGTTTGTCGCCTAGAACTGCTCTTTTGATAATGCTTGTTGCACTGCTTCCAACCGGCGCCGGGGCCCAGGATAAATCCATCACCGTCACACTCAAAAGTTATGACTTCACGCCCGACAGTGTAAGCCTCACGGCCAACACCCCTTATAGCCTGTACCTTGTGAACGACAGCCGGAGGGACCACAGTTTCAGCGCGCCAGAATTTTTCGCCGCTTCCACGGTGGACGATCAGGACCGCGCGAAGGTTACCAATGGTACAGTAGAGGTGGCCGCCAATAGCTCCGTGGAGTTGCGGGTAACACCTGTTCGCGCCGGTCAATATCCCCTGCGCTGTGACCATTTCCTTCATGCTTCGTTTGGCATGACGGGCAAAATCATCGTGCAGTAGAGCCTGCCGGCTCTAGAACGGTGCAGTTGATCTCACATTTGTAACCGGAGCCCTGTGGAGGGGCGAAATGCGCGCGAGTTTTCGGGCCGGAGCAGGCCCAAGTTCTGGCACACTCACCGAGAAATTCCGCTATCGAATGTTGCAGGAATACGGAAACTTCGCTCTGGCATACTCGGCGACTTTTCAACCATGTATGGACTATTTTGGTGGCGAAGGGGGCTTCCTTTCTTATAAGCAGGTGGGCGGCACGGCGTTCGTTCTTGCAAATCCCCTCGCGCCGCTCTCCAGTTGCGAGGATCTGATCCGTGATTTTGTAAGCAAGAAAAGCGAAGTTTGCTTTTGGCAGTCATCGCGGTCCGTCGCCGAAATCCTTGAGAAGATCGGCTTTCGCGTGAATGAGTTGGGGGCCGAAACGCGAATAAACCTTAAAGGCTATGATTTCGAGGGTCCAAAGAAGCGAAACTTCCGAAGGGCGCTTAATCGCACAGCCAGGCGCGGCTACACGATTGCGGAACGGCAAATAGCTTCGCTCGATCGCAAGGAATTGCAGACGGTTTCAGAGCGGTGGCGGCAAACGCGTGTGGTGAAGGACCGCGAGATGACATTCTTAACCAGGCCCGCCATCCTGGACGATGAGTTAGATGTGCGAAAGTTCTTTACTTTCGATCGCGATGGTCGGCTACAGGCCTTCGCGTTTTTCGATCCAATCTACGAGCGTGGCCAGATCGCAGGCTATCTCTGCTCAGCAAAACGCCGACTTCCGGAAGCGGACAAACTAGTAGGGTATGCAATGCTTTATTACGCTATTCGGTGTTTTCAGGACGAGGGAAAGGAAATTCTCTCCTTTGGGCTTTCACCACTCTGCGGAATCGAGAATAAAGAATCGTCCAGCAACCGGCTGATGAACTTCGCCTTCCGCGCGGTGTACCGCAGCGGTCTGTTCAACGAACTTATCTATCCCCTCAAAGGACTGGCCGCGCATAAGAGCGGTTTTTGCGGTTCGGCCGAGCAGACGTATTGCGCATTCAAAAGGGGCCTGCCTCTTTCGCAACTCGCCAAAATGCCGAAAGCGTGTGGCTTGGCTTAGCCCGTGCGCTGTTGAGCGGCAGCCCGATGTAATTGGGTTGGAAAGTAGAAATTGTAACCGTAAGCGTCCGCTTATTGGATGATCCGCCGGTCAATTGGTCGCGATCCTCCCTCCAGTGAAAATCACGCCACGGGCGGAGTTTAGCCCTGCTTTAGGAAACTTTTAGGATTGCAGAATGCTGGTTTTAGTAAGCGGACCGACACGGCTTGTGTATGAAGCGCTCCGCAAATTTCCTGGAGAAATACATGACCGCTCAACGCTTCGATATTTACCGCCAAATCCACAAGGCG
>Ga0126381_100010805_pt1 | contig 10293 bp, 11 predicted proteins | sample PanSoiMetPlot_28_FD_96465 | JGI IMG/M metagenome (GOLD analysis project Ga0126381, IMG submission 96465) | Tropical forest soil microbial communities from Panama - MetaG Plot_28 | ecosystem: Environmental > Terrestrial > Soil > Tropical forest > Bulk soil | place: Panama | collected 2016-02-17 | reverse complement strand
GTCGACTTCCGCATCATTTCCGGAGCCAACAGCGGCATCAAGTACTTCGTCGACCCCGATCTCAACAAGGGCAAGGGCTCCGCAATCGGCTTCGAGTACCAAATCCTCGACGACGCCCTTCACCCCGACGCGAAGAAGGGCCAGAATGGCGACCGCACCCTCGCCTCGCTCTACGACATGATCCCCGCCGCCAAGGACAAGCCGGTCAGGCCCATCGGCGAGTGGAACACCGCACGCATCGTCGTTCGCGGAGCCCACGGCGAGCACTGGCTCAACGGCGTCAAGGTCGTCGAGTACGAGCGCTTCACCCCGCAGTTCCGCAAGCTCGTTGCCGACAGCAAATATCACGTTTGGCCTAACTTCGGCGAAGCGCGCGACGGATACATCCTGCTTCAGGATCACGGCTTTCCCGTCTCCTTCCGCAACATTAAGATCCGCGAACTTCCTCCCACAAACTAAGGCGGAACCGCAACGACGGTGGCGCCCACATCTCAGCCAGAAAATCAGGTGCCCCCAATCTGGCGGCTTAATCGCCAGATTGGGCCGCACAAGCACACGAACCCCTCTCTGTAACTCCATCACCGCCCCGAAAACACAAACTCATTCCCATCCGGATCCTTGAAGATCGCCATCGTGCCCCAGCTTTCTTTCCTCGGCTCCGCGGAGAGCTCCACCCCCTTCTTCTTCATCTGATCCGCAGTCGCAAGTACATCATCGGTCCAGAACGTCATCCCCTGGAACCCACCGATCCGGCTCTCAAAGCCCGGCGGAGTGAACAGCGTCAATCTCGTCTCTGACCCAGGAATCATCAGCTCAATCCACCGCTGCTGCCCCGGCGCCATCTCCTGGCTCGTCGCCACCTTAAAGCCCAGCTTCTCCGTGTAGAACTTCAGCGCAACGTCCTGGTTCTTCACCGGAATACTCACAAGCTTTACGCCACGAATCATCGCCAACCTCCACGTGCCATCGCACAAAACCGACGATAGCCCCCTCACCCACCAACCGCAATCTCTCAGGCGTTGCTATATCATCTATCGGTATAGCCATGCTCAAGCTCGATCCCTACGTCACCGACATCCTCCTCCGCGATCTAGTCGGCCACGACCGCCGCCCCGCCAGCTTTCTCGTCTACATCTGGCTCACAGCCGAGCAGCAGCGGCGAGGCACCGCGGTCGAGATCAGCTACCAGGACCTCGCCGAGTCCATCGGAATCTCCAAAAGCTCCGCACAGTCCGCAGTCGGCTTGCTCATCCGCCGCAAGCTTCTCGCTGTCCGCAAAGCCACCGTCACCGCCACCCCCATCTACAAAGTCCTCACGCCATGGAAAGGCGGCGGACGGGTGGCCTCATCTAGCATCCCTTGACACCTCAGCTAACCATAAAATCAGGAGTAAGGCCAAGCCCGGCACACTGCCGGGCTTTCTTTTTTGGATGCCTTCGGCAGCCAAACGTACACGGAGCAGTCCGAATGTAAGTAATTTATTTTGAAATATTTACATCATAAGATGAGGGAGGGGATACAACACGCCGAGTGATCCCGTTCATGACGCGGTCTCATCGTGGCATGAGTGGGAGCCGTGGAGGGCTCGAGGCACCTACATGACAAACCGCACGCAAAAGGGTCCAATAATCTTGGAGCAGAAACGACCCCCATGAATAACTACCGTATGAACAGCTACAACAGCTACCCCACCACCATCGACGTCCCGCGCGAGGAGACCTCTTCGCTGCTGGCCAAGGTGCTCGGCATCACTGCCCTCGGCTTCTTCATCACAGCCTTCGGCGTTGCCACCGCGCCTCCCTGGGGAACCTTCGTCGGCTTCATCGTCGTCATCGCATTGGTCTTCGCCATCAACCTCACCCGCAAGGCCAACCCCGCCGTCGCGCTCTCGCTCTTCCTCGCTCTCGCCTACTTCATGGGCTGGCAGATCGGCCCGCTCGTCCAACGCTACATCCACACCTTCGGCTCGGCGATGGTCTTCAACGCCGCCGCAACCACCGGCAGCGGTATGGCCGTCATGGGATGCATCGCCTATCTCTTCAACATCAACTACCGCCGCATCGCCGGAATCGGAATGGCCGCGCTTCTGCTTCTCATCATTGCCGGCATCGCCAGCATCTTCTTCCACTTCCTCTCGCCGGACACCTATTCGTGGCTCACCCTCGGCATCTTCTCGCTCCTCACCGTCGCCGACTTCGCCCGCATCCGCGCCGGCGGCAACGGAGCCTCGGCGGTCTCGCTCGCGCTCTCCATCTATCTCGACGCCATCAACATCTTCCTGGCCGTCCTCCAACTGATGGGAGGACGCCGCAGCCGCAATTAACCAGAACATCTACGACTTCCGCAAACACGCTCCATGGTGTCATGCTTGAATCATGAAGCGTGTTTCTCTTTTTGGCTGCATCGCCACCGCCACCCTCTTGTTCACCCTCACGACCCAGGCCCAGAACGGGGCCGAGGAGCGAGGCTATTGGCGTGCCGCCAGCAACACCGCCCGTAACATCACCGGCGACGTCACCCTCGGCAGCGAAAAACTCACCATCAACTTCTGGACCACTCCCATCTCTCGCGCCCGCGAGATTACTGGCTCGGAGCTCAGCGCCGTCTTCGACACCGACTCCAACCCCGCTCGTACCGGCAGCCTCTACCGGCTAAGCATCCCCGGCGCCAGAAAATTCCTGCACAAAAACTCCCTCTGCGGAACCGAGGACGTCCAGTGGATGGTCGCCTACGCCCAGGGCAACTCGCTCCAGCTCGCGTTCTTCTCCGGAGACAAGCCACCCGTCCTCACCTTCGACGCCCTCAACGACTCCACCGACAAGTGCGGCACATTCACCTACGTAAAGTGAGTCGCGCACCGGCTCACCACCATCTGTAAAGCGGATGCCGCTCATGCAGCTTTTCGCATGAGTATCCCCAAGGAGCGCGCATGTCCGAACTCGTCCAGGCCCTCGTCGCCGACAGCTACGCCGCCGCACCCTCGCACATCCTCGAGAGCCTCTCCGACTCGCTCGTTCACCGCGTCATCCCCCATGCACCCCACACCATCTATCAGGAGCTCTACCACATCACCTTCTGGCAGCAGCTCTCCCTCGATTGGATCGCCGGCATCGAAACCCCGTTCCCCGCCAAACCCTCCGAAGGCTTCAACGCCAACCCCGACCACCAACCCTGGGACCAACTCCGCCAGCGCTTCCTCCTCGGCGCCGAACAGGCCGCTGGAATCGCCAGCGACACCCCTCGCCTCGATCGACCCATCCGCTGCCCCTCGCGCCCCGGCCACCCGATCCGCATCCTGACCGTCCACGACCAGCTCATCTCGCTCGCCACCCACAACGCCTATCACTTCGGACGCATCGTTCTGCTGCGCCAGCTCCTTGAAGCATGGCCACCAGCCTCCGGCGGCTACACCTGGTGAAACATGCACCACCGGAACGCTCGACTGCATCTAATGAACAGGATGATGACGGTAAGAATCCTGACAGCATGCATCATCGCCGCACTGCCGTGTTCGACACTCGCGCGAGCTCAAAGCCAGAATGGAGATTTTTCGCAAGTCACCCATGAGCGCATCTTCACGTTCATGACTCGCGACCGCCAATGTACAAGAGGCACCATAGAGAATACCGACTCGCAGTCCGTAACCGTCCATAGCGGCTCGAACAACGAAACCTTCCTGAAGAAAGATCTCTTGTTCGTAGGCGAGAACTTTCAGCGCAGAAATATTCTGTTAAGCGGACGCAGTTCCTGGTACGACGTAACCCGCGATCTGCCCGAGGCGCACGAATCCTTCCGCATCACGCTCAACTCCGGTGAAACGGTCTCAGCGAGCAAGATCACAGGATCGCCGAACTCGCTCACTTTGGGGTCTGGCAGGCACCAAAAGACGACTCCCAAGCAGGAAATAAAATCCATCGAATACGTACGCTATCTTCCCACCACGGACAAGATTTCAGAAGCGTATCAGGGCCTGAACTTCTTTCAACCCGAGTTCTACCGCCAAAGGTTCGGCCATCCGCCAACCATCGCAGTGAAGCTCTACGACACAGCACTGCCTGAAGACAACACTGAACTCTACTGTAAATAGATCGACGGCGGTGCAGTCCAGCCCAACCCCACCTGCGACAATCTCGCGCCATCACAAGCCCCGACATCTGCGAAGTACTCACTCTCTGAGGTCTCCGCCCTCGGCCTAAAAGCCACCGCAAGCGTTACCTTGAAGCAAACCGAGCGCATTATCTCCCGGTTGGCTCTTCAACCGCGGACTCGGTGACTGTGGGCTCACCTCCGTCCACGCGTCCAGTATGTGGTTCTCAACCTGCTCGAGCGTTTGCTGTCCACGAATTCCTGGAACCGCGGCCGAAAGCACACAAGGGCTGCCTGCCCGAAACATACTCTTCATAACAACTTCCATTTTCAAAATGGATTTTTGAAGCCAGGCCGGATTTGAGTTTGGGGGAACCGAAACGAGGTAGTCTGCCGCAGAAAATCGGACGCGCCTATCCTGTAACCCGGCTTCGTACAACCAATGCACAAAGTCAGCCAATTGGAATTTAGAAGTAGGCCCATCACCAGATAGCCGAACAACTCTCTGAAAACTTGTCCATGGGGGAGGCCAGGCCGAAACGAAACTCTAGCTTCAGTTAGCAGCGAGATTCTAGTTCACCGCAAGTGCCCCGCCGCCGCCCCCTTTGTAACGTGGATCACATGCCTTGATGTCAAAACGCACTGAAGAACTGGGCATTCAAGCAGCAAACTTCTTCAAGAAGGAGTTAGAAACCATGTCTACTCAACGCGCATTCCAATCTGGTCGTCTTACCCTCCCGGACACTATCGTCGTTGCCACAGACCTGACGGACTTATCCGAATTGCTCCCTCATGCGATTGCGCAGGCGAAGGCTTCCGGAGCCGCCTTGCACATTGTCCACGCAATACCTCCCAATAGCGTTTATGTGCCTGAATCAGGTATGGTCCCACCCGTTGATCCCTTCCAGATGGTGCAGGATGCGCAGATCATGATGGAAGGAATTGTCCTCCCGATACGAGACCAGGGGTTGCGATGCACCACCGAGGTGCGGCATGGAAACCCGTCAGAAGTAGTCGCAGAAGTGACCAGGGAAACTGGCGCTCAGCGAGTCATCGTAAGCACGCATGGCCGCAAGGGAATCACGCGGATAGTCTTGGGTTCGGTGGCGATCCAGATTCTGACCAGCAGCAAAGTACCAGTCTGCACCATTGGTCCGCATTGTCAGGCGCCGTCGGGCACCGGCATTAAAAACATTCTGCACCCAACATCGTTAGGCCCGGATGCCGAGGCAAGTGCGAAACTCGCGCTCGATCTTGCCCTCTACCATCGCGCTCATTTGACCTTGCTTCACGTCATCACGCCGGATTCCGCGATGGTGCCGTCTCTTGATCCCCAGTATGCGTTTGCTAACCTGGAACATCTATTGCCGCTGAGTTCGAGCGATTTCTCCACAATGGTTCACACACGAGTTGTCTCGGGAGAAAAACAGCAGGAAATCTTACGTGAGGCCGAAGTCATTCACCCAGACCTCCTTGTGCTCGGCGCTCATTCTTCCAGTGGAAGCGGACGGACCGCATATTCCGTCGTAGTCTCCGCGACTTGTCCTGTGCTCTCTTTGCATACTGCCGTGGAGCCAAAGCAATCCCGCAAGGAAAGGGCTGCTGATTCGGTATTGGCATGAGGGCACGTGGATAACTGAAAGTCTTCCCGATTCACTGGTCTTCGCCCAAACTCCCTGTACACTAACCGGCATGGTAGACATCGACCTTATCGTGAAGCAGCTTCGAGCCAAGGGCCACACCGTTGAGGGCGTCCATCAGGTCCCCCCCAACGCCGGTGAATGGGAGTTCATCATCGATGGAAACGTCGTCAATCTCGAAGAGGCGCGGCAGATCCTCGAACTCGACCTCGCGAAGTGAAAACGAGCCCCTCCGCGGGGCGGCGCAAGCCAGGCGGCCTCACCGTATCAGGGGGATATCCGCGTCAAAAACAGGCCCCAAAACCTCCCCCAATCCACAGACCAGCGTTTCCTAATCTCAAAATCCGGCGTCTTAACACTCAGGGGGAACTCCGCTATGAGCGTAAAGACGTCATCGGCGGAGATCCTTCACACCATCGCGATGCCCCGCCGCCCTGAGCTGGATGCTCTTCGCGGCCTGTTCCTTGTCTGGATGACGCTCACCCACCTCCCCACCCATGTGAGTGACTTCGTCAACAGTCCATTCGGATTCGTCACCTCTGCCGATGGTTTTGTCTTTCTCTCAGCCATGCTGATCAGCCAGATCTATCTGCACCGCTCTGCGGGAGATCCCGATCGCCTGCGAACCAGCCTGTGGAGGCGCGCCGGCAGACTCTACCTGTACCACGTCTTTACCCTCACGATTGCGTTCACTGTCGTTGCCGCAATCGCGGTGCGCCACCATCGAGTCGCACTTACGAATCTGCTCGACTTCTATCTCGCGCACCCGGTCGTCGCCGTCATCGGATCTTTGCTCCTCCTCTACTGTCCTCCGCTCCTCGACATCCTCCCTATGTATGTCCTCTTTCTTCTCGGGACACCGTTTATCCTCTACCTCGCCCTTAAGCGCGGCTGGAAAGGAATTTTGCTCTGGAGCTTCAGCATCTGGCTCCTTTCGCAGTTCGGCCTGCGTGTCCTCATGCACGACATCGTCGTTGGAGTGACGCACCTGCCGATCCCCCTCCAGGAGTCAGGTGCATTCGATCTCTTCAGCTGGCAGTGGATCTGGATCAGCGGCCTTTGGATCGGCATGCGCTCCGACCAGGGCGACAATCCGCTTCGCTACGTCCGAGGGCGATGGCTCGTGCTCTGCGCCATGCTTTGCATCTTCTTCATCGCAGTCCGGCACCTGTGGCTCGGCCCTCACATCACTGCGCAGAGCTTCGGCCACTCTCTGGACAAGTGGCGCATCGGGCCGCTCCGCATGGTCAATCTCGTCGCCGTCGCCGGAGTCGTCCACTGGTTGCGCCACCCCCTCAAGCGCCTCGTCTCTCGCGAACCCTTCCTGACCCTCGGCGCCGCCTCCATGGAGGTCTTTTGCACCCATCTGCTCTTCGTCTTTGCCGGCCTTGCGATGCTCTATAACGAGATGTCGCAGCTTCATGGCATCTATGCCATCCTGCTGCTCGCGGCCACATTCACCGGCCTGCTCGTCGTGGCCACCCGGCAGGTGCACCGCAAACAAAGAGAACGCCACGCCGCAAGCCTCAAAGCGGCGGCTTGAGCCTTCGCCCGCCAACCACTCAGCTCTCTCGATGCGAGTTCTAACTCCTCACCTGCCGGCGAACGACGGCTCCCAGAAACCCGATCCCTGTCAGAAGGGCGCATAGGTGCCGGGCTAGAAGGTCCACCCTGTTGGCGTCACGACAACGTTCCGTTGACGCTTTCAAATCTTCCGTTTGCAATCAGATTGGCGCGAGCCTCTGCAGCAACCAGCAAAAGCGGGAGTAGAAGTAGAGTTACAGCTTTTCGCATGATCGCTCCTCATGATCGTTCTCAGGATTGAAGGCCCATGACCTTATGCTCTGTGCGGAGGAGCTGTGGAGGGGCACTACAGAATGGGCGCTACAGAAGGACAAACACAAAACCAACATCAAGCGAACTAGAATGACCCACGGCCACCAAAACAATGGGAAAATGGACGCCCATGAAGATTCTCCTCGCAGGCGCATCCGGAGCCATCGGTCAAACCCTTATCCCCCTACTCATTGAGCAGCAGCATGAGGTCTACGGTGCCTTCCGCAACCCGTCCCACGCCGACCTCGTCCAGCGCCTCGGAGCAACGCCCGTGGTCATGGATGCTCTCGACCCAGCCTCAGTCAACAAAGCCTTCTCCGAGATCAAACCGCAGGCAGTCATCGACGAACTGACAGCGATCCCTGCGCGCATCGATCTCCGCCACTTCGACCGCGACTTCGCCCTCACCAATCAGCTCCGCACCGAAGGCACCCGCTATCTCACCACCGCCGCCGTCAACGCGGGAGTCGAAAAGTTCATCGCTCAGAGCTTTGCCGGCTGGCCCTACGCTCGCAAAGGCATCCGCCTCAAAACCGAAGACGACGAACTCGACGCGGACCCGCCGCCGCAACTCAAGTCCACCATCGACGCTCTTCAGACACTCGAAAACACCGTCATCCGCGAGCCGAAGTTCACCGGCATCGTTCTCCGCTACGGCCCGCTGTATGGCCCGCTCACCTCGATCGCGCTCGACGGAACCCTGGTGGAAGATATACGCCACCACAAGCTGCCCCTCGTCGGTCAAGGCACCGGAGTCTGGTCCTTCCTCCACATCCACGACGCCGCCACCGCCACGATCGCTGCGCTCACTCACGGCCAGCGCGGCATCTACAACATCGTCGACGACGACCCCGCCCTCGTCCTCGATTGGCTCCCCTACCTCGCCGAGTGCGTCGGAGCCAAGCCTCCGATGCACGTCCCCAACTTGGTGGCTCGAACGCTCGTCGGAGAACATGCCGTCGCCATGATGAACGACGTCCGCGGAGTCTCCAACGAGAAGGCCAAGACTGAACTGGGTTGGACGCCAAAGTGGACAAGCTGGCGCCAGGGCTTCCGCGAAGGTCTCAGCTAAGCCGGGGAGCTTTCCACTGTCCGGGCTTGACCCAGCGAGTAGCCTTAAATGAGAAGTCCCGGAGTCCTGGCCAGCGCCATAGCTCTAGCTTTTGGCGCTGGGCCCATTGCGCCAATCTCAAATAGAGCGTCATCTCGACCGGAGCAATGGACGGCTTCACCGTCCGTTGCGCAGTGGAGAGGCACCTGCATTTCTTCAAAGGCAAACCTAAGCTATCAAGGCTACCGAAAGAATGGCGGCTGGGTGGCCCCCTCTTCTCTAATCCAACCCCATTCGCTTTTCTTCGGAATGGACATTGAAATCGTAGTGGCGGCGTTGCCAAAATTGTCTTGCGCCTGAGGCTTGAGTTCGCGTGATGTCAACTGCTTCAAGATTTGAAGGAATGTGGCGAGTGTACCGTTGAGTGGCTCGTCCGTGAGCACGTGGATATGCTCAGGCATGATCACATAAGCGGCAATTCAGAGTTGTTGGCGTATGCGGGTGTGTTCGGGGATTGCCATAAGCGAAAGAACGCGGGCCCTTGACACTCGGAATAAACCTTAAGCAGCAGAATTCAAGCCCGGCCCGCGCCGGGCTTCACTCTTTGGAGGGAATGGGTTGCCCAGGAAATCCAGACCTAAGGTATCTGATTTGAATACTTTGCACGAATAAGATAGGTTGGGGGTAGCGGTGCGATATGGCCCGCAACGCACGGCTCGAACAAATCCTGCTCTAGGAGACTAAGCCATGCCGAAGCGCTCCCCAGCAAAAAAGAAACCGCCCAAGCCACCAGCCCCGGCCTCAGCACCCGCAAGCGGCGACCCCATCTTCAACCAGCCCACTCCCTCGCCGGACCCGACCGGCTTCAAGAACCCCGTCACCGACAAGAAGGACGTCGGACTCGGCATCATTGAACCCGTTCCCCTCCCCGCCGCAGACGCGGTCGAGCCTACGCTCACGCTCGCCCAGGTCTACGGATCCCAGGGCGCCGCAAAGACCGCATCCATCCTGAAGGCCGGCCAGATCGTCTTCCACTCCGTCGGCGACACCGGCAGCACAGAGCCCCAGACCCAGTCCCTCGTCGCAGACAAGATGGTCACTGACTTCACCGAGGCCAACCCCGCCGACGTCCCATCGTTCTTCTTCCACCTCGGCGACGTCGTCTACTACTTTGGCGAATCGCTCTACTACTACGACCAGTTCTACCAGCCCTACCGGCTATACCCGGGTCCCATCCTCGCGATCCCAGGCAACCACGACGGCGTCGTCTACAGCGGAGACCCTGCGCCAACGCTCTCCGCCTTCCTGCGCAACTTCTGCGCCCCCGACTTCGGGCCGTCTCAGGACGCCGGCGGCCTCGTCCGCACGACGATGATCCAGCCTGGAGTCTACTTCACCTTCGAGGCACCATTCGTCCGCATCCTCGGCCTGTACAGCAACGTGCTCGAAGACCCCGGAGTCATCTCCGATCAGGGCGGAACCTACAAGACACTCGACTCGCGACAGGTCGATTTCCTCACGGCCGCGCTCAAGCGTGTGAAGAGCGACAACTTCACCGGAGCCGTCATCATCGCGATGCACCACCCGCCGTTCACCGGTGGTGCCGTCCACGGCGGAAGCCCGCTCATGCTCGCCGACGTTGACTCAGCCTGCAAGTCCGCAGGAGTGTGGCCGCACGCC
>Ga0126381_100010801_pt1 | contig 10294 bp, 13 predicted proteins | sample PanSoiMetPlot_28_FD_96465 | JGI IMG/M metagenome (GOLD analysis project Ga0126381, IMG submission 96465) | Tropical forest soil microbial communities from Panama - MetaG Plot_28 | ecosystem: Environmental > Terrestrial > Soil > Tropical forest > Bulk soil | place: Panama | collected 2016-02-17 | reverse complement strand
CAGCTCGGAGAGCAGTTCGAGCAGTTTCGGCATCAGCTCTGTCATCATGAACGTCACGCCCGTAAGATTGCCCCCCGGCCGGGCGAGACTGGCGATCAGCCCATCCGCGATCGGATCGCCGCCCAGGACGGAGGCGATCGGAATTGTCGTGGTTGCGTTTTTCGCCGCCCGTGCCGGAACCGGGCCGCCGCTCGTTACGATCACGTCGACCTTGTGGCCGACGAGATCGGCGGCCAATGCGGGCAGCCGATCAAAGCGACCTTCCGCCCAACGGTATTCGATCACCACGTTTTGTCCCTCGACATAGCCGGTTTCGTTCAGCCCTTTGCGGAACGCGGCGACAAACGGTGCATACGGGCCGGGCGACGTGCTGCCGAGAAAGCCGATCACCGGCACTGCCTTCTGTTGCGCGCGCAGGCCGCGCGCCGCCGTCACCGCGCCGGCCAGCAGGAGCATCACCTCGCGGCGGTTCATTCGATCGCCTCGTCGGCGCGGGTGTTCGGGTCAAGGAAAGAGACGACCGCCATTTGCGAAGGATAATGCTTCCGCGCGCGTCTCGCCTCGACATTTCGGCCGGCGATGCCAGCGGTATCGTGACCGTAAAGTTGCCGATTTTGTATGACATGCTGTAAGTGATGAGGGCATCAGAGCGCACGTCCTCAGAAAGGGACGGAGAACCGAGATCGCTCGGTCACAGGGAAGGGCACACTTGCGCTCTCCTCTACAACCTGGAGAAGAGCTCCCGCTGCAGATTTGCTGCAGATGCAGCGACGGACAATTTCACAAACAACTCGAAATTGCGATCGGCTCAAGGCCAATTGACAAAGTAGCCTCCAGAGGCTACTTATGCAGATTATGCGGAAGGTCGGACTGAAGATCCTCAAAAACAAGCTGAGCGAATACGTCCGGCTGGCTGCGGCCGGCGAGACGATCGTCATTACCGATCGCGGCCGCGCCGTCGCTGAAATCGTGCCACCGTGGCGGCGGCAGCATGAGAGCGTTATTCAACGTGGGGTTCGCGAGGGTTGGATCACACCGGCGAAGAACCGAGGCGGGTTTCCGCCGCCGCCCAAGCCGGTGCCCGGACTCAACTTCGAGCAACTGATGGCCGACCTGGAGCGCGACCGGGAAGATCGGTGATCTACATCGACAGTTCCATCGCCCTGGCTCAGCTCATGTTTCAAACCCGCGCTCCGCCGGCTTCGCTCTGGCGGGAGTCGCTGGTCTCCAGCCGGCTCCTTGAGTACGAATTGTGGAACCGAGTACATGCATACCGTCTGACCGGCACCCGAGGCGACGACGTCCACGCGATTCTGGCGCTCGTGGACATGATCGAAATGACGGGTCCGGTCCTCGCGCGCGCTTTGGAGCCGTTTCCGGTTTCCGTCCGCACGCTGGATGGGCTCCACCTCGCCACACTGGATTGTCTGCGCGGCCATGCTGACGAGATCATCGAGCTGGCGAGCTACGACAACCGGATGCTTGCGGCAGCACGAGCGCTCGGTATCGCGACTACAGCTCTCTGACCGGGGCGCCTGCCCGCGTTGATCCGGCAGCACCGCCCCCTTATGTTCCGGCTCACATGACCCCCCTCAGCCATATCCGCAATTTCGCGATCATCGCGCATATCGACCACGGCAAGTCGACCCTGGCCGACCGATTGATCCAGGCCTGCGGCGGACTCGAGGCGCGCGAGATGCGCGAGCAGGTGCTCGACAATATGGAATTGGAGCGCGAGCGCGGCATCACGATCAAGGCGCAGACGGTGCGCCTCGAATACCGGGCCCAGGACGGCGAGACCTATATCCTTAACCTGATGGACACGCCGGGTCATGTCGATTTTTCGTACGAGGTCAGCCGGTCATTGGCGGCCTGCGAGGGATCGCTGCTCGTCGTCGATGCGAGCCAGGGGGTCGAAGCGCAGACCCTCGCCAATGTCTACCAGGCGGTCGAGGCCGGGCATGAGATCGTGCCGGTCCTCAACAAGATCGACCTGCCGGCCGCCGAGCCCGACCGGGTCAAGGAGCAGATCGAGGATGTGATCGGTCTCGATGCCGACGACGCGCTGCTGATTTCGGCCAAAACCGGGCTCAACATCGACCAGGTGCTCGAAGCGTTGGTGACCCGCCTCCCAGCGCCAATCGGCGACGCGGAGGCGGCGCTGAAAGCGCTGCTAGTCGACAGCTGGTATGACCCCTATCTCGGCGTGGTGATCCTGGTGCGGGTCAAGGACGGCGTGCTGGCGCCCGGTCAGAAGATCCGGCTGATGGCGACCGGGGCAGTGCACAATGTCGAGCGGGTCGGCGTCTTCACCCCGAAAGGCGTTGCGGTGGACGCTTTGGGGCCGGGCGAAGTCGGGTTCATTACCGCCGGCATCAAGACCGTAGCCGATTGCCGGGTCGGCGACACGATCACCGAGGACCGCCGGCCGGCAGCCGCGCCGCTGCCGGGCTTCAAGCCGGTGCAGCCGGTTGTGTTTTGCGGCCTGTTCCCGACCGATGCGGCCGATTACGAGCGGCTGCGCGACAGCCTCGCGAAGCTCAGGCTCAACGATGCGAGCTTCGAATACGAGCCCGAGACCTCGGTCGCGCTAGGCTTCGGCTTTCGCTGCGGGTTCCTCGGCCTGCTGCATCTGGAGATCATCCAGGAGCGGCTGGCGCGCGAATTCGACCTCGACCTGTTGGCGACCGCGCCGTCGGTAGTTTACCGGGTTCATCTGACGAATGGCGGGGTGCGTACACTGCACAACCCGGCCGACATGCCTGATCCGGTGCGCGTTGACCACATCGAGGAGCCGTGGATCAAGGCGACAATCCTGGTGCCCGATGCCTATCTCGGTCCGATCCTCGCCCTGTGCGAGGAGCGGCGCGGCGTGCAGTCCGACCTGACTTATGCCGGCAGCCGCGCGATGCTCGTCTATCGCCTGCCGCTCAACGAGGTGGTGTTCGATTTTTACGACCGGCTGAAATCGGTGAGCCGCGGCTATGCCAGCTTCGACTACCAGCTCGACGGCTATAGCGAGGGCGATCTCGTATTGATGAACATCCTCGTCAACGGCGAGCCGGTCGACGCGCTGGCGGTGATCGTCCACCGCAACGAGGCCGAGCGGCGCGGCCGCGCGCTGTGCGAGCGATTGAAGGATCTGATCCCGCGGCAGCTCTTTCAGGTTGCGATCCAGGCGGCGATCGGCGGCCGGATCATTGCCCGCGAGACCGTCAAGGCGTTGCGCAAGGACGTGCTTGCCAAATGCTATGGCGGCGATGTGACCCGCAAGCGCAAGCTTCTCGACAAGCAGAAGGAGGGCAAAAAGCGGATGCGCCAGTTCGGCAAGGTCGAGATCCCGCAATCCGCGTTCATTGCCGCCCTCAAGATGGGCGACGGCTGATGGGTGCCGTCAATATTTCGGGGAGACGCGAGCGGGCGTGCCTGCAGTCAAAACCGGTGCCAAGTCCAGAAGTGGAAGGGCCGAAGAAACGACGGCGATGTCAACTCTGTCACGGATTTGGCCGGGCGTATCGAAGACCGGCGCGGCGCGAAGCTCTTTCGAATAGGGCCCGCCTGTTCGGCTTTTTATCGTGACTTGCGCTGCCGCCTCGGAACCGCAGCAGGCGACGGCAGCAACCGAGCCAAACAGGATATCAGCGCGGTCCGTGCTGACCCCATAAAATTGTGATTCGACCTGCGCCCGGCTCGTTCCGGACCCGTCGGCTGTAGCAGTAATCGACGCACCCCCGCTTGAGCCATCGACGGAGGCGTGGTTCGAGAGAGCAGTTTTCGTAAGGGCATCACTTGCGGCAGAGGCGGCCGTCTGGGAATTGGCGTAATTCCGAATATTGGCATAGTTAAAGTACGGGGCGGCGACAATCGGGCTGGTGCCGGAATAGGCGGTTGCGCTCGCCAAAGCAGTTGTTTTGACGTTAGACCCGAGCGCGTGCGCGGCTGTTTCGTTCGCGGCCGCTGCCGAGCCGGCGGTCACCTCATCCATTTCGAGCCCGGTCAGGGTCCTGACCACGCCCTGGTTCCGGACGATAGTCGTTTGGCAACCGACCAGGAATGTCGTCGCCAACACGATCGTGCTCCACCCCAAACGGTTGTCCATCGCCCCTTGTGACCCCTCGAACAGCCCCTCTTCGACCTGTGGTTAACCCCATCGCCGTAGTAGAGGCCGCGAATCCCCGGTTCAAGCCTGTTGCGGGTAAAATCACATCGTGAAAAGAACGCGCTCCTATCAGGTTCTGCCTTTATCTTGTTACCAGTTTACATAATCGGGCGCGAATTAGGCCTCGCTGTGTTGAGATGTGCGGGTGAACGTGTCGGGGAACACATTGCTCATGAGCCACATCTTCGCACTTATCCACCGCGAGGACTTTGCTGACGTCGCGGACGGTGCCGTAAAACCCGACCTCGGGTATTGATTGGTTTATTCATAAAGTGCTACTATCGCTAAGGTTCTAACCCGAAGGGTTAGATGGGGGGAAAGTTATGAGCCGAAAGGCAACCGTCGGTAAGGGCGTGCCGCCTGATCCCGACAAGGGCAATCTGAAGCGTAACTTGCGACTCGTGGAATCGCGGGACCCAGCAGTCCGGGCCGAGCGTGCGCGCAAAAAGCCGCCTGTCTCGATGGTTTTGATCGATCCGAAACCGTTGACGCGTCGATCAATCGGGGAGCTATTGGCCAAGGCTTTCCCCGAATACCCGATGGTCTCCGTCTCTACCTGCGAAGAGTTGCTTGACGTCGAGCAAGAACGAATCGGCAGACCAAATCTCGTGATCGTATACATACGAAGCGCCGGAGTAACCGACCCACGCGTCTGCCGTGCGCTTGAACTTCTTAAGGCTCGACTACCGGATACCCCGACGGTTGTTCTCTCCGACAAGGACAATGTCGAAGAAGTCAATTGGGCTCTGAAGCACGGCGTGCGGGGCTACATCCCCACATCAATCGAATCGGAAATCGCTGTAGCGGCCCTTAGGCTGATCGGCGCGGGCGGCACTTTTGTTCCTGCGAATGCGTTACGCCCGGCAGACTTAAGGCAAGATTTTAAACCAGACGGCGAGCGCCGGGGGCGATCTGACGAACTTGACCTGACGCCGCGTGAGCTCCTGGTCGTCGATTTGCTGCGCGAGGGGAAGCCCAATAAGCTGATCGCCGCCCAATTGGAGATGCAGGAAAGCACGGTAAAGGTCCACGTCCGAAACATTCTGAAGAAGCTGCACGCAGCTAATAGGACCCACGCCGCTACGGTTGCGAACCGCCTGCTCAGCCAAGAAGTGAAGTGATTGGGTTTCACTGTCATGCTTCGGGTTCACCAAATCAAAGTCCCGGCAGCCCGAAGCGATAGGTGGACGAAAGGATCACAGAATATTTCGGGGCCGCATTGGTTAGCCCGAGACCGACCTGCAAGTCGACCAGCCAGCCGCGGCCGAGAATTGATGACGCGCCGAAGTTGAGTATCGACTGGACCGTGTCCGAGCCTCTGAGCGTGACATCGTTTATCTTAACATTCTGAAAGAAGTTCTCCTGCAGAACCCCCCGTAATGTGGTTTCAGGGCTGGTGCCGAGAAACGCGCCCGTTTGGAAATTGATCTGGTCACCGGGATTGAGCTGGCCCGTTTGGAATGCTTTTGTGTAGCCTCCGGTCGCCACAAATACGAGCGGGTCCTGCCGCTTCGTTCCGGTCAGCGAAAAGGCGAGATTGTTACGGCGACTGGGTAGCGGGACTTGGTTGCTGTTCTCCGGCCCGGTGGGGATTTCATAGCTGACCCGGCCCAGCAGGTCGGGAACCCAACCACTCTCGTGCACCAGGGTTTTGGCCAGACCGACCGTCACATCACCGAACGAGTTGCCCCAGCGGTTTGACGCCTGTTGTGACGGCGCCACGGCAACATCCGTGACCTGCTGCTGCACCAGGTTATAGGGCAGCGCTATCTCGAACTGGGATTCCCAAGGCAAGCCAAACCGCGTGTCGAGGACCCAATTGAACTCATTGCGATTAAGGTTGAACAGGGGCGGAATGGGGATCTCACGGCGGGTATAGCCAAATAGAGGCTCGATTTCGGCGAAACCGCTCGGCACCAGCAAGTTACCAGTAGCAACAAGTGTCCGTTCGAGCGCCCTCTCGGCGTCTTCCTCACTGACACTGAACTGCCCCGGCGCTGGCGGATTCGTGCGCGCAGCTTGCTGTGGTGCACCCGCAGACGAAGCAGGCGTCCTGGCTGGCCTTGGCGGTGACGGCGCCGGCTCCTCCGGCTCCAACGCGGCAATCTCGGTCTGCGCCGGAGACCGTGCCCCGGCCGGCGACTTCGCGGTCGAGCGAGTTGAGGCTCCAGCCGAGCTCACACTCGTCGAATCCCCCGTCCCAGTCCGCCGCTCCAAGTTCTCGACACGCCGAACCAAATTCCGGATGATCGCGTCCCGCTGCCGCAATTCCTTTTGGAGCTGTTCGACGGTGGGTTTGGACGCGGATTTAGCCGTCCTGGCGTGTGCAGCCGCTGAACCGGACAGCGTGACCCCCAATACGAGCGATGTCACCGCGGTCGTGCTGGTCAGCACACGCCGCGCCTGCTTAGCGCTCAATCCGTCTTCCCCCAATCTGCCGTCGGTCTTTCCCCCCAACGGCGAACGTCAATCGAGCATTACTGGAGCATTACAAAATCACTTGGTTTTGGCTGCAACCTATTCGCTATTTTGCGACCGTCAGCACGCACGACGACAAAGCCAACGTGTCCCATCGGCTCCCCGTAGTCAAGCCACATGCGCTGGAACTTATCGATCGTCATCGTCCGGTTGCCCCATGCCGGGTCGGCAACCAGCACGCGATTCCCCATGACGCCGCGAAAGACGACGAAGTGATTGTAGCCGAGGGCGTTGACCGGGACCAGTATTGGCGCCCGTTCGATCAGGTCGCTCAACTCAAGCTGACCCAGCCCCTCGCCCTTGTATAGGCTGACCATGCGAGCGGAGGCTGAGCGCGAGCGCCCGCTGCTATGCGACGCCATGTGCGACGTTATCGGCTGCAGAGAGGCGACCTGCGTGCGAATCGACTTATTTTTCTTTTGCAAATTCGACACCACCCGCTTTGCACGATAGGTCTGGACAAAGCGTTTGAGATCGAGCAGGGAAAATCCCTCGCGGAGCTGCAGGAGCTCCGGATGTCCAACGTACTCTGCGCGACTCATCAAGGCGCGCGCGATTTCCTTCTCTGTAACGGGTTCGCCAAACTGGTAGCGGAGCAACGTGCCGAGTGCGGCCGCCCCGCAGCTCAGATCCCAATTCTGGATGATCACGCGCTCGCGGCGAATCTCCAGAACGGATCGCACCGGGTCGTTTCCTTTGGCGGGAACCGGGCTACAGGGTGACAGCACCACGAGGATTAAGGCGCCTGCGACGCCGCACCAGCCGCCCCATTTTGTCCCATTCAATCCGAGATGTCGCAGGCTAGACACGAAATGCGCCACCCCTTCCACGCCGTCGCGCGAATACCAAAAACAGAGAACGCCTCACGCTGCGGCGTGAGGCGTCCTTGCCCAGTGTCTGGGGGAGACACTGGTCAGGCTAGTTCCTCAGTAAACACTGAACAGGTTGAGGGCCGTAGGAATGTTGGTTTGTGTGACAGTAGCGGTCGAAGGGGAGAACTGATTCACCCCGCCGCCTTTTCCGCCTCCACCGGCGCCGTTGGCAAAAAGCGCAGCGTTTACAGGAATCTGGTCGATTTTGACACCCGCGGTGACCTTATCAAGCTGACCATCGCCCAGCTTTATAGGATCTTTGGCATTCGCTGCGCCGATCGAAACCAATAACGCAGCCGCGGCCGCCAAACCAAGGAACTTACCACTCATCATACCCTCCTCAATAAGCGTTGGGGTCGCTTTTGGCAGGATCGCACTACGATCCACTTTTACTTTAATCACCGCAAAATTTCGTCGCAATGGCGAAGAAGTCGTAGCTACAATGGCGTTCCTTGGTGAGGGTACTAAAAAGGAAGTACTTCTTTTTCGTAACTTTCAATTGGCTCAATCGGGTATACCGTCACTCGGCTGTCGACGGAACTGGGCACCGAATGGAGCCATATGGATCCTTCGTGCCTACCTCCCGGACGGTGCGTTCCCATGCAGCTGATCGAATTCCTGCTGATTCGCCCTGGCTGCGACATCCTCCCGCGGCGCTTGTAATTGGTCCTGCCTGGCTGGCCGAATAAGGGAGGTTTTTGCACGCGCCTTGCCGTCAGTCTTCTCACTCCGTGAAGGAGTATGTCGCGATAATTTCCGCAAAGGGTCACTTCCTGTGCCCGCCGACAGAAGAACCGATGTGGCCCGAGAACTCGGGGCGGAACCGATTGGCGCAACCGTTTGGGGAGGCACGGCGATGTTCGCCTCGCTCGCTGCCGAATCTGCTGACGGCGCACCTTGGCTGGACGGTGCATCATTTTCGGTAGGGCGCGGCAGATCGACCTCGGTGTCGCCGTCGCGCGCGATCGAAACCGTCTGAATTTGCCTGCTCGGTTGAGCGAGCAAAAGAAAACCGTTGCCAAAGAATGCGCCGACAATCCCGACACCAACAAGCCCGACCAAGACGAGATGCAAAAAGACCCCGATGGGAAGCCGAGCTGGAGTGAGGCGGCGCCTCGGCATTGAGCCCGAGGGCGCAGTCGTTACGGGGCGCCGGCTGTTGGGGGCCTCCCTCCGAACGGGTGTCCTACGAGCACTCGGGTCCAAGAACACGGGCTCAATCCCGCGCAGATGCGACAATGCCATTAACTCGTCACCTGATGGCTAGGGTGCTTGCGCGATCGCAGCGGACCGCGACGTCGCCACGGCGGGCGACAAAAGGGAGGCTGCGGAAGCAGCCGAGAGCCCGGTCGCAAGAGCAGTGCCGCGTCCTGAGTCCGCAGAGCTGAGCGCGAGCGTGACGGTCTGGGCTCCCAGATTGCCCAAAGCGTCTGCGAGGCCAGTGGCCGCGCCGACCGCGCCGGCCGCTACGCGATCCATCTGCGCGTCCGACAGGATCATCGGCTGTGCCCAGCTGGAGGCACTGGCAATCGCAAAAATCGAACTGCCTGCGAGTAGGAGTAGTATGTTCTTCATCCGCGCCGTCCTTAACCAGGTTGAACGCTAAACAAACAAACCGTTTCAGTCGAGCTTCCTCATTGTTTCAGCGATTCGTCGCGGTCGATACGCAAAAGACACAGAGGTTCACGCTGGTTATCGTCGGGACCAAGGTGGCGATTGACGGCGAAAACTGATTCACTCCGCCGGAGCCATTACTGCCATTGACAAGAAGCGACGTCAGGGCCGGCATTTGGCCGAACTCGGCGCCCGCAGTCACGTTATCGAGTTGACTGTCGGTCAGGCGCACCAACTCGCGGGCTCTTGGCGCATTTATCGACGATAACAATACAGCTGCGGTCACCAGACATAGAAGCTTTCCGCTCATACGAAAACCTCGCGCACTGTGGAGAGGGCTTTCGAATCAGCACAATTACCACAGCTTTTCTTGAAGATGCACCTATGCAGAGGTGTTAACTACAATGATCGTCGCTGTTCCATTTAATCAGAATTGGGTACTCCCTCGGATCAGCAGCTCAGCTTGGTCGAGCTACGCCCCGCCAGCAGGTGCGAGGCCCTTTGGCGGCGAGGCATTCAGACCCGGCCTGTGACGGCAACCCGACGATGCTGGTCCACCGTCTGGTCTCAAGATGCGCGGCGGCTGAGGCTTCCCGGGCGGCGCGCCCGCCGGCCGGAGAGCGCTAGGATCAGCAGACCCAGCACCATCAGCACCGCAAACGCCCAGCACAGGAGGATCGTGACGATGATCGGATCCCACAGAAACGGGTGAATGTAGCGTTGCACGACAGCCTGAGCGAGGTTGAGGCTCGACCGGTTGAGGTCGAACCACAACTGGCCAAGCGCAATCGGCGCCCAATGCTTGGTATCGATCCACACGAGCACATCGCGTACCAGCACGGCGAGGCCGGCGAGGAAGAAGATCCAGCCGATCAGGCGTCCGATCATGAGTGCAATCCGCCGGCTTTCGCGACGAGCGCAGTTTCGGGCAGGCGGGCGAGCAGATCAAGCGCAGGTTGACCCGGCCCCAGGCTGACTATGCCTCTCCTCAAAGTTTGTGAAAGAATCGAATTGGAGGCTGCAACACGATCGCGCGTCCTTCGAGACGCACCCCCCGTCCTGAGGAGCCGCCGCAGGCGGCGTCTCGAAGCGGGTGCTCCTCAGGATGAGGTAGGCCTTTGATGGCATTAAGAAATCCCTCATCCTGAGGAGGCCGCGGGAGCGGCCGTCT
>Ga0126381_100010800_pt1 | contig 10294 bp, 7 predicted proteins | sample PanSoiMetPlot_28_FD_96465 | JGI IMG/M metagenome (GOLD analysis project Ga0126381, IMG submission 96465) | Tropical forest soil microbial communities from Panama - MetaG Plot_28 | ecosystem: Environmental > Terrestrial > Soil > Tropical forest > Bulk soil | place: Panama | collected 2016-02-17 | reverse complement strand
TTGCATTCCGGGCAGCGAGGCCGGCTGCGGTAGAACTCGAGGCACGCAATCGACAGCAGGGCCCCGATGCAAGCGCTCAACATGCCCATGCGTCAAACGTAGATACTGGCCGGTCGGCTAGCGACTGCCCTACTACAGTGCGAGTTCTCTGTCAGAGGCCAGCAGCGATCGCGTCAGGCGGCTGTCAGGACCCGCTGCTGGAACGGAGCTCACGGACCAGGCCTCGAAGGTTGGTGATGACGGCGTCGACATGAGTAGTCATACTCGCCAGCTGCTTCTGGAGCCCGAGGTCCTGGGCCCGCTCGATCGCCACCGTTAGGCCAAGCGTCACGGCGTACAGCGACTGTATGACCCCGTCGTGGATGTCCCGGCCCAGTCGGCGCCGCTCTTCGATGAGGACGCGCCGTTCCCGGTCTCGCCGGCGGCAAAGCCGCTGGACGGCCAGAGCGACCTGGTTGGCGAAGACGGACATCGTCTGCACGTCGTGCCTCTCGAGCGGCGTACCCTTCCGCGAGCTGGAGGCCGTCAGGACGCCTATGGTGCGTCCGAGGGCTTTGAGTGGGACCACCAGCGCTGGGCCCGGCATCGCCCGCGTCACTGCCGCGGCTCCGGCACGTGAGAGGTTCCGCAGGGACGCCTCAGGGTCGGGAAGCAGACGCGGACGGCCTGACTCGAAGACGGAACCCCAGATCGAGCCGCGGACCGGCACGTCCTGCACGAGCGCGTAGGGGGGACCGTGGCCGCCCCTCCGCTCCGAGACGCCTCGGAGGACGAGCATCGTGCCGCTGGCGTCTACGGCCCTCACCTCTGCCACGTCGGCGCGGACGAGCGCCCTGGCGCGCTCCGCGATCATCTGGAACGCCGCCCCCAGCTCAAGCCCGGTGAGGATGGCCCGGGACACGTCCAGGGCGGCCTTCAGGCCGTCCTCGTGGCGCTTCTGTCGTGTCAGGTCCCGAATCGCTGCGATGTACTCGAGAGTCGGTCCATCGTGCCCCGAGAGCGGAGCAATGGTGACCTCAGCCCAGATATGCGACCCGTCGCCACGTGCAAGCCACCCGTGACGCTCGTACCGGCCGGCCGACGCGGCCAGCTCGAGGGCTTCCATCGCCTTCTCCGGATCGGCGCCGCCGTCGGGGAACAGAGATGAGAAGTGGCGGCCACCGAGGCGGCGGGCAGGGTAGCCGAGGATCTTCGGCGCCGCCCGATTGAAGCGGGTAACCCGGCCGCTGTGGTCCAGGCGCAGGATTGCCCGATCCTTGATGGCGTCCATGACCTGGCCGAACTCCGGCCTGGTTGGCAGCCGTACCATCGAGAACCCGCCAACTCAGCTTGCGGCTTGCGGGAACATGCTCGACGGGGCGAGCAGGCTCAGGCAGAGGTCAGGGATCCGAGCACAGGTCCGGCGAGCCGGCAGTGCCCTGTGTCCACATCCCATGGCCTCAGGCTATGAGGCGCTGTGTATGGCCTCGACTTGCGGATTGAAGCGGGCCGGCTCTGTACGATGCAGGCCAGGCCCACACAACCAGGGAGTTGAGATGCTGAGTCCGCTCTTCTTGCGGACCGGCGGGCCCTGTCAACGAGCTGTCAATAGGACTCTTCAAGCAGACTGGGGCTGAGGTCGCGCCGAAGGTGGTGGATGTGAGTCCGAAGGCCCTTGATCACCGCGTCGACGCGCCCGGCCATACTCGCCAGCTGCTCTTGCAGACCACGATCCGCGGTCCGAGCGATTGTCCCGGCCAGATCCAGGGTCACGGCATACAGGGACTGGATGGTTCCGTCGTGGAGCTCCCGCCCAAGACGCTCGCGTTCTTCGGTGACCACGAGCCGCTCGCGGTCACGATCGAGGCTCAGGTGATGGATCCCGATCGCCGCCTGGTCGGCGAGCCGCTGGAGCGCGTCAAGGTCCTGTCGCCGGAATCTGTGCCGGCTCCTCCAGTTCATGACCACCAGGGTGCCAAGCGTGCGCCCGAGAGCATTCATGGGAACGTAGACGGCCGGACTCACGTCGTGCAAGCTCCGCCGTTCGGACCTGGGTTGCGTTCGGACAGCCCTCGGCCGGCCCCTCACCAATCGGGGGCGGCCCGTATCGAAGACCCACCCTGCGATCGAGCCACTACGAAGCACCTCGGGCCCGGGCGCCAGAAGACGCGCATCGTTGGGATGCCGCCAGGCCGCCGCACGAAGGACCAGGACGTTGGCGCCGGGCCCCAGCGTACGCACGAGAGCACAGTCGCCATCCACGAGAGTCCGGGCTCGACCCGCGAGGAGCTGGAGCACTGCGCTCGGAGCCTGGCCGGCCAGGATGGCTCGCGAGATCTCCAGGGCGATGTGCAGCTCGTCCGCGCGGCGTCTCCTCTCGGTAAGGTCGTGGACAACCGCCACGAAGCCGCTCCCCCCTGTCGTCTGATCCCGAACCGGCCGGAGGGTGACGCTCGCCCAGAAGCGTGACCCATCAACTCGCCGCCTCCAGCCATGCGTCTCGTAGACACCGCTCGACGTCGCGGCCTCGAGTGCCCGGTTCGTCCTACCCTCGGGGGCCTTCGCCTGCCCAAGGAGCAAGAGCCACCACCGACTCTGGAGCGCGCCCGGGCCGCTGCCGAGGATGCGCTCGGCTCCACGGTTCCACCACACCACGCAGCCCTTGTGATCGAGCGTCAGGACGCCCTTGTCAGGGCGGCGCTCGACAGCGTACTCCGGGTGTCTGGTCGAGCCGCTCCGCCTCTCGAGGGCGGACCCACGGACCGCCGCCTGAGCTGCGCGATCCGTGTCCATATCCGGAAAGGGATCGTAGCCGACGACCCTGTTCTGACCGCGCCGCTGAATATCGCTGACCGGTGTGATGAGCGGATGGTCAGGCTATCGGAATTGAATTGCGCGACTCCGGCAGGCCCGCACCACCGAGCAGAGCTGTGCCGGCGTCGTCTCGCACTTCACCAGGTGAGCGACCACCCCGAGCCGCGCGCTGCGGCGAAGGACCTCGGGCGAGGTTTCGTTGGAGAGCATGATCACGGGCGGGCTCCACGTTTCGCCTTGTTGACTGAGCAACGACAGGACGCTGTGGCCATCGAGGCCCGGCAGGTGAACGTTGATCAGCAGCAGGTCGGGCTGGTGTTGCCGTGCCTCCCGCAGACCGCACCGGCCATCGCCGGCGACCCGGACCGTGTAGCCGTCGCCACGAAGCGCCGCGGCGTACATGTCAGCCGTCGCCCGATCGTCCTCCACCAGGAGGATGCTGAAGGGCTCCGCCCGTTTGTGCATGCTCGATCTCCTCGAAAGGCTCTGCAAACTCCACACCTATCGCCGGCCGGGTCCGGAGACCGGGCTGCTTGCCCCTGCTAAAGAATCGTGCGCGCACTCGGAGAGCCGATACTGTCGATTGCCAGACGCGTGTCCATGCCCGAGGAGAGCGGCCGGCAGCCGCAGCTGACCGCGATGGGCTGTCAACCGGTGGCTCGGTGACGCCGCCGGGTGGTGCAGGTGCGCGCGCCGGTGGCAAAAGGCCAGAGCCTGAGGTCTGACATGGGTCAGAGAGCGCCGGGCGGCTCAGTCCTGTACGGTCGCAGCTAAGTCAGATTGGGCACACCGCCCGGACCTTGCACGCACGTGTGTGGGGTCGACGTTCGGACATGGAGACCCGAGAACGTCATGTCGGCATCGATCAGCAAAGTCGAGGGCGCCTTCGCCCAACTCAGCCGGTCGTGGAGCTGGACCCTGGCCAATGGGATTGTGTCGGTCCTGGTCGGCGTCGCGGTCCTCTTCTGGCCCCGCGAAACGCTCCGAGTCGCCGCTACGCTGTTCGCCGTGCAACTGATCGCCGCAAGCATCTTCCGCTTTGTCGTGACGTTCATCCGTGCCGGCGACAGCGTGGTTCACCAACTCCAGATGGCCGCGCTTGCGAGCTTTGCTTTCGTCATCGGAATCGCCCTGCTCGAGGACCTGCGCTTGAGCCTCCGTTTCCTGGTGATCGTACTTGGCGTCTACTGGGGGAGCCACGGGATCATCGAGCTGGTCGAGGCCATCACACACAGCGGCCGAACGGACCGGTTGTGGGTCGTCGCCAGCGGAGTCATGGGTGTGGTCGTGGGACTGATCCTGGTCGTGGCGGGGGTCGCCCCGTCGCTTCTCCTTCCTTTCCACACCGGCCACTTGCTGCTGATGATTGCCCGGACGCTTGGCGTCTGGCTGGTCGTGTTCGGCGTGATTCTGGTCGTCAGAGCCCTCCGAGTTCGCTTCGAAGAACCGGCCGCCGGCGCGACCTCGGGCGGCCTCCGGCCGGCCGGCACCTGAGGCCGTCGTCGCGCGGCACCCGCATCACAGCTGGTGCCGGTGAGCGTCCGCCATCGGGAATCGGTAACCGGGCAGCCTGGGCTACCGCTCGACGACGAGACGGGAGGGCACCGGCAGCTGGCCGGCGGCCGCGGCCGAGGCCGCGTCGAGCGCGGGGCGGTGGGGGCCGAAGCGTGAGGCCACCTGAGCCACGTCCTCCTCGGACAGCCAGAAGGCCCTGGCGGGCCGAGGGATCTCGTGCATGCCCGGCACTACGATCAGGAAAGATCCCGGCAGCCGAAGGCGCTCGGCGCACCAACCACCGCCCCATCGCCCCGGGCCGAGGATCCGATCGACGTCGTGCGACTCGGTGAGGCCGAGGCATACGCGGATGGCCACCTGAGTCCGGAGGTCGAGACCGCTAAGGACTCCAGCCGCGGAGACGTGGTGGGTTGCCCCTACCAGCCCGATTCCAAGCGGCCGGCCGCGACGAGCGAGGCGTTCACATAGACCGATGGCATCGCTGCTCAGCTCGCTCAGCTCGTCCACCATGACCACCAGCGCCGGCTCCCCCGGGCCCGGCCGCCACCTGCGTTCTCGATGCGCGGCCAGCAGCCTGGCGCGAGCGTCGACTATGCGATTGGCGGCCTGGAGGAGCGCCGTGCCCTCGTCGGCGCTGACAGCCCAACGGTCGAGCACCACGTGCCAGGGAGCGAGCTCCAGGCCGTCGCGACAGTCGATACCCCAGAGAACGACGTCGCGCCTGGCCGCCAGCTCGGCGGTGACGACGTTCATCATCCCGGTCTTGCCGCGGCCGGCGGCACCGGCCACCAGCATGTGCTCGCCAAACAGGGCGACCTCAACGGGGCCGCCACCGCTGAACGCACCAAGATGGAGGGGGTCGGCGATGCTTTGCCCGGAGGGGACCCGCCACCTGACGGCGGTGGCGAGGGGATCGTTGTGGACGACGCGGATCAGGCAGCGGTCGGCTCGATCGGGGTCCGGCGCAACGTGGACGGCTCCAGGCGGAGCCTTGAGTGCGCTTTCAAGACGGGGCAGGTTGCCGACGACGTCGGTGATCGTCTGGCCAGGGCGAAGCGCGAGGGTGAGCGTGTATCCGTGGTCGTCCGACTCTGAGTGCTGAATGCTCGATCCCACGAGTTCTGCGGCCGCCGATCGGGCAGGCCACTCCTCGGCCAGCGCGCGCAGGTCCCGGACGATGCCACGCCCGATCGGTGCCAGTGCAACGCTGTCCCGCGGACGGCCTCGGCGCCGCCACAGAGGGATGCCCATCGCAAGCACCCCCAGAACCAGGATGACGACCAGCGACGTGTGCCACGGCGACGCCCACCATGCCGCCGTAAACCACAGCGTGGCAGTCGCGCCCACCGCGACGGCGTAGGCCTGCGCCCTCTTCTGATTCTGACCCGCGCGCCAGCGCAATGCTGCCGTGGCCGCGGCCCCAAACGCGAGTGCCAGCGGCCACGCGTTGCGCGCCACCGCGTGTGTCACTGTGGCCGAGAGCAAGGCCGCCAGTCCGGCCCAGACCGGGATCAGCTCGCGGCGGTGCCGCCAGATCACCCTCGCCAGCTGCGAGTGCGGCGGAGGCAGGGTATCGTTCACCTTGCCTCCGCTCCACATTGGGGGATGATCTGGAGCGCTTCGATCAGCCCACCGTAACCCGCCGGGACTGTCCCTTGACACTGGCGTCTGCAGGACGCCAGGCCCTGCTCAAGTCGTTTGCATCGGGCAGGTGTGGCGGGCTCCAATGGAGCAGTGGAGGCTGTCAGCGCCCAGGCCTAGCCTGTTGGTCGTTATGACCGGGACCACGGCGAGGTGACGCACGGCCGGCGAGACCGAATCGTGGGATACCGGGAGGGTGACTAGGGCGGTGTCCGCCGAGAATGTCGACGCACCTGAGTCACAGCGCACGGTCTCGAGCGGGGATCCGATGCCCCTGGGCCTGGTGGCGTTCGCGGTCTCCACCTTCGCGATGGGCACAATCCTGGCCGGGTGGTGGGCAGATCCCGGCGCCCAGCTGGCGCTGGCCCTGCCCGTTTTCACGGCTTTCGGAGGCGTGACGCAGTTCGTAGCGGCCATGTGGAGCTTCGGCCGCGGGCAGACGATCAGCGCCACGTTCTTCGGGACGTTCGGGGCCCTGTGGGGAGCCGTCGGCCTGTACCAGCTGCCGGCTATCCGGTCCGCGGCCGCGGCAGTGGTCGGTGAAGGCATCGCGACGACCGCGCTCGGCCCTTTCGGCGTGGCGCTGGGCTGTCTCAGTTTCGTCGCCCTCTTCGTTGCCGTCGCCTCGGTTTCCTGGAACACGGGGCTCAGCGTCACTGCCTTCACGCTCGCGCTTGCGCTCCTCTGTCTCGCCTGGGCGTCGTTTGCGCAGGGCAACACGCTTCTGGAGGCGATCGCCGGCTGGGCCGGCATGACCTCGGGAGCCCTGGGGTTTGCCACCGCGGCAATGCTGTGCATCGGCGGTAGAGCAAGCCGCCTCGTCCGAGCCGGGCGCCCGTGGCGGCTGCCGTCGTGGGGCCGCGACGGCCGGGACTCCCCTCTTCGTCGACGCGGCCATCGACGCCCGAGCGGCACCGGCTGAATCCGCATCCTCGAATATAAGTACCAGTGGACTCCTTCGAGCAGCGGTTGCAGCGGCTCACGTCGCGCATCGACGAACTGGAGAAGTGGCGGGAATGCGCCCGCTGTGACCTGACCGGCTGGCTGTTCGAAGGTGAGCCGATCGCGCTCGGAGGTCGCTGGCCCCGGTCGGACGGCGTGGTGCGACTCGCGCACCCTCCGGTGCGGGTTCCAGACGGCTGGCCCCTGGCCGCGACAAGTCTGGAGATCGCGCCAGGCGGTGAGAGCCTGTTGCGGATCGACTATGGCGACACGAGCCAGGCCTTCGGCGTGGACCCCTGGCACCAGCGCTTCCCCCTGAAGCGACGTGAGTTCCGGATCGAGCTCGAGGCGGAGGCGCTCCTCCCCTTCGGACGGCGAAACCCTGACCCGAGGTTGGAGGCGGCCCGTCTCAGCCTCGCTGACCTCGAGCTCGAAGGTCTCCTGCGCGGTGTGCGCCTGGTCGCTGCCGCCGGCACCGCCCTGGAGGGCGATGTGGCCATCGGGCTGGTGGCCGCTGCTGAGCGAGCGCTGGAGTGCCTGGCCTGGCCGACCGAGACGGACGCCTATCTCCATCCCGGTTCTTGCCCTGCCTGCCGGCCCGCCCGGCCGCCGTCATCGTCGACGGTCGTTCATCCCCAGCCCTCTGCGGAGCCGGCCCGCGACTCGATCCGCGCCGCGCGTGGCCTGCTGGAGGACGAGCTGGCGCGCCAGGGCGCCTTGTACCCCCCGCGCGGCCGGCTGGCGCTGGCGGGCCACGGCCACGTAGACCTGGCCTGGCTGTGGCCGCTCGAAGTGACCCGGCGGAAAGTCCAGCGGACGTTCCACACCGCGGCCGGCCTCCTGGAGCGTTACCCGGAGATGACGTTCACCCAGAGCTCCGCGGAGCTGTATGAGCTGGCGCGTGAGGTCGATCCAGCCCTTTTCGCCCGCGTCCGCGAGCTCGCCGCGGGAGGCTGCTGGGAGCCCGTCGGTGGCATGTGGGTGGAGCCGGACATGAACATGACCGCAGGCGAGTCGATCGTCCGCCAGCTCCTGTTCGGACAGCGCTGGTTCGAGCGTGAGCTTGGACGCCGCCACCGCGTCGCGTGGCTGCCGGACTGCTTCGGCTTTTCGCCCGGCTTGCCTCAGCTGCTGCTCGGCGCCGGAATTGACGCGTTCTTCACGACGAAGCTCACCTGGTCGGAGACGAACCGCTTTCCCTACGACCTCTACTGGTGGGAAGGACTGGATGGAAGCCGGGTGCTCGCCCACAGCTTCGACAACGACGCCGTGAGTCCGAGCGAGGCGCTGGGCGGCTACAACGGCGACCCCTCGCCCAACGCGCTGCTCAGCGTGTGGTCCAACTTTCGGGGACGATTCGCCCATCCTGAGAGCCTGTTCACGATCGGCTACGGGGATGGTGGCGGAGGGCCGTCGGCCGACATGGTGGAGGACGTTCGAGAGCTGGCAGGCTTTCCAGCCCTGCCCGAGGCCGCGTTCTCGCGTGTTGATGCATTCTTCGAGCGGCTCCGCCGCTCCGCTGAGGGCGCATCCCTTCCGGTGTGGGTGGGCGAGCTATATCTGGAGCTGCACCGGGGAACGCTCACGACGCAGGGTCGCACCAAGCGGCTTCACCGGCGGGGTGAGCGGGACCTGGTCGCCGCCGAGGTGGCCTGCTCTCTGGCCGAACTGGTGGGCGCGAGCCGGCCGCACACGGATTTGGGGCGGGCGTGGCGGCTGCTGCTCCGTAACCAGTTCCACGACATCCTGCCCGGCTCCAGCATCGGCGAGGTCTACGTTCAGGCTGACGAAGAGCTGAGCGCGGTGGTGGGCGCCGCCGGTCGTGCGACAAGGGACGCACTCGAGCGCGTCGCGGCCGCGATCGCCCCGCCCGGCGACCGCCCTGCTGCGCTGGTCGTGAACCCCGACCTCGCGGCCAGGCCTCTTCGCCTGGTGATGTCTGATCCGCTCCCGGGCGCTCAGGCGGTGGCCGATGGCTGGGCGTTCACGGGTCCCACCCCGGTCGCCGGGCTGGAAGGGGTCGTTCTGACGGGAGCGGACGAGCCGTCTTCGGGCGCCGTCGCGGAGGGCCGCTTCCTGGAGAACGCGTTCCTGCACGTGGAGCTGGCCGCAGACGGCCGGCTCGCCTCAGTTTTCGACCGTCGAGCCGGCCGCGAGGTGCTCGACGGCCAGGGCAACCAGCTCTGGGTTTATGTCGACAAGCCGCGTAACTGGGACGCATGGGATGTGGACGCAGACTATGCGCGGCAGGGCGAGCCACTCGGCCGCCCCGAGTCGATCGAGATCACCGAGAGAGGTCCTCACCGCGCCGCCATCCGGCTGCGGTGGCGCTACCGGGCGAGCACGATCACCCAGAGCGTGCGCCTGTGGCGGAACTCGCCGCGGCTGGAGTTTGCAACCGAGCTGGACTGGCACGACCGAAGGCTTCTGCTAAAGGCGCGCTTTCCCCTGGCCGTGCGCTCGGCCAGCGCCACGTTCGAGACCGCCTTCGGCATCGTGGAGCGACCCACGCACCGCAACACGAGCTGGGATCAAGCCCGCTTCGAGGTCGCCGGCCACCGCTTCGCCGATCTGTCCGAGCCTGGTTACGGTGTGGCGTTGCTCAACGACGGGCGTTATGGGTATCACGCGCTCGGGAGCGAGCTGGGCCTCAGCCTGCTGCGCTCGCCCGTCTCGCCGGATCCGCGTGCCGACGAGGGCCGCCACGAGCTGACGTACGCCCTCCTCCCCCACTCCGGTCGCTGGCTCGAAGGCGGGGTACTGATGGAGGCCGAGGACCTGAACCGGCCCCTGCTGCAGGTCGCCTGCCGCGCGAGTGGCCCGCTGAGCTGGCTGCCGCTTGCGGTGGACGGCCTGCCGCTGGGGTTGGGAGCGTTGAAGCCGGCTGAGGACGGTGATGGGCTGGTGCTGCGCCTGTACGAGCCCCAGGGCGCCCGGGGGCGGGTCCGGCTGGTGCTGCCTGAGGGCTGGCGAGTCAGTGACGAGTTGAACCTGCTGGAGGACCGGGTCGGGGAGCCAGACCTAGCGGTCGGGCCCTTCCAGGTACGGACCTATCGTCTGGTGCGCAGCGCCCCACCCCGCTGAGCAACCGGCCCAGCCACAACCCGTCGTCGAATGGCCTGCCTGCGCGTGGCCCCCTCCCCCGGCTTCGCCGGGTACTCCCCCGACTTCGCGGGGGAGAGACTGCCCCCTCCCCCGGCTTCGCCGGGTACTCCCCCGACTACCTACCCCACGAAGCAGGCTTCGCGGGGACCCCGACTATGCGGGGGAGAGTGTGCGCGTCTGGTCGCGAACACGCAGCGCGGTGTAGAGGCTCCACACAGCCAGAGGGCGGTGATAGATCTGCGCCCTGAACTGTCGCTCCTGGGTCCACGCCTCAGGCGTCCGAAACCACAGCCCGCTG
>Ga0126381_100010798_pt1 | contig 10295 bp, 9 predicted proteins | sample PanSoiMetPlot_28_FD_96465 | JGI IMG/M metagenome (GOLD analysis project Ga0126381, IMG submission 96465) | Tropical forest soil microbial communities from Panama - MetaG Plot_28 | ecosystem: Environmental > Terrestrial > Soil > Tropical forest > Bulk soil | place: Panama | collected 2016-02-17 | reverse complement strand
CGTGGCGAGCTCCGCGCTTTGCGCGGCCCAGGCTTGCGCTCGGGCGTTCCAGCCATTGCTGCACGCGCACTTCGCCATCGTAGGCAAATGCCGTCCACAGCTCGGGCGGGCATTGCCGCAGGTAACGGCGCACCAACGGTCGCAGCTTGGCCCCGAACTCTCGCCCCACCGACTCATGCCTGCGCTGCTCGTCGAGCGTCCCGTCGAATCGCGGCGAGATGTGATACAGCTCGTGGATCAACGTGCCGATTCGATCTTGCGCGGTCGAGAACCGGAAAAACAAAGGCCTCAAGGTGATGCAGTAAAGCATCCGGCGTCCCTTGATCTTCACCACGGACTTGCGCCGCCCTTGAGCGGGATTGCTCATCAGCGGCTTGACCGTGCCGCGTGACGCCCTTCGCGCCTCTCCCGCGACGACCAGGATTCGAGACGCCTTGATGTGACCAAACTCCGGCATGTGGGCTGAAACGTCGCGGATGAGGGCTCGCACGGACTGGTTGAAGTTGGGTCGGCGCTTCGCCACGCTGGCTGGATCCTACCGGAAAGGTTTGGGAACGGCCCGTCAATTGCCGCAAGATGGGAAAGAAGAACTGTCCTGCGGTGTGTTCATCGTTATGAGTTCCTGCGCTGCTTAAGCCGAGTGCCGGTATACCTGCTCAATCCAGATGACGAAGCCTTTCCGCCGGCGGAGCATGCCGACGCCGATGGACTGCTGGCCGTCGGCGGCGACCTAAGGCCGGAGCGCCTGCTTACCGCGTATCGCAGCGGAATCTTCCCTTGGTATGGCCGAGGGCTGCCCATCCTGTGGCATTCGCCCGACCCGAGATACGTCCTCGATCCAAAGGCGATCCACTTATCTCGCAGCCTGCGAAGGAGGATCAAGCGAAACACGTACGAGGTTCGCTACGACACCGCGTTCGAGCAAGTCGTCGATTCGTGCGCGCGCGCGCCGCGCCCGGCCCAGAAAGGCACCTGGATCACTTCCGAGATGAAGAGCGCGTACGTCGCGCTTCACCGAATGGGGTATGCGCACGCGGTGGAGAGCTGGGCGTCCGGCGAGCTTCAAGGCGGGCTCTACGGGGTCGCGCTCGGCGCGATTTTCTTCGGCGAGAGCATGTTTGCCCGCGCTCCCGATGCCTCGAAGGTCGCTCTCGCTGCGTTGGCGCAGCGGCTGGCGGATTGGGGCTTTCGCCTCATCGACTGCCAGATGGAAACGGCGCACTTGGCTCGATTCGGCGCGGAGGCCTGGCCGCGGAAGCGCTTCCTCACGGCGCTGAAAGCGGCGCTCGAGGCTCCGTCGAGAATGGGCTCCTGGACCTAGGCGAGCGATCTGGATTCCTGTTTGCACGCGAGCTAGCGATCGAGCCTGGCGTCCGGAGCCACTTCGCCGAACGGCTTTAGCGTCAGCGCGCGGTCCGTCGATCTTCGGTGCGGCGCTCGTCGCGGCACCAGGTAAGGTGCCGTTCGATGAATTGCTGAGGGAGCGCCAACTCCAGATCGAAGCGATCTCCCTTCGGCACCACGCGCGCCAGGTCCAGCAGCTCGGCCAGCTCGCGATTTCCCTCGGCTTGTGCGCGCAATCGGCCGGCTGAGAGTAAGCCGGAGATCGCCTTTTCGAGGTCGGACAGCTGTGCTGGGTTCGGCCCGCGGACCTGCGCCACGATGGCCACGTCATCTCGGGCGTCGACGTGCAGCTCGACGCGCTGGACGGCATCGCGCAAGGGCCCAAGCCCCTGCTGGTCGTGCGGAACGAGCTTGGCCAACTCGTCGGCTGCGAGCACGCCGTAGATCTCCCCGTAGGTCGCTTCTTCTGGAATCGCCGGCTCACTCGTTGAAGGCGCGTCGAGGCGGCCCAGGATCGAGCTGAGCTCGCTGCCCGAATTCGCGACCACGATTATCTCATCGCGCCATCGCCCCAAGGCTGGTCCGTCGAGGCCGTCCGCGGCCTGTTCTCGCAATTTGCCCCAACGGAAATTCTCGAGGTTCCCGGAGAGGATCACCCCTTCGTCGGAAATGGCGACGCGGTCCAAGTCCTTCAGCAGGTCGATGCCCGCTTCGTCGCGAAAGCGATTGAAGGAATCATCGCCTCTCCGAGCCAGGCACTGGATGAGCAGCTCCCCCAGCGGCGAGTTGCGGATTGCGTTCGCTTCGATCACCAGGGCCGTTTTCCCCGCCGGGGGAAGCGCCCTCAGGACCGGGTCGCGGGTCTTTGCGTTAACGGGCGCGAGGGCAGCAGCGGCGATCGCCCACGGCCGCGCATTGCGTTCCCGCATGCGACGCGTCTCCTCGGCGCGTGGGGCGCGAGGAAATGAAACCGTGCGATGGCTCGCCGGGGCATCGGGCTCGTTTCTCGCCATCAGATAGGCGGCCGCCAAGAGCAAGGGCAGGGCCGCCCAAAGCCACCACTGTTTGCGCGACCGCATCAAAAATCCCTTTGTTCAAGTCTCCAGGCGGCGACGGCCAGCACGCCGCCGGTGAAAAACGCGAAGCCGATCAAAAGCCGTCCGAGCGCAACCGGGTCTCCGGCCGCGGACGAAGCGAAGTTCGCCGTCGCTTCGGCCAAGCTGGAAAAGCGGGGCAGCAGGAACGTGACCGCTTCGAAGGAAGAACGTCCCCAGCCGAGCTGGAACAGCGGCGCCAGCACCGCCCGGTGGCTGGAAACGACGCCGCCGATGAAGAGCGCGCCTCCGAAGACGGCAGAGAGCGCAGCGCTTCGGACAAACAAAGCGGTGAGCAACATCACGGCATAGACCGGCGCGAACGCGAACGCCGCCAGGGCCGCCGCGGCGATCGGGCGAAGCGACCAGATGCCGGTTTTCGCTCCCAGCACGACCGTTAATCCCCCCGCACCGTACAGAGCGCTGGCAATCGAAATGCAAAGCACTCCCAGAAACGTCCCCGCCAAAAGCTCCCAACGGCGGATCGGAAGGGCAAGCATCGGTTCGATTCGCCCCGGCGACAGCAAACTGGGAGCGAAATCCGAGCAGCCCACGAGCCCAAACAACAAGCCGCCGTAGAAGATGAGGTAAGCGGCGACGCGAAACACGGGGTGCAGGACCACTTCCGGCGACTGATGATTTCCGACGACGATTCTGCCGAAGAGCCTCGTCGACGCGAGAGCACCGTCCACCACGTCCATCCGCAGGGTCAGCGAAAGCGCCAACAGAGCCAGCGTGATTGCGATTGCGAGCGCCACGACCCAGCGGCGGTGGCGCGCTTCCCGTAGAACGTCGAGGGCAATGGCAAGAACGTTCATGGCCCCTCCACCGCCTCAGTCAGCAGCTGCTCGAGGTCCGAAGAGTCGGGCCCCACCTCGATCAGCACCGCTCCTTGAGCCCGGGCCCGGTCCAGGGCCGCATTCAAGGCGTTGGGATCGGACCCCGCGAACCACCAAAGGCCGCCCGATTCCGCAGCGGTGAATCCGAGCGAGCGAGGGTCAAATCCGTTTAGGTGCGGCGCGAAGCGAACTCGCCAGCGACCGCCGGCCCGGCAAAGTTCTTCCAGTGGTCCTTCGCGAACCAGGCGGCCGTGAGAAAGAATCCCAATCCGATCGCAGATCCGCTCCGTCTCCGCGAGCAGATGCGAGTTGAGAAAGATGGTGGTGCCACGATCGCGCTCCTGGATGAGAATGTTGCGGATCTCGATTCGGCCGAGCGGATCCACTCCGTCGGTGGGCTCGTCGAGAATCAGCAATCGCGGCGAGCCGAGCAGCGCCGCCGCCAAACCCACGCGCTGGCGCATCCCTTTCGAAAGCGTCCCCAGCGGTCGATTTGCATCCGCTCCAGCGCCCACGCGGTCCAAAAGAGCGATGACCTCGCGGCGAGCCGACGGAACGCGCTTGAGCCGAGCGAAGCTCTCCAGGAACGCCTGCGCCGTCCATGCTTCGGGCAGCTGCAACCGCTCCGGCAGATAGCCGATGCGCGCGCGGGTTGCCGGGTCTTCGGGGTCTCCGTCCAGCACCTGCACGAAGCCGGCAGTCGGCCGGACGATCGCGAGCAGCACCTTAATAAAGGTGGTCTTGCCCGCGCCGTTGGGCCCAATCAAACCAAAGGCGGCGCCGACGGGCACTGAGAGATCCACGCCGGTGAGCGCTTCGCGCACTTTTTGTCCAAGGAAGCCACGGTAATTCTTTCGAAGCGCTTGAGTTTCAATTGCCGGCACGAGCTGCCCTCGCGTCGATCTTGCTCAACGAACGGCGGCTGCGATGATTTCAGCCGCTTGGGTGATTCACCGCTGATGAGCGAACCCATTCACCCGGAGCGTAGCCAAGCGAAGTCGAGGGGCCGCCTTCAGCCCGGCTTGACCACGCCGGGGATTGCGCTCCTCCAGGCGCGCTCGAGGCTTGCGACATCCAATGACAGCAAGCCTTCGATCACCAGGTCATCGCCGCCGACATCGCCGATCAACGCGCAGGGCACCCCGAGCTCGCGGCAGACTTGCGTCACCTGCTCGGTGGCCGACGTTGGGAACGAAATCACCGCGCGGGATGCGTCTTCGCCGAACAAAAACGCGTGCGGAGCGACGGAAGTCGTATCCAGCTTCACCCGCGCTCCAAGCCGCCGACCGATGCTGCTTTCCGCCAGCGCGACGGCGAAACCTCCCTCGCTGCAATCGTGCGCGGACGACAGCAGACCCGCGGCAATCAAGCGCCGCAGTGCGCGCTGGAGCGCGAGCTCGGCGCGGGCGTGCAGGCGAGGTGGGCGGCCCGCAAGCTTTCCGGCGAACGCCTTGAGGAATTCGGAGCCGCCGAGCTCGCCGCGCGTCTCTCCGAGCAGCGCAATGCAGTCGCCCGCTCGCACGAACGAGGAACCGCAGGAGTGCTCGGCATCGGCGAGCAAGCCGACCACGGCGACGGTGGGCGTGGGGAGGATCGCGCGGCCGTCGGTCTCGTTGTAGAAGCTGACGTTCCCGGAAACGATCGGAACCTCCAGCTCCCGGCATGCGGCGGAGAGACCGCGCGTCGCTTCCGCGAACTGCCACATGATCTCCGGTCGCTCCGGGTTGCCGAAGTTGAGGCAGTCGGTGAGCCCAAGCGGCTCGCCGCCGACGCAGGAGACGTTTCGTGTGCACTCGGCGACCGCGAGGCGAGCCCCCTCGAACGGATCGAGGAACACGAATCGCGAATTGCAGTCGACCGAAAGAGCAAGAGCGCGGTTCGAGCACTCGACGCGAATGACGGCGGCGTCGCCACGGCCCGGCAGCAGCACTCCGCCCAGTCGCACCATGTGATCGTACTGCTCGTAGACCCACTCCTTGCTGCCGATCGTCGGTCGAGCGAGCAACTTGAGCAGCGCATCGCCGAGGTCCTTCGGCGCTGGCACGGAGAGCGGGTCGAATGACTGCAGCGCCCCCAGCCAGGCGGGGCGCGCGACCGGCCGATCGTACCGCGGAGCTCCCTCGGTCAAAGGCTCGATCGGGAGCTCAGCGGCGACGCGGTCGCCCTCGCGAACGACGATCTTCCCAGCAGCGGTCACCTTGCCAATCACCGCGGCATCGAGGTCCCACTTGCGGAAGATGTCGATCACCTCTTGCTCGCGGCCGCTCTTGGCGACGATGAGCATTCGCTCCTGGCTCTCCGAGAGCATGCACTCGTACGGCGTCATGCCCTTTTCGCGCCGCGGCACGCGCGAAACGTCGATCTCGATCCCGCTGCCCGCTCGGCCCGCCATTTCGACCGATGACGAGGTGAGCCCCGCGGCTCCCATGTCCTGGATGCCGATGACGGCGTCGGTCTGGAAAAGCTCCAGGCACGCCTCGAGCAGTCGCTTCTCGGTGAACGGATCCCCGACCTGGACGGTGGGGCGCTTTTGTTCCGTTTGCGCGTCGAACTCCGCCGAGGCCATCGTCGCGCCGTGAATCCCATCGCGCCCAGTCTTCGAGCCCACGTAGATGACGGGATTGCCGACGCCCGAAGCGGTCCCGCGGAAAATCTTGTCCGCGGGCAGCACGCCGGCGGTGAAGACGTTCACCAGACAATTGCCGCCGTAGCTCTCATCGAAGGCGATCTCGCCGCCGACGGTCGGGATGCCGACGCAATTTCCATAACCGGCGATTCCCGCCACCACGCCCTCGAGCAGAAAGCGCGTCTTCGGATGCGTTCGCTCTCCGAAGCGCAGCGAGTTGAGCAGGGCGATCGGCCGCGCGCCCATGGTGAACACGTCGCGCAGAATTCCTCCCACGCCGGTGGCGGCGCCCTGATACGGCTCGATGTAGCTCGGGTGGTTGTGGCTCTCCATCTTGAAGGCGACCGCCATCCCGTCGCCGATGCCCACCACGCCCGCGTTCTCGCCCGGGCCGACGAGCACCCGAGGCCCGGTGACCGGAAATTGCTTGAGGTATTTTCGCGACGATTTGTACGAGCAGTGCTCGCTCCACATCACCGAGAAAATCCCAAGCTCGAGGAGGTTCGGCTCGCGGCCGAGATGATCGCGGATGCGCTGGTACTCCTCCGTCGTGAGGCCGTGCCGGCGAACGATTTCTTCGGTGTGCGCCATTCGCTCTAGCTCCGCAAAAGCGACTCGAAGATGCGCCGGCCGTCGTCGCCGCCGAGGATTCGCTCCGAGGCGCGCTCCGGATGGGGCATCAGGCCAAGCACGTTGCCCGAGGCGTTGATGATTCCTGCGATCTGCCCCCGAGAGCCGTTCGGATTTTCCGCGTAGCGGAAGACGACTTGGCCCTCGCCCTCGAGGCGTCGCAGGCCTTCGTCGTCGATGAAGTAGCGTCCGTCGTGGTGGGCGATCGGCAGGCGAATCCGCTCGCCCTTCTTCAGCGCATTGGAAAACGGCGTCCGGTCGTTTTCGACAATCAGGTCCAGATGCCGGCAGACGAATTTGCGCGACGCGTTCTGCAACAGCGCGCCGGGCAGTAAGCCGGCCTCGGTGAGAACCTGAAAGCCGTTGCAGATGCCCAGCAGCTTGCCGCCGCCGCGCGCGAAGCGGGCGACCTCGTCCATCACCGGAGAGAAGCGCGCGATCGCTCCGCATCGCAAATAGTCTCCGAAGGCGAAGCCGCCGGGGAGGATCACGACGTCGGATCCGCGTAGGTCGCGATCCTTGTGCCACAGAAAGACCGCTGGCTGGCCGAGCACGTGGCGAATCACGTGGTACGCGTCGTGGTCGCAGTTGGAGCCGGGGAAAACGACGATGCCAAACTTCATTCGATTTCCACCTGGTAATTCTCGACCACGGTGTTCGCCAGGAGCTTGCGGCACATCTCTTCGACGCGAGCGCGGGCGGCCGCCCGGTCCGCCGCCTGCAGCGTCAGCTCAAGGTATTTGCCCAATCGAACCTCGCTCACCTCGGCATAGCCGAGCGAGTGCAGCCCCTCCTGGACTGCCTTGCCCGCCGGATCCAGGACGCCGGGCTTGAGAGTGACGAACACGCGAGCGATCATCTCGCCCACATATCACATCTGCATCCTTGCCCTAGGTCGCTCGCCCGCCCGTCTAAACGTGCTTTCCGAAACGGCTCCGGCCGCGAACTCCGACTGGCGAACGAGTGATGTTATACAAGATCATCCTATGCCTATCTGGGCCATCTGGCTCGCCGTCTTCGGTTGTCTTCTCGGGCGGTCCCTCCTCGCGGCTGTAGAATCCGCACTGCACGGCATCTCGCCGCTCCGGGCCGCGGAGCTTGCCGAGCTTTACCCCGGGGCGGGCCGCCGCGTCCTTCAGTTGAAGACGGAGCGCGAGCCCACCGCGGCCGCATTTCGCGTCGGCCTGGTCATCTTGGGATTTGCCGCCGCTGCGCTCGGAGTGATTGCCCCGCCGCGGATGTTCGATTTTTCAATCGTCGAGGGCGCGAGCTGGCCGCTGATCGTGACCGCGCTGCTTAGCGCGCTTCTGGTGGGACTGCTGGCAATTGGGCTCGACGTGAGCATGCGAGCCGTGGCGCGCGCCAATCCGGAGGGTTGGGCGCTGCGCCTTTCCTGGCCCGTCTCGCTGTTGGTGCGAGCCGTCTTTCCGCTGACGCGCGCTCTGTCGGCGTCGCTGGACATCCTCGCTCGCCCGTTTGGAAAGCGAATTCAGTTCGCAGCGCCTCCGCCGCCGCTCGACGAGCTGGAGAATCTCCTCGCCGCGCAGGCCGCGAGCAAGGAGATCGACCAGGGGGCGCCGCAGCTGATTCGCTCCATCTTCGAGCTGTCGGACAAGCGCTGCCGCGACGTCATGGTTTCGCGAACCGAGGTGGTTGGCCTCGAGATCACCACGCAGCCGACGGAGATCCTGCGCATTCTCGCCGAGGAGAACCACTCCCGCATTCCGGTGTTCCAGGACGACATCGATCACATCGTCGGGGTCCTGCACGCGCGCGACCTGATTCCGCTTTTGCAGCACCCGGAGCTCATCGTGGTCGCCGACTTGATCCGCCCCGCGCACTTCGTGCCGTGGATCAAGCCCATCGGCGACCTTCTGCGCGAGATGCAGAAGAAGAAAATTCACATGGCGATGGTGGTGGACGAATACGGCGGGTTCATGGGGCTGGTCACGCTGGAGGACATCCTGCGGGAGATCGTCGGCGACATTGGAGACGAGTTCGAAGTCGAGGAGAAGCTGATCGAGAAGCAAGCCGACGGCTCGTTCCTGGTGGACGCCGGGCTCGAGGTATTCGAGTTCGGCAAGGCGTTCGGCTTCGCGCTGCCCGAGGGAGAATACGACACGCTCGGCGGATTCCTCAGCTCGATCGCGGGGAGCCTGCCTGAGGTCGGCGAACGCTTCTCCTTCAACGGCTGGCAGTTCATCGTGCACGCGAAGGAGGGCCCGCGCCTTCGGCGGATACGGCTGGTGAAGCCGAAGATCTCGGCCGCTCCGCTGAAGGAGAAGGAAATCGCTCCGCTGAAAGAGAAGGAAGTCGCTCCACCGAAGGAGAAGGAAACGCTCCTCACACCCCGAGCGTAGCGCGCCTCGATTGCTGGAGCGCCGCGGACGTTTGGAGGATCGATTAGTCTGAACCGCTACCTGGCCGCGGATTTTCGCTTGGGCCGGCGGACGACTCTCACCTTTCCACTGCTTCCTCCGCCGCAGAAGAACTGATCGCCACCATCCGACTCAAGCCCCGAGACATACACTCCGGGCGGCATCTCGAGCCTCTCCAGGACCTCTCCCGTCCGAGGATCGACTCGCCTCACGTCGCTCTGGTCACCTTCCCAGGTACCGTGCCAAAGCTCTCCGTCGACCCAGGTGACCCCGGTCACGTAGCGGTTGGATTCGATCGTCCGAAGGATCGCACCCGTTTGGGGATCGATTTGATAGATCTTCTTGGCCCGATACTGCCCTACCCAGAGCGTTCCTTCGGCCCAGGTGAGCCCCGAGTCACCGCCGCCGCCGGGCGCCGGGATGCTGCCGAGCACGCGGCCGGTCTTCGGATCGATCTTTTGAATCCGATCCTCGGCGATCTGAAACAGGTGCCTGCCGTCGAAGGCCGTTCCTGCATCCGCGGCGACCTCGATCGAGCGCAGCGGCTTCCCGCTCCCAGGATCGATGGCGTTCAGCCTGTCTCCGGCGGCAATCCAGACGTGCTGGCCGTCAAAAGTGACTCCATGCACGTGGTCGACATCCGAAAAGGGCCCATACTCGCGAACGACTTCGGCAACTGATCGCTTCATGATCTCACCCTAGTCAATCGGCAGAGGAGCGGGGAGTAACAAGGTCGTCGTGAATCCGGGCACCGGCGGGGTCATCCAGCGGCGAGCTCGCCCGCTCCCGAACGGCTGCACCTTGCCTGCCTCGGCAAGCGACTCGAGCGCCCGCTGCACCGTGCGCTGGCTCGTCGCCAGCGCAAGCGCCAGGGCCGAGCTCGACCACGACTCGCCGTCGGCGAGGAACGCAAGCACGGCGGCATTTTGCTCTTCGACCGGCGGCGCCAGCACGACGATCTCGCGCGCGCGGCGCGGCACCAGCGCGAACCCGCGCGCGGTCGCGGTCACGTCCGCCAGCAGCCGCAGCTCCGCCCGCAGCCGTCCGATTTCCACGCGCAACCGTGCGCGGTGCGATTCATCGGCGTGCTTGGCCCGGAAGGCGCGCGCCAGAAGCGTGCCCCTTGGCACGTCGCCCGGCCAGGCTTCGCCCAGCGCGCGCACGAGCGCGAACAACACCGGGCGCGTCGCGAGCGAAATCACAGCGCGCGGATCGCGCACGACATGGCGACAGGCGTCCACGACCAGGGCCCCCGACGCGAGCAGCGCTTCCACCTCCTCCAACACGAGGGGACGTTCCTCGCCACGCGCGATCAGGCGCGCCGCGATCGTCTTCAGCACCCGAACCGTATTCTCGACCTCCGCGATCAACGCGGGAATCCCCG
>Ga0126381_100010797_pt1 | contig 10295 bp, 8 predicted proteins | sample PanSoiMetPlot_28_FD_96465 | JGI IMG/M metagenome (GOLD analysis project Ga0126381, IMG submission 96465) | Tropical forest soil microbial communities from Panama - MetaG Plot_28 | ecosystem: Environmental > Terrestrial > Soil > Tropical forest > Bulk soil | place: Panama | collected 2016-02-17 | reverse complement strand
TGGCTTTCTCATTCCGGCGTGAATCGCACGGCGCCGATCTTGCCATGGCAGGCTCCGGACGAGGTTCCCAAGCTATCGCCAGTCGAAGCGTCATCACAATTCCTACAGCATTTACGCAAGGTGTGGGACAGCGGCGTGGACGGAGAGCAACGGGAACTCGCGCTTGCCGAACAGGAGGTGCTGCTGACTGTGCCCGCTTCGTTCGACGAAGAAGCGCGCGAGTTGACCAGGCGCGCCGCCGAACAAGCCGGTTTTCAGCACGTCACCCTGCTGGAAGAGCCGCAGGCAGCGTTTTACGCCTGGCTTGAGACGCATGGTGATAGCTGGCGCAGTCAGATCAAGGTCGGGGATCTGGTTCTCGTGTGCGACGTCGGCGGCGGCACGACGGATTTCAGCCTCATCACAGTTTCCGAAGAGAACGGCGAACTGGTACTGAAACGAGTTGCTGTTGGCGACCACATACTGCTCGGTGGAGACAACATGGATCTGGCGCTGGCGCGTGTTCTGCAGCAGCGCCTTGAAGCTTCCGGTAACCGCGTCGACACCTGGCAGCTGCACGGCTTGTGGCATCAGTGCCGCGCGGCAAAGGAAAAACTGTTCGCGTCTCCCAAGACGCAGAGCTGCCCAATCACGCTGCTGGGCAAGGGCACGAAGCTCATTGGAGGCACGATCAAGACAGAGCTGGCTCGTGAAGACCTCGACCAGGTTTTGGTCAAGGGATTCTTCCCCGACGTCGCCAGCAGTGAATTGCCTGCACGTCGGCGCGTTGGTTTTCAGGAATTGGGCCTGCCGTACGCAGCTGACCCGGCGATCACGAAACAGCTCGCGCGGTTTTTGTCGGAGCAGGTTCGCAACAGTCCCGAAGCAGCCGGCATCCGGCGCGGCCGCAGTGGATTGGCTTGCCCCACGCATGTGCTATTCAACGGCGGAGTGATGAAAGCGGCGGTGCTGCGCGACCGCGTGGTTGAGGTGCTGAACCGCTGGTTGATAGAAGAAGGAGTGGACGCGCTCGGGCCACAACAGATTCTCGAGGGTCCTGACTTAGAACACGCTGTTGCACGCGGCGCTGCCTATTATGGCAAGGCGCGGCGAGGGCGCGGCGTGCGTATCCGCAGCGGCGCTTCGCGCACCTACTACATCGGAATTGAGAGCGCCATGCCGGCAGTGCCCGGCATGGACGCTCCGCTCAAGGCTCTCTGTGTCGTTCCCTTTGGCATGGAGGAAGGCACCGAGGCGACAATTCCTGATAGAGAGTTCGGCCTTGTCGTGGGTGAACCAGCAGAGTTTCGTTTCCTCAATTCCAGCGTACGGAAGCAGGACAAGGTCGGCAGCCTTCTGGAAGATTGGGGTGACGACATCGAGGAGCTAAGCCCGCTGGAGGTGACGCTAACATTGGATGGCCAGCGGGGGGTGGTTGTACCGGTGCGCCTCGAGACTCGCGTAACTGAAATCGGCACGCTCGAGGTCTGGTGCGTCTCCCGCGACGGCAAGCAGCGCTGGAAGCTTGAGCTGAATATCCGCGAAAAAACCGGGAGATGAGATCGGGTGCCTTCTCGTTATCTGATTGGCATCGATCTAGGGACGACAAACTCTGTCGTGGCATATATGGATTCTCAGGAAGCACCTGACGCGGAACCTCCGATTCATGTGTTTTCCATACCGCAGTTGGTATCGCGGGGAGAAGTTGGCACATTGCCCGCACTTCCTTCTTTTCTATACTTCCCCACCAAAGATGAGCTGTCTGCAGGAGCCGTGAGCGCCACCTGGGATGAGGATCCTCCCATGGTGACAGGTTTGCTCGCGCGCGAAATGGGAGCGCTTGTACCGAGCCGCCAAGTGTCATCGGCCAAGTCGTGGCTTTCCTATCCGGGCGTGGATCGCCGCGCCGGCATCCTACCAGCACAGGCTGAACCGCCGCAACCGATGATTTCCCCGGTCGAAGCGTCTGCGCGTTACCTCATGCATTTGCGCGACGCGTGGAATGGTGCGATGGGCACAGCTGCAGAAACGCGTTTCGAGCAGCAGGACATCGTGCTCACCGTGCCAGCTTCGTTCGACGAGGATGCGCGTGAGCTTACGGTTGAGGCTGCCCGCCGTGCCAAACTCGAAAATCTCACTCTGCTTGAGGAACCTTTGGCTGCGTTTTATTCCTGGATCGCGGCGAATCGAAATGAGCAGGCGGGAAATGGTGAAAACCTTGGCGATGGCGATCTGATTCTGATCTGCGATATCGGCGGCGGCACGACTGACTTCAGCCTCGTGCGCGCCCGGCTGGTGGACGAAGAGTACCAATTTGAGCGGACCGCCATTGGCGAGCATCTTCTGCTCGGCGGCGACAATCTCGATTTAGCTCTCTCGCGCCACGTTGAAGAGAAATTGAACGATGTCAAGCTCACGCTGCAACAACGCTATGCATTACGTCGGACGTGTTGCGCCGCGAAAGAGCGCATCCTGGGAAACTCATCCTCGGAACGTGTGCCTGTCACGATCCTGGGCACCGGGCGTGCCGTCGTTGGACACACGGTTAGCGTTGAGCTGACACGGGAGGAGGTCCTCAGGATCTTGACCACGGGATTCCTGCCCATCACGGCACCTCATGAGATGCCGTCATACGGCCGGCCCACGGCACTGCGCGAGCTGGGCCTGCCTTACGCTAGTGATGCCGCCGTCACAAGACACCTTGCAGAATTTCTGACGCAAGCGGATGCTGCGATGAACGGTTCGTCTGCGAACGGTGGAATGGCCAGGCCGGATGCCGTGCTCTTCAATGGCGGATTTTGTACACCGGCCGTGACTCGCGAGAGGATTGTCGAAGCCATTTCCGTCTGGTTCGGAGGAGCCGAAAGCGGCTGGCGCCCCAGGATGCTGAGCAGCGAGGCGGTAGACAGCGCGGTTGCGCGGGGCGCGGTTTACTACGGACGCGTGCGGCGGGGCATGGGACTGCGGGTCAGGGCAGGCAACGCGCGCACCTACTACATCGCGCTGCCTTCGGATGGTGGTCTGAAGGGTATCTGTGTTTTGCCTCCCGGAGTCGAAGAGGGCACCACACTTCCGTTACTGAACCACGAATTTTCAGTTCTGGGTAACCGCCCCGTATCGTTCACGCTGTACAGTTCGCGCACACGGCACGACGCGCATGGAGAAGTTACTGCGTTGCATGAGGAGGACCTGCATCGTCATCCTCCTCTCGTGACTCTGTTGCGATACGGCAGGAGACTGCGCGAGGTGTACCTGACTGTGCGGCTCAGGGTCAGTTTCACCGAGGTTGGCACCCTCGAGCTCTGGTGTGAAGCGCGCGATACGCCGCATCGCTGGCGGCTGCAATTTGAGCTGCGCGGCGAGGAGGCACAAGCGCAGCAAATCGATACTGCGAAACCATCGCTCGTGCCGACACGTTCATCGACGATTATCACTGCCGATGAGACCATCGAATCCGCTGCGCAACTGATCCGCAGTGTTTTTGGGAACGGCGCTGATGGAGATAGTGAGGCGCCCGATACTCTGGCAGTCCGAATGGAAGTGGCGCTCGGCGCAAAGAGAGATTCGTGGTCAGTTCCCGCCGCTCGCCGGTTCTGCGATGTGCTCATCGAGGTTGTAGGCGGATGCAAGAAGTCTCCGCGCCATGAAGTGCGCTGGCTCAATCTATATGGCTGGTGTTTACGGCCAGGGTTCGGTGTGCCCGGTGATGATGCTCGTATCAAGAAAATACGGACAATTGCCTTGAACCAACCCCAATTTGTCGACGATCTGCAATGCCAGATCGAGATGCTGGTGCTGTTGCGCCGGATCGCAGGGGGCATTAATGCCAGCGACCAGCAGGCGCTCTATCGCATGCATGCCAGCCATGCCCGCAAAAGCAAACGCCGCGTGAATCGGCAACTCGAGTACGAACAGTGGCGCCTGGTCGCGAGCCTTGAACACCTGGTAGGCAGCACGCGCGCTTCGCTCGGCAACGAACTGCTAACGAAGATCGAAGAAGAGCCTGAAAATGCAATCTGGCTTTGGTCGCTTGGCCGACTGGGTGCTCGCATTCCGCTTTACGGGCCATTGCACTGTGTCGTTCCGGCCGAAATTGCCGGCGAGTGGTTGAAAGCTGTTCTGGACTTGCCAACGTTCACGGGGGTAACTGCCTCAGCGACAATCCCGATCGCGCGGCGCACCAACGATCGCTCACGTGACATCGATGATGCGGCTCGGGAACAAGCGATCTCCCGTTTGATGGCTCTTGGGAGCACCGACGAGAGCATCCAGCTTCTCTCAAAATACGTGCCGCCGGAGCGGGCGGACGTGGTCCGCAGCTTTGGGGAATCGTTGCCGCCCGGTTTGCAAGTTGTCACTTCTTCGAACTGCTTGATGTCGTTACCCGCATTCCACGGCCCGTGAGCCTTCTGACTTGGGTCGTAGTCGGAAAGGGTACTCAGTCCTTCGGTCTCCCTCCTGGCAGGCAAAACCATCAGCTGCCATATCCGCGATGCTCCAGGGAGCGGAGCTTTTCGCTGGGAGGCCATGAGATGGTGAGAAGGAACTCCGAGTCTTCAAAGGCCTCGACATCGTGCTTGATCGAAGGCGCCAGGGTGAAGAGGCTGGAGGCGCGCAGCTCGTGCGTCTTTCCTTGTGCGTTTAGACGAATGGCTCCCTGAAGCACATGGATCGAGATTGTGCCGTCGGCATGATGCTCTTTCAAGCGGGAGTCGCGCTCCATCGAGAAGAGCACGACGCGAAAGTCGGAGTTCTTGAAGAGTGTTTTCGCGAAATGACCCGAAGGCCAGGGCTTCTTGTTGGCGGAGTCTGCGATCTCACTGGACAGGTCGAATTTCGCGAAGTCAGCGGTGGGCGCGACAGGAGCAGGGGAAGCTGAGGCCATAGCGCGAATCTCCAATGCACTATAGGATGCCTCTTCACGGTGTTGTGGGCAAGGCTGGCGACCAACTGCCAGAGCGTGGAACGTGTCTTGGTGCTGTTGGCCTTAGCACCATGAAAAAATGGGAAAGGTGGCAGCCGGCTCTGGGAATCCTGATTTTCAAGAGCTTATGGTGGGCGCAGCAGGATTCGAACCTACGACTTCCACCGTGTGAAGGTGGCACTCTACCGCTGAGTTATGCGCCCCGGGGAAGGGAAGAACAATCCTCAGATTAGCATCCCGAGTGCGGGCTGCCAAACCGGTCCGCGCGTCATCTATGCACATGCCCACCAGTAGAGCTGAGCCATCTGATCCGGGGGCGGCGAGCGACGAGGGCCAACAGCTACAATCTCTAAACGGAACCCATGGAATACAAGGAATCAACCCCGGACCACGATCAACCATCCTCCGGGCGCGAATCCCCGCAAAGTGCGCAGAATGCGTTGAATAACTCCGCCGATCGCGCGCCCGAAGAAAATCCCGACATTGACGCCAAGTCGCAACTTGCGGCAAGGAACGGGGTTGAGAAGGATATGGCGACCGTAGCCTTAGATTCCGCACTTTTGAAGGGCGCCCAGATCGGATCTGACCGGGGCCGGGCAGCAGCCGGCCGGGAAGCAGTCGACTGGAGCGCCATGAGTGACGCGGAGATTATGCTCCGCGTTCGCGAAGGGGATGATGCAGGGTTTAACCTGCTGGTGCAGAAATACCATAAGCCGATCATCCACTTCATGTTCCGCATGGTGCACAATCAGGCGGTGGCGGAAGAGCTGGCGCAAGAGGTGTTTCTGCGGGTGTATCGCTCGCGCCAGACCTATCGCGCCGAGGCCCGGTTTACGACGTGGCTGTATCGAATTGCGACGAACCTGGGCGTGAATCATGCCCGCGATACAAAGCATGAGCGGACGGCGCAGAATGTTTATCTGGACCAGCCAGACCCGGAGACAGGCACAACTCCGGATGTGGCGGATGCCAAGGCGACGGTAGAGCAGGAAATGGTACGCGATGAGCGGATGCGCGCCATTCGTCAGCATGTGATGGCGCTGCCCGAGCGGCAACGGACAGCAGTGCTGATGCATAAGTACCAGGGACTGGACTATAAGCAGATTGGCGAGGTCCTGAAGCTGAGCGAGTCAGCGACAAAGTCGTTGCTCTTTCGGGCCTATCAGACACTGCGCGAACGGCTGAAGGATTTCGTATAACGAGTAGGATTGCAGCACAAAGAAGGTAGCAAATGATGATCTGCCGGATGACAACAGAGAATCTCGAGAATCTGCTTCTCGACCCGGATTCGGTTCCCGTTGAGGTGCGGAAGCATGTGGAAGATTGCCCCGCCTGCAAGGAGGAATTGACCGCTCTGGAAGCGACGATGAACGCGCTGGATGCTTGGGAAGCGCCTGAGCCATCGCCATTCTTTGAGGCACGAATGGCGGCGCGTGTGCGCAGTGAACGTGAGGCGGCCCCGGCGGGCTTCTTCGAAAGGCTGCGCGCGCGGCTTCTGTATGGCTCGAACATGCATCTGCGTCCGGTGGCTGCGGGAGCGCTGGCGCTGCTTCTTTTGATCGGCGGCGGTACCTATGTAGGTTTTATGAACACTGGTCAGCCTGCGAATCCGTCGGCGACGGTTCGGGATTTGCAGTCGCTCGATGACAACTCGCAGGTCTTTCAGCAATTGAGCACGCTTGATCAGCCGGACGACGATTCAGACAATTCACCGAACACCTTGTAGATCAGAAGACGATTCCGCCTCGCTTAGCAGACCGCTTGCCTGACTTGCACACCTTGGTTAGAGAGTTATGAAAATGCGCGCACGGCAAAATACGGTGAGCCCTCAGGGCTGGCTGACCCGGCAGGGTCTGTCCAAAGTCTCCGTGCTCGTGTCCGCGATTTTCGGCTTGTGCATCTCGTTGCCAATGCTGGCATTTGCGCAGAAAGGCGGCGCGCACTTCATGCCGCAGCAGCACACAGGTGGAAGCCAGCATAGCGCTCCCGCACCGCAGGTCCACACACCTCCACCTCAACAGCACTTTCAGCAAACCCCACCTCAACAGCACTTTCAGCAAACCCCACCTCAACAGCACTTTCAGCAAACGCCACCGCAACAGCATTTTCAGCAGCCGGCGCCGCAGCATTTCCAGCCGCCCGCACCAACGAATCAGCAACATTTTCAACCGCCGGTATCGCAACCCCGCAATCTGCCTGAGATGAGGGCCTATACACCCCCTCGTGTGAACAACCAGTCGACGCGCTCAGGACAACAGCATCTACCGGAGTGGCTCAACAACCACCAGAACCTGACACCGAAGCAGCAGGAAGACGCCTTACGTCGCGAGCCAGGCTTTCGAAGTCTGCCCTCGGACCAGCAGCAGCGCCTGGTGAACCGCCTGCATTCGCTTGACGAGAAGACTCCTGAGCAGCGTCAGCGCATCCTGCAGCGAAACGAGAATTTTGAGAATCTGTCGCCCGAGCGCCGTCAGGAAGTTCGCGGAGCTTCGCAGGCTCTAGGGCAGATGCCGCCTGACCGCCAGCAGGCCGTGCGCCGGGCTTTTCAACAGCTCAGGCAGATGCCGACGCAGCAGCGACAGATGATGCTCAACTCCGGCGCGTATTCGAGTCAGTTCTCGCCGCAGGAGCGGACGGTTCTCGGAAATCTGCTCTCGATCGAGCCTTACCAGGGTGGCCCTGGTGGGGTGCCGCAGCCGTATTTTGGCCGATAAGCCTTCAGAAACTTGAGCAGTCGGGTGCGCCTATTGCTTCAGCATATTTTTGGCGATAAACAGCACGTTTGCCGGACGCTCGGCGAGACGCCGCATGAAGTACGGGTACCACTCCGTTCCAAAGGGGACGTAAACGCGGACATTGAAACCCTCCGCCACCAGCGCTCGCTGCAGATCGCGGCGCACGCCGTACAGCATTTGGAATTCAAACGATTTCGGATCGATCCGCTGCTCGGCGACAAATTGTTTGGTCGCCGAAACCATTGCCTCATCGTGAGTCGCGATACCGTGATAGATCTCACTGGTGAGAAGCTGGTGGGTCAACTTCACAAAGTTGGCGTCAACGTCGGCCTTGTCGGGAAATGCGATGTTAGGGGGCTCCTTGTACGCCCCTTTGCAGAGGCGGATCCGAATGCCATCGCCGGTAAGCTCGGCGATGTCCTGCTCGCTACGCAATAGGTAGGCCTGAATCACGATTCCCACGTGGCCGCGATTTGCAGCAATTGCATGGAGAGCCCGGACGAGGTCAATGGTAGCCTGTGTGTACTCGCTGCCTTCCATGTCCACTCGTACGAAGGTCCTGGCAGCGACCGCGTGATCAACGAGCCCGGAGACGATCTCGCGCGCCAAGTCGTGTCCAAGATCCATGCCCATCTGCGTGAGTTTTACGCTTACGTTGGCATTCAGGCTGCGGCGGTCTATTGCATCCAGGAGGCGGTGATAGATGTCTGCCGAGTGTTTGGCCTCATTCGGAGTGGCGACATTCTCGCCCAGACTGTCCAATGTGGATGCTATGCCCTGCGCTTGAAGAGATTCGGCAGCCTTCAGCGCGTCTTCGATCTGCATGCCGGCGACGAAACGGGAAGACATGCGCCGGCCAAGGTTGCTCCGCTCAGCAAAGCGGCGTAAGGTTTGATTACGGGAGAAAGAAATAAAGGCAGAGCGCAGAATAGGCATGAGGCGTGTGTAGAGTCGAACCTCCCATTTTCGCATATTCAAGCGCAGTGAACGATCGCCGATGAAGTGCAAGAGATTCATGAGCAGCGTGACGGTCTCTGCGAGAAACTACAGTTCGGTCGCCTGCATCTGAATAATTGATGCCAAAAGAACGTCCCGATAAGTCAAAAGAACGTAGCGAGAATTAAGTCAAAAAGAACGCAGCGTTGCTGGAGGCGTAACCCCAACTGCTTCCAATGACTCTCAACCTTTGTTGCTAGATAGTGACGCCGGCGCTGGCCGGTCTAAATCGGAGACAATCTCAAAATGCTGGATCATTGCGCGAATCCCCAATGCGCGAAACCGCTCCGTTACCTGCGGGAAGGGCGTATCTTCGTTTTTGACTCTCTCTCCTCGACGTCAGACGGCGTCAAACGTGCTCACAGGTTGGAACATTACTGGCTTTGCGGTGATTGTTCAAAAAAACTCGTGTTGGAGATGACGCAGCAGGGCATTCGGCTGGGCGCTAAGCCCGACCATGCCGATTCGTTCGTGCATCAGCGTCAAGCCAGAGCATCGTGACCCGCCAGTAGGGCGAGAAATAGTCTCCCTCCAGCCTTTCCAATGGCTGCCAGGTGGACAACTGTATCTACGTCCACTTCACAATATCCAACCGATCCGAAACGCTTACCGCCTGACTGGTGTATTCTGCGCCAGAACGGGTGCCGACCATGTGCCCGAAGTTATGTTGGCCCGATTTCTGATACAGCCAAAAATTTGTCGCATCTACTATGCTTAAAAGGGGTTACCCTAGAGACTGGAGCGCAGCCCACCATGACAAAGGCAGAATTGGTTGAGGAAGTGACGCAGCTCGGCGACCTGACGCGCCGCGACGGTGAAGTGATTGTCGACACAATCTTCGACGCCGTGATTGGTGCTCTCAAATCAGGCGATAAGATCGAAATTCGTGGATTCGGGAGTTTCCGGATTCGGCAGCGCAAACCCCGCATCGGACGCAATCCCAAGACCGGAGCGAAGGTGGAGGTTCCTGCAAAGCGTGTTCCGTATTTCAAGCCAAGCAAGGAACTTCGCGACCTGGTCAATCCTCATGAAGCCGCTGGAAAAACGCCACCGCCAACGACCTGAACTCTAAGCCGCCTACAATCTACTCAGGGCGAATCCCAATAACTGAAAGCATTCGGCCAGTCACTCCTCGTTCCGCGCGATACGAGAAAAAGCGGTCGGTATTGCAGCTTGTGCATTGCTGCACTACTGCGATCGCGTCTGTATGCAGACCGGCATCCAGCAATTGACGCCGGTTGGCTTCCACAAGATTCAGGTGCAGTGTCGACTTTGCCGACTCAGAAGAGGCGATCTGGTGGAAGAGCTCTGAAGCATACGAGAACTGCGCGGTGAACTGGTCGCGGACCTCCGAGCCCACCGCATAGCAACACGGGCCGATTCCGGGGCCAATCGCAGCCATAAGATCCTCGGGGCTGCTTCCGAATTCGAGGTGCATCTTTTCCACGCCGCGTTCCGCGATGCGCTGCAGAGTGCCTCTCCAGCCGGCATGGAATCCCGCTACTGCGCGCCGTTTTCTATCAGCAACAAGTATCGGAATGCAGTCCGCCGTCTGTATGGCCAGCAGGAGGCCAGGCTGGCTGGTCATCATGCCGTCAGCTTGTGCAAAGTCAGAATCCCGTGCTGTTCGAGGAGCTTCGACCCGCAGCGTCGCCGCCGAG
>Ga0126381_100010796_pt1 | contig 10295 bp, 8 predicted proteins | sample PanSoiMetPlot_28_FD_96465 | JGI IMG/M metagenome (GOLD analysis project Ga0126381, IMG submission 96465) | Tropical forest soil microbial communities from Panama - MetaG Plot_28 | ecosystem: Environmental > Terrestrial > Soil > Tropical forest > Bulk soil | place: Panama | collected 2016-02-17 | reverse complement strand
CCGGAGGTAACCACGGCAGTCACCCACACGCCGATACCACGCCGACTCCGACCCCGGAGAAAACCCGAACCGCAACTCCAGGATTGATCCTGGCTCAAGCCCAATGGCCACTCCGATGTCGTTTGATTCGACTGACCTTAAGTAGCGGAACGATTCGTGCAGCCTTCTAGAAAATTGCGTTTTGAACGAACAACAAAAATTGAGAACGAGTGGCAATCAACGGTCGAGCCAATTAAATTTGTTGCTATCGGCTGAAAGTTCGTTTAAAAGGCTGAAGTTTTTGAAAATGTTCTGGGGGGAACAGCCGCCTCTCATACCTCTCTGGTGTGGGGGGCGGTCATTTTTTGACCTACCGCGTCGAAGTTTAAAAGGGGGTGTTCTGGGGAGGAACAGCCGCCTAAACTATTTATTTTTGGGGTCGTTTGTTTCTGTTGTGTCACTGACACCGAAGAGAACTTGATGCCCGCCCTTGACGTCCTTTTCGGGAATCAGGTCGTTGAGGCGAATCAATTTGTCCTTGGGGCGCTTCCGCCTCTTACTTCCTGATTCGGCGGCCGCATTTTTTTTGTCCTTCGGTGTATTCACCTTAGCTTTCTCCTAGTATCAGCATTCGTGCCAAGTCTCCAGCGATGGCCAAAGGCGTGGAGACTGTCATTACGTTTGTATTTGAACCAGAGTCGTTTAAGCAGCTGAGTATTTCTCAAATCGGCAAGATGGTTAGTTCGCGCGAGGCGAAGTTTCAACTTCATTATTGGACCAGCTGGCTTCAGATTTAGGCCAATGGTGATTTATTTTGGGGCACCTCGCGGAGGTAGCGGGAAAGAGTCGATCGAGAAATACCGAGTAATCGTGCCGCGCGTCGTTGGTTCCGATTTGCTTGATGATAAACGAACCGAACGTGCTTTTGCATCGCGTGTTCGAGTGAGAGATCAACAACAGCATCGGCTTCCTGATGATTACCAGAAGGCAGGGGCACTGGTTTTTCAGTTCCTGATGGTGCGCGGTCGGGTTTGAGGTCCGACGGAAAGACGACATGCTCGGGGAGAATCACAGAACCGTTGCAAAAGAGAGTCATGGTGCGCACGGTGTGACTCAGCTCGCGCAAATTACCGGGCCAGTCGTGACGAAGCAGCTTCTCCATCGCTTCGGGATGAATGGCGGCGATGTGTTTGCCTTCCTTGGCTGCCGCGGCCTGCAATTCCGTCGCAATTAACGCCGGCAGTTCTTCCGACCGTTCTCGAAGCGAAGGAATAAGCAGCGTAAGACCGTTGAGTCGCTGATACAGATCCTCTCGAAGTTTTCCCAACCGCACCCGTTCTCGCAGCGAACAATTCGCCGCGCAGATGATTCGTGCGTTGGAAGTGAGCATCCGTTCAGAGCCCAAGCGCTCAAATTCGCCATACTCCAGAACGCGCAGGATTTTTACCTGCGCAAGGGGACTCATCTCCGAGATTTCATCTAGAAAAAGCGTGCCGTCGTTGGCGAGCTCAAATTTCCCTTTCACCGTTTGTTGTGCACCGGTGAATGCTCCGCGCTCGTGACCAAATAACTGACTCTCGAGTAACGTGTCGCTAATCGCCGAGGCGTTAAATGCGATAAATGGCCCATTTGCTCGCGCTGATGAATTATGTATGGCCTGGGCAAGCAAGGTTTTGCCTGTGCCAGTCTCCCCGAGCAGAACCACTGGGACGTCGGACCTCGCGGCGAGCGCAGCCAATTGCAGACAACGCGCCATGGCCTCATTGCTTGTAGTTATGTCTTCGAGCCTTAATCTGGACGGCCGTGCCTGCATGAGTGGTTTTTGGTTTATGGTCTCACGTAATCGCGGGATCGGCTCGACTGCATACTCAAGCAGGGCCCTGTGGTGATAGATCGGATTCGGTGTCGAGTGAGTGGCGTTGACTTAATTGTGGGCCCATCGAAACCCTGTTTAGATCCCGAGTTGCTGACTGGAAAGGTAGTAATACAACCCACGCTGCGCCATTAACTCATCGTGGGTGCCAATTTCGGCAATACTGCCCTTTTCAAGCACGACGATAGAATGCGCTTCTCGAATGGTGCTTAGACGATGCGCGACCACAATCGTCGTGCGTCCAGCAAGCAATCGGGCAAGGTTATCCTGGATCGCGCGTTCGGATTCGGTATCCAGCGCGCTCGTTGCCTCGTCAAAGATCAACACCGCTGGATTGTTATAGATCGCTCGCGCGATGGCGATGCGCTGTTTCTGACCGCCGGAGAGGGAAAGACCGCTTTCTCCAATCTTTGTCTCATAACCAAGCGGCAAACGCATGATGAACTCGTGAGCGGCGGCAGCTTGGCCAGCTGCAAGCAGGCGATCAACATCCGGCTCAGGGTCGCCAAACGAAATATTCCGCGCGATCGTATCGTTAAACATGTGATTTTCCTGAAGAACGGTCCCGATCTGTCGTCGGACGTCGCGATAATTCAGAGTCTTTAGATCCACATTGTCGAAAAAAATTATTCCATCCGTAGGCTCAAGCAAGCCTGCGATCAATTTGACGAGCGTTGTCTTGCCGCTGCCGCTGCGACCAACCAACGCCACCGTGCGTCCCGGCAGAAGGTCGAGCGTGATATCCTTCAGAATGTCAGGTGATTCAGGGCCGCCATACTTGAAACTGACGCCTTGGAACTGGATGTGTCCTTCGAGGCTACGCACGGGGACGAGGCGGGAACGATCCTGACCCTGCTCCGGCTCCTGCTCAAAAATGTCGTTCAGCCGATTCAGCAGGACAGAAGCGAGCTGCACGTTGTCCCAAACTCCAAGCGCCCGCAAAATCCCCGCATATGCCATTGCTGTTAGTGAGCTAAACGCAACAAAGCCACCGATACTCAAATGGTCGTGAATAACTTGCAGGGCACCGATCCACAGAAAAATCGCAGTAGAAAGCAGACCAATCGTTTGCAGAACGCTGTCCCAAGACATCACGATGAACGTCGCCTTGAAATGCTTTTGCGAGACCGAAAGAAACTCGTTCAGCATGGTGTCACGAAATGAGCCCTCGGCCGCTGCGGCCTTTACAGCCTCGATCCCTTTGATCGCATCGATTTGATGCGAGCTGTATTTGCCCTGACTTTCTTCCACCCCTTGATAAAGCGGTCGCAAGACTTTTACCGAAAAAATCATTAGCCCCACGTACAAAGGCGTTGTCGCCAGAAAGGCGATAGTCAGTACTTGACTATAGATCGCCATTAAAACGATGGCGCCCACGAGAAAAACAACTGCGAGTAACGCGCTAACTCCCTGTTGCACGGCCAATTGCCGAACTTGTCTCGCACCTTCGAGCCGGCGCTGAATGTCGCCCGTTCGGCGACTTGTGAAGTAACTCATTGGAAGAGATAAAAGTCGCTGGCTCAAGAAATCGAGAACTGCGGTATCCAGACGCACCGCGGCAAATGCCAGCAAGTATTCCTGCGCCAGCGTGGCGAGCTGTACGAAAATCAGTGCGGCGAGCATGCCAAGCAGAATGATCTTCAACAGGCCGATTTCATTTTCGACGATGACTCTATCAACGACGATTTGAGTGAATACAGGGAATAACAGTTGTAAAAAACTGACAACGACAGCCAGCCCGAACGCCTGCAGTAAAATCACCTTAAATCGTGAAAGAAACGGCCGAACCCAAGCCAGGGTCGGCTTACTTTCCGGAGCTTCTTCGAACGCTGGCGTGTAATCGAACAGTGCTGCGTAACCAGTCCACTTCATCTCAAATTCGCCTAGCGGAATTTTGCGTAGTCCGCGCGCCGGATCCGCAACGCGAACAAATTGCTCATCCACGTCATAGAGCACGATCCAATGGTTGCCTTCCCAGTGAACGATTGCTGGAAGCGGCATTTGCGGGAGATGTCGGTACGAAATTTTCAATGGGCGCGCCGCCAACCCAAGTTCGGTCGCCGCGCGAGAAATCGCTTTCAGGCTCGTACCATCGGTCGCAGTGTGACAGAGCTGTCGAATCCGTGCCAGGCTTACCTTCCGACCAAAGTGTCGGCAGATCATTCCGAGGCAGGCGGCCCCGCAATCCACCTCGTCGATCTGCATGATGTGATCGATCTTTCGGAGGCGTTTGCCATGTTTACGGAACAGACCTCCCTCGTCAGCAAACGGCTCATCCTGACCATCGGTCTGTTCGCGGGGTTGTTGGCCTTCGAGCTGCACTTTGTCGTGAACCTGTGTTTCAGCAGGGAGCAGTTCGGTCGCGAAATCGAGAGGAACACGCGCCTCTGTTTTTGCCTGATACCGAGCTAGCCGCTCGTTTAATAATTTGTCGAATTCTGGAAATCGCCGGCGGAGGTCGCGCACCGACTTCAGTTCCAACGAAAGCAGTTGGCAGTCTGTAAATGCTTCTACCGATGCCCCGCGCGGCGAGTCGTTTAGGATCGATAACTCTCCAAAGAAATCGCCTTCGCGATAGAACGCGAGATTGCGCTCCCGCCCATTCAAGCCAGAGAATGCGCGCGCCCGTCCTTTCTCGATTACATAAAGCGGCCCGGCGTGGTCCCCTTCTTTAATGATCAGATTGCCTTTTTCGAAGGTGACGGGGGTTAGCTTGTCAATCATCCCGCGTAACACGGGAGTCGGCAATCGGCCAAAGTTGCTGAACTGATAAAGAAAACTTTGGAGCGCGCGATTACGACCGGTCGTCTCGATATACTGTTTCAGGTCAGGTAGGCGGCTGACCAGTTGAAGAAAGTCGTCGCGATCGATCCGCAACACGTCGACTGCAGTGCTGCAACGCACGGTTGCGTTTCGTGTTCCGCCCTCGGCTAACGCAGCTTCTCCGAACGAATCCCCGGGCTTCAGTACACCCAATGGGATTTCTTCACCATCCGGCTTGATCTTCAGGGCACGCGCCCGCCCTTTTGTCAGTACGTAAAATGAAGCGGCCGGATCCCCCTGCTTTACGATGAGATCCCCGAATTCGTAATGTTCTTCCTGAAGTAGCGGCTGGATCGCCTCAAAATGTTCATCGGAAACAAAACGGAACATCGATGAACGCCGCAGAACTTCGCTCTCGTGGATTTTCATGCCACTGAAACAGGAACACTCAGCCGTAGGCGCGTATATTTGCTCGTTAGGCTTGAAAAATACTGGTCAAGCAGTCGCCGGTCGACGCGTGATTTGACGATTGGGTCCTCTAGTCGCGGCTCGACTTTTTTGACGATCCGACAGAGTTCGTATCCGTCGCCATGCGGAATCGGGTCAAGAAGGTCCCCTTCCGAGACGCTCAGGTATTTCTGTTGCGCATCAGCCGGAACGTCTTCCAGAAGAAACTCCGCACATCGATAGGGATACCCCTCCTCAGTCGCAACTTCCTCCATCGACATCCCGTCTTCGCGCACGCAAAACAGCGCTTCCTTTGCAGCATCGCGCGATTCCAACTCAATCCGTTCGATTTCAAACCGTGTCAGGTGCAATCGTAGAGCCATCAATTCACGTCGTCGCGCTTCGGGAACCAGCAGAGTATCGCAATGCGTCGCGTACGCTGCCTCAATCGCGAGCATTTCATTTAACCATTGCGAATCGCGGTCCAAATCCTCCAGCCAGTCGGCCAGTTGCTTTGGCTCAATGCCAACCCGAAGCAACAACTTCCGCTTCTCCGCGTCGATCGCCTCTGGCGCAGCCTCTTTTCCAGCGCAGCGTGCGGCAAGACGCCTCATCAGTTTAACGGTCATGTCGTCCAATGCCCCGGAAAAAATCAACTCTGCCAGGAACATCTCGCGCAGCTCCGGATCTGCTGAGGAGTATTCTATTTGCTCGAGAGAAAGGCCTTCCTCAACCGCACCGGCGCAATATTGCCGGGCAAAGTAATCGCTAAAGTTATCAAACGTAAGGCCGCGATTCGCCAGCCATGTTTCCGTCTCCTCAGCGGTGATTAGATCGTGCCGGTATCGAAACTCGTCTGCTGCAGCAGAAATGGCCGACTCATCCAATTCTAGTTCCAATTCGTCGGCACGCTCTTCCGCTGCGATGTGACGGAGAAATGTCTGCCATTTTTCGTTAAGTTCGCCGCGGAAAATAGCTGCGACGATCGCATCGCGCGCCGTATATTCCTGACTTCCGCACGCGCACACGATTACATCATGAGGCGAAACTGACTTTGTACTCGACATTGAAGAGCAGCTTTCTACCGCATTCTAGCAAAAAAGTCGAGCCTCTCCCTAAGGACTTTTCGACGGCTCTAAACACCCCATTTTTGTGTTGACAGGAAGACAAAATATTTGCGAATAATATGTCAGTCCGATAACCTACAACGGCCATGGAGGAGCAAACGCCTAATATCCATGTAGTTCAGTCCGTTTGGCGCCGACTTAAGAAGGCGAAACTTTCTGACCTGGAGCCGAAAAAGGACGTGAAAGGTGGGGGCGGTGTTACAGGCACATCGAAACCCACCACGGGCGGCACAGACGCCAAGGAAAACAGGGGCAACCGTTAGAAATTTGGCGTCAGCGGCAGTGATTGCAATGACCTTCCCGCAATCCAGCGGACGGCAAGGTCGTCATTTGGGTCTCGAATCTCAATCGTAAAACGCTTTGGAATCGTTGCGAAGAAAAGCGCATTCGCACACGAACGCTACTTGATCGTGACGAGGATGCTGGCCGTCTTGCCTTCGCTGACCACACTCATGACATAATTTCCGGCAGCGAGCTTCTTTCCATCCATCGTTTTATCGAGGTTCGTTTTGGTTTTGCCCTGAAGCAAAAGCACCGCGGACGTTGAACCTGGAACCGGTTCGTTCTTCGCATTCACCGCGTTCACGTTGACGATGATCATGCCGTCTTTTGATTGAACCGAGAGTTCTGCATCGGCTGTCACCGGGTTTTCGATCTTTGCGAACGGCGTCCCATCCTTTGCCGCTTGACCACCAACACTCACAGCGAATGGAAGTGAATCACTGGCCAAAAGACCACACCGAACGGCCGCAGACATGATGAAAAAAAATACAACACATTTCATAAGGAAGAGGTTGATGCCGGATTAAGCACAGAAACGCAAGACTTGAATTTCTTCGACGCACAAACGCATTCGCGATTTCAAACAATAGGCACGCGGTCCGGTCTATTGATTATTTTCGGCCATTAACGAGCGCGTTAGTGCCGATAGCTGTGTTGACGTCTCCGATTGTGTTGCTGCCAAGTGCAGTAGTACCGATGGCCGTGTTATTGGAACCGGTTGTATTGTTAAGCAGCGCGGTATGGCCGTCAGCTGTATTGTTGCCGCCAGTAGTGTTGCTGAAAAGCGCACTAATGCCGATGGCTGTGTTGCCGTTGCCTGTCGTGTTGTTAAAAAGCGTGTGAAAACCGATAGCCGTATTACCGCTACCGGTAGTAAGGCTCTCGAGAGCATTATCACCTTCGGCGGTATTGCTGCGAGGATAACTTCCGTCCGGCGGCGGCGCTAACGGCCTGAGCTCTCCGCAAAAGCGTGAAGCAAGTCAGCGTTAGAGACAATGCTAGGGCGATCTTATGTAGCTGGATCAGTGCATCCATGATTCTTCCTCTCTTTCCCCCGCCGTGCTGATTTGCGATTGCGGTAGCCGAGAAGAGGCGAAGAACCCCGCGGGGGAGAAATTCTCAGCCTGAATTCACGGATCCCTTTGCCGGCACAACGTCTCGAGGGAAATATGTTAATCGGTCAAATCAATTCGCCGTAAGCGACATGTCGCGACAAACGCCGCTAAGCTTCATCTGCCCAAACGACGAATCGCTTCCGGTCGCGGCGACACAGATCAAACATCCATATGTTCGTTCGCCAACAAAGACATGTTGACGAAAAATGGCGATCCAGATTCGATCGCTTCATGAAAACAAAAACGACTGGATTGATTTTGGTGCTTTGCTTTTTTGGAACGGCATTGTGTTTTGCCGACGACCCACAGATGAGCCCTTCGAAACCGGGCGAGTCCAAATCGCAGCTTATGCCTGGCACAGAGAAGATTAAACCGACGTATATCAGTTTGGTGAAATTCACCGAGAAAGGCATCCAGAACGCCAAGCAGACCACCCAGCGGTTAGACGCTTGGGCCGCCAAGGTTCAGTCGATGGGAGTCACTATCAAGCAGATGTATTGGACGCTCGGCGAGTATGATCAAGTGTGCATTTTCGAGGCCCCGGACGATGAGACCGCCGCCAGCGTGTTGCTGGCAGCGGGCATGCTGGGCAACATCCGCACGCAGACGATGCGCGCTTTCTCGGCACCGGAGATGGAGAGGATCCTGTCAAAGGTGCCCTGACAACACCACGACCAACGATGCACATTGGCAATGAGTAACAGCGTGCTCGAGGCGCAGGTTTCTTTTTCCTCACGCATAGCGTTCTGCTAACACATAAGCAACTGCGCGATTTCTTGCCGGGCGTTCGAACTTTCGGTCTTTAGGGACCAAGAGCGCGACGCAGTGCGGCAGCGCCCGGCGGAGGTTTTATGACTCCACTTAAAATTGAATCTGCCCTAACGCGGCGTTCGTAGTAATTGAAATTAGATTGCCTTTGCGTTCCAATCACTGCGCCTTCCAATGACACACCAACAAAAAGGCCTTTGCTCCTGCTGTAGGTATAAACGGCCGCTGTTGGCATGACCGCGCCTGCCGCGGTGCGACCTACCGGCCCTGCCGCAGCGCTGAGATCAACGCCGATCGTCACGTTTCCTCCGCGGGAAAACGCTCGCACGGCGGCATCGGAGTTGAGGACGATCACGAAATCAGTTACCTGGGCACCAGCCTGAAGGCCCCAGCCGCCACCGCCCGTAGCGATGAATGATGGGCCAGACCAGCCACGAGGTGTGCGAGCGACCACGACGCCCTGTCCGCCCTTAGCGCTGAAAATGAATCCTGCTTTTACGACGCTCATGATGGCGAGGCCTTTTGCTTGCCGGAGCACATCTCTTGGAATTGCTCTCTCAGGCATCTGCTGAAATTGGTTAATGATTGTGGCGCAGTGATTCACAGTGTCCTGCTCGATGGCATCAGCGACCGCCATTGCAAGAGCCAACATCGCAACAACCAAAAACAGTTTTTTCATAGGATACCTCTTCGCCAATGCTTATCGCAACGGATGTATCCCAACGCAATCGGATATACGACGCGCTCCGCAGCCGATCGCAGTGCTGTTATTCGGTTCGCAGTGCTGTAATGGGATTCACTCGAGTAGCGCGGTTAGCTGGGAAGAAACAAGCAAGGAGCGCCGCGCTCGCGAGCATTGAAGTCGCGGCAATGAGCGCCAACGGATCGCTCGGACTTACGTCATATAGGATTTTGGCAAGAATGCGCCCCGCAGCGAGCGAGAGAAGCAACCCAGCGCCTACGGCGAGAGCGGTCTGCAGCACGCCTTGCCGCATAATGAGCGCGAATACGTCGCGCCGATGTGCACCCAAGGCCATACGGATGCCGATTTCACGAGTGCGGCACGCCACAGCGTAAGCTTTCACACCGTAAACACCGACCACCGCTAAGATAAGTGCGATCGCTCCGAAAGCGCCGAAGAGAGTTGCTCCAAGTTTAACGATCCAAAGGTTGGGCGATCTCTCAATCAAGTCGAGAAATGGGGTTATCTGTAGCAGAGGCAGATCAGGATCGATCTGGCGCAGCGTTTGTCGAAGCGTCGGGATAAACGCGGCGACCGCGTGAGGATCCTGTGTGTTGAGCCGCACGTGCAGATAGGTCTGGCCCGTATATCCCTGCGCCAACGGGACGAACAAACGGCAGATGAGCGAATCGTTTTCAACACTATGCCGATGCTTGCTCACAACACCCACGATTTCCATGTCGTTAGGCGAACCGTCTTTCGGCGGGTTGGTGTAGCGAATGTGCTGACCAATCGGATCTTCATTCGGAAAAAGTTTCTTCGCCATTTCCTCGTCGATGATTGCAATGCGTCGTGCATCCTTGTTGTCGCATTCGCTCTGGTTGAAATCGCGGCCGCGTAGCAGTTTTATGCCGAGCGCCTCGCAGTAACCGGGTGTGATAGCGGTGAAGAGCGAATTGACGCTCGGGTCCGGCGCTTTCGGGTCGTTAGGCATGGCGTCTTTCGTGCGCAGAACGCGGCGCGCGCTGGTGAAATCGGAATACGGCAGCATGGTGCCGGTGGCCGACGCGGTTACCCCGGGCAACTCTCGTACGCGTTGCACCATGTCGAAGATCAAGCGCCGCGAATCGGCCGGCGTTTTCTTGATTAAACTGAAATCGAACTCACTGATGATATCGCCACGTGCGACGAAGCCGGGATTGAGGCCAGCTGCCTTGAGCGCGCCACGGAAGAATAATCCCGCGGCAAAAAGCAACATG
>Ga0126381_100010795_pt1 | contig 10295 bp, 9 predicted proteins | sample PanSoiMetPlot_28_FD_96465 | JGI IMG/M metagenome (GOLD analysis project Ga0126381, IMG submission 96465) | Tropical forest soil microbial communities from Panama - MetaG Plot_28 | ecosystem: Environmental > Terrestrial > Soil > Tropical forest > Bulk soil | place: Panama | collected 2016-02-17 | reverse complement strand
GTCGTGAGCGGGCGCAAGCGCCCCGGCCGCTGCGCTCCGGAAAAAGTTCGTTCAGTACGCAAGTCGAAATTGGGTTCTTAGCAGTACTTTACCCGGAGGAGGGTGGAATGGTTGCTGAACTCGAAATCCTGAGCGAATGGATCCCGGAGCAGATGCAGCCCGGCACAATTTTTGTGCTCGAAAACGCCGGCCACATCGGAGAGAAGGAAGATCCTTACTGGGCCGTGCTCTCCTGCCCGAGCTGCGGCACCCTGGGCCTGATTACCCGCAAACAGATCGCGGGCTTGCTGGCCGTTATCTGTGGGTCGGGCGCGTGTTCCGCCCAATTCTTCATCCACGATAGTGAAATTGTGATTCGCAAGCCGTTCTAAAACCAGTTGCTCCGTGGCTGGCTTCTACCGAGTGCGGGTTATGCCGAGAAGCGAGAGGCAACCTTAGCAACCAACAACTAGATTCGCTGCAGCTCGACCGGCACGTTCCCTACCACTTCGATATCGAATCCTTCGAGCGCTGCCAACCTGCGCGGGTGATTGGTCAGCAGCCGAATCTGGCGCAGGCCGAGGTCGGACAAAATCTGCGCTCCCAATCCGATTTCCCGCTGTGTCTTGCGCTGGCTTTCAGGCAGGCTGGGCATGGCGCGATCCTTGTGGAAGGCAATCGCTGTGGCATCTCCGACTTTCTCCACCGAAAAACCTTTAGTGCTCTGATGCAGGTAGATCAATGCCCCCCGGCCCGCGGCGGCGATTGCCTCCAGTGCGCCTTCGAGCGTGGCCCGGCATTCGCAGCCTGCCGAACCAAAGACGTCGCCCATCAGGCAATGCGAATGCATTCGCACCAGCACGGGTTCGTCACCGTTGCCAATTTCGCCCCGAACTAAGGCGAGGTGCGACTCTCCACCTTCGACGTCGCTCTCGTAGGCAATCACCCGGAACTCTCCATAGCGGGTGTTGACCAGAGCCTCGCCGACCCGATGCACGTAGCGTTCGTGCTGCATGCGGTAGCGGATCAGCTCGGCCACGGTGAGCATCTTCAGGCCGTGCGTGTTACAGAACTCAATCAGGTCGGGAATGCGCGCCATGGTGCCGTCTTCGCGCATGATTTCGCAGATGATTCCGGCAGGAATCATGTCGGCCATGCGGGCCAGATCGACCGAAGCCTCGGTTTGCCCCGCGCGCACCAACACTCCGCCCTTTTTCGCTCGAAGAGGAAAAACGTGGCCGGGACGGGCGAGATCAGCTGGCCGCGTGGCCGGATCAATCGCTACCCGAATCGTATGGGCGCGGTCATAGGCGGAGATACCGGTGGTGACTCCCTCGCGTGCGTCGATCGCTTCGCAAAAAGCAGTCCCGTATTTCGAGGTGTTTTCCGAGCTCATCATCGGAATGCGCAGGTGATCGAGCCTTTCCTCTGTGAGCGTCAGGCAGACCAGGCCGCGCCCAAACTTGGCCATGAAATTGATCGCCTCGGGCGTGACCTTCTCAGCGGCGAGCATGAGGTCACCTTCATTCTCACGATCTTCATCGTCCACGATAACGATCATCTGGCCCGCACGAATCTCCTCGATGGCGGTAGGAACATCCGTAAATGGAGAGTTGGACGGCATTGTCAAAATTCTAACAATGGGATCGCCGGAATTGTCACAGATTCGTCTGCCAAGGGCACTCATGCAGCAGGATAGAACAGCCGAATGAGCCAGAACAGGAGGCCGGCGACCGCCGCAGAAGCGGGAATGGTGAGTAACCACGCCCATACTATGCGACTCGCGACTCCCCAGCGAACGGCCGAAAGGCGATGAACAGCGCCCACTCCGACGATCGCGCCGGTAATCGTGTGGGTGGTGCTGACGGGGATCCCAGCCTGCGCGGTGCCAAACAGGGTCAGAGCGCCGGCGATTTCCGCGCAGAAACCCCCGAAAGGCTTCAGCTTAGTGATCTTGGACCCCATGGTATGCACGATCCGCCAGCCGCCGAAGTAAGTTCCCGCGGCGATGGCTCCGTTGGCGGCGAGAATGATCCAGTAGTGAAAGCGGCCCCAGTTGCCGGCCATTTCCGCTCTGCTCATGAGCCCGGCCGTGTACAGCGCTCCCGCTACGATTCCCATGGTCTTTTGCGCATCGTTGCCGCCGTGACCCAGGCTGTAAGCCGCCGCCGATATCAGCTGCAGCTTGCGAAACCAACCGTCCACATTACGCGGAGTCTGGTTGCGCAGCAGCCAATATCCCGCGATGCTAAAGGCCAGAGCCAAGACAAGGCCGACGATGGGTGCCACGACAATGAAAATCAGCGTCTTGGTCCAGCCTTGAGGAAGAATGACACCGTAGGCGCTCGCAATGCCGCGGTTCAGAGCCGCTCGCGCCATTGCCGCCCCCGCGTACCCGCCGATCAACGCGTGCGAAGACGAGGTGGGCAGGCCCCACCACCAGGTCAGCAGGTCCCAAACAATGGCTCCGAGCAGGGCCGCGATCACCACGTATTGGGTTATGTCGTCCAGCCGGATCATACCCTTGCCAATGGTCTTTGCAACCGCGGTCCCCAGTACAAAGGCGGCAACGAAGTTGAAAAATGCGGCCCACGCTACCGCCAATTTGGGGGAAAGAACACGGGTGGAGACTACGGTCGCGATGCTATTGGCGGCGTCGTGAAAGCCATTCAGAAAGTCAAAAACCAGGGCCGTGATGATGGTCAGGATTAGAACCAGCAGTCCTGTATTCACTCTGGGGAGCCCCTTGTCTCAAAAAGTGTAAGGCGGCGCAGGCGTGCGCTCGCGGATTCATGCGCTCTTCAGAGCTACCGCTTCCAGCACGTTGGCGGCATCTTCGGCTTTATCGGTTGCCGTTTCCAGGACTTCGTACAATTCCTTGATCTTGATGAGTTGAATAGGATCTTTCTCCCGCTCGAATAGCTCGGCGATCGCTCGCCGGCTGATGCGGTCGGCCTCGTTCTCCAGTCGGTTGACTTCCACGCAGTGATCGAGGACTTTCTGGTTGGTCTCAAGTAGCGACACTCCTACCGAGAGCTCTTCGGCTTGCTGCATGATGAGCTTTGCCAACTCGGCGGCCGCTGGAGGCGGAGATGTGATCCGATAGAGGGTCATGCGCACGGCCGCGGCGTTCACGAAATCCAGTACATCATCGAGCGAAGAGGTGAGCCTGTGAATATCTTCGCGGTCGAAAGGCGTGATGAAGGTTTGGTTGAGCATGCGGATGATGTTGTGGGTCATGTCGTCGCCGCGATGCTCGAGTTCCTGCAGTTGCCGGATACGTTCCGCGCCGTCCTGTGGATTGCTCAACAGTTCATATAACAGGCGTGCGCCTTCCCTGAGGTTCTCCGAGACTTCAGCAAACATGCGGAAGAATTTCGTCTCGCGCGGAATCAGTCGCACCATGAGACCTAGGACTCCCTGAATACAAGTTTATGAATTCGGAAAACCCTAAACTATCTCACGGGGTAAAGAGGGGCGTCAAACAACTCGTGTTGATGCTGCTACTTGCGGTGATTTTTAACCGGAAATTCACAAAAAAAGGGGGAACAGCCAGGATCGTCTTGCAGGAGTCTCGCGACCAAGGCCGAGGCATTGTTCTGCGTCTGCCCCCGCACCTCAGGCGGCGTTTTCATGTATCCCCAAATGAGGGGCGGACCACGCCCATCGGGCGACGCTTATTTAGTCCGACCCCCTCCGCAACTTGGATTCCAGCCGCGTCCTGACCTCGGGCCACTCCGTATCGAGAATGCTGAAATATACGGAATCCCTCTGGCGGCCGTTCCAGGTCAGCATGTGTTTGCGCAATGTGCCCTCTTCCTTGGCTCCTAGTCGCAGAATCGCTTGCCGGGAACGCACATTGAGCGAATCCGTTTTCAGTTCGACGCGCAAGCAATTCCAGGTCTCGAATGCGTGACGCAGCATCAGATACTTGGCCTCGGTGTTAACCACCGTACGCTGCCAGCGCGGGGCAATCCAGGTGGATCCGATTTCCACTTTCCGATTCTCCAAATCCATGTTCATGAAACGGGTCGTACCCGCGACGTGATTGCCCGCGCGCACGAAGGTTGCAAATGGCAGGGAAATACCGCGTCGCTGCTCGCCAAGAACCTGGCGATTAAACCGGCGGAAGGCCGCCAGGGATTCCAGCCGGTAGGGAATCCACTGGAACAATTCCTCGAGAGAGTCGCGCGCAACTTCCCACAGCATCTCAGCATGCCGAGGCTGCAGGGGTTCCAGGCGCACGTTGTGGCCTTCCAGCGTGATCGGCGATGCTACGATGTTGCTTGCCAAAGCGCAAACCTCCCCCTCGGTTGGTCGTCTATTTGCATGTACGGTTTTATTATCTTTGCATCCTGGTGCCGGTTTCGTCATCTGATGCTGAGAGCTCTCCAGCGCGTGTGGATTGATTCTGAGGTGCAGCAAACCGCGAAGAGCTTACAACCAAGAGCCACCTCGTGAATTCGCACTGTTTCCCATTCCGGCAGATCCCCCATACCACCCAGTTGTTTGTTGACTATCTCGACCGCAGGCCCACAGTCGAGCCGTTCTATCCACGATCCGCGCGCTTTATCGAATGGGCTAAGGACGAGAGCTCTCGCGTAAACCATCCCCCCGATCGCCGCACCCGCACCGCCGATGTGCTGGAACGTCAAAACAAGGCTTTCGGAGCGTCTGAGAAAACATTCGCCAACATCCGAGCGCTGCGCTCCGGCGCCCTCGCAGTTGTGACCGGGCAGCAAGTAGGTTTATTTGGCGGTCCCGCATTTTCGCTCTACAAGGCCTTGAGCACGATCAAGCTTGCGGACGAAGCGCAAAAATTGGGGATTGCTTGTGTACCCGTCTTTTGGCTCGCCACCGAAGACCACGATCTCGAGGAAGTCAATCAGACGCGCATTCCGGCCTCCGACGGCCACCTGCAGCACCTTGCGGCTACGACCGAGTCCGCCCCAGACGTGCCGGTTGGAACGGTCGGGTTTGGGACGGAAATCTCGGACCTGGCGGGTGCGGCAGAGAAGCTTCTCGGCCAGACCGAGGCTGCAAGCTTGCTCGCCGAGGCTTACCGTCCCGGAGAGACCTTCGGCAGCGCGTTTGCCAAGCTATTTGCCCGAATCTTCGCCGATTTTGGAGTCATACTCCTCGACGGCTCCGATCCTGCGCTCGACGAAATCGCCGCCCCGCTCTATCGCGAGGTGATCGAGCGCGCTTCGGACCTCAACCGTAAGCTTCTCGAACGCGATCATGCCTTGCAAACGGCTGGTTATCACCAGCAAGTGCGGGTCACCGATACATCCACGCCGCTGTTCCTGATTCGTGACGGCAGACGAATTCCGCTTCACTCCCAGGGCCCCGAGAACTTTGTTGCCGGCGAGAGCCAATTGTCACAGGCCGACCTGCTGCATTTGGCGCAGACTGCGCCCGAGTCATTCAGCCCCAATGTTTTGTTACGCCCGGTCATCGAGGACTATCTGCTGCCCACCTTAGCTTATGTGGGTGGTGCCGCCGAGGTTGCGTACTTTTCCCAGGCGGGCGCGCTATATGAGCAGTTAGTTGGTCGAATTACCCCAATCCTACCTCGCTTCTCCGCCACGTTGATCGAGACCAAACCTCAAGCATTACTTGACAAGTACGGCCTCGCGTTCCAGGACCTGTTTCGGGGGCCGGAGGCGCTGCGCGAAACGATTGGGTCACATTTGCTGGATACTCCGCTGCAGTCATCCTTTGATCGGGCCGCGGCAGCAGTTGAGGGTTCGATGGGGGCGATTCGCAGTTTGCTCGAACAACTCGATAAGACTCTGGTTGAGTCCGCCAACAATGCGGAATCCAAGATGCTTTATCAGTTGACGAATCTGCGCTCGCGCGCGGCAAGAGCCGAATTGCGGCAAACCGAAGTCGCGGACCGCCACACCCGTATTCTCAGCAATTTTCTGTATCCCGACAAAACTCTCCAGGAACGGGAATTTGCGGGCATGTATTTTCTCGCCAAGCATGGAAGGGAATTGCTGCACGGCTTGCTTGACTCAATCCATCCCGATTGCGTGGATCATCAACTCATTACGCTGTAGCAACCGCTAGATTCTCGAGCGATTGGTCTCCGGGGCCAGGGGTGACTGCCGGCTGCTGCTGGGTCATGCAGTGAATCGCGCCAAAACCCCAGATCAGGTCTCCGCAGTAGATTCCCACGACGTCGCGATCGGGAAAAATGTCGGCCAAGATGTCGAGCGCTACACGATCATTGGGATCATTGAAAACCGGCACCAGAACGATCCCATTTGCGATATAAAAATTGGCATAGCTGGCAGGAAGCCGGCGACCTTCAAAATATACGGGCGCGGGCATGGGGAGATCGATGGTCGCCAGCGGCTTGCCGTCTTCGGTCGCGGCATCACGCAGCCGGCGAATATTCTCGCGTAACGCTTCGTAGTTTTCGCTCGAGGGATCGGCATCGACGCATGTGACCACTGTGTCACGCGAAACAAAGCGCGTGATGTCGTCGACATGGCCGTGCGTGTCGTCGCCGACAATGCCAGAGCCAAGCCAGATGACATTTTGAACGCCGAGAAATTTCATAAAGGTACGCTCGTAGTCGCGCTTCTTCATTCCCGGGTTCCGCTGTTGCGTGCGGCTGAGCAAGCACTCTTCGGTGGTGATCAGCGTACCGCGTCCGTTCACGTCGAATGATCCGCCTTCGAGGACAATGCGCCTGTTTGCGAAAGTTGGCTGGATTTCCTCTGCCCTCGCAGCTCGGGCCATCAGGCTTCCGACCTTCTCGTCGTGCCTCCAGTTTGGATATTTTGCCCAGGCATTGAATCGCCATTTGATGGCGGAGAAATGGGCTAAAGCCATCTCCGCGGCGGCGTGCCTGGACGGCACGGCTTCCCGCCGCGCCGAACGTTGCCCTCCCGAGGACCGGGTGTTCGCCCCCGGAGCCAGTTCGTGGACAGCAGTATCGCTGCCACTAGGGAAGACAAATGCGCAGCCGGAGTCACGTGTCCACACCCTATCGGTTGGCCACCGCTGGAAGCGGACGTTCTCATTCAGTGCATGCGCGCGTTTCAGGGTTTTGCGTGCCAGCTTCTCTGAGGCCAGATCATTCACGATGAGCTGCACCTGCTCATGCCGGCTCAAGTAGCGAATGATTTCGGCGTAGACCCAGGGAATGGGCTCAAACTTGCCGGGCCAGTCTTGCTTGTAATGAGGCCACGCCAGCCATGTGGCAGCATGCGGCTCCCACTCCGCGGGCATGCGATATAGCGCGCGAAATGGAGAGTTCACGTTTGAGCTGTATTGAGATTCAGTCTTGCGGGCTTGCAACTCTAGGCTGTCCCCCTGAGTTGGCAATTCAATCGTGTGCAACGTGCCCCCACCCTTTGGGCGGTCCATTGGCGCAGGCCAGATGGTGAAAACCAACCGGGCGCCATGACGATGAGTTCGGTGTTCATTCTGAGTCCAGCATACGCTTGGTGATGAGCCCGTAGCTATCGATTCTGCGGTCGCGCAGGAACGGCCAATTGCGACGTGTCTCTTCGATCAGACGCGGGTCAATTTCACCGATCAGAATCTCTTCTTTATCGTGCGAAGCCTGCGCGACCACACGGCCGAACGGGTCGGCAAGAAACGATGCGCCCCAGAACTCCAGGCCTTTGCCGGGAGCTTTGTTTCCGCGGATGTTTCCATTTTCATGTCCCACGCGGTTCACGGCGGCGACATAGACTCCATTCGCGATCGCGTGCGCGCGTTGAATGATTTGCCAGGCGTCGTGCTGCGCTGTGCCAAACTGCTCCTTTTCGTCCGGATGCCAGCCAATTGCGGTGGGATAAAACAGAACCTGCGCGCCTTGTAATGCCGTCAGACGGGCACCCTCGGGATACCACTGGTCCCAACACACCAGCGTTCCCACGCGCCCAAGATTCGTATCGAAGGCCTTGAACCCCAGATCGCCGGGAGTGAAATAGAACTTCTCGTAGTAAAGCGGGTCATCGGGAATATGCATCTTGCGATAGATACCGCGCAGCGAGCCGTCGGCATCAATTAGCACCGCAGTGTTGTGATATACGCCCGGAGCTCGCTTTTCAAACACCGAGGCGATCAGGGTAAGGTGCAGAATCCGAGCCGTTTCCGCCAGGCGTGTTGTGGAAGGACCAGGGATCGGTTCCGCCAGGTCGAACAGAGACGCATCTTCGCGCTGGCAGAAATACTGCGTCTGAAAAAGCTCCGGCAGGCACACCATCTGCGCGCCTCCGCCCGCCGCCTGGTGCAACTTGTCGATCGCGCGCTCGAGATTCTCTTCCGGATCTGGCGTTGCCGACATCTGCACGAGACCAATACGAAACTTGTCCGACAAAGATTTCCTCCTGGCGAAGGGATAGCATAACAACAGCATCGACTTGCCAGCTACTGGCTGCCTTTCCCTGCATCGAGCCCCTCGACCCTTGGATGTTGTTCCGTCGAGCCTATGCGCGAAGCCCCTGAGCTCGTGAGCGTAGTGAGGGAGTCGAACCGGAACCTGCTGATTGCCGCGGTTGGGAGCAGTTGCTGGCTGGACAGTAGCTAGAAGCCAGCAGCTTCAAGTAAAGTAATTCTTCGGCTCGAATTCGGGGGAATGATGAAGCACGGGAATCACGACGGCACCGGCATCGACCGCAAACTGCACAATCCCATTGAAGACCGCTTGATTGCTCTAGAACCGCTCGACCTCTCGCGCGTACGCTCCGTCGACGACCTAGTCCGCGCCATGGCCAAGACCGCGTTTACCGGCCGCCAGATCGGCGAAGCTGCTGACGTGCTCGAAGCCATGGCTCGCGATAAGGATTGTTTTGTCGTGATGACGCTCGCCGGAGCCATGACGGTCGCCAAGCAGGGGCTGATCATCACCGATCTCATTGATCAAGGCATCGTGCACGCCATTGTCTCGACCGGCGCCCTTATGGCGCATGGCCTGGTCGAGGCTACCGGACGTTCGCACTTTCGCTACAACCCTGATGTCCCCGACACCGAACTGTACGAGCAGGGCTACAACCGGGTTTACGACACCCTCGAACCGGAGCAGAACCTGGACGACGTGGAGCGGGTGATGGCCGCCGTGCTCGAACAGTGGGACCCATCGGAAGTCATGTGTTCTTACAAACTGAATCGCGCCATTGGCGAGCACCTGTCGAGACGCTCGAAAGAACAGCGGGGAATTCTGAAGTCGGCTTACGAGAAGGGTGTGCCGGTTTTCGTTCCCGCGTTTACCGATTCCGAACTCGGCCTGGATGTGGCTCTGCATAATCGTCTACGCGAGAGCTCCGGTCGCCACAAGATCCGCTTCGATCCCTTTGAAGACCTGGAACACTTCGCGTCGACATTGCTTCGCCAGAAACGCCTCGGGATTTTCACGATTGGTGGTGGCGTTCCGCGCAACTGGTCACAGCAGTTTGGACCGTTCATAGAGCTGCGCCATCGCCGCTTGGGCGAGAATCTGCCTCTCAAGCGCTATCACTACGGCGTGCGCATTTGTCCGGAGCCGGTGTACTGGGGTGGGTTGTCCGGTAGTCCCTATAGCGAAGCGATTTCGTGGGGGAAATTCGTTCCTCCAGCCGAAGGCGGCAAGTTTGGCGAGGCTTTTGTGGACGCGACGGTCGGCTTGCCGCTGATCGTAACCGCGGTGCTCGAACGCCTGCGCAAGGATAAACCTTCGTCGCACTCGAAAAAGGGGAAGACACTGGCAGGAAAGCGGTAACCATTACCCCCCATCCGTCACGCCTTTTGAAGAGTGGGTTCCTCTGGAACTGAATCAGTATCGAAGTTACTTTCGTCGCATCACCTCCACTATCTAATCGCGGCCTCGGGGCGGCGCTAAACTGGGCCAACTCCCCAAAAACAAGCTCTTTTGGCGAGGGCTGATGCTCATCCCCATCAAGCACGAAAACATGACCGCCCGGCGCTGGCCGGTGGTGACCTTCGCGCTTATCGCGATCAACGTGCTCGTGTTCCTGGGTACGCATTCGACGCTGCAGGATGAGCAGAAGCACCTCGGGCAATTGAAGCTGCACTTGATCCTATTAGCCGCCGCGCATCCTGAACTGACGGTTCCCGCCTCCTCCGGGGACATTATTCACGCGGTTAAGGACCACTACCCGAAGCAATGGGCGGAGGTCGAGAATCCCCATGGCATCGCGCTCGATGACTGGGATGCCCGCATGCTGCAGACACAGGATGCGGAAACGCTCCAATCCGAGATGGACTCGCTCAGCTTGGAACTGAGCCAGGCTCGCGCCAGCTCGATTCTCGACAAATATGCCTTCGTCCCCGCGCACCCGAGCGCCATTTCCTAT
>Ga0126381_100010794_pt1 | contig 10295 bp, 14 predicted proteins | sample PanSoiMetPlot_28_FD_96465 | JGI IMG/M metagenome (GOLD analysis project Ga0126381, IMG submission 96465) | Tropical forest soil microbial communities from Panama - MetaG Plot_28 | ecosystem: Environmental > Terrestrial > Soil > Tropical forest > Bulk soil | place: Panama | collected 2016-02-17 | reverse complement strand
TTAGATCAAGATCGAAACAGGCTACGCGCTTTCCAGCTTTTAGCAGTGCCACAATGATGTGCATGGCAAATGTGGATTTGCCGCTGCCGCCTTTCTGGTTCCCGATAACGACAACGCGTGGGGAAGAATGCGCGCCGTGCGATGGCACAATTGATGTACGCATAATGCAGCCAACAGGTTGTGGGAGAAAGCAATTTTAGGGCCAGCCAGGAATTTAACAAGGTGGTCACTGCGGAGGTCTCCTTTTTGGCATCCGGGGCAGGGCGGACGCGCTTTACGTTGTGTCACATGCGCTCAGGCTGCTAAAGAACGCTGATTGCTATGCCGGCGCTCAGCGCGCGGTTACCCCCAAATCCCAACCCAATCGCGCTCGGTGACTGTCGATGCCGGCGTCTGCGGCAATCGGAAGTCAATATCCGATTTAGGAACCCAGCGGCAAAAATCTGCCCAGCTTCAGATCGCATTGAGCCTAAAACAGACCCCATCTCGACATCGCTGACAAAGGGGTTTTTGACCTTGTCGCAGCCAAACCCCAATTCCGGACGCGTTTTGTTTTTTTCTCCGTTGTTGCCCGCATGCAACAAGGCACGAGCCGCCGACCGGGTCCGTGGGGAAACCAAGTTTTCTCGAATGTCCGAAATCGTTTTTGAAGACGTCTCGGTCAGCGTCAGCTTTTGATCCGGATGATCGAGAAGCGTAAATAGCATGGTTTGCACAAGACCCGAATTTTCGTCCCTGGCTTTGGCAATCGCTAGTCGGATCGCGAACAACAAAATCGCGAAGTGTTCCTTTGAGCCACGATCTGGGAAGAAGGACGAGCGACTCGCGGTTAAAGAAGATCGCCTCACCGTCATCAAAGACGGGCAGTGCGCCCTTACAGCCATAGTTCCATTCGCTAGCGTAAGCTGATGACGCGACCGCGATCGCAGCAACAGCGGCCGCCAAGGAAAAGATTTTACAACACATCGCCGTCTCCTGCTCGCAGACGCATATTTGGGCTTTTCTTTCGACTTCGTTTTAGCTACAAGGCTGCGCTTTTCAGCGAAAGGAGCAATAATAATGGTCAAACGAAATGGAAAGCGGCGCGCGTGGACATCTCAACACGTTCGCACATTAAAGACACTTGCTCGAAGAAAAACACCTGCGGCTAAGATTGCCCGGACGTTAAACAGAACGGAAGGCGCAACCCGGCAGAAAGCGTTCAGTCTCGGATTATCTTTGGAATCGCGCTTTTGAAGCAATGAGTCTGCACCGGAAGCCCGAAGCGGACTGCAATCGTAATCAAAGCAACATCACGCAGTACGGGAAATAGCGGCTCAATCGCGAAACGGTGTTGGGGGGCGCGATTGAGCCGCTGGAAGCCGCCGTGTGCGGGTGGCGGCCTGCGCACAGATCATCACGGCCGACTTAATGAGATGCTAAGCGTTCGCGGCAGCTTTTTGACTTTTACAGGGTCGTTCCCTGGCCCCGGAACTACCTGGCCTCGTGTTCTTCATTCCGACGAACGACGACGGAGCTCAGCGGTATATTCGCGATAGTTGCGCTCTAACTTGTTGATCGTCTGTGCGTTTGATTGCATCAGTCGCGCTCGACGGACGATATCAGTGGAGCCGGCCATGGCTGCATGCAGTTCGAATTGCCGGCGGACAAGGGCCGACATGGCATTTGTGTTTTGCGCAATCGCGCGCCACAACTCGTCGTCACTCAGGCTCGCCCCCTGCATGGGACTGCTCCACCACACTGACTACACGCCTCGCGCGGTAAACAGTTTGCTTGGGTCAGACTAAAGGGAGCTTAACGCGATGGGCCGGTGGCGGTTACCACTAATCCGAAGCTAACCCGGCGCGAGGGCGCGTGTGATCGCGCCCGCATCTCAACCCGTCACGATACCGAGCGCAGCAGAGCGAGTGCCCAAAAACGGCGTTGGCGATAATTGCGTGTCACAATTCGCACGGTAATGCAGGCAGGCAGACAGGGGAGGGCGACTCTGTTATGAGAGGTACTGTTGCAGTTCAATGGCAACGGCCCATTAAATTGTCAGGAGCATGCTGTGCCCGTTGAGGCAGCGCAATCGAGCAGATCCAGACCAGGGATCATAAGAGAGGTGGCTGAAAATATTTCACGTTGGTTTGCCGTGATTAGTGCGCACGCCACATCGAAATATCTTTTGCGATCAAGAGAATCCGGGTCGATTGTGACGCCCGCTGAGAGGGACGGCGACCAAACCATCGTTGCTGCCAATGCGTTCGAGAAAGCCATCGCGACTGCGACGAAGACTTCCATCACTACCCCGGCTCCGGCGGATGTAAAGCCGGAGCTGCCGATCGTCCCCATCGTACCGGACCAAGACGAAATTGAGCGACGGCGCACTTTGGTGCGAAAATTATTTAATGAATTCTGGGGCGGCGTTCACGAAAAGCCAGCAGGCTTTGCGGCGCGGTTTGACCAGGCGGAGGACTATCTGAATGAGCGGTTAGCCGCGGACGGCGAGATCTGGCAGCTCGACGCTACGACTCGAGCACAACTCGGCCTGCCAGCCCGGTTAAGCTCACGGGATAACGGAAAAGACACCGCCGCCCGGCACTGATGTCCTCGGCGTCATGCTTGCTCAATAGCTCAAATCACTCGAGCTCGATGGGCTGGTAATGGCCGCGCTCGTCGAGCTGGGTCCCCCAAACCTTGTGCGAACCCTGATGTTCGCTGGGGCTGAAGTTGATGGGCGTACCTAGACCCATGTCGAAGCCGCGCAGATTTTCTAAAGTGTCCACCAACTTTTCCGTGTCGAGCTGTGATCCGGTGCGCTTTAACGCCTCCAACAGCACGGTCGCGTCGACATAGCCTTCGAGCGACACATAATCGGGCGGCTCTCCCGGAAAGTATTTGGCGAGCGCGTTTCGGTACCGCAGATTGACCGACGCGTAGCCACTCACCGCAGGGACCACCTGGGTCACAATGATCCCGTTCGCATAGCGCGGCCCAAGGAGCATGAGTTCGTCAGCGAGCGCAGTGCTGCCGACGAACGAGACATTGGTGTAGATCATCGAGGGAAACTGGTCGCGCGTTTTTTCGATAAACCGCGCGGATGCCCGATAGGTGGCCACCATGACAATGGCCTTGATCGCAGGTCGGTGGCCGCCAAGGCCCGAAACCGCGTCATCCACGTCCACGGTGTTGCGCTCGTAGCCGACACGTAGAATCGAACTATCGTCGCCATGGAGCGCACGGATAGCTTTGGCCACTCCGGCAAATCCGGCGTCGCCGTAGGCGTCACGTTGGGCGAAGACGGCGATTTGGTCCGGTCGTAACCTTCGCACATTGACCAAATACCGCACGACGGCATTCGTCTCCTCGGCGTAGCTCGCCCGATAATTGAAGACGTAACGGTCGGGCGGGTCGCGTCGCAAGAGATCCGCGCCGGTAAACGGCCCGAAGAATAAGGTTCTCCGCTCGAGTGCGTAGGGAAGCGCTACCATCGCCGTCGGGGTGCCAACGTTGCCGATGAAGCCGAACACTTGCTGTCGTTCGTAAAGCTGTTTCATGACGTCGGCAGTGCGGGCCGGCTCGTAGCCATCATCAGCTGCAGTCAGCTTCAGCTGCCGGCCATTAATGCCACCGGCGTCGTTCGCGACGTTGAACGCGGTCTCGATGCCGAGCTTCATTTGTTGCCCGAGTGCTTTGGCTGACCCGGTGAATGGCGCAGCCATTCCGAACAGAACCGCGTTGTCGGTCATGCCACGGACGGCAGGGCCACGCTCGCCGCTTGCCGTTAGCGATGCGTTTCGCTGCGATCCAATCACCGGCGCGGCAGGTGCAGTCGGGGTTGCGACGCTGCTCGCAGGATTGCCGGAAAATCTCGACATAAACTCAGTTTTGAGTTGGGGTATTCGCTGCCATTCGTCTGGCAAATTGCTCATAATGAACAACAGGATTGCTGCTCCAATCGAGGCCATAATGACGGCGGCAGCAGCCAGAGTCGCCGGCCGCCATTCGCGCCGGCGAGCTGGCCAAGTCTCTGCTATGACCTCAGGTTCGAGCGACTGACGAAGCAGGTCCCGCTCGGACATCGATTGCGCGCTGTTTCGAGGGAGCATGCTTTCAGCGGGCTGATACCGAGCCGATCGCGCCTGCCGTGCTTCAGTGAGGCGATCGTTGAGTGAGCGAACGGTTCGCGGCGGATCCGCGGGCTCATCGGCGAGCGAGCGCTCGTCATGCTGCGGGAATCCAGCATCGGCGATACTGGGACTGTCCAGATGGTCAGGATCGCGGGCGGGGTGCTCGCGTGCCCATTTGGGAGCGTAGGCTATATGCCCGCCGGATGCCTCGGTATCATCGCCATTTGTCGGATCGCTCATGGGTGGCCTCCCCAATCAGCTTCTTGACTGCACTACCCCTCAGCTGAGCGGTTTGATCGAACGCGCGCGGGCGTTTCCAAGTCGCTGCCAAGCGAAATGCTTGAGCGAGCGTATGGACCTAAAAAATTGCGGCGCCCGCCCCTGATGGTGGGGCGATGGCGTGGTGACGCGTTGCGGTCACTGAAAAAGTTAACGAAGCTGCGGCGGCAGCGAAAGTCCACGGTTAAAATGTGGTTAACGCCGGTCAGATCGCAAAGCCGCCCGACAACTCGGCGGCTTTGCCTTCGTCCCCCTATACGTGCGCCTCAAGCCCCCAGCACGTTGGGTTGTCGAGACCGACAGAGGGAAGAGCCACGCCTCTGACGCACGGCCGCGACAGCGCTAGCGTATTGCCCCGCCTATGACTTTTTTACGGCCGGCAAATGTAGAATAGCTAACATTGTCGCCAGCGAAGCTGCCAAATCTGCTGCCAGATCTAACGTTGCCCGCGCACGATTATCGGGCGCGTTGCGACTCCTGTTTCTAAATCAGACACTTACGACGCGCGGCTCGCCGGCTTCTCGAACGAGAAGGTCTCACGCCAATAAAAGTGAGGTGACAAAAGAAAAGAGTCCTGACGTCACGGACACGACGCATTTCATGCGGACATTCAGCAGGTCAGTTGAGGCAGTGTAAAACGGGGGACAAACCATGACCACTTCAGGACCGTTTGAGTTTGCCAAATACAAGGCGCCTCAGTTCGGGGGACCTAATTACAAGCTGCCGCGTGATCGTGCGGCCGAGAGCGACAACGGGGAAACGCCGGCCGAGAATCTCGGCGACCTGTTGGGCCGAGTGTCAAAAAACTCGACGGGCGAAATCAACAGTCTCATTGGTGAGTTTGAACGGCTGAAAGGAAAGTTGCAGACCGACGGCGAACGTATTCAACACGAGATTGAAGAATACAACGCATTGAGCCAGCAAGTAATGCAACTGACGAAGATCATCTCCGAAAGCGTGGAGAAATTCCCAACCGTTCGAGCATCAGTAGATCGATAGCTGGACAGCGGCGGACCCATAAGTCGCGCTGGTCGGCTACGCTCTCGCCAGCAAACATGATCGCGATCGTCAAAACCAGTTCGGCGCTCCGGCGCGACCAGGGGTTTCCCTCAATAGACTGCGAAGCTGGTCTTCCCAGCGCGCGGCGGCCTGCTGCCAAAACGCGCGGTCTTCCGCATCGACCGCATGTCGTGCCAGCTCTCGGCATTCCTCAATTTGTTTTTTGAAGAATAAATCCAACGCTCGCACACCCTGACGTCTAGCCGAGACGAAAGAGGCTGTCTCGCCCCTCTGACGGAGACAGCCTCGCAGTTTTTGGGGTTTGCAAATGTCCCGCTCCCCCAAAGAGCCCCACACGGGACGATCTCCAATCCTAAAGTGAATTGTGTGGATGCAAGGGCCAATTGGAGGCGGCTGATTAAATTGTTGCGGGTGTTGCAGGCCGGCCACATCCAGACCACGGTTTTTTGCTTATGATTTCATGCGCCCCCAGCCGGTGTTCGTAAAAGTATTGAGGGGATCGCCATGTCTGTTGTGAGATTTCCAGTTCAGCCCAGGCCGCGGCCGCGACCTGCTGGCTTGGCCGTTGCGGCACCCGATCCGAAAAGACAGAAAATGGTGGCACGCGCTGAGCGTGTCGTTGAATTATTGAGGACCCGCGTTATTCGCGATGACTGGAGCTTCGATGCAAATCGCGCGAGGCGCTTCTTGCATTGTCTTCGCACGTTCGACTTCAAAGACCAGGACAGCCCAGAGTTTGCTGAAATATTGGATTGGCTTTCAGATCACGGCCAGTCGCCAGATTGGATTCTGAGAGGTGAGTGCGATCCGGACTCGATGATTTGCATGCTCGCGTATTACTCGCCGGGCAAGCGCCAAATCCGAGTGCTGCAAAAAGCTTGAAATGCGGCGTGAGGAGCAAGCTCCTGAGCGCGCGCTCCAGCAGTACTTCCAAGACTACGGACTCAAACTCGCAGCAAAGCATCTGCGGATATCGCGTTGCAATCGGTTGATGACAGTGTTTGGGTGGATGAGAGGCTCGTCCAAACCGGTAATCAGGCCGGCGACGGCGAGCCGCTGGGGCGCTGCAGCGATCAATTTTGCATGGGTGACGCCGTCAAAACCTTTCTATTTGCCGCGGTTAACCGAGGGCTCAAGTATTTCCCGATCGATGCCTGATCAGCCCTCGGCGCCATAATGGCGAAGAATGCCTCGCGCAGATACGCGGAACTGGACGCTCGCGCGCGAGAAAATTTGAAACAGATTCAGCCAGAGCAATCCGATCCGATATCCATCGACGCAACGATGTCGCGACTGTGGCGGTCCGTGGCTCGCAATAAAGCTGAATTGATCGTGCTCGACCGGCTGTGGCCGGCCGGGAGAATCGCGGTGCAAGGGGTAGAGTTCCTCGATGCGGCTCGCGCGGCGAACCGACCGATCCTCGGCATCGTGCTCCACCTCGGGAACTGGGAAGCAATGGGAGTAGCGTGCCAAGCCATCGGATATCCGGTCGCTGCACTCTATTTGCCGGAGGAGAATCAATTCGAAAAACTCAAAGAGAAAGTCCAAGGGCGTTATGGCGCAGACCTTATTCCGGCCGGGCCTGGCGCGATGCGCGCTGCGGTCCGTAACGCCTCAGGAACACAAGCCCTCTCTCCACGAAATGCGATTTGGCGATACTAGCCGATGATCAGCGACGGCAATTAGTCGGCCACATTCCGTCAACTCTCGGTCCAGTTCGAAGCCGCAGTTCGTAAGCTTGGCAATCCAATATTCCTGTTCCCTTTCGTTCACATGGTGGTGGCCGCCCTGCCCAGGCCGAGCATGAGTCATAAAAACCGAACGAGCACTGGAAAACGTGACAAGAAAGTTTTTCTATATATTTCTCTTCGACGTGCTCAACGAATTCGCAACTCCACGCCATATCGAACTGTCGGTGCGGAATATAAGGCCCTTTAGTGTAGTCATGCACAGCGATTCGTTCGGCAACTTGGCCATTCCTGGCCGCCGGCTCGTATCCTTCTACGCCCATCGCTTCGCATCCCGCCTTCAGGAAGAATTCGATCGAATGGCCTTCACCACAGCCGATGTCGATAATAGATTTGATGTCGAGCAGCTTGATCGCCCAGGTCCAAAGGTTGATCATCTATCAGCCAATTAATGCTCTACCGCTGAACTTCCATGTCGGCTGATGACAGCAATCAAGAAGCATTACGAGAATCCAGCAGCGGGTGAACTGTGGTCCATCGCCAATCTCATCTTCTCTTATCATTTGCAGGGCAACGTAGCGTCCTCGCGGCAAGCCAAGGTCGAAGTCGGAGACTGAAAGGTCTTCGCGAGCGAGCTTGTCCGCCGTGTCTGCCGGTATTCGACTAATGTCCCCGTATTCGCGGGCGCGGCCGGCCCAATTGCTCGGTATTGCAGATTGCGCAGGATGAACCGACAGACTTTCCGTGTGCTCGGAAAGTGAGTATCATCAAATACCGCGACGCCGCCGACATTGAGCATCTTGTCGATATAGAAGAAATCGATAAACACATAATCAAGTGTATGCATGCCGTCGCGATGTGGCAGTTTTCCCGCTCCCATGCCGCTTATGGGTTGCTATTTTGGCAATCCCCGTGACCCACGATTGTGGCGGTAGGATTAATTCGCGACAACCTGCGGCTTGCGGCGGCAAGTCAAACATCATTTAGCTCCGCACGTTTCACGCGCCGCCCTGAGAAAGCCTTTCTTTGTGCAGAGAGTACCTGATGTGCCGGTCGCAGGGGCGGGGGGATCGCAATTGGCACGTCTTATTGTCGTTTCTAACCGCGTTTCGCTTCCGGACAACAGCGTCAACCGCGCTGGGGGCCTTGAAGTTGCTTTGCGGCCGGCGCTTGAGAAAAACGGAGGCGTTTGGCTGGGCTGGAGCGGCAAGGTCGCGTCAGGAGGTGAACACCAGACACGATCAGTCCGTCATAAGAACATCGAATACGTAATCACCGACCTGTCGAAAGAGAGCTTTGAAGAGTACTACAGGGGTTTTGCCAATCGGGTATTGTGGCCAATCCTGCATTACCGGCTAGACCTTGCCGAGTTTGCGCGTCGGGATCTCAGCGGGTATTTCAAGGTCAACAATCACTTCGCCGCCGAGCTCGAAAGGATCATCGAGAAAGATGATCTCATTTGGGTCCATGACTACCATCTCATACCGATCGCAGAAGCGCTGCGCTGCCGTGGGCATAATAACCCAATCGGATTCTTCCTCCACGTTCCGCTTCCGCCGCCTGAAATTCTGGCATCGCTGCCGAACCACGAAAAATTAATTCCGTCGCTCATGCAATATGATGTGGTGGGCTTTCAGACCGACGGAGATGTTCAGAATTTCATCCGTTATCTCTTTTCTGAATGCGACCAAATACGGCAACCCCGGATATTTGCGACGTCCGCCAACCAAGTCACCGTAGGCGTGAATGGCCAACAGACACTGGTCGGCAGTTTTCCGGTCGGGATCGAGCCGCCAGAATTTGCATCCATAGCGCGGCGTCATGCGCAGTCTTCGCTGGTGAAGGATCTTGTGACAAGCCTTGGGGGCCGCAATCTCGTGATCGGAGTCGATCGCTTGGACTATTCCAAGGGGCTCCTCCAGCGTCTTGATGCTTTTAACATCTTTCTCGCGAACCACAGTGAGTGGCATGGCAAGCTGACCTACCTGCAGATCACACCTACAAACCGAGTGGAAATACCGGAATACGCCGAGTTGCAGGGAGCGCTGGAGGCCGCTGCGGGCCGCATCAATGGGAAATATGGTGAGGTGTCATGGACACCGATCCGCTATGTGAATCGCGCCTATAGCCGCTCGACGCTAGCCGGGCTTTATCGAATCGCGCGCGTCGGTCTGGTGACGCCATTACGCGACGGCATGAATCTGGTGGCGAAAGAATACGTTGCTGCTCAGGATCCAGATGACCCGGGTGTCCTGATCCTGTCCCGGTTTGCCGGCGCCGCGAACAGATTACGGAGTGCGTTGCTGGTCAACCCCTCTGACGCCGAATCCGTCGCCACGGCGCTTGTGCAAGCGCTTACCATGCCGCTTGAGGAAAGGCGGGCTCGGCACAAGGATCTGTACGCCGCCATTTGCGAATACGATATCCAAAGATGGCAGCAAGAATTCTTGACCGCTCTGCGGGGCGTGGAGGGGCGCGGCGGTATCCAGCGGTACACGTTTAACGATGAACGCGCGAACCAAGAGATGAGCGAGCGGTTGGTCCCAACTGACGAATTAGCAAGCTTAGAGAGCGTTCATTCCGGTTCAGCCTGATCTACTATTCCATACCAGAAGCGGCGCGTTCGCTCCTGCGGTTTACATCGATCGAGTGTCCGTAGCGCACTGAGGATACGACTGGCTTGGCGCCAAAGTGTTGCCTCATAGCGGCTGAGCCGATCCAAGGCAAAATTGGGCAGATTTGCGAGACACAAAAAGCAATGGGCGAACCTGACGGTATTGTCGGCTTTCACGTCGGGGGTGAGTTGAAATAGTGGGTGGAAACTCCTGAGAACCGGCGAGTTGTCGGCGATTTTCTCGATAATGATGCAAATGACTGGCGTGAATTTCGAACAAGCCATTTTCCATCTTCGTGGCGCGACGCAGACGCCACAGAATGCTGGCGAGTTGCAGCACAAGCTCGCGCTCGACAGTAGATTGAGCATCAAAGTCGGAGGTAACGGCTAGCTCGAAGGCCTTATAATCTTCGGCATCTTCCAGTGCGTTAATGACTGTCTCAGCGGTAAGGCCAAGGCGTGCAATCCGAAGAACGGTAAATGCTGCTGCATGGACGTGTCGCGGTGACATTCACTGCCGCACCGCTGGTGCGATGCTGGCACTGAAGGCCAAGAAGCGCCGCAGAAAACCTAACACCTGAC
>Ga0126381_100010793_pt1 | contig 10295 bp, 7 predicted proteins | sample PanSoiMetPlot_28_FD_96465 | JGI IMG/M metagenome (GOLD analysis project Ga0126381, IMG submission 96465) | Tropical forest soil microbial communities from Panama - MetaG Plot_28 | ecosystem: Environmental > Terrestrial > Soil > Tropical forest > Bulk soil | place: Panama | collected 2016-02-17 | reverse complement strand
TGATCGGCCCACTGGAAGGTGTTGATGTAATTGCTGGAGATCATCGCAAAGTTCCCGCCCTGGCTCCATGGCGCTCCGCCGAAGATCGCGACATTATCCAAAGTCGGAATCACGCTGAGTTCAGGGAACCGCTTCGCGAGGTCACCATTCGAACCCGTCGAGACGACGGGACAGGAAGCCCCATTATTGATCAACGGAATGACGCTCAAGTCGCAGGCCAGCAGGGGAGTCGGCACATCGCGCAATTTCGCATGCACGCGAACCAGCGCGCTTAGCAAAGTCTAGCAACGCCCACCCTTTCGGTCGAAAGACTAAAAACCAGAAGACGTTACATGTCCATTGCTTATTTTGGGCGATTCTGTTACGAAGAAGGCAAAGATTGTGGCGCGCTGCCGTTGAGAGGCGCCGCTGAAGGGGGTAACTACGGCAGGTTCGCTACTTCATCGCAGTTGCAGAACACCTCAGTTATTCCAAAGCAGCGCAGAAACTCCACGTTTCTGTTTCACCTCTGAGTCGGCAGGTTCGTCAGCTGGAGGACGAGTTCGGCGTACGCCTTTTTTCCCGCGACCGGCGGCGAGTAGAACTCACGGACGCCGGACGCATGTTTCTCGAAGAGGCAAAAGCACTCATCCATCACACTGCAACAGTGTCGTACCGCCTGCGAATGGCCAAAAGAGGCGAGACCGGCACGGTGAAAGTGGGCGTCGGCCTGTACCTTGGAGATAAAGTGGGCAGCGTCGCCGCTGAACACGCGAGGGTGCATCCGGAAGTTGACCTCCAGTGTCAAGCGATTTTTTCGACACAGCAAAATCAGGCGCTACGCGAAGGCAAAATCGATGTGGGGTTTTTGCGCCCGCCGATAGATCCAGGCCTTTGCTCAGACATGCTCTACGAAGAACGCCTCGTCGTCCTGGTGAGCAGGTCGAATCTTCTCGCGAAGCGGAAGAGCGTGCGCGTGAAGGATCTTGCTTGCGAGACGCTGTTTTTGCCCGATCGCAGCGTCGGCAGTGGGCTGCGCGACAAGGTGCTCGACCTGTATGCCAAAGCCGGCTTCAGTCCGCGAATTAACCCGATGAGCGCCGATCCGGCGCCATCCAACGAAGTCCACAAAGTTCTGCTGGCAGTGAACAAGGGGATCTTCATTCTCGCCGACGAGATCGGTGCGCGCGCTGATAGCAGCCATGTGGCGGTGGCGATACCTCTCGAAGAGCCGGACGCACGGATCGGATTGTACGTCGCGTGGCGGAAGGGCGAATCGTCGCCATCCGTGTTGAACCGTCTTGATACAGCGCGCAGAGTCCTGGGCACGAAATTGCCGATGAGCACCTCACGCATTGCGACAACGCGAATTGCGGCTTCCGCCTGATGACCGGCGAGTTCGGGGTTAACCTGATCGGAGGCTCTCAGCGATTGAAACGAGCAAGAGGCATTGGCCTTTCGGCAATCGCGGCGGAATGCCCATTGCGGCATCCGAAAACCGTTCACTATAATCCATTCATTGCGCCCTGATCCTCAAGACGCCGAACAGCACTCCGATCACATGCGCCGCGCCGCCGATGCGTTTGCCGGCGTGGAGCGACGACGCAATCCTGGCGTTTCCGCCACAGTCCCCGAGGGCGGCGAAGTCAATGTCTTTCATGAGCTTGGCAAAGCGCTTACCTCGTCTCTCCAGCTCGACCAGGTCCTTCGCACGATCATGGAGAAGATCAACGAGGTGCTGCACCCCGACACCTGGTCGCTTCTGCTGATGGATGCAGACAAACAAGAGCTCTTCTTCCAGATCGCCACGGGCAAGGGCGCTGAAGCGCTGAAAGACGTTCGCATCAAAGTCGGGCAGGGTCTCGCAGGGTGGGTCGCGCAATCCGGTGAAGCGGTTGTCGTGCCCGACACCAGCAAAGACTCACGTTTCTTTGGGCAAGTCGACGAAAAAACGAAAGTCGCGACGCGATCGATTGTGGCGGTGCCGGTGCGTTTCCGCGGCCAGTGCCTTGGCGTCATCGAGCTGATCAACTGCGTTGGTGTAGAGGGATTCAGCCAGCGCGATCTGGCGCTGCTAGAGGCGCTTGCTGACTACGCCGCTATCGCCATTGAGAACGCCCGGTACGTGCAGCGAATTCATGAACTGACGATCACCGACGACTGCACCACCCTATACAACGCGCGTCATTTGAATTTCATGCTCGACACCGAAATTTATCGCTCGCACCGCTACTCTTTCGAGTTCTCGATCATCTTCATCGACCTGGATCACTTCAAAAGTGTGAACGACACGCACGGCCACTTGGTTGGATCGAAGCTGCTGGGTGAGATCGGCGAGGCGATCAAGTCGCATTGCAGGTTGATTGATCTGGCATTTCGTTACGGCGGCGATGAGTTTGTGGTGCTTTTGCCACAGACTTCGAAAGAAAACGCAGTGGGCGTCGCGAATCGTCTGCACAAGCTCATTCGCGAGACGGTCTGGCTGAAGAACACGAATGTGAACGTGCGGGTAACGGCTAGCGTTGGCGTTGCCTCTTATCCAACCGATTCGCGCACGAAAGCCGAGCTCCTTCACCTGGCCGATGAGGCGATGTACCTGGTAAAGAATACCAGTCGAGACCGGGTGGCCGCCGCGGGTATGGGTGTACTGCCTCACCGCTGAAGAGCCGCGAGTCGAAAAGAGCAGAGGCGTTTGTTTGTGCCGCTTGGTTGTCTCGGGCAAACCCCTCCCCTATACTTCCTTCTAAGCGGATAGGAGACCACGAATTGCGCAACCGTGAAGCGGCGCGCTACGCGCGGTGGTCGGCGATGGCTGCGGGTTTGATTGCCTTGGCAGTCGTCACCCTCTATGCCGAACGCAGCTTTCGCGAAGCCCGGGCGCAGCACAGGGGACCGAGAGCCATTCCTCCCACAGTGCAGCAACAATCATCCGAGTTCTCCTTTTCAAAGGAGGAGGGCGACCATAAGCTGTTCACGATTCGTGCCTCCCACGCCACTCAATACAAGGATGAGAACCGAGCGATACTTGAGGACGTGTGGATCACGAGCTATGGCCGTGACGGCAGTCGCAACGACAACATTCGCACGCACGAATGCAGCTACGAACCCGACACGGGCGCTGTCCGCTGCGAAGGCCAAGTGCAGATCGAAATTCAAAGCGCTGCAGCCGGCAGTGCCGCCGCACCCCCCGGCAAAGCCCTCGAGGTAAGGACAAGCAACCTCTCGTTTAACCGTAATACCGGCGAGGCCGCGACTCCAGCGGCGGTCGAGTTTGAATTCTCCGGAGGCGAAGGTCGCGGGCTCGGTGTCTCCTACAACTCGAGCCAAGGCGTGGTGCGTGTGGAACGCGATGTTAGGTTCGAGATGGCGCCGTCTCACCAGACCGGCGGAATGCCCGTGACCGCATCAGGAAGCAGCCTTGAAGTTCGGCGCAGCGATCGTACGGTCGTGCTCGCGGGTCCGGCGACCGTTGAAGAAGGCAATCGAGAAATTTCAGCTGGCAAGATTTCCATCGAGCTGGACCAGGACTACCACGCGCGCCATGTGATTGCGGACGGCCACCCACAGATTCACGTCGAAGAACGGCGCGGAAAAATTGCCATCTCGGCAGATCGCTTTGAGGCTTTCTTGAGCAGCCAAGGATGGATCGATCGTGTCCTCGCGAATGGGAATATCGCCGGAACGCGACAGACGCCCGCCGGTACCGATCACTTGTCGGCCGGTCGCGTCGAATTCACAATGATTCCGGCGCGTAATCTGATCGATGAGATGACAGCAACCGGGAGCGTCTCGGCGCAAGTACATCAGGGAACCAGCACTCACGTTCTTAGGACCGATGCAATGCGCCTGAAATTTGCAGCTGCCCGAGCCGTGCTGGCCTCGAACGGCAAGCGAAACGCAGAATCGATTGAACGACAGCACGCTGAGCGAGCAGAGACACTGGCGCCCGCTACGATCGAATCGACCAGCGAAAAAGAGACGATGACGTTGCGCGCCAACAAGTTCGTCGCGCAAATCGCCGCGGATGGGCACGTCGAACAACTCCTCGGCCATTCCGGGGTCGAAGTTCACCGAGTTGCCGGCACTGCTGCTCCTCAGGTTGTGTCAGCTGGAGAAATGACAATGCGATTTGATCGCCACGGTCAATGGGAGAAAGTGGACGAGACTGGAAACGTTCGCTTCCAGCAGGCCGACCGCCGGGCAACTGCAGTTCACGCGACCATTGCGCGTCCCACCGACACAATCATGCTGGAGGGCTCGCCCACACTTTCCGATTCGATGAGCAGAACAACAGGGGACAACGTCACGATTAACCAGGGCTCTGGCGAAATCCGCGCCACCGGAAATGTGGTCTCGACATACCTACCTGCAACCAAAAATGACTCAATCGGGCTGGGCGCGGGAGCGGCACACATTTCAGCAGAAGTGCTTTCCGGCTCGATGAGCGCGGGGCAGGTCACCTATTCAGGTCACGCGCGGTTGTGGCAGGGGGACGCCGTCCTCGATAGCGAGCAAATCCAGATTTGGCGTGACGACAGGAAGCTCAAGGCTACCGGACATGTGGTCGCGGTATTTCCGCAAGCATCGGGTCCGCTCGCCTCGATGCCTGGCGCGCGCTCGAGCAAAGCATCCCCCGACTCGAAGCCGACGCTTTGGAAGATAGCGGCGCCGTCTTTGACCTACTGGAACGACGAGGGTCGTGCGCACCTAGAAGGTGGTGTCACGGCCAGCTCCGACCAGGGTTCGCTCCAATCACGTACTCTGGATGCATTCTTAGGTAGGCCGCAGACAGCGGCAGGCGGCAGTTCGATCGGCCCCGGTGCGCTTCAGTTGAGCCGTGTGTTGGCTCAGGGGAGCGTGATCGTCCAAGAAGGCGATCGCCGCGGCACGGCGGAACAGGCGGAGTACACTGCCTCAGAGGGAAAATTCGTTTTGTCGGGCGGGAAACCCACGCTTGCCAATGCCGGCACGGACACAACCACGGGCCATTCGTTGACCTTCTTTGTAGCGAATGATACGATTTTAGTTGACTCACAGGAAGGTTTGCGCACGGTTACGACGCACCGGGTTGAGAAATGAACCCGCATGTTGAAACTCCAGGCCGCCGATCTCAGGAAGTCGTATAGAGGTCGCAAGGTCGTCGACAACGTCAGCCTGGAAATCCAACAGGGTGAAGTAGTTGGGCTGCTCGGGCCGAACGGCGCAGGAAAGACCACTACGTTTTACATCCTGGTCGGCCTCGCACGCCCTGATTACGGGCGCGTTTTGCTGGACGGCGAAGACATCACCGACCTTCCGATGTATCTTCGGGCCCGCAGCGGCATCAGCTACCTCCCCCAGGAACCTTCGGTTTTTCGCAAATTGACTGTTGAAGAGAATCTAATGGCCGTTTTGGAGACTCTTTCGATCAGACCGGAGCAGCGGCGTGACCGCGTCGAAGAGCTTCTGGCGCAGATGGGGCTCGAAGGAGTGAGGTACAATCAAGCGCACGTGCTCTCGGGCGGCGAGCGGCGGCGGCTCGAGATCGCCCGGTCGCTTGTGCTGTCCCCTTCTTTTATCCTTCTGGACGAGCCGTTTGCCGGCATCGATCCGCTAACCGTTGTGGACATCCAGAAGATTGTTGCCGATTTGAGTGAGGCAGGAATCGGTGTCCTCGTCACGGATCATAACGTGCGTGATACACTGGCTGTTACAAATCGCGCCTACATCATTAGCGAAGGCAAAATCCTCGCTGCGGGAAAACCCGTGGAACTCTCCACCAACGCCGATGTTCGTCGCATCTATCTGGGAGAAAGTTTCCGGTTGAACTAAGTTATGAACTGGCTCGCGCCCAAACTCCATCTCCGGCTGGCTCAAAAGCAGATTTTGACGCCGGGGCTCGTTCAGATGGTCAGCGTCCTCGCGTTGAATCGCCTGGAACTGCGCGAGATGATCAATCAAGAGATTATGGCCAATCCGGTCCTCGAAGAAGTGGGGGAAGATGGCGTAGGTGTCGATAGCTACACTGACGAAGCCTTCCTGAAGAAGGAAACGGAAAAGGTCCCCGAGACGGAAGCCGCCAATCCCTTCGATGAATTCGACTTCGGATCGTTCTTTACGCAATACCTCGATACGGGTGCCGCCGAACGCGCGGCGGGCGGCGAGCGCGAGGAAATTGAAAAGCCATCCTTCGATAAATTCTTATCATCCCCGGCTAATCTGACAGATCACCTCAATTGGCAGTTGAGCGTAAGTATCTGCACGGAGACGGTGCGGAAGATCGCTGAAGCGATCATCGGCAATCTTGATGAAAACGGGTACCTCACGGCGACCCTTGAAGAGATCGGGCAATCCGGAAATTATACGATGGACGACGTTGAAGAGGCTCTCGCGTTGGTGCAGGAATTTGACCCGCCAGGAGTCGGCGCGCGTGATTTGCCAGAATGCCTTCTCATCCAAATCAAACTTCTGGACCCGCAAAACACTCTCGCGCGGCAAATCATCACCGATCATCTCAAGCTCCTGCAGAACAATCAGCTGAAGGAGGTTGCGCGCTCGCTCAACCGCCCGGTGGAGCTGGTCAAGCGCGCAGTTGACGTGATTAAGCGCCTCGATCCAAAGCCCGGCCTGCGCTACAACAAAACTGAGCCGCGACTTGTGGAGCCGGACGTCCAATTCCGCAAAGAGGACGGCGAGTGGCAAGTCTTCATGAACGATGACGATGTCCCGCAGCTGCGCCTCAGTCCCACTTATCGGCGCTTGCTCGCCCGCGATGCCGCCGATCGCGACGTCCGAAACTACGTCAAAGAGCGCTTTACCGCTGCCATTCAGTTGATGAAGAACATCGAGCAGCGCAAGCACACGATTCTGCGCGTCTGCCAGTCTATTCTGCGCCGCCAAAAGGACTTTCTCGATTACGGTCCCGACCAGCTGAAGCCGATGATGATCAAAGAGGTCGCGGAAGAAGTCGGCGTGCATCCGTCAACCGTCAGCCGTGCGGTCGCTAACAAATACGTTCACACGCCGCAGGGCGTGCTCGAACTGCGCAGCTTCTTCTCCGAATCCGTCAATGGCCCGCAGGGCTCCGAGATGTCTTTGCTGTCGCTCAAGAGGCGCGTCAAGCAGATGATCGAAGAAGAGGACGCCACCCGTCCCCTTACGGACGAGCAAATCACCAAAAAGCTCAGCGAAGAAGGCATTCACGTCACACGCCGCACGGTCGCCAAATACCGCGAAGATCTCCGCATCCCGAGCACTCATCGCCGCCGGGTGAAAGCCTGACCGCGCTGCCGTGGCGCGCTCCCGTAAGAAACCCGATTCGCAGCAACTCGTAATCCTGACCGGCCTCTCCGGTTCTGGGAAAGGCTCCGTTCTGGATACATTTGAGGATCTTGGGTTCTACTGCGTCGATAATCTGCCGGTTGCCCTGATGCCCACGTTCACCGAACTCTACAGTGAAGGGCGGGGTGAAATCTCCCGCGCCGCTCTCCTGGTGGACGCGCGCGAGGGGGAGAGGATTGAGGAATTGCCCGCGATTTATCGCGATTTGAAAAGCAAGCACCCTGTGATGCTCGTCTTCGTGGAAGCGAGCGACGACGTGCTTCAGCGCCGTTTTAGTGAAACACGCCGCCCGCATCCTCTCAGCGGGAATGGCAAGTCGCTTTTGCAGGGGATTCGCGAGGAGCGGCGTCGCATGGCGCCGATTCGGCGGCTGGCGGACGTTGTAATCGATACAACCAAGCTAAATGTGCATGAATTGCGCCAACTCGTCATCGAGCGTTTCGAGAAAGCCGGCCAGCGGCCGTTGCTCGTATCCGTTGTCAGCTTTGGTTTCCGCTACGGCATTCCGGCGGACGCCGACTTGGTTTTTGACGTGCGCTTTCTCCCAAATCCGCATTTCGTCCCCCGACTGCGTCCCTATAGCGGCAAGAACGCGCGGGTCGCGCGCTACATTCGCTCGTTCCCCCAAACAAGCGAGTTTCTGCGGAGAGTCGAGAGTCTCCTCGCTTATCTGATCCCGCACTACATCCGTGAAGGTAAGAGTTATCTCACGGTCGCTCTAGGCTGCACCGGCGGGCGGCATCGCTCTGTTGCGCTAGCCGAAGTGATTCGCCTAGCGCTTCAGAAAAAGGGCTTTTCGGCTAAGGTTGTTCATCGCGATTTGGAAAAATCTGCGTCCTAATATGCTCCAAAGTCCTCAGCATTTTCTTGTATGGGACGCGGCAGGTTTTACGCCTTGCAACACGCGCTCTCGATGAATACGCTAAGGAAGCTCACTCGGTCGGGGTGACGGCTCAGTCTTGGCGTTCTAAGCTTCTAAGCTGGCGTCCACAATTTGATGTCTACACTTGAGTCCACTTACAGCGATTCGCGCGCCAGCGTGCAGCAAGAACTTCGGCGCCTCTTGGGCTACCTGCGTCCCTATATCCCGCGCTTGAGCCTGGGCATTTTGCTCATCGCCGTGATGGGCGCCGTTGAGTTTCTTGTCGCCTTTTCGATCCGCCCTGCCGTGGACATCGTTCTGAATCCGTATTCGGGGACAGAGTCGCTGGCGCTATTCCAAATACCGCATACTCAATACGTCATCGATCTGCGTTCCTTCGTTCCGCGCCATTTTCATAATGCGTGGACAGTTTTCTTCGTGGCGCTTTTGCTCTTCTTCTTGGTGAAAGGGATTGCGGAATATGTCGGGAGCATTCTGATACAGCACGTGGGTCTGTCAGCGATCACCGACCTGCGCAATCAAGTCTACGCGCAGGTCGTCCAGCAGCCGATTGGGTTCTTCCAACATAACCCGGTCGGCCGGGTAATTTCGGCCGTAATCAGCGATATCGAGCAGATGCGCAGCGCTTTTTCCGACTGGTTCGCGGAGTTCTTCCGCCAATCATTTTCACTGGTGGCATTCGTGGCCGTCTTGCTGATCGCCAGCTGGAAAATGGCTCTCGGCTCGGCCGTCCTGATCCCGCTTGTGGTTCTGCCAGTAGGAAAGTTCGGACGCAGGATTCGGCGCTCATCTGAGAAAAGCCGGGCCCGTCTCGCTGATTTAAGCCAAATCTTGCATGAAACGACGGCTGGAAACCGCGTGGTCAAAGCATTCGGCATGGAAGGCTTTGAAATCGGCAAGTTTGCCGTGGCGGCACGAAAACTGCTCCACGAAAACATGCGCTGGATCCGCGCGTTCGCCGCCACTTCACCGGTCATGGACTTCCTCGGTGCTATCGTGATCGGCTTGGTCATTTTGGTTGCGCGGGGCGAGATCAAAGCCCATCGCATGACCGAAGGACTTTTTTTCGCTTTCATCTACGCTTTATTCAAATCCTACGAACCGATCAAACGCCTTGGCAATGTCTATCAACTTTTCTTGCAGGCCGCCGGTACTTCCAAGCAAGTTTTTGCTTATCTCGATCTTCCCCGCGAAACGATGGACGCGCCCGGGGCGAAGGCTTTGCCGCGCGTGGCCGGCTCCGTGCAATTTGACAACGCCAGCTTTGCCTATGATGGCGGCCCGCTGATCCTCAAAGGCATCGATCTTGACGTTCCAGGCGGTTCGGTCGTGGCGATCGTCGGATCGAGTGGCGCGGGAAAGACCACGCTGGTGAATCTCCTGCCGCGGTTTAATGACGTGACTTCCGGCGTGGTTCGCATCGATGGTCACGACGTACGCAGTGTCACGCTTCGGTCGCTTCGTGAGCAGATGGCTATCGTCACGCAGGAGACCATCCTCTTTAACGACACAATTCGCAATAATCTTTGCTACGGCCAGCCCAGTATGTCCAAAGAGAAAATCGTCGCTGCGGCCCAGGCCGCATTGGCCCACGATTTCATCATCCAAATGCCGCTCGGCTACGACACGGTGATCGGCGATCGCGGACAGCGCCTCTCAGGAGGCCAGCGCCAGCGGCTCGCCATTGCTCGCGCGCTGCTCAAGGACGCGCCGATTCTCGTCCTCGACGAAGCGACGTCCGAGCTCGATTCCGAATCCGAAATGCTCGTGCAGCGGGCGCTAAACAATCTCATGAACGGCCGCACCGTCTTCGTCATTGCTCATCGGCTTTCGACAATTCGCCGCGCGGACCTCATTGCGGTGCTCGAAGACGGAACGATCCGCGAGCGCGGCACTCATGAAGAACTGCTGTTACGAAGTGGGCTCTACGCGCGTCTCTATGAAATGCAATTCCGCGATGCCGAACCTGTTTCGCGCGCAGTGGGCCCGGAGTGATCCCGACTTGAGTCCATCCGGAGCACAACCTCGGCCCGCCTCCGCTGCATCGGCCAGGACTGCGGCCAAGAGCCTCAAATCAATGACCGGCTACGCGCAGGCGCAGCGCGTCGAACAT
>Ga0126381_100010792_pt1 | contig 10296 bp, 3 predicted proteins | sample PanSoiMetPlot_28_FD_96465 | JGI IMG/M metagenome (GOLD analysis project Ga0126381, IMG submission 96465) | Tropical forest soil microbial communities from Panama - MetaG Plot_28 | ecosystem: Environmental > Terrestrial > Soil > Tropical forest > Bulk soil | place: Panama | collected 2016-02-17 | reverse complement strand
GACGCCCGGGCAATCGGCTTTACTCTTGCCCTGTCCTTATTGACTACTCTGGTATTCGGTTTCCTGCCCGCTCTGGAGGGGACCAGGCTCGACCTTGTCACCAGCATCAAAGACTCCGGCCGCGGATCCACAACCGGCGCTCGCGGCCGCTCGTTCCAGAGCATCCTGATTGTCGCCGAAGTCGCCCTTTCCCTGGTGGTCGTTACCGCCAGCGGATTGCTGCTGCGCAGCTTTTCCAGACTTGCAGGCGTCTCGCCAGGGTTCAGCCCGGACAAGCTCTTGACGCTGCAGTTGTCCCTGCCCGGCTCAAAGTATCCAAATGGTCAACAGGCAGTGGATTTCTACAACGAGCTCGAGGCGCACCTGCGCAATCTTCCCGGAGTCGCTAGCGCGGGTTCAATCACCACCTTGCCGCTAAACGGAACTTCCTTTACCAGCGACTTCACTATCGAGAATCGACCCCCGGAAGAATATGGCAAAGAAGTCCGGCACAACACTGTTACGCCCGATTACTTCCGCACCGTCGGAATCTCGCTGGAGCGGGGCCGCTTCTTCACGCTCGCCGACGGCTCTAAGACCACGCCTGTCATAATAATCAATCACACCCTCGAGCAGCAGTACTTCGCCGGTGAGGACCCCATCGGCAAGCGGCTCAAGTTCAGCAAGCCGCAAGTGGCTGACAACGACTGGTTCACGATTGCCGGAGTCGTGGGCGACGAAAAACAGGATGGACTTGCAACAGCGGCCCGGCCCGAGATCTATCAGCCCATAGCTCAGAATCCTGTTTCTGAGATTGCAATGGTCGTCAGAACGCTGGGAGATCCCCGCACAACCCTTTCCGGAATTCGCGAACGGATCAGATCAATGGATCCTGAGCTGCCGCCCTTCAACATTCAGACAATGGACGACGTTCTTTACCGGTCGCTCGCTCGGGACCGCTTCACAACCGTCCTCTTGCTCATTTTCGGTGGTGTCGCGCTCGTACTAGCAGCCATCGGCGTCTATGGGATCATCTCTTATGGGGTTACTCAGCGGGTCCAGGAGGTTGGTGTTCGGATGGCGCTGGGCGCTCAAACCGGGGACGTTCTCAGGCTCATCGTTGGCCAGGGATTGAAGCTTGTCCTTGTGGGCATCGCTCTGGGCGCGGTAGCGGCATTTGCGACTACGCGGCTGATTTCAGATCTGCTGTATCAGGTCAGCGCCACCGATCCCCTGACCTTTGGAGCCACTTCTTTGCTCATCATGGGGATTGCTTTGCTGGCCTGTTACGTCCCGGCCCGGCGCGCCTCCTCCACCGATCCGATCGAGGCCATTCGCATTGAATGAGTAATCGCCCGCCTGTCATCAAGTCGTGAGAGTCAGGCATGATAGATATATGGTAAACATATGCTAAACATGATGAAAGATGTCCGGTTTGCTTTGAGAAGCCTTCGGCAAAGGCCGGGATTCGCCGCCCTGATCGTTATCACTATGGCCCTCGGAATCGGAGCCAATACCGCCATTTTCAGCGTTATCAGCGGTGTCCTTCTCAAATCCCTCCCATATCGTGAGCCGGACCGAATCATGTTCGTCCTGGAAAAGAATGAAAGCAGGTCCAAGGGACTGCTCACAATGTCTAGCCTGAACTACAGAGACCTGCGGGACCAGAGCCATTCATTCCAGGTCATGGCAGGACGCAGGCAGTTTGCCGCCAGCCTTACCTCCGGCGACAAGCCCGAGCGAATCCTCGGCGAGCTTGCCACCTCCGGCTACTTCGACGTCCTCGGTACTACGCCATTGTTGGGACGGGGGTTCTCTCCTGATGACGAGAAGCTCGGTGCAGCCCCGGTTGCGGTCATTTCCGATGGACTCTGGAAGCGCCGTTTCGGTGCTGACCCGTCAATCATCGGACATTCGATCACGATGGATGGGAAGACCGTCACCATCATCGGCGTTATGCCCGCGGACTATCGCCCGGGCATCGAGGTTTGGGCACCTTTGATGATCAACTACGAGGGCGCCGACCGCGATTTCCATGACACCGCCGTTGTCGGACGGCTGGCTCCAGGCGTCACCCTCGCGCAAGCCCAGGCCGAGATGAGCTCAATCGCGGCGCATTTGGCGGAACAATACCCTGAATTCAATACCGGCTGGGACGCCATTGTCGTGCCTATGCACGACCAGATCGTCAGTAGTATTCGCCCTGCGCTTCTGATTCTCCTCGTTGCGGTGGGACTGGTCTTGCTGATCGCTTGTTCCAATGTCGCGAACCTGCTGCTCGCCAGAGTTGCTACCCGTGAAAGGGAGATTGCCATTCGAATTGCGCTGGGGGCCGGGCGCCCTGGCCTCGCTCGCTACATAATGACCGAAAGCTTGTTGCTTTCTCTCCTCGGCGGAGCTGCCGGCGTGTTAATCGCAGCCTGGGGTACGGGCCTGCTCGTCAATTTGAACCGGAAGGGAATACCGCTCGCTAACGAAGTCTCCATAGATTGGAGGGTTCTGTCCTTTGCCGTCGGCGTCTCTCTTCTTTCAGGGATCGTCTTTGGCTTATTCCCTTCTCTTCAGATGGCCAGGGCCAACCTCTGCGACTCCTTAAAGGAAAGCGGCCGCTCCCTTGCGGGCAACCGTCAGGCGCGCCGCTTGCGCGGAGGACTCGTAGTCGTCGAAGTCGCGCTTTCGCTCGTGCTCCTTGTTGCCGCGGGACTGTCGATCAGGAGCTTTGGCAAGCTCACTCGCGTCCACGCGGGATTCGATCCGGATGATCTCCTCAGCTTTCAGTTATTCTTGCCCTCCGCCCAATATCCTAATGAATCGAGCCAGCTCGCTTTCCAAAAGCAGGTAATCAGCCGCCTTTCCGAGATCCCCGGAGTCAAATCAGCCGCCGCCGCGTCTGTGGTCCCAATCGCTAGTCCAGGACCGAGCTTCATCTTTTGGGCCGAAGGCCATCCGCTCCCGGCTCCCCACGACGCGCCAATTGCCAGCTACCGGGTAGTATCCCCCGGCTACTTCGCCACCATGGGCATTCCCCTGCTCACCGGCAGAGAGTTTTCCGACGCCGATCTCAAAGCCTCATTGCAAGCGGGCGTCATTAACAAAGAAATGGCTGAGCGGATGTGGCCCGGCGAGGACCCGGTCGGCAAGCGTTTCTCGGTCGGCGTTCCCCTCGACCCGAAAGATGAGGTTCAATGGATTACTGTCGTCGGAGTTGTTGGCGGCGTCAAGCAGACATCATTGGATGCCGAACCTGGAATGGAAATGTACCAGCCACTGGCTCAAGCTCCTTTTCCGAACATGAGCTTTGTAGTTCGGACCAGCCTTGACCCAGGTTCCATCGCCGAGCCGGTTCGCGGGCTGGTGTCTTCGCTAAATTCCGAGCTGCCGGTCACCAACCTCAGGTCAATGGACGAGATCCTTTATGACTCGCTCGCCCCCTATCGATTCAACATGCTGCTTCTTGCCATATTCGGGCTGGCCGCTCTGGTCCTCAGCGCGGTGGGGGTATTCGGTGTGATTAGCTACTCCGTCAGCAATCGAGTTCAAGAGATCGGTATAAGAATGGCTTTGGGAGCTTCATCCGGACAGGTTGGCAGGCTCATCGTCGGAGAAGCGCTCATATTGACGGCCATCGGGCTAGTGGTCGGATTCGTGTTGTCACTATGGTCCATGCATCTGATGTCAGGCTTGCTGTTTAACGTTGGAAGCGCCGATGGCCTGACAACCGCCTCTGTCGCTGCCCTGCTGGCTGCGGTTGCTCTGGTCGCCGCCTACGTCCCTGCTCGCCGGGCCATGCGCGTAGATCCAATGATCGCCCTCCGCCAGGAATAATCGCCGCCCTGCCGGAATGATTGACGCTCGGCCGAATATATCTCGTAGTGATCAACCGCCGGGAATGATTGAACCCCGGCTATGAATCACCACCGTACGGGCGGCCCTCCGTGGCCGCCCCGGTCTCATCCGGCGGGCAATAACTTCTACCAGTGTGCTTGACCGTCCTCGCCATCATCCCACGCTAATTGATTGCAATCGTTTGGCATCAATCATCTTTTTTCGCCGGCCCTCCCCGGTACGCTCATAATTCAACCGCAGTCGATAATTCTCTTCAGCAGCAATGTGATTCCGCGGCTCTCGGAACTATCAGCTCCATTCCATCGTTACTCAATGGGGCGGTTTCCGGTCTCAAGCGCTGCGGCGGCCAGCTCGCGGTGGTTAGCATTCAGCTCAAGAGATTCCTACGGGCTCTTATTCTTTGCAGTTTTAGGCACAGTCGCGCTCTCAGAGGGCGCCGGCTCGCGTGGACTTCGTCACCGCTCCTTAAATACGACTAAGTACCTTTCCAACTAAGGACGAATCACCATGGATTTCCGCTACGCCATCCGGATGCTCTTAACCAGGCCCGGCTTCACCGCGGTCGCATTGATATCGCTCGCCCTCGGGATCGGCGCTAACGCCGCGGTCTTTAGCCTGGTAAACCAGGTCTTACTAAAGCCGCTGCCCTTCGATCACCCCGAACAGGTCTATTCCCTGATTGATACCGGTCCTAGTAGTGGCGACTTCTCTTCATTTTCCTATCCGGATTACTGTGATCTCCGCGAGCGCAACGATGTATTCTCCGGCCTGCTGGCCTATCGATTCGCTCCTATCAATCTGAGCCATTCAGGTGATAGCAGCAGGATCTGGGGCTATATAGTCTCCGGAAACTACTTCGATGTCCTTGGAGTCAAACCGCATCTCGGCCGCGCCTTCGCCCCCGATGAAGACTCCGTTCCAGGTGCCAATCCAGTTGCCGTAATTAGCTACGGTTGCTGGCAAACAAGATTTGCCTCGGATCCTTCAATCATCGGTAAACCGATTTCGCTCAATGACAACAGCTTTACAGTCATCGGAGTCGCGCCTGCCGGCTTCAACGGAACCGAGCTGGAATTCACCCCCGAAATCTACGTGCCTGCTATGATGTCCGGCCAGATTGAGCCCGGTTCCAATTGGCTTACCCAGCGAAATGAAGGGGTCCTGCTCCTGGCCGGGCGCATCGCGCCGAACCTGTCGAAGCAACAGGCGGAGGCCGCACTCCGCCCCGCGACCGACGCTCTCAATGAACTGCACGGGCAATCAAGGAAAGACATCGGCCAATTGACCCTCTATCCACCAGGTCTTTTTGCCCCTCTAAGAGGCCCCATCATCGGCTTTGCGCTCTTCCTGATGGCGGTCGTGGGTCTGGTCCTGTTGATCGCTTGCTCCAACCTTGCCAGCCTCTTGCTTGCCCGAGCGACCGAGCGTCACAAGGAAATCGCGGTTCGCATGGCGATCGGCGCGGGCAGGCTCAGGCTCCTGAGACAGTTACTGACCGAATCCATCCTCCTGTCGCTTCTGGGTGGCGCCGCCGGACTGATCCTGTCATTCTGGCTCATTCGGCTCATTACAGCATTCCGCCCGCCGATCGATTTTGCCCTCAGCTTTGACCTGCACCTCGACGGCCGCGTCCTCCTGTTCAGCCTGGTGGTTTCCATCGTGACCGGAGTCATATTCGGCCTTGCCCCGGCGCTTCAATCAACCAGGCTTGATCTCGTTTCCTCCTTGAAAGAAGAGACCAGGGGCGGCAGCTCTTCAGGATCCCGATTGCAAGATCTGCTGGTCATCGGCCAGGTAGCGCTGTCTCTCGTCTTGCTGGTAGGCACCGGCCTCGTCGTCCGCAGCCTTCAGCATGCACGATCGATAGATCCGGGCTTCCGCCCAGCCGGCGTCGTAGAAGTATCATTCGATGTCGGCCTCCAGCGCTACGATCACGCTCGCGGGGTCGCATTCTTTGAACGCGCCCTCGAGCGAGTCCGGGCCCTGCCCGGCACTCGAGCCGCCAGTCTCGTCAGTATTATGCCCCTGGCCCTTAATCGATCCTCTTGTACGATATTCGTGGAAGGCCAGGCCCCGCCCTCCGGTCAAGCAAACTACAACTCGCTCCAAACCCACATCTGGCCGGGCTACTTTCAGGCTATGGGAATTCCGCTGCTGGACGGCAGAGACTTCAGCCCTCAGGACAGAAATGACGACAAGAACAGCGTCCAGGTCGCGATTGTCAATGAGACCTTCGCTCGCACCTACCTCGGCGGCAACGCTGTCGGCCGGCGCATCAGCAGGTCCAGTCCAAATGGCCCCTTCATCCAGATAGTCGGACTTGCCAAAGACGGCAAGTACCTCAGCCTGGGCGAGAGTCCGCGCCCAATGATCTATTTCCCGTTGCTCCAGTCCTATGATTCGTCAGTCACTCTGGTAGCGCGAACCGATCAGGACCCGCGCTCAGCTCTTGCAGCAATCCGCTCCGAAATCGGCCAGCTCGATCGGGCTTTGCCTCTTTACGATGTTGAGACCGTCTCAGAACAGCTTGGCCTTGTGCTTTTCCCGGCCCGGCTCGCGGCGGTCATGCTCGGCGCCTTCGGATTTCTCGCTCTTGTTCTGGCGGCCGTCGGCATCTACGGCATTGTCTCCTTCGCATCACGCCGCAGGATTCGCGAGATCGGAATCCGGGTCGCGCTCGGCGCGTCGCAGAGCCGCGTCGTCCTGCTGGTAATCAGGCGAGCTCTCACTCTCGTTTCCATCGGTCTTGCCATCGGACTGGCCGGGGCATTCGCCTTGACTCGGTTCCTGTCGGGTATACTCTATGGCGTGAGCGCGACCGACTCGATTGCGTTCCTTTCGGTCGGGTTCGTGCTGGCTTTCGTTGCGCTTGCCGCGAGCTGGATTCCCGCACGGCTCGCCGCTGGAACCGACCCTATCGCTTCATTGCGCTATGAATGATTATCGTGCCGCCTGAGGCGGTTGACCAGATACCAGACGATCGCGATATTGACCCCGAGCAGTAGGACTCTCGTAAAGGTCAGCCGCCTTACTAACTCGTAGATTTCCATCGGGATGAATGATGCAGTAACGATGATCGTGAAATACTCCGCCCAGCGCTTTCTGAGCAGCAAGCCAGTCCCTTCCGTCAGCAATAGCGCTGAATAAAAAAACGTGCCAGCGCTGATCTCTTCCAGCCGCCTGGCGTCAACCACATTCAGTTTGAGCAACAGACTATGCAAGTGCCGGTTACTAGGATCGACTCTGAATATATCCGCCCAGTGGGCTGCCGTCTCTGCAACGTCTTTGTGAATCAGGCTTAGCGCTCCGATCCCCACAATCAGGAGCAACACGCCTTTGAAGAGCTTGAAGATTGCTATTATTAGCAATCCCCAATCCCGATGGCGGCCCTCACTGGCCTTCCCCTCATTCTCTCTCTCGCCTGTCACCTTCGTTGCTACCATCTTGCGTTTACTCGAAACGGGCTCTCGTGCTCCGCGAGTCTCATTGAACCCATGACAACAATCACAATAGTGGTTGGGAAGGGGGCCTGACCCCGCTGTTCCGGTCTCGGTGACCATCCCTCAGCGCACCTGACAATCACAAGGTTAGAAACGTCCAAGACCATAATAATTCTTGCGCTAACTATTTACCACGGAACGACGGCCCGACTGAAGCCCTTTACGACTACCTCGTCCACCTTAGGCCGAAACGGATCACCCTCGGGTTCTCAACCAACAGAGGCACGCGCTGCTCGAACAGGGGTCCAGTCATGAAAGACTCCAACAGGTTCTTGTTCAGATTCAGCAGATTGAATGCATCAATCATCGCCGTAAAGCTGTTCTTGCCGATCTTGAATTCGCGGCTGATGCGCTGATCAAAAGTGAGGTTGAACTGCGTGCGAAACCCACCCGGTTCCCCTCGCGGCGTAGCCATTACAATGATCGGCCCCTGGTTCAGTCCGGTTACGATCAGCTCGCGCCCAAACGGAAGCCCATCGTAGTACTTGATCACTGACCCAAGGTGAATTCCAAATGGCGCCCGTCCGTAAGCCGCGATCTGGCCGACAAAAGCACGGTCGAAGAATAGCCTGCCCCGGGCGTTCAATAACGTGTTTGGATCATCGAAAAGGCTTCCGACTACCCCCTGATCGTTTTGGAGCTGGCCGTTTCCAGGACTCGTAGCCCCTATAGCTTTGAAGGCGGTGAACGAAACCGAAAGGCCCCAATCCCCAAACAAGCCCGCCCTGATCACCGCCTCCAGTCCCCGGTAAATCGCGTCCAGCCCGGCCGGATTAGTCAAAAGGTAGTGGTCCTGGCCGAGCGTCCTCGGGTCCTGATTGAGCACTGTCAGGACCTGATCGTCCGCCGTTCCGAGGACGCCGTCATTACCAGGATCGACGATCTTAACTGGGGTATAGGCTGATGCCGGAATCCCAACGTTCACCGTTTCAACCCGTCTCCTGGTATTGCGCGCCACCAGCCTCAGGTTCGCTTCAATGCGATGCTCGAAGACTCGCTCGACTCCAAGTACCCATTCATCCGTGTACGGTCTTGCCAGGTTCGCATCGATTGAAGATACCGGACCTCCAAAAGCACGTAACAGCCGCCCTTCCTCCCCTGCCTGAAAAAGGCCGTCGCCGTTCTTGTCGGCCCAGGTGAAAACCCGGCCTCCCAGGCTGTCTGGATTAGCGAACCCCGCATATTGCGCAGGCAGAGCGTGATAATACCGCGCGAAGCTCGCAAGCAGCCGCGTGTCACCAAACCGTCGCAGCACTGGAACTGCTAACCCAATTCGGGGAGCAAGCGCGGTCCAAGAAACGACACTGCCGATACCACCTAACTGACGAGCACTGCTCGAATCCAGGTTCAACCCGACGCGAACAAATAACCATTCCGCTATCTTAATCTGGTCGTCCAGATACGCGGAAACATCTCGCAATCTCTGCCGCGTCAGGCTCGGAGTGTTAAACTCGATGACTTCTGAGGGAACGCCCGCTGGAAAGAACAGCTCTTGTACATCTTCAAAAACCCTCAGCGATTCCGTATCAAGGGCCTCTTCAACATCCAAGCCAAAGTTGAGCAGGTGCTGCAGTCTCCCTGGCGAGCGGCGCAGGACCTCTCCCTGACCAAGCAGTGAAAATCGGCTCCGAGCCGCGTCAGATTCCAGTGGAGCGGCGCCGCCCAGGCGCCCGCTCGAAAGCTGAACGCTTGATGGCGATGTCGTTATGCCGCGCTGGAAGGTGTCGCTTGGGGATGCGTGCGAAAATCCGAATCCGAGTTCAAACGCTGACTCGGCACTCTGACGATGAATCCAATGCCCCTGGATCACCTCGTAACGGTCATGACCGCGCAGTGTTGCCGTCGGCGAAACTCCCGCCCCCGCCCCTAGTTCTGAGTTGTCTACAATCTGGCCGGTAGCAAGACCGCCGACTTCGTCCCGCGCTCCGGCCTTGCCGTCTACTCGTAACAGGCCGGACAACACCGTCGCCGTAGGGGTCCCTGTGAATTCGGGCATTGCCTTTGACACGCGCTGGATTCCAAGCGAAGTAAAGAAAGCCCAGTCGCCTGTGCGGGGCACCGGGCCACCTATTGTCAGCTCGCCTTCGCCGAATCGCTTGAAGTGCGGAGTCGTATTGAACCCAAATCCCCGCAGCCTGCTGTCCAGATTGCGGCTCTCAAACGGTTCGCCGAGATAGTAAGCCTCCGCTGCGCCGTGATATTCGCGGCCGCCGCTCCGCGTTGCCAGGTCAAACGAACCACCGGGCACTTGCACCTCTGAACTGTGGAACGCTGTCGAGACCCGAAACTCTATCAAGCTGCCAAAGCCAGGATAGAGCAGCGGCTTTCCGGCGTCATAGGGGTCAGTGATGTTGATTCCGTCCAGCCGGTATTCGTTCTGCGCCCAGGAGGCCCCGCGGACGCTGACCAGCGGGATAGTGCCTGACCCGAAACCCCCTTCATCAATCCGGTCAACAATAGCCGAGGGCACTTGATTCTCGAGTAATGCCCAGATGTTGCGCGGGCTCGGCAGGTTCTCGAGGCGGGCCCGGTCAAAGTTCGTACCGTAACCGGTACCCCAGGGATTGATCGGGATACCCGCCCAATTCAAGACCACGTCGTCCGGCTCGCCCGAGCCCATCTCTGCCATATTGGCGTCCACCAGACTGCCGCGCTCGCTTTCGACCCGAACGCGTTTGACATGGGAGTAAAATCCGGACTTCTCGATCTTCAACTCGAATTCACCCGGTGCCACCCACAGCAACCAATACCGCCCTGAGCCATCGGTTGATGTCTCGACAATTTTTGCGCCGTCAAGCGTGGTTAGGGAAACCGCCGCCCCCGCGATCCACTCGAAGCTGCGCGCATTCCGGACACGGCCCAGGATCCAACCGTGAGAGCTCTGACCATTAGCGGTGCAATGGATAGCGGCCAGCAACAGAAAGACCAGTACCCAGCGGCATGGCAACGCTCTGCTTGGAACATATTCGCG
>Ga0126381_100010791_pt1 | contig 10296 bp, 8 predicted proteins | sample PanSoiMetPlot_28_FD_96465 | JGI IMG/M metagenome (GOLD analysis project Ga0126381, IMG submission 96465) | Tropical forest soil microbial communities from Panama - MetaG Plot_28 | ecosystem: Environmental > Terrestrial > Soil > Tropical forest > Bulk soil | place: Panama | collected 2016-02-17 | reverse complement strand
TAGGACGAGCACAATCCGCCACACTTCCATGCGATTTATGGGGGAAAGCTCAGGTGGGCAGTGAGCCGGTTACGATTCTGCGCGGGATACCTCCCCGGCGTGCAGCGTCCCTCTTCCAGCAGGTTCGTGTCGAGGATGAGGCCGGCACCATCGTCTGGCCCAATGGTGTCGACTTTTGTCCCGGCGTCCTCTACAGCCTCGCAACAGGCAAACCAGTCCCGATAGCAGCAGGATCGTCTGATACAGATTCTTCAGGCGCTTACCAGTAGCTCTCCGCCACCACAGCCTTGCGGCACTTGGGGCAGAAGTCGGCTTCTTTCACATCCACCCGTTCCACGGCGTGGCTCGATGTCATGACACAGCGCCAGTCCTCGCAGTGGCGCAGGCCGAAGGTGTGGCCCAATTCGTGGACGGCCTCCTTCACCAGGCGCTGGCGCAGCAGGTCTTCGCGCGCCGGCAGGCCGTAGAACTCGTCCGAGAGACGGGCGGTCGAGACCACGGCGCAGTTGCCGTCAAGCTGTGCTTCGCCGAAGACGAAGGTCAGGACGGGCACGTACAGATCGCAAATCGCCACGCCAAGCACGCGCGCGTCCGGATCGCAACTGCGCTCCAGCCGCTGCAAAATGGCGGTGGAGGAGTACTGCGAGCGGCGCGTATCGAGCGCGAAGCCCAGCTCGATGGTTTCGGGCCGGATGCGGCACGGGGCGCGGAAGGTCCGCGCCAGCGTGGCCGCCAGGTATTCGAGCAGGTCGATGCCCGGCTCCGCCCGCAGGCCGGAGGCGACTGCCGGCCCCGTCACCCTGAGCGGAACCAGGTGGATCGGTTTCACCGCAGACCGTACTTGCGCAGTTTGTTGTACAGCGTGGTGCGATCGATATCCAGAATGCGCGCGGCGCGGGAGAGGTTATGCTGCGTTTCGCGGAGAATCCGTTCGATGTGCAAGTGCTCGACGTCTTCCAGCGTCCGTCCCCCCTGCTGCTGGTCGGCGTGAAACTGGAACGCCAGGTCGGCCGGCCGGATTTCCGACGCGCGTCCCACCACAAGCGCGCGCTCGACGGCGTTTTCGAGCTCGCGAACGTTTCCCGGCCACTCGTAGCACATCAGCACTTCAAGCGCCTCAGCGCTGATCTGCGGCACCGGCCGGCTGGTAGCCATGCAGAACTTGTTGAGGAAGTGGTTCACCAGCAGCGGAATGTCCTCGCGCCGGTCGCGCAGCGGCGGAAGGTCAATACAGAAGACGTGCAACCGGTAGTAGAGGTCGGGCCGGAATGAGCCGGCCTTCACCAGCGTCTCCAGGTTCTTGTTGGTGGCGGCGATAGCACGGAAGTCTACCTTGATCTGCTGATTGCCGCCCACCCGGACAATCTCCTTTTCCTGCAGGACGCGCAGCAGATCGGTTTGGGTCTTCAGACTGATATCGCTGATTTCGTCGAGGAACACGGTGCCCCCGTCGGCGACCTCGAATTTACCCTTCTTGCGATACTGCGCTCCGGTAAACGCGCCTTTCTCGTGGCCGAACAGCTCGCTTTCGAGCAGCGTCTCGGTAAGTGCGCCGCAATGGATGGTCACCATCGGCATATAGCGCCGCGGGCCGGCGGCGTGGATAGCACGCGCCACCACTTCCTTCCCCGTGCCGCTTTCGCCGGTGATGAGCACGGTGGCCTCGGTGGGAGCCACCATTTCGATCAACTCCACCACCTTGCGGATGGCCGGGCTCTTGCCGATCAGCTCCGTTCCGGGCGCCACTTCGTTCAGGTTTTCGCGCAGCCGTACGACTTCCCGCCGGGTTCGCCGGTGTTCGAGCGCCTTCTCTACAAGATGCGACAGCTCGTCGGGATCGACCGGCTTGGTGATGTAGTCATAGGCGCCTCGCTTCAGCGCCTGCACTGCCGTGTCCACTGAAGCGTAGCCGGTCATGATCACAACCATCAGGTCGGGATCGGCCTCGCGCAGTCTGGCTTGGACTTCCATGCCGTCCATGCCTGGCATCTTGATATCGAGCAGCGCGACATCGAAATCCATCTGCTGGATGGTCTCCAGCGCCTCGCGGCCGCTGGCCACGGGACGCGCGGTGTAGCCTTCGCTGGTGAACCACTTGCCGAGCGAATCGCGTACCACCAGCTCGTCATCCACAATCAGGATTCTGCCCTTGGTTTTTACCGCCAATCGGTCGTCCACCGCAGTTGCCATTTCGATCCTCCTGTTCCCGCTCGGCGCCCGGCAGCCGCACCGGGCGAGGCGGGCTTTATGTCCTCAACATCTCAGCCGCCGCTGCCGGCAGCGTCACCTGGAATTGCGTTCCTTCACCCGGCGTGGAGCGGACCGTAATCTCACCCGCGTGCTGCTCCACGATGCTATGGGCCACCGCCAGCCCCAGGCCGGTCCGGTTCTGGTCCTCTTTCGTAGTGAAGAACGGGTCGAAAATCCGCGGCAGCGCCTCGGGGGCTATGCCGCTTCCCGTGTCTTTCACCCGTACCGTGCCCTGCTCGGTCCGGGCATCGAATTCCGTCGCAACCTCGAGCCGGCCTCCTTTCGGCATGGCCTCGGAAGCGTTCACCAGCAGCACCAGGATGACCTGCTGGATCTGGTTGGCGTCGCAATCCACCGGCGGAAGCCCATCCGCCAGCGTTTCGACCAGCTCAATGCTCTGCATTTCGAGCTTGTGTTTCACCAGCAGCACCGCGCGATCGACCACCGTATTCAGATCCGTAGGCTCGCGATGACTGGGCTGCTGCCGGGAAAAGGTCAGCAGGTTCTTCACCAGGTCGCCGCAGCGTTTGCTTTCGCGCTCGATGGTTTGAAGCTGCTCGGCCAGCTCATCGCGCCCGGGGATCTCGTGTTTCACCAGTTCCCGCAAGACCAGGCGCGCGTAGGTCAGGATACCGAATAGCGGGTTGTTGATCTCGTGCGCCACGGTGGCGGCCAGCTTGCCGATGGAGGCCATCTTCTCGGAGCTGAGCAGCGTCTTATGTACGCGCTCGAGCTCGGCTGTTTTGCGCCGCACCTGCTCTTCGATCTTCGATTGCACGCCGGACACTTCGGCCGTCATCTTGTTGAATGAGGCGGCCAGGTCGCCCAGTTCATCTTCCGAGCGCACCGGCAGCCGGTAGTCCAGATCGCCGCCCGCTACGCGATGGGTGCCGTCGATCAATTCCTTCACCGGGCGGTAGACGAAAATCCACATGAACGCGGTGGTCGCGCCGACGCCGAACGCTAACGCACCCACCAGAAACCAGGTGAGCGCGGCCTGGTGCCGGGACAGTTGCGCATCGACCGTGGCCAGCGAAAGATCGGTCTGTATGACGCCCAGCACCTTCTGGCTCGCCTGGTGGACGTGGCACGAAGCGTTCGAGCATACGGATTCGTTCTCGATGGGCCGAATGACCGCCAGCAAATGGTGATTTTGCGGATCCGTATACAGCCGCGTGCGCTGCCGAAGATCCGGCTTCTCCAGGGGCACCGCCTGCTCGTTGGCGGAATCGGTAGAGAGCGTGACACGGCCGTCGCTGTTGAAGATTCGGATGCGCTGGATGTCAGGCTCGGTTCCCAACTCTTGGATGACATGGCGCAGCGCGTCGCGGTCGTTGCGCATCATTTCATAGCGGGTACTGCGGCGGATCACGTCGGTGATGCGGGCGGCGGCCTGCTGCACCAGATCCATGGAGTTCTTTCGCTCCAGGCGCAGGTTGATACCCCCGAACAAAGCAAAGAAGGCCGCCGTGCTGACGATCACCGAGATCGCCAGCTTGGCGGCCAGGCCGAGCCGAATTGACTTCCACAGTCTCATGGCATGGTGGCAGGCACGTCGACAGCAAGGCTCGAAGCGGGCAAGTTGCCGGCGGCGCCGATCTGTTCGGGCCCTTCGGGAGAGTGCGTCTCGAAGATGGGGAAGTATTGACCCACGATCCGGAAGACGGCGAAACCCGCCGCGCAGATAGCCAGGGTCACGGCCACTTCACTCCATTTGGGAATGTAATGCGTGCCGCTGCCGGCTTCCAGGCCGGTGATGCCTACATTCAGCCGGTTGGCCACGAAGCCGAGCACGATCATGACGGAACAGAAGTACAGGGAATGCGGATTGAGGCGAATAGGCGCCCGGTAGAGCAGGATGGTTGGAATCACCATCAAAGCGATCTCGAGCGCGAACAGCCAGGTCTCGATTCGATTGCGGGCCAGCAGGCCCCAGACCTGGCGATGGGTCATGTCGAGGACACGAATCCACAGATAGACGCTCATCAAGACCGCCAGCACCCGCGCCATGCTGGCCAACAGCGGCAGTTCCAGCGCGCGTCCGAAAGCGCGGCTGCTGTGCCAGGATTCGAAGATGGTCATGGCCAGCCCCACGCCAATCGCGGAAATATAAAACAGCAGCGGCAGCAGTGGCGAGTACCAGAGCGGGTATAGCTTCTCGGGCACGATGAGAAAGAGCGTGCCGAGCGAGCTCTGGTGCAATGTGGAGAGCAGTACGCCCACGATCATCAGCGGAACGGAGATTCTGTGGATCCATTCCATGGGGCGGTGCCAGCCGAATTTCTCGAAGACCACCGGAAGGAACTCCAGGAAGAGCACAGTGGAATAGAGCGTGACGCACCAGGCCACTTCGAACATGACCGAATGCGGATTCCACATCACCAGCGGGTGCCATAGACGTTCCGGGCGGCCCAGGTCGAACAGCAGCCCGACGACCACCAGCGTGTAGCCCAGAAACGCGGTCAGAATAGCCGGCCGCAGGATGGGCTTGTAGCGCTCCACGGCGAAGATGTGAACGATGGCGACCAGCGTGAAGCCCCCCGCGGCGAGGCCGACGCCGCAGAGAATGTCAAAGCCGATCCAGATGCCCCAGGGAAACCTGTCGCTGAGATTGGTGGAACCGCCCAGGCCGTAAAAGATGCGCAGATACGTGGCGTAGAGGCCGCTGAGCATGATGGCCGCGAAAATTGCGCGCCAGACGGTGATTTTGGGCATGCGAAGCGTCATCGGCGCCTCCCGTCGTTCTTCGCCACTTCAGCGCGGCGGTTGGTGATCCACCAGATGCCGCCCAACAAGACCGAACCGGTGGAGACAACGTCGGGCAGAAGTTCGAGTACGCGCCAGGTAAGCATGGGCAGCGGCTCCTCGGGCACGTTGGTGCGGAACCCGATCTGCTCAAACGGCACCGCCGAAAGATACAGCACTGACGTGCCGCCTGCTTCACTCAGCCCATAGACTCTGTGGTAATACTGATCGGGTCGTTCCGCGATTCTCTGTCGTGCTTCGGCGACCAGGGCATCGCGGTCGCCATTTTTCGTCGCGCCCACAGGGCAGGCTTCGGCACAGGCAGTCGGCTTTCCGTGACTCTGCCGGTCGTAGCACATGTCGCACTTGCGCATGCGCGGGAGGCGGCTCGACCACTCGTAGGAAGGCACCTGGAATGGGCAGGCCTGCATGCAGTAGCGGCAACCCATGCACTTTTCCGAATCGTAGGTGACGGGACCGAGAGCGGTTTTCTCGAGTGCGCCGACGGGGCAAACCGATACGCACGCCGGCTGGAGACAGTTCATGCAAAGCCGGCGGACAAATTTGTCTCCGTGTACCTCGATCGTCGTGAGCTTGTGAGCGGAGATCCTTTCTTCATTGGCAATCTTGTCGTTGTAAGGGAGCCCCCAACGTTCGGCGCACGCCCCCTCGCAAGCCCGGCACCCTATGCACAGAGTGCTATCGTACAGGATCGCTTTAGGCATATTTAGGCCTTCAACTCCTTTTTAACAGAATTCAGTGCCCTTGTGTAGTAAAAACTTACAGGGATTTGGGTTACGCCGTCAGGAAGAAGCACGCTGCAGTCTCTTTCCAGTTAACCTCGGGTAATTCGGCGAGGAGGTCGTCAGAAGCAACGCCGCCGTCCGGAGCCACGGCGCCGGCCAACGTGGGCTGCATCGAATACAACCGCTCCACAGATTCCCGCATCCACTCGCGAATCAATCCCTTGGGGATCAGGTTGCGGGCCGTGCTCTCCTCGTCGGGCACATGAACGGCTAATAACCAGCCTTTTCCATAGGGATCTTGCCGCAGCAGTGCCGGATTTTGCAACACTTCCTCATTCACCGCGACGACTTCACCTTCCGCGGGAGAGACCATCTCGGCTCTTTGCCCACGGCGAACGAAGGTGAGAACCCTCTGCCCTTGGCGGATCCACTGGCCGGGCTTCGGCAACTCTATACGATCGACGGCGCCTGCCAGAGCGGCGGCAAATTCGTCGGCCCCGACGCGGACCATATGCTTGCGTTCCTTCATCAGCCAGCTATGGCCGGGATGATAGGTGACATTTTCAGGAGCACGGAATCCGGCGACCAGGTCTCCGGCGGAACTGCCGGCAAGCGCCGCCCTCTCGGCGGGAACGGTGCGAATAGCTTTGTTTCGATTGAGCGCGTAGTCCAAAGCGATAAAGAGGATGAACGTTCCTAAGACCAGAATGACGGTCATAACATCTTTCCTTTCCGTCGCTCTTAATGGCACGGCTATTGCCAAAAAGTGGTGAATTTCGCCCTTCTATCTGTTGTATTTTCAGGCGCCTAGCAACCGGCGCAGCAGGCGGGAGAAGCGCCTCGTTGAAAATTTCCACGGCACGATCCGGCAAAATACAACAACAGGGTCTGAAATGAATCGTTAAGCCGATGTCGGAAAATGCAACCCCGCTGTGGAAGATTCCGGCAGGCACCCTGGTCTCCGCGAGCCGCCCTCGTCCCGCCGTGCGCCGAAGCCATAGGCCAGGTCGAAGCAAGGCCCGGCCCCGGGGGCCGGGCCGCCGACCGGGGGGCCTGCCCCACCTAAGCCGAACGCGGATTGCATGTGCGGTGCGAGACTAGTACGGAAGGGGCCTAAATGGAATCACAAAGCTACTCCAACCACCGGCAGGTCGTTCCGCCGTTTCACTTCTTCGTCATGCCGCTTTTCTTTCTGACCTTTATCGGTTCCGGCGTGAATTTGTATGAGTCCTGGGGTGACCACGAGCGGATGTATAGCGCTTCGCTCATTCTGGTGCTGGTGCTCTGCGCCATGCTGGGCACATTGTTCGGCCGGATATTCGCCCTCAAAGCGCAAGATCGCGCCATCCGCGCCGAAGAGAATCTGCGACATTTCGTGCTGACCGGGAAACTGCTGGATCCGGCGCTCTCGATCGGTCAGATCATCGCTCTCCGGTTCGCGCCCGATTCGGAGTTTGCCGTGCTGGCCGCTCGCGCTGCCGCGGAGCACATGGAACCCGACGCCATCAAACGCGCGATTAAAATCTGGCGTCCCGATACCTATAGAGCGTAGGGGGCCTGATGAGAGCATCCTGCATTTCCGCCGCTGCGCTGTGCGGGCTGGCAGCGGGAGTGACCGTCGTTCTGGCGCAGAACAGCCCGGCGCCGGAATTTGACCGCACAGACGCCATGATACCGGTGCGGGATGGCGTGAAGCTGCACGCCGTCATCTTCAAACCGAAACGCGCCGCGGGTGCGCTGCCGATTTTACTGGAGCGCACGCCCTATGGCGCTGCGCGGGACGAGGCGGCTCTCCACCGCCGCTACCAGCACCTGATCGCGGACGGCTACATCTTCGTCTTCGAAGATATCCGCGGAAGGTTTCAATCGGAAGGCCGGTTCGTGATGCAGCGCCCGCCGAGGGACAGGAGCGATGCGCACTCGATCGACGAAGCGACCGACGCCTACGACACCATCGAATGGCTGCTGCACCACGTTGCCGGCAACAACGGGAGGGCCGGCATGCTCGGCATTTCTTACGGCGGGTGGCTGACCGCGATGGCGCTGCTGGAACCCCATCCGGCGCTGAAGGCGGCTTCCGAGCAGGCATCGCCCGCCGACATGTTTCTGGGCGACGACTTCCATCACAACGGCGCGTTTCGCTTAAGCTACGGATTTGAATACGCGGCGCTGCTGGAATCGGCCAAAGAGGCGAACACGAATTTCAAGTTCGACCGGGCGGATACGTTTCAGTGGTATCTCGGGTTGGGCGTGCTCTCGAACGCCAATGAGAAGTATTTCCACGACAAACTGCCGACGTGGAACGATTTCGTGAACCATCCGAACTACGACGAATTCTGGAAACGGCAGGCCTTCTTCTCGTACATCGGCGAGCCGAAGGTGCCGAACCTCAACGTGGGCGGATGGTGGGACCAGGAGGATTTCTACGGTCCACTGAAGATCTACGAGCTGTACGAAAAGCGCGATTCGGACGGGCACAATTTCCTGGCCGCCGGTCCGTGGAATCATGGCGGATGGGCGCGCACCGATTGCAGCAAGCTGGGCGCAATTCCGTTCGACCGCAACACGTGCGATGACTTCCGCACCCAGATTGAGGGGCCGTGGTTTGCCTACTGGCTGAAGGACAAAGGAGAAGGACACTTCGCAGAGGCGCGAGTTTTCGAAACAGGCGCGAACCGCTGGGAGCAGTACGATTCCTGGCCTCCCGCACAGGCCGAGGCGCGCCCGCTGTATTTTCACGCTGATGGGAAACTGTCGTTCGACCCCCCGGAGGATCGAGGACCGGCATTCGACAGCTACGTGTCGGACCCGGCCCATCCGGTGCCGTATCGAAACCGGCCGATCAGCTCCACCTATCCCGGCGGCGGCTGGCCCACGTGGCTGGTGGAAGATCAGCGCTTCGTGGAAAATCGGCCGGACGTCCTGACGTGGCAGACCGAGCCGCTCGACCACGAGGTTCACATCGCCGGGGACATCACGGCACAGCTTTACGCCGCGACCAGCGGCACCGACAGCGATTGGGTGGTGAAGCTGATCGACGTGTACCCGGAGACTTATCCGGATCACGTGGAGCTCGCGGGTTACGAGCTGATGATCGCCGATGAAATCATGCGCGGGCGATTCCGGGAAAGCTTCGAAATTCCGCAGGCGATCACGCCGAACCAGCCGGCGCTGTATCGCATCGACCTGCACACCGGCGATCACGCCTTTCTGAAAGGGCATCGCATCATGGTGCAGGTGCAGAGCACGTGGTTCCCCTTGTACGACCGGAATCCGCAGACATTCGTGCCGAACATATTTCTGGCGAAGGCTTCAGATTACCGGGCAGCAACGCAACGGATTTATCGCACGCGCGAGCAGGCATCGGCGGTAGTACTGCCGGTGGTGAAGTGATGGTGGGCTACTGCAGTTTTACCGTCGCCCGGCTGCGCACCGTTACCGGGCCCAACAGGCCCGAGACCAGCAGCGGGGAATCGGCGCGCCACTTCACGATGTTGGTGTGAGTAAGACGTTCGGCCGCGGGCAGAAGCTGATCGCCGACCAGGCGGTTGGGCCACAGGTTGGTGACTTCGACTTCCAGATCGTTCCCTCCCGGACGGGTAGCGCCGTCGAGCGAGACGCGGAACGGGGGCTTCCAGAGTACGCCCAGGTCGCGGCCATTCACCCGTACGCGGGCCAGTTCGCGGACGTCGCCGAGATCGAGTTCCATATGGTCCGCGGCAGGTGCTTCGAAACGGGCACGGTATTTCGCGGTGCCCGAGTAATAGCGAATTCCGGGGTCGGCGTTCGCCGTCCACGATTCGAGTCTCGGGAAGACGACTTTATCCGGTGCCTGGCGGCCAGGCGTGAATTCGACGGTCCAGGGACCAACGACGGTCACCGGTTCGGGCAGCGAATCGACTTGAGCATGCAGAACGGCGCCGTCGGACAGGGCCACTTCGTAGTCGCCCGGCGTTCCGCTGGTGAGCTGCTCGCGGGCCAGGTCGATTTCAGCGTCGGCGAAAAGCGGGGCGATGGCATGGCGGCCGGAGGGCCGGCGGAAGAGGACGAAGACTGAGCCGTTGGGCTCCAGGCGCAGCGGCACGCGCGTGGTGGCGCCGGCAGCATTGTACACGGGCTCTGGCTCGATGCGGCCGCTATCCGGATGCCACAGCTCGGGCTGCTTGCCGAAGACGCGAAAGGCGGCCTCCGTGTCGACCCACTCGGGCCGCGTGTTGCGCACGAAGTAGATGTCGGCGCCGCTGGTGCGGCGGTGGATGTAATCGACGTTCGGGCCGCCCGCGAAATCGGGCGAAATGCCCAGGGACGCGAGCGCCCCCCTGCCCGTCTGTACGCTGTGGACCTTACCGGTGCCCCATAGCTCGTCCGCAATGGCACGCACGGCCGTATCATCGTCCCCGAGCCCTGTCGCGCGGCGGGGCTTAGGACCGAACACGGCCGCGCCGGCGTTCACCAGCTTCTGAATGGTCCGCAGCGCCGCGAGCGAAATGCTGTCGCGGCTGGGAAGCACCAGCAGGCGGTAGCTCATGCCATCCGGCAGCACGATGCGGCCGTC
>Ga0126381_100010790_pt1 | contig 10296 bp, 10 predicted proteins | sample PanSoiMetPlot_28_FD_96465 | JGI IMG/M metagenome (GOLD analysis project Ga0126381, IMG submission 96465) | Tropical forest soil microbial communities from Panama - MetaG Plot_28 | ecosystem: Environmental > Terrestrial > Soil > Tropical forest > Bulk soil | place: Panama | collected 2016-02-17 | reverse complement strand
TTCAGCTCGCACGTCATGGCGGGGCGCATGTAATAGGAACGGTACGGTCGGCTGCGGAAGAAGAGACCGCGAGGGATGCTGGGGCTCATGAAGTGCTTCGCAACGATCAGGAAATTCGGGCGCGCATGACAAAGCTCGCTCCAGACGGGATCGACCACATTGTCGAAGTGGCTTTCGGAGCCAATATCGAGACCGATGTCGAATTGCTGAAGATGGGCGGATCCATCGGGACTTATGCGACTGATAATGCCAGTCCGAAGATTCCGTTCTGGCAAATGGTGTTCAAGAACATTCAGGTATGTTTTCTGGGCAGCGATGACTTTCCAGCAGAGGCTAAGATCGCAGCAACGCGTGAACTGAATGCGGCCCTGGAAGCGGGATGGGCGGGTTTCAAGATAGGCGGGCGAATTCCGCTGTCAGAGATTGCCAAGGCTCATGAACTCGTGGAGCATCCGGCAGGCCCGGGACGGGTTGTGGTTATGTTGTGAGGCGGTGTCAGCCGGAAATGTTCTGCCCCAGGTTCCAGAGCATGTCGTAAAGCGCAGTATCCATTTCCTGGTGAGGCTGCGCGCGCGTATTGCATATGGCGGCCGAGCATGAGCCGTCCGGGTTGCGGACCATCAGTGCAGTTGAGCCTGGAAGGCTCCCGTTGTGCCACCAGCTTCCGGCGCCGTTGCCGCTCACCATCCAGCCACGTGCGTAACGGGCGTCGCCGGCGGGATAGGCTGAGGCCGGGGTGGTCATGGCCTGGATGGTTGCGGGCTTCAGAAGCGCGGGAATATTGGGATTTCCGGCGACATGATTGAGAAATTGGACGAGCCGTGTGGATGATGCGATCCAGCCGGCGGTGGAATCCATGCGGATGATGTTGATCTTGTAGGGTTGTTCGGAATACTGGCCGATGTAGATGATTTCGTTCGCCGCGCGGTCATGCTCGCTATTAGCGGCGATCTGCATGCCGCTGATTCCGCAAGGGCCGAGAATATTGGCCTGAACGTAGGCCGCGTAGGGCTGGCCGGTGACCTGCTCGATGACGCGTCCCAGAATGCAATATCCGAAATTTGAGTAGATCCACTGCGTGCCGGGCGCTGCGGTGAGAGGCACGTTTGCGATGGTCGAGGCGATGAGCTTTGCCTGATCCCAGCCATTGTTGTGAAGCATCGGATCGTTGTCATCGGCGGCCCACCCACCGGCAGTGTGCGTGAGCAGGTGGTCAATGGTGATGTCGGCCACGTATATCTTGTAGGGCGGATTGCCAAACTTCGTGCCGAGCATCGCACCGGGGCCGAAGACCTTGTCGGTGAGGTTGAGCTTGCCGTTCTCGATGAGCGAAAAGATCGCGACGGCGGTGATGGGTTTGGATAGATCGGCGATGCGAAAGAGGCTGTTCTGCTGGGCCTGGATCGAGTGCTGAGGATCTGCCATGCCGCCCGCGTGATCGTAGACAAATTGACCATTGCGCGAGAGGGCAACAGACATGGCAGGCACGCGGAACTGGCGCTGAAAGGAATTCGTGTAGAACATGGGCCCCCGCCGCGGGCCTTGAGGAGCAAAAGCCGATTGGGCGAACATGTTCAGCGCTGGGCCGGCGACAGCAGCGGAAGCACCTGTTCGGAGCAGGTTGGCAATGAGTTCTCTGCGAGTGAGGTTGTGGATGGACATAAGAGAGGCTCCGCCTGAGTCTGATCGTTACTGCGTGCGCTGGCCCTGAAATGTTCCTGTGCCGCCGCGATCGTGGAAGGTTCCGTTGAAGGTGCTGCCCTGAACGACCCCGCCAACTCTTGGGACGTCAATTCTCCCGCGAAAGACGAGCACATCGCGAGTCTTGGTTCGAACCACAAGGTGTTGCGCGTTGATGGTGCCTTCGACTCCTCCGGACTGGTTCGGGCCCTTGAAGTGTCCTTTGATATTGGTTCCTTCCTGCTGGAGTTCGAGGTATTTCGCTGACGTGCTTCCGTTCGGGTCGTTGCAGTAGAGCGTCCATTTACCGGTGACGTTCGCAGGCGGCTCCTGTGACCGTGGCTGCTGAGACCAGGCGGCCGGCTGATAGCAAATTGCTAACAGTGATAAAGAAGCGAAGCGAGAGATTTGCTTTTTCATTCGGGGTTCTCTTTTGCCGGGTGACGAGATTCACCGCCACTGGATTGATCACTAATCGGAATTGAGATTATCGAAATTGCGATTGCTGAACTATGGAGGGCACTACACGTCAACCATGTGGTTCCACACGGATGACAGCTCAGGCCTCAAATCTCGACAGACTGATCAGCCTACCTTGATATTGTGTTCGCCGACGATGGTGAAGACGGACAAGAGATTGGTCATTCCCAGAAGCTGGCGGACCTTTGGGCCAAGGTTGATCAGTTCCAGACTGCAGCCGACGGATCGGGAATGCACGTAGATGCGGACCAACGTGCCAAGGCCGGTGCTGTCGACGTGAGCAAGGTCGGTTAGGTCGAGAACGACTCGTTTGGTCTCGGGCATTAGTTGCCTAACCTGGCTGTAGAGAATGTCGTTCACGCCAGCAACCAGCTTGCCGTGACATCGCACAACTGTCGCGTCGCCGACGCGTTCGATGTCGAGAGTGAGCGGAGCTGCCGTTGTCTTAGCAGGTGGCTGAGGCGTTGTCGGATCGGGCATGGGTCTTCTCGTAGTCGGTCAATGTCAGGCACGGAAGGCCCGCGTCGGCAATTCTCGCACATGAGGCGAGACTCATTGCGACGTGGCTGCGGCGGGCCGCAGATAGACAAGCAGAGTGCGGCCGTCGGAAGTGAATTCACCCCCGGTTGCTGTGCGTGCGGTTGTGACCGGGTTGGCGGGAGTCATGTAGGTGGTCTTGACGGCCATGCCGGTCTGGAGAAGACTGTCGCGGATGTAGTCGCGTTCGCCGTCGGTGTTCGGATCGATTTTGTGCGTAACACCGTTGTTTCGCTGGTCGCGTTCGAAGCCGACGTCGTGCGTACCCGCTCCCACCCAGACCGTCTGACCGTCGAGAGTGAACGGCGCTTTCCATATGCGGAAGTGGTGGCGCGACGCGACTACCTGCAGGGGATCGGCCTGTGCATAGCCGAAATCCTGCGCGCGTCCGTAGAGTTGCAGTTCGCTCATGGGCATCGATACGTAGGCATCCTTCGAGAGCGATGAGAGGAGGCCGGTCACGACTGCCTCCTGCTGGGTGCGATCGACGACGACCCATCCAGCAGCTTTGAATGCGGACTGCATCTGGTCCTTCGATCCAATGACTACGAAATTCACCCGGTCGCCGGGCGCGCCGTTGGGATCGCTGACGCGGCGAGGAATCGAGTCGAGGAGATTCTGAGGAAAGGGCGAAACCTTCACGTCGGCAGTGGCGGTTTTAGGCGCGGCGGTACTGCTGATGGTGAGGTGGTAGGAGCCGGTCGCCTGATCGAAGGAGGACTGGTTAACGGCGACGAAGAGATGTCCGGCGATGGGAGCGGGCCCTGAATATTTTGCTCCGATGAGAAAGGCTCGGGCTGCGGCATTGTCGCCAATGCGTCCAACGAGGGCGCCGCGTCCGGCTCCATTTACGGGAAAGGCCTTGATGAGATCAGCGAAGCCGCGGGCGAGGCCTTCGGGTCCGTTGGCCTTCGCACCCGGGTACTGCAACTCGCCGGTGGCGGCGACGGTGAAGGTGTCTCCGGGGTTGAACTGGATGCCGGTGTCGACCCATCCATCGTCAGGGTGAAGATCGAGTTCGTGGGTTTGCGCCCAGAGGGTTGTTCCCAGGAAACAGGCGAGAAGAAGCGTTCGAATCATCGCGTTCACAGAGGGTAAATCCTACTTCTGGCCCTTCTGCGTGTCCAATTTCTTCTGTTGCCAGCTTTTGAGCTTCCCAAGGCTTGACCAAATCCGGATCCGCGATGGGCGATGCAGTTAGTTTTCCCCATCCATTTCCTTGAGCAATTCTTCCAGCCGATCGAAGGTGCTGTTCCAGCCGGTGTTGTGGCCATCGCGCTGCTGGACGGAATCGAAGAAGGACTGGTGGAAGACCATCTTGGTGCGATTGGAACTGACCTCGGTGAGTCGGATGGTGATCTCGGTTTGGCGGGTGGGCTGGCCGCCCTGGCCTTCCCATGCGAAGGTGTAGACGAGTTTCTCAAATGGGACAAGCTCCTTATAGACGCCGCCCATGCCCAGGTCAGGATAATCGCTGCGGCCTTGCCAAGGAGCCGTCTGGTGCATGAGGCCTCGCCAACTGCCTCCGGGGCGGACGTCCTGCTCGAAACGGGTGGCAGTGAAGCCGCGCGGACCCAGCCATTCCCGTCTTTGGTCGGAATTGGTGAATGCCTCGTAGACCGATTCGCGCGGCGCGTCGAAGAAGCGGGTGATGGAGAGTTCGTGGAGTTGCGCTCCTGCGCCGGCGGCTGCGATCAGACCCGCGTCGATGTGGCCAGAGGCAGAGCGCGCGGCGGAATTGTCCGTTGAGGACTTGCGTTTGCCAGTAGATTCGGGACCTGCGGCCATGCTGCTACTCCTTAATGTCGTGGCTCGTGCTGCGGCGATTCGATTGCCGGTATTTTGGTTCCGGCAACATAGTAGTCTGCCGATGCAAGCGCTGTGAAGGCAGGGGTGGCACCTGCGGATTTTCCGACTCATTCGGTGAGCCAGTTCCAGAGAGCAGCGAGGAGAACGCCGGTCGTCACAAGAGTGGGCGACCGGTGCATCTACGTATTGCTTCAGCCGTTACTGTTTTGCCGCGTCGAGATCGATGGTTAGCGAGACGTCTTCGCCGACGATTGCTGACGGGACCTTTGCGCCGATTCCGAAATCCGTGCGCTTGAGGGTCGTGGTGGCAGAGAAGCCGTAGTGAGGTTTCTTGTCCATGCCGTTCGCCGGTCCGGTAGGCTTATCCGCCTGCAGAACCACCGGCTTGGTCACACCGTGCAATGTGAGATTTCCCGAGATGGTGAGCCCGTCCCCGCTTTTAGCAATGCTGGTGCTGGTAAACGTGGCGGTGGGGAACTGCGCAACGTCGAAGAAATTCGGGCTCTTCAAGTCTGAGTCACGCTGAGGTTGGCCGGTATCGACGGACGTGACATCAATGGTGACGTTCACGGTGGATTTGGTGATGTCCGATTCGTTCAGGACGAGGGTGCCGCCGATGTTCCCAAAGTGGCCGCGAACCTTGGAGAGGCTCATATGCAATATGGAGAAGTCGACGCCGCTATGCGCTTTGTCCGGAACCCAGGTGGATGTTTGCGCCAGAGCCAGAGGGGAAACGAGGGCGAGGATGCAGACAAATAGTGCGGAACGTCTGAGCATGTAACGGTCCTTTCAGATTTGGAAATCAGCCAGCTGAGGAGCGGAAGAGCCAGTGTACCTCCAGCGAGTTTGCAGGGGACAGGAAATCGAGGATGGGATTTGATCTCGTCCAGGAGAAAGGACCCGGGCGCGGAACGCACAATCATCGTGCGTTTCATTGAGAATTTTAGTTCGGTCGTTCCATTGTTCTAGCGCACCGGACACTCTTTCAGGCGTCAGCCAGAAGTTTGTCGATGGTGATGGGAAGGTCTCTGATGCGCTTTCCAGTTGCATGAAAGACTGCGTTTACAACGGCAGCAGCGGCCCCGGGAATTCCAAGTTCCCCCACACCGCGTGCTCCCATCGGATTGAATTTGAAGTCTGGAACATCGAGGACGCTGATGTCCATTTCGCCTATGTCTGCGTTGACGGGGAGGTGGTATTCGGAGAGGTCGGAGTTGACGATGCGACCGTATCGGGTATCCATGACTGCTCCTTCATAAAGAGCCATACTGATGCCCCAGATCGCACCTCCGGAAAGCTGATTGATCCCTGCCTTCTGGTTAATGAGCCTTCCGACGTCGTACACGCCAGTGAACCGGCGGACGTGCACTGAATAGAAGTCCGGATCAACCGCAATCTCCGCGAAGACGGCGCCGAAGGAGCGCGTAGAGTATTCGTCGATAGCCTTGTCAGGCTTGGCTTCGACGGTGGCTTCCACAGGACGTCCGCCTGACCTTGCGAGGATAGCGGTGTATGACTCGCCGGCGTCGCTTGCGGCCCGGCGCAACTGCCCTTCGATGGCGACGATTTCTTCCGGAGCGGCGAGGTGGAGTGGCGAACGCTGATCGCGGATTGCGCTCTGCACAACCTGCTGTTTTACCTGTTCCGCGGCGGCGTGCACCGCAGAACCGACGGTGGCGACAGTCAACGATCCGCCGGAGTAGATAGCGGGAGGAAGATTCGTATCGCCGGTCTTTACCTCGATCCGGCTTAGATCGATACCAAGCACTTCGGAGGCGATCTGGGCCAGAACTGTGTAGGTGCCGGTTCCGATTTCGTGGGTGGCCGAGCCTACAAAGACGCTGCCGTCCGGATTGAGCCGGACAATGGCGGACGACGCTGCGCGATAAGCGGGATAGGTCGCCGTTGCCATTCCCATGCCGATCAGCGAATGACCGTCGCGCATGGTGCGCGGCTGCGGATCTCTGTTTTTCCACCCGAATCGCTCGGCTCCGCGGAGGTAACAGTCGCGTAGCAGCTTTTGCGAATACGGTTTGCCGTTTGTGGCGTCGCGATCCGCGTAGTTCGTCAAGCGCAGCTCCATGGGATCGATTTTCAGCCGGCAGGCTAGCTCATCCATGGCTGTTTCCAGCGCGAAGCTGCCCGTCGCTTCGCCTGGAGCACGCATGACCCATGTTGGACCAACGTCGAGACTCACCATGCGGTGACTCGTTGCATTGGCGTCCGCCCGATAAAGGGACTGCGAGACAGTACCGGCATCCTCCACCAATTCCACGAGCGGCGAGCAATGAATCTTCACATCGTTGCGAACAGCAAGGAGAGTGCCTGTGCCAGTTGCCCCCAGCGTGACGCGCTGGAGTGTCCTGGGACGGCTTGCAGTAATGGTGAACATCTGCCGGCGGTCCAGCGAAATCTTGACGGGCCGATCTAGCATTTTTGCCGCCATCACCGCGATGACAGCGTGCGACCAAACCGCGCCTTTGCCGCCAAATCCACCGCCGACATAGGGCCCAAGAACCCGGATATTCTCCTCGGGGATTCCGAACCATGTGGCCATGCAGGTCCTGACGAACATGATCCACTGAGAAGGCTCATAGAGGAGGAGCCGGTTGCCTTTCCAGCAGGCGATGGTGGCGTGCGGTTCCATCGGATTGTGGTTCTGCATCGGCGTCGAATATGTTTCGTCGAGGACGACGTCTGAGCGCTGTAGTTCAGCAACGATATCGCCGCGGCTGTAGTTGGCCGTATCCCCGCCGTCCTTCGGCGGGTGGCAGGAATTCAAACCGGTCATGAAGTCGCACTGTGCAGGCTCACTCTGATAATCCACGCGAACCATCGCCGCGGCTTCCTGTGCGACCTGCAACGATTCCGCGATGGCGACACCGATCGCCTGACCGTTGTAATGGATGAGGTCATCCTGGAGCATGGGAATAGCCGCGGCGTCTTTCATCTCCGGATGCACTCCCTTATTCGGCAGCGCCAGAGCATTGGCGGGCGTGATGATCTTCAGAACGCCGGGCAGTTTTGATGCTGCCTCCGTATCCATCCGAACGATACGGCCCTTCGAGATTGTGCTGAGGATCAGGACACCATACGTCATCCTGTCGAGAGGGAAGTCGGCACCGAATTGGGCCATTCCTGCCACCTTGACGACACCGTCCACGCGGTAGCGGGGTTGCGACGTGTTCATGCGGTCCCTCCGGCAGAGATCAGTGCGCGCTCCGCGGTCTTACGCATGAGTTGGACCTTCCAGGCATTTCCGGTCAGTGGGGTCGCTCCCTGAACCGCTAGTTGAGCAGCGCGGGCGAAAGCTGCTATCTCCGGCTTTTCACCGAGCAGCCTCTCTTCGGCTGCAAATGCTCTCCAAGGCTTGTGCGCCACGCCTCCGAATGCAAGCCGCGCGACACGAACGACTCCATCGCTGATTTCAAGAGCCGCAGCACAGGAGACCAACGCGAAGGCAAAGCTCTGACGGTCGCGGATCTTGAGGTACTCCACGCGATGTCCAAACAGGGATGGGGGCAGATCGATTGCAAGGATGAGTTCATCGCGGGCGAGGTTGGTGTCGAGTTGCGGCGCATTGCCCGGAAGGCGGTGAAAATCATGCATCGGAATGGACCGCCTGCCGTGTGGGCCCTCGACCTGTATCACTGCATCGAGAGCGAGCAGAGCTACACACATGTCCGAAGGATGAACCGCAATGCATGCTTCGCTTGCGCCGAAAATCGCGTGGATGCGGTTCTCACCGCCGATGGCGGCACACCCGCTTCCGGGCTGGCGTTTGTTGCATGCGGGAAAGGCCGGATCCATGAAGTAATAACAGCTAGTGCGTTGCATCAGGTTGCCGCCGGCGGTTGCCATGTTGCGGAGTTGCGGAGAAGCGCCGGAAAGCAATGCTTTCGACAGCAACGGATAGCGATCCCGAATAAGAGGATGGTTTGCCGTGTCGCTGTTCTTCGCGCCTGCACCGATCCGCACGCCGCCCTCGGGCATTTGCCTGATTTCGGCCAGGGGCAGTCTGCGAACATCCACCAGATGTGTCGGAGACTCAATCCCTTCGCGCATCAGGTCGACGAGATTGGTTCCTCCGCCGAGCGGCTTTGCGCTTGGCTCGGCGCGTAGCAAATTGGTGGCCTGTTCCAGCGTGCTGGGCGTCGCATAGCGGAAAGGCCTCATGGGCGCTCCGTGTCACGGTGTGCGGCCTGTACTGCGGCGACAATATTTGGATATGCGCTGCAGCGGCAGAGATTTCCGCTCATGCGTTCGCGGATCTCTTCGCGGTTCAGGGTGGCTTGTTCGGGATCGCAGCTTATGCCGAGCACACTTCCTTCTCCGCGCCGCCATTCCTCGAGCAACGCCACCGCAGAGCATATTTGTCCGGGAGTGCAAAAGCCGCATTGAAAGCCGTCGGCCTCGAGGAAAGCCTTCTGCACGATATGGAGCTTTCCATTTTCTGCAAGCCCTTCGATGGTGGTGACACGATCTCCTTCATGAGTAATGGCCAGCGACAGACAGCTTACGATCCTTCGTCCGTTCACCAGAACAGTGCACGCTCCACACTGACCGCGGTCGCAACCCTTTTTCGTTCCGAACATTGCGAGATCTTCTCGCAGGAGATCGAGGAGGCTCGTACGCGGGTCGATGCGAATGCGATGCGGCTGACCGTTGATGGTAAGCGACAAGATGGGAAGGTCGGATTGTTCGGTCTCTGTGTTGTCGGCAAAGACACGGAGACCGGCGCCGGTTGCGCCCGTAAGCGCTGCCGCGCCTTTGACGAACTCCCTGCGCGTTATCTCTGTGGTCTGGTGATCGCTCTGCGTGCGGCTTTTACCGTTGTCCGCCATCGCGCGCCAGTGTGCTCCTGTATGCGTTTTAGCACTATTGAGTTCTGGCGAACATCACAGGAGAACGGGCGAAAATGGCTTTCTTGATGGCGAACGTTTTGGGGCCAGAGCTGCAGGCGACCGAATTCACCCCTGAAATAGCAAGCGGTCGAGTCCGCGCACGAGCCCTGTCGTGGTCATGACGCGCCGCACGGCGAGGAGTGTGCCACCAACGTACGGCAGCGCGCCCGTTCCCGAGTCGTGCCGGATGGTGAGGCGCTCGTCGGGCAGGCCGAAGATGGTTTCGAAGGCAATGACGTAGCTGGGCAGGCGCACCGAATGTACCTGCGTTCCAGCGATTGCAGCGCCGCGGGCGTCGGGCCGGCCGTGCGTCTCGTCGAGGGGAATTTCGAGGCAGTTTTTCGCCACTGTTGCGAGTTCCTCGGCGAGTTCAAGGGTCGTTCCGCTGGGTGCATCGACCTTGTCTGCGTGAGCGTAGTCGATGATCTCCCATGTGGGCAGATGCTTTGCAGCGAAGAGGGAGAAGTGCTTCGCGAGTGCAGCGGTAACCGAAAAGTTGCCCGCAGCGATGACTCCGACATTGTTGGCTTTGGCTGCGCTGCCGATTTCGGCGTAGTCGGCCGCGGTGAGGCCCGAAGTGCCGATGACGACGCGAACACCGTGCTGGATGGCTTCGAGTGTTCGCTGCTTCACGGTATCGGGCGTGGTGTAGTCGACCAGTACGTCTGTTGGTTTCGAGAGAGCTTCTGGAAGTGACGCGGCAATGGTGACACCAGCAGCTTCACGTCCCAGTGCGGATCCGATGTCCTGTCCGGCAGCCTTACGAGCGATGGCTCCGGACAATAGGAATTCGTCGGAGGCAACGATTTTGTCGATGAGTGTACCGCCCACCCAGCCAGTCGCGCCGGCAACACAAACCCTGATCTGCATGGTCGTATTCTAGCGG
>Ga0126381_100010789_pt1 | contig 10298 bp, 13 predicted proteins | sample PanSoiMetPlot_28_FD_96465 | JGI IMG/M metagenome (GOLD analysis project Ga0126381, IMG submission 96465) | Tropical forest soil microbial communities from Panama - MetaG Plot_28 | ecosystem: Environmental > Terrestrial > Soil > Tropical forest > Bulk soil | place: Panama | collected 2016-02-17 | reverse complement strand
GGTACGCCGCGACCATTCCTGAGCGGCTGACTCGGAAGGCGTGTGCCTGCGACCCTCATCTCGACGGTCGTGAAACAGGTCAGTCACTGACGACTTCAGGCGCACGCCTCTTCTGGATGGCACCGTTGCGGACGACTTCCTCGTAGCGGACCTCGGCCTGGTCGGTGAAGCTGCCGTGGGCGAACTCGCCCAGCATGGTGGGGGCGTCAATCCACGCCGCCGAACCGACGTGGCTGCGCTCTGACATGGTCTCTTCAGGCATCTTGAACTGCGTGTTCGGGTCGACGTGGTTGATGCGCCCAGGAGCCGAGACCATGAACTCGGTCATGCCTCGGGTGAAGTCGCTGGGCACATCGGTGTCGGTGGCGACACCCTCCTCAAAGCGCAGAGGTCCGCGACCACCGGGACTGTTGGGACCCGGAGTCATGTCGTAGGCGTATGCGCCCCTCTCTGGGAACTGTGGTTCGGGGGCAAGACCCATTGGGACTCCTTCCAAAGCGGATAAAACGAACGATAGTCATGTGCTTTTCGCGCACCCTGACCACCCAATAAGTGATCAACTCATTTAGAGGAGCCAATGAACACATGGAAAGCCAGAGGTATCTTTCTTTCCATGAGCGATCTGTGGGCGAACCAGACCTCGATGCAACGAGCGACACGTACGGTGCCCACCGGCAACGACCCGGCGACAGCCGACCTGCGCGAGCAGGTGACGCCGTACGCCGCGCAACTGGGTGCTCGATCAGCTCAGTCGCAACTGGCGTCTGACTTTGAGCCTGCACTCGCCGGGGCGGCGGCGAAGATGAACGAGGCCGCTAACGACGTGCTGTCTCCACTCTCTGGCGTCTTGGAGCACGGGCTTGGCGGTTGACCCGCGGCGTTGACGCCCAGGGCGTCGTCACCACCTCGACCTCGGGCACCATCAGGGCCTTGGACATGATCACGCCGCACGCCAGGGAGTCGACGTAGTCATCGTGGACCCCGGCCTCGTTGGGGGCCTCGATCAGGAGATGAGCACCCTGGTACTTCTTCTCGACGTCGATCATCTGTTGGCGGAACCGCTTCCAGGTCTTGGTGCGCCGAGCCTTGGGGTGGGCGGGCCAGGAGAGCAGACCGCGCTGGAGGAGCTGCTGGAGATGCTTCCAGCGCAGTGACTGGTCCCCGATCTGAGAGGACAGCGGCTCGACCTGGATGTTGGGCAGCAGCCGCTTGAGCCGGTCAGCAGCCACGTCTCCGACGCCCTGGGCATCTACCCCCATCGCCACGACCGAGTAGTTGCCCAGGAAGTCGCAGATCCGGAAGTATTGCTCCTCCCATTCCTCGCCATGCATCTCCAGCCAGTTCAAGATCCGATGGTCGTAGAGACCCAACTCGTCGGGCCGGTCCCAGTCCACCCAGAGCACCGTCACGACCGTCGAGTCCATCTTGCGGGCGAAGTCGATACCGGCGAGCAGTGGAGAGCGCCAGTAGGCCGGGACGATGGGCATGGTGGTGTCACCCAGCTCGTCCAGCCGGGTCTCGGTGATGAGCATGCCCCGCTCCAGGAGCCATTCCAGCTTGTAGTTCAGGCGGAACTCGTCGGAGTCCTCACCGATCCGCATGGCCTCACCCCGTATGTAGGCGGCATAGTTGCGGTTGAACTTGGCGCAGTACTTCCAGTCGAACCGGAAGTGGTTCTTGCGCCCGCCACGACGAAGCTCCATGCGCTTGTTGTGCTGGATGGTCTTGTAGAAGACGCCCTTGACGACGTCGGGCGTGCCGGTCATCACCATGGTGGCGAGGTAGAAGGCACCCATGGGGGTGATGCTCTTGTTCAGCACGTACTCGTCCACCGACTGGGACTCGTCTACGAAAATGACGTGGTAGCTCTTCGACTCGATCTTCGCCCTGGGGTTGGCTGTCTGCATCGCACAGAAGCTCTGGCACTTCTTGAGACGCACCTTGCGCGACCCTGGCCGCACCTGGTCGTCGATGTCCGGATCCTCCAGCATCTCGACGGCCCGGTCTGAGGTCAGCCGGTCGACCACCCGGCCAAATAGGGTCTCCACCTGCTGCTCAACGGGGGCGAAGCAGCCGATCATGACGCCCCTGGCGAACTTCTGCAATGGCTCAAACTCGGGGAACATATCGGCCAGCCGGGGCAGGAGAATCATCAGGCTGGCGGCGACATTTGCCACGACCTCGGTCTTTCCGCTTTGGCGAGAAAGCTCCCCGGTAATGGTGGCCCCATCACCGGCAATGACGCTCTCGATGATCCGCCGACCCAGGGCAGCCTGGTAGGGGAACATTTCAACGCCGCTGAAGATAACCGTGAACTCCCAGACCCGGTCCACGAGCCGGGAGACGAACTCCTGGTCAGCAGGATCGAGGACGACCGGCGCGGCCTCGGCCAGGTCGGGGGAGAGGTCATCGACCTCATCTACGGGAGTTGTCTCCTCGCCCGCCAAAGTGGGGTCATCTACGTACGTCATCGGGACCCACGCTAGGGGCGAGGAATACAGACCCCCTGGACACAAGCTCACTTGCAAGGCGCAGGTCGGTAGGTGTTGAGAAAATAAACAGCAGGTTTTCCTGCCATAGTCCACGCCACTTTTCTCTTGACTAGAGGGGCTGACGGTGAGATGCTCCATAGATCAGTCCTCCACCTGACACCTGGAGTCGGCAGGAAGTCGGCGGGTGTGGGGAAAGGAGGTCTGCTGTGCTCTGGTGGAATGTGAGGGATGCTCAATAGAGCGCCTGACACTCCCAGGAACGCACCTGGCGATCCCAACCTTCAAAAAATATCCGCAAGTTTGTTTTCGTTTTAATAGGCCACTTCCACCGGCCCCCATAGGGGCTTGACAACGCATCTCCATAGGTGCAATGTCGTCTGTCACCGCCTCGGAGGGTCGGCTTTGAGCTGCGGCCTTGTGAGGAGTGAAGCATGAACAACGACCTGGCGAAGCCATGCCCGGAGTCGGATCCCGTCTTGAACACCGTCCACGAGCTGGTGTCGAAGATGGGAAGACGCAGGGACGGAATCATCCTGGGGAGCAAACAGACCCTGGTCGACAGACTCCGTCAAATACGACCGATGCTGTCATCGCGACAGCTCGACAACGCGCTCCAAGCCCTTCTCGACACCGGAGCTATGGAAGAGGAGGAAGGGAGAGGCTTCCTGGTCAGAGAGAAGTTTCCCGGAAGTTTCCGCCCAGCGGATTTTTTCCGGCGCGAAGGAGGCAGTCTAGTCGCGAAGCGACTGGATGCCGACGACGCCAACTGCCTGCCCGCTGCAGGCGGGCATGAGGTCTTCCGAGCGCAGCGAGGAAGACATCAGCCACGCGTCGATCTGTGTCGAGTGTTCTTTCCGAACTTGGTCGAAGACCACGGACTGGAGACCATTCCGCGCGATGTGTACTGGAAGGGGTTGTACCGATGCGTGAAGGACCTGGAGTACGAATACAAGGTCACCACACCCTTCGTGCGCCGGATGATGGAAGAGTTCGTTCGACACCCAGCATGGTGCCAACGGTCCCACCAACCTGCCTACAGGGTGTTCATGACCCGACGACAGGAGCTGGTGAAGCTCGTACGGGCGCAGGAGAAGCGTGACCCTGGAAACCGCCGGTACTCCAAGGGCAGGGACTGGTTGGGTGATCCGTCCCCTCGTCACAACCATGGCGCAGAGTATTGGCTGGGGTACGCATGACCGCGACCATCACCAAGCTCAACACCCACCCCAAGGCGAGGTGGGAGCCGGTCTGGTACCGCAAAGGTCGGAACCAGCCGATCACCGACGCCTTCATCCGCAGCCACAGAGGTGCCTGCATTGACCAGACGCACCTCTTCTACAGCGACGACCTCAGCGAGCAGGCCCAAGCCCGACGGATCTGCTCGACCTGTCCTGTATTTGAGGCTTGCGCCCTGTATTCGCTCTATGGCGATCTCGACCGAGAGGGCGAGGGCTACTTCGGGATCGCGGCGGGGATGGATCCCGACGAGCGGCGAAAGATTCGTTCGGGCGACGTCAAGTTTTATGACTGGCGCAGGCACTACAGCTACGTCGAAGAGGCCACCAAGGCGGCGTACCGCACGGCGGAGCGTACGGGTAAGAACCGTAAGAGTGATCGTCGGCGGGCCGAGATGCCGCTCTGCGTCGGCTGTGGGTCAAACCACGATGTGTGTCGGGACCGCCGGGACAGGACCCTGAACCGGCAGCAGTATCACTGCACGACCTGCGGGTCGTACTTCTTGGGAGAAGCAATATGAAACGAACCTTCAGTCCGTTCCACGACACGAGGATCTCGGACTTCGCACCATTGAACGAGAGCCTCGCCGCCGCCATGGAGCGGGTGGGGAAGTACATCGCAAACCTGGAGGACGCGAGGACCCGTGGTCACGGTCTCACCCTCCTGGGTCCCAGTGGCGTTGGCAAGACCATGCTGGCGTCAACCGTGCTCAACGAGGCCGAGCAACGGGGATACCGCATCGAGGCCATTGAGCTGGCGACATACGTCTCCCTCCGCAAGGACCAGTTCTCACTGGCTCAACTAATGAAGGTGGACGGTGACGACGAAATCGTGGACCAGTACGTCGCCAAACGCCGACACATCCGTTCCATCCAGGGTGTGCTCAAGCACAGCGCCGACTGGGTGCTCTTTGACGACGTCGGACGGGAGTTCCCCTCGGACTCGGGTTGGAACCAGATGGACTTCTTCGACACGGTGCGCTCCCGGTGGAACCGAGGGTTGCCCAGCATCTTGACCACCAACCACTCGATGGCCGAGCTGCGGGATCGCTATACCGAGGGCCTGACCAGCCTGCTCCGGGAATCCTCGGAGATCATCCTGCTTGACGGCGCTGACTACCGGTGCAGAACGGATACATAGGCACCGGTACCGAACGCCGATTCATCTTCGTCTGGGAGGGGGCCGTGGCACAGCTCCCCGACAAGCGGGCGGTGCGGGCCATGGAGTCGCTGAAGCGCAAGATGAAGCTGTGGGACCAGGCGGTCGGCTACTGGGAGATCAACGACGTCGCCCTCAAGTGGATGTGGTCCATCATGTCGCGCACCCCGTACCGCATCGACATGGCGGTCACCACCCGGCCCGCTCCCTTCGCCCAGGCGCTGGCTCGACTGGTCGAGCGCAACAACTGGCCCATCCGGTTCATCTTTTCCGCCTCCTCCGCTGAGCTGGGTCGGCTGCTGCCCACCATGCCTGATGTCGAGCGGGTGTTCTACGGCCTGCCCCAGCAGCGGTGGGCCTACGGACCACAGGGTCAGCTCTTCCCCGGCGCAGGCCGTCAGATCGTCTGATGGACATCGAGTGGGCCACCTTGAGCAAGGTGATCGAGGTGGCTGGCTTCGACGCCGTGGCCGAGGCGCGGATCGGTCCCTCATTCTTCTTGGATCCCGACAACGCCGAAGTGTTCGGGTGGATGCACGAGCACTGGACCGACCACGGCGTCACACCGGGTCCGGACGCCTTCAAGCACGAGTTCCCCGGCTTCGCTCTCATCAATACTCCCGAGCCGCTGGCTTATTACCTGGACGAGCTGCGCGACCAGCGCCAGTACGCACTGGTCAACGAGATGCTCGACAACATCAAGGAGCCGCTCAAGCGCGGTGACTCGGGTATCGCCATCAAGATCCTCAACTCGTCCCTGGAGTCCATCCACACCGAGGTGTCGGACCTCCGTGACGAGAACCTGCCCGAATCCAACGCACCACGCATGGAGCACTACAGGGAGCTGACAACCATGACTGGTCTCCTCGGAGTTCCAACCGGCTTTACCACCATGGATCTGGCGACCAATGGTCTCCAGAAGGAACAGCTCATCACCCTGGTCGGTCTACAGAAGACGTACAAGTCCATGCTGCTCATGTGCATGAACATCGCTGCCCACGAAGCCGGGAGTCGCACCCTGTTCGCCAGTTTTGAAATGAGCACCGTCGAGCAGGCCGCACGACACGATGCCCTGCGGGCCGGGATCAGTCTCACCAGGCTGCAGAGCGGCAAGCTCACCCAGATGGAGTGGACGAAGCTGCGCCGCATGATGCATCACATAGAAGACATGCAGCCTCTGATGCTCATCCACGACCCCGCTGCCACCACGACGGTGTCGGCTATCGCCGCCAAGATCGCCCAGTACAAGCCCGACGTGGCCTTCATCGACGGGACGTACCTCATGGACTCCGAGGTTCCTGGTGTCGAGCAGAACAGTCCTCAAGCCCTCACCTCGATCACACGCTCCCTGAAACGCCTGGCCCAACGCGTCCGCATTCCCATCGTCCAGACCACCCAAGCCCTTACCTGGAAGAGCCGCAAGGGACTCACCCTCGACTCCATCGGGTACTCCAGCTCGTTCGCCCAAGACTCCGATGTCATCTTCGGTGTCGAGGACATCAAGGACTCCGACGACCGAGAGATCCTGCTGCGGATCATCGCGGCGAGGAACTGTCCGCGCCAGGACGTACGACTCGCACTCGACTGGGAGCATGGGATCATCACAGAGACCGAGGGGATCACCTTCGACGCTGACGACATGGACGACGAATGATCGAGGACCTGCTGGAGCACATCGGCGTCGAGGACATCCGTCCGGGCGATACCGAGATCGGGGGCCGGTGCCCCATGCACGAGGAACGCACAGGAGAGCGTGAACGTAAGCCACGTCACTTCTCGGTCAACAGGACCACCGGAGTGTTCCACTGCTTCTCCTGCGAGTACGCCGGTTCTCTCGTCAGGCTGATCATCGACCTGACCAAGGTGGGACTGTGGGACGCCCACAAGTTGCTGCGTGACTTCGACGTGGAGCTGGGCGACAGCGATGACGAGAACACCTGGGTACCACCAGTCCCCAGTACCGATTTGGAGAGCCAGCTCGACCAGTTCGGGCCACCGCCGGAGCGTGCCCTGGCGCACCGTCACTTGAGTGCAGAAGCATGCGACCGGTTCGGTGTGCGTTGGGACTACGAGGAATCGGCGTGGATCCTCCCCATCTACGGGCCGACCGGCGACCTGTGGGGCTGGCAGGCCAAGACGGCGGAGTACGTCCGCAACCGCCCGCCGGGGGTCAAGAAGTCCCGCACCCTCTTCCGCCAGGTCACTCCGATGCCGGGGATCATGGTGATCCTGGTCGAGTCTCCGTTGGATGCTTGCTACCTCGACTCATTGGGCTACCCCGCCGTGGCGAGCTTCGGAGCCGCTGTCAGCAACGAACAGATGCGTCTGATCATCGAGCGCTTTGAGCAGCTGACCCTCGCCCTCGACAACGACCGGGTCGGACGCAATGAGATGGGTCGCCTACTGGAGGAGCGGTGGCACCACCGCATTCCCATCGAGATCTTCAACTACCCCAAGGGCAAGAAGAAGGACCCAGGCGAACTCACGCCCGAGCAGATCGAGGAGGGACTCGACCTCGCCACAGCGGCGGCGTTCTGGTGACAGGGAGAAACAATGAAAATATCCAGTCCTAACGGCGACACCCCTGACTTCAAAAGATACGACTTTGAAGGCTTTCTCCATGACTATGTGAAACCGCTGCTTGGCGAGCAGTGGCCGATACCAGGTCTTAACCAAATCATCAAGGTGAGTGTCACCTTCGGTAGTGGTCAAGTGCTGGAGTTTGAACCGGATGAAGTTCTGTCTTGCCCGCACTGTGGTTCAACAGACATCCGAGATCGGGACGTGTTCTTCCGTTGCGAAACGTGCAACCGGCGCTTCGGTGAGATAGAGCCTTGAGCTTCGCCGGGAAGCTCTACGACTTCCAGGAGGACGCCGTCGAGCGCATGATCAAGGAGCGCCGGATCCTGCTCGCGATGGAGATGGGCCTGGGCAAGACGGTCGTCGTGATCGCTGCGGTCGAGCGACTCTTGGAGCAGCAAGAAGTCGCAGCCGGGTTCGTGGTCTGCCCAGCCAGCCTCAAGCTCCAGTGGCGCGACATGATCAACCAGTTCACCGAGGCCGAAGCCAACGTCATCGTGGTCTCGGGCGACGCCCACCACCGGCAGAACCAGTACCGCGACTACACCGAGGGTGGGGCCGAGTACCTCATCATGAACCCCGAGACCCTGGTGTCGGACTGGGAGGTGATCCGCAAGCTGGGCCGCGACTTCATCGTCACCGACGAGGCGACGTGGTTCAAGAACTTCAGGCCCAAGCGGTCCAAGAAGATCAAGCGGCTCCGGGCCGAGTACCAGTGGGCGCTCACCGGCCAGCCCGTCGAGAACCGGGCCGAGGAAGCCTTCTCCATCATGCAGTGGGTCGACCCCACCGTGTTGGGCGATTACCAGACCTTCGACCGTGCCTTCTGTGTCCGCGATCACTGGGGCCGGGTCAAGCTCTACAAAAATCTGCCCACGTTTCACCGGATCCTCTCGGGGTCCATGGTGCGCCACACCCGTGCTCAGGTGGCCGACCAGCTCCCCGCCGTCAACGAAGAGGTGGTGCCGGTCGAACTCGACGCACCGGCTGCACGGTTGTACCGACGCATCGTGGACGACCTGGAGACCGACGTGGCCGAAGCCATCACCACCTGGGGCAACTTCTCCCTGTCGGGCTTCTACCACGGTGAAGACCAAGGCGAGGCCAGAGGCCGCATCATGGCGAAAGTCCTCGCACTGCGGATGATCTGCGACCACCCCGAGCTGCTGCGCCACTCCGCTGCGCTGTACCGGGGCGAGATCCCCGGACAGGGTGGCTCGCAGTACGCCGATGAGCTGTACGAGGCCGGTCGTCTCGACCTGCTGACCAAATCGCCCAAGCTCGCCACCGCTGTGGAGCTGGTCATGGACATCTTGGCTGCCGACCCGGCCAACAAGATCGTTGTCTTCAGCTTCTTCCGGCCCATGCTCGACCTTCTCTCCAGTGCGACCACAGCCCTGACCAAGAACGTCATTTTCTCCGGAGCTGTCAGCCAGGAGCGGCGCAACGACGTGAAGCAACAGTTCGCCACGGACCCAGAGACCCGATTGTTCCTCTCCAGTGATGCCGGTGGTGTCGGTCTCGACCTGCCGATGGCGAACTATCTGATCTCCTACGACCTCCCGTGGAGTGCCGGTGCGTACAACCAGAGACAGTCCAGAATCATCAGGTTGTCATCTGTGTTTCCGCAGGTGACGCTTCTGTCTCTACAAGTCTCTGGGAGTATCGATGAGTATCAACATGGCCTCCTGGCCCAAAAGCAAAAGGTTGCGGACGCCGTTGTCGACGGCAAAGGCATTAGCCCAAGAGGACGACTCTCTCTCGATCTCCAGAGCCTCAGCACCTTCCTCCGAGAGCACGACGTCTGACCATGAACCGGTGCCCCGCTGGTCCGTGGCTATCAGCACAGCCAAAAACCCCGTTCTCGTCACGCACTGCAGTTGTGGGGACCCCTGGTGCTGGTGGATGGTCAGCGTGGACATGACGACGCTGAGGCGGTACTCGGACAACTACACATGAGAACCGGGCCGAAATACCTGATCTGCGGCAGTCGCCTCAGCGACGACCTGGTGCTGCTCCGGGCGCTACTGGAGGGTCTCAACACCGAGGGGCGGCAATGGTCCGAGACCATCGTCATCATGGACGACGGCACGCTCCCCGGACTGGAGGGTGAGGTGCGTGACTTCAAGCACCTGGAGCACCGTCGGGTCAAGCAGAACTGGAGAACACCCCCCAACATCGTCATCGCTGTCATGGATCGACTGACCCAAAATCGGGACACAGAGAAGACGCTGATACGTGCAGAGAGTCAGGGGATACCGGCGTACGTTCTCAGTCGATACGGTCCGTAGAAACTTTCCGGAACTTTCCGGCGACGGGGTTTTGCGCCAAAGGCGGTCGCTACCGTTGACGCATGGCACGACTTGTGCGACGGAGCGATGAGACGCTCGACCTGAACGTCCTACGCCATGACGTCGAGGGTTGGTGGGGCGTCAAGTACCAGTCGAAGATGATCACCAAGGCGTTGGAGGGCGGCAAGGCAGCCCTGCTGAAAATGGTGCAGCGTCACGGTGAAACGGATCCCGAAACCGGGTCTCTTTTTCTCGACCTGGAGGAGCCGGTCAGTGACCGCAAGATCACCAGGCTCAAAGCCCAGCGCGCCGAGGTCACCGGGATCAACGCCGAGGCATGCGAGAAGATCCTGAAAGCCAAGGGCCTGTGGAACGACATGGTCGAGATGGTGCCCCAGCTCGATGAGGGCAAGGTCCACGCCGCCTACTACGACAAGCTCATCACCGACGACGAGCTGTCGCGCATGTTCCCCCGCTCAGTCCGCTTTAGCCTGATCCTGCTGGACGAAACCGACAAGCCGGTCAACTGATGACGGTGTCG
>Ga0126381_100010788_pt1 | contig 10298 bp, 10 predicted proteins | sample PanSoiMetPlot_28_FD_96465 | JGI IMG/M metagenome (GOLD analysis project Ga0126381, IMG submission 96465) | Tropical forest soil microbial communities from Panama - MetaG Plot_28 | ecosystem: Environmental > Terrestrial > Soil > Tropical forest > Bulk soil | place: Panama | collected 2016-02-17 | reverse complement strand
TTCACAGGCGGGAATATGAGGACCTTGTCGCACGGCTTGAGACCGAGGGAATGCAATCGCGGCTTCCCGATGAACCAACTTGCCGAGATGCTCTTAACGATCTGCTGGTCCGTATCCGCTTGACGCCCGGATAAATTTTGCAGAAGTTTCCAGGCCAAAAGCTCACTGCAAAACCAGATCCTCAGCCCATTCTCGCTGTCTCACGCAATTGCGCTTTGATCCTGTCGATTGTTCAAGCAATCACATCGCGGATCTTTGGTCGATCGGATTCACGGAGTTCATCTTCGAGTTGCCTGATAATTTGCTTGTAACTCGCCCGTAGCGCCGAATTGCGTTTGTTCATCGGCTCGGCCGGTACTCGTTCCAGGGCGCGCCGAAATTCTGCGAGCTTGATCACCGGTCGCTTACGTTGTGTGTCGCTTTGGATCATAAAGGCGGGTTTGGTCCGTTTCGTAAGCGGATGGCTGAGATGGATCCGCAGCTGCGTCCAGACCAAAGACAAGACTGGTCTTAGCGGAGCAGCTACGTGCTGAGTTTTTGGAAGTTGGTCGTGATGAAGGTTGAGATTCAGCCAGAGAAATTCGGTGTAGCCAGTGCTAGAAGCTGGCATTCTACCGGTTAATCTTTTTTTGTGGGAGGCAGCGACTGGCTGAAAATCGATCTCGTGGAGACTACGACATGGCCAGCTTGCCGTCGCGAACGGCGGTCAAGGCGACTGGCTGGAGACACGTATTCGGGTTGGAGAGTGCCGCGGCGCAGGAGAACTGGCGCAATGGTTTGTGCCTCCGACCGTTCCCAGGAGACCACCCTGAAAGGTCTGGGAATATGGCGGACTCGCGCCGGTCAGGTCAGCAATACTGCCCGGACGCGAAGGAGCCAGAGAGAGCATAGGTTGGGTTTCTTTTCGTTACCTCGTTTACCTCAATAACTGGGTATTCGGAGAGCGCGTCCTAAAAACAATGCACTTATTTGACCAGAAAACAGCGCCATAAACGCCTAAGTCATTTATTTACAATCGACGCTCATATTCCCAAGCTGGACGTCGCGGGTTCGCGCCCCGTCCCCCGCTCCATGTTTTCAATAACTTGCAGCGAATTCCTAAACAAACAGCTTAATTGAAAACGGAGTAAACAGGGTAGTGGCGCTATTCTACCGTTTGTAAGCCAATGATTTGGCGTGGATTCTGCAGAGATCGCGTTCGATACCACGCTGGCACTCGTCGGCTGTCGCGAATGCCTGATTTGAACTCGGGCAGACGTTGTCCGTCCAGGAGATTGGTCGATACGGTAACTCTCAATGTATTAACCAGATTGGAATTTACGAGAACCACAGGTCTCCATCGCCTCATAGCTTAAGATTTCTCGAGCCATTCGAAGGCTTCATCATGAGTACCGAGTTGCGCGTAGCCCTCCGCGATATCTGAGCAATCAGACCAGAACTGCCCCGGCTGCTCGGCTTCTGGTCTTTGTAGCCAAAGGAATCAAAATACCTACCCAAGTATGTGGTGACGCCGAACGCCTTTTGCCTTACTCTTTCCGGCAGCGACGAACGTTCGCAACCGGAAAAGGCGGCGTTGCGGGAGTCGGAAGGTATAGGAAGGACACTGTATGGCACGGATAGCACCCTGGAGAGTTACCGGCGCAGCGGTCGCGATGTTCCTCGCGCCGTATTGCTACGGCGATTCCATTTCGCTGATGGGAAGTCTCAACCCTGACGATGCCAACGACGTGCTCCTATTCGCGTTCATGCTTGGGAGTTCCTCGAAGCTGACGATTCAGACGTACGGCTATGGGGGGTCGGGTAACGCGCCCGGGGATACGAATGCGGCGGGGATCGTAATCCCCGGCGAAGGCTTCGATCCCTATGTATCACTGTTTGCGGGGAGCGGTTCGGGAGCGACGTTCCTGGCATCGAACGATGACGGTTCGTGTCCTCCGGGTATGGGCGTCTCGTCCTTCTGCCCGGACTCGACACTGATTCAGAACCCACTGCCAGACCGCACTTACACGTTGGCGCTGAGCGTGTTCGACAACCTCTCGTTTGCCGAGAACCTCGGGACTGGAACGCTGGGTGACGGGTTCATCGGGCTCGGCGACTACTTCGACCAGATCACCGGCACGCTGCGGACGTCCAACTATGCCGTGGATATTCTGGCCGACACAACAGTTACGCCTGTGGCCACGCCCGAGCCGTCGAGCTTGGCGCTATTAGGCGCGGTAATCATCGGAGCGCTGCTGGTGCGCTATCGGAGGTTGATATGGAATTGACGAAGAAATGGTTTTGGCTGGCGGCGGGATTGGCCTCGCTGGGAGCGGTCGCAAGTTACACCGCGAAGCCACTCATTGCGCAGATTAAGGCAGCGCTGGTACAGAACGTGGATGAGCCGGGCAGAAACCCGTATACTTCCACGGTGTTCTTTGCGTCGGACTTGTTCTCCAGTTGCACGGGGCTTGAGTGCCGCGTGAATTTCGCGCCGGTCCCGGTCGGAAAGCGCCTGGTGGCGACCAGCCTTGTCGGAAATATCTATGTCGAGACCCCGGGCGTTGTTGGGAGCACGCTTCTGTTTCCGTTGGGCAACGCCTTGGGCGGGACGACGCTGAGCGTTCCTACACTTTTTCAGGCGGGCGCTGCATCCGGGGTAAATATCATCGGTGTGAACGTCCAACTTACAGCTTATTTTGAGCCGGGATTCACTCCCGAGATGGTCATCGACGCGACGAATTCGATCAGTCCACACCGCAACGGACTTACCGAAGGAACGCTGACACTGACGGGATATCTCGTGACTCCCTGACGGCAGCCGGCCGCCGACCCTCAACTCTTTCCATCAGCGACGAACGTTTGCAACCCGAAGACGTGATGTCGCCTGCGTTGTTCGCTTTCACGCGCGACCCGCCACAATAGTCCAGGCCTCCGAACGCCGAGTGAGGAAAACCCCGAGGCTACTATGAGTAATCAGCCGAAGTCACGCCTTTAAATTACCCACAAGTTCGGCCCGTGCGCCAGGGCGTCATGACTTCTTTTCCTTGCGGGCGGCTTCGATGGCGACGTTGCGTTTGGTATCGACGTCGCAGTAGTGGAAGGTGCGGCCGCGCGCTTCGTGAGTGACATATCCCGTCTTCTCGAGGTTCTTAAGGATCGTGCGGCCAGGGTCTCTGGGAGGGTTCGAGCGTGAGCTCCTTGCGCGACATACACCTCGACTTGCTCTTTCGGCTGATCTTGGGATCAGGCTTTATTGTTGGAGGTTTCATGTAATCCTATCTCTGGTAGACCAGCCGGGGCTGCGCTGCATTGAGGGTTGGCAATCTTAACCGCTGGGATAATGCCTCCCGCGAGCAAATAGCACATTCCAATGAAAAGAAATGCGGGTGCCATCAATCGCGTCGTATCATTGAGGTAACCGACGGCAGTGGGACCGATGAACCCGCCCGATGTGCCCCACTGAATTGATCAATCCAAAACACGCGGCGGCTGCTGATTCGCTCAGAAACATTGTCGGCATCGCCCAGAAGACCGGGTAGTAGGCAAACATGCATCCGCCACCTAGTATCAATAGCGCCATGGCGAGAGGAACGCCGTGGGTAAGGGCGACGAGAAAGTAGATGACGCCGGCACAGAGTAGCGGCATGGCTGTATGCCAGCGGCGTTCCCCACTCTTATCGGAATGCCAACCGTTCACGAGCATGCAGGCGACTCCAACGATGCCCGGAAGAGCCCCCAATAATGACACTTGCGGGGCGGGAAGGCCTGATGTCGGAATCCAGAATACCGTCGCTTGTGCTCCGATGAGGGCAAGAAAGTAAGGAAAGATGAGCAGGAGCACCTGGCTACAGGCTTGCCATATCGTGTACTGGCAAGCCTTCTTCTTTGCTCGCAGTTCAGCTTCCATTTCCTGACAAATCCGGCCGCGTTCATCTTCCGGAAGCCATCCGGCTTGCTGTGGGTAATCGGTAAGATAAAAGAGGGCGATGACGCCGAGCACGACTGGTGGAATACCCTCCGCAATGAAGATCCAGCGCCATCCAGCGATTCCGCTCCAAGTAACACTGAGCAGCCAGCTGGCTAGAAGAGAGCCTACGACTGAAGCAGCCGGAACGGCGCAATAAAACGAAGCCACCGCTTTCGCTCGGTCCGATGCTCGAAACCAGTGACTAAGATACACAATCATGCCTGGGAAGAAACTCGCTTCCGCAACTCCAAGAAAGAATCGAGCCGCATAAAACTGGGGGGCGCTCTTGATGAAGCCTGTGAGGATCGTGACGAGCCCCCACGTGAGCATGATTCGCGCTATCCATTTGCGAGCACTCCAGCGCTCGACGATGACAGCACCCGGAATTTCAAAAAGGATGTACCCTACGAAAAAAACACCAGCACCGAGTCCGTAAACTCTATCGCTGAAGCCCAGATCCATGCTCATGCGGAGGTTAGCAAACGACAGGTTCGCACGGTCTACATAGCAAACGAGGTACATCAGGAACGAAAATGGCAACAGCCGCAAAGCAATCCGTCGTCTTGCTCTTTCAGTAACATCAGTCGAGAATCCAGGCATCATTAGTCTTTCGTGAACTGCCAGAGTCGCTAGCCTCGCCAGTTAGTGCCAAGCCTTGCTGCGAAAAATACACAGCGAGAGAGTGGGCGCTCCTCGGCAAGCTGAGCGGCCCATTGTCCAAGAAGTTCTGCTTGGCTTCGAATTGGATGTCACTCTCAACCGCCCCGCAATTCTGCCTCGTATGTGGCGCGCGCACTCTTCCGGGGCCTTGGACTCTCGGCCATCATGAGTCGCGTTTTCCGAGGTTATTACACGCAAGCCGGATCTCCGAAGCACGTCTTGGTCATATCCCAGGGGGGTCAAGAGGTAAAGGCTGACGTAGGAGCGTACGAAAATCTCCGGACCATCCACTCTCGTGTCTGGCGCAGAATCTGTCGGACAGCGTGGTCGCGCGATCTATCGTTTTGCCACGTGTGCTCGGGAGGAAGAGAAGCAGCATGCAGCCGGCGGCAGTTACCAGCAGGGTTCCGGGCTCGGGGACAGTCGACTCCGGCGGCGCCCCGCGGCTGTAGTCAAACCCGGATTCCGAAGTAATGGTTACCCCGGTCAAAAGATTGCCCAGGCTGTCCAGAACTTGGACAGGTCCCAAGGCTGCAGTGTCGCTGAAGTCCGAAACTACCCGGAAGTCGCAAGGGGGGCCGGGAAGGCCACAACCAGGAAACGAAAGGTGTCCTGGGTCTCCTGTCGTGAGTTGAAAGCCGATTGCCACTGGAACACCGGGCGTGATCGTGTACGAGAAGGTCAGTATTGTGGGTTGAAGTGGATCAACCCCTTGTAGGCTGCTATTAGCCCTTCCGAAAGCGGCTGTCCCGTTGCCCGACCCCGTCACGGTAAATGTGAATAAGGCCGTCGAGCCTGCCGAGAAGGTTAAGGAGTCCAAGAATTCGGCGTATCCGGATACGGCCTCACCCGGAAACTCCAGGGGCGTGACATTGTGCAGATCCACACTGTCCAACACTCCAAGCCGGCCAAATGCCGCGCTTCCGAAGCCCACGACGTCGTACGTAGTGCCGCCGGATAGGTTGCCAAGGCATTGCGCCTGGCTCGGGCCGCCGCCAACGAAATCCTGGTCCCGTTGGAGGCAGATCGGATTGGAAAATGGCCCAATCTGAGCGGACGCGAATGAGAGAAGCAACGCTTCTGCCCTCGCCGGAACGTGGAACGCGAGCACTGCGATCATCAGCAGCATTCCTGCCCGCGCATGGAAACTGAATTTAGGCAAGAAAACGGCTGATACAGTACGAGAGAAGATGACACTTTCAGTGGGACCAATTCTGCCCTTGTCGAACTCGAAAAACACGTCTACACCGGATGTCGACATAAGATTTCTCCTTCATCTTTACGCCTGCTTTTTGGGGCCCCTACACGCTATATAGCGGCAGAAACGGACATAACCCGCTCTGGCGCCACGTCTTTTAGTGATGAGCTTAATCATAAAGAGCTGCTCTGCCATCGGGGCCGCCGCTGAAACCATAGTTGTTGACAGGGGCATAGGGGGTGAACTCTACGGGTGCATCTACTTCGGCAACGGCGTTCGGGTTTCCAAGGGTAAGTTCGGATGAATGCCTCGACACAACGGCTGGTCCAGATCGACTGGCCGCGACGCCACCGAAGATCCATCGCCCGCCGCGTAACGTTCATCCCGCCACGGCAAACTCGCCTCCACATCTGCCTGTTAGCATCAACAGCTTGGCTGCGGGTTTTAGTATACGGTGCACCGAGACAGGACTCACCACCTACTCAGGTGGGAAATCCGCGGGAAGGATTGCCAACGAGGTTGATTGTGCACTAACGGAGTTTTTATCGAATCAGATTGTTGCGCAGCGCCTTTGCGACAGCCTCTGACTTGGAATGCACCTGCAGCTTTTCGTAGATGCGCCGCACATGGAATGAAACCGTGTTCACGGAGACGCCTAGTTCCACTGCCGCCGTTTTGTAGTTGTGGCCGTCTACCAATAGCTTCAAAATCCGCGTTTCATGTGGCGTAAGATCCTCTGCGCCGTGCTCCGGAGCGCTTACCTTCTGAAACAAAACGATGATGCGGCGCGCAATCTCGGGTGAGACGGGAGAGCCGCCGTTTGCGACCTCGCGAATACCTTCCATTAGTCGGGTGTGCGGAGTGTTCTTCAACAAATAGCCGCTGGCGCCGGCGCACAATGCGCGAAAGATGCGGTCGTCATCGTCGTAAACCGTCAGAATGATAACTTGCAATTCCGGGAAGCGCTCCTTCAGAAGACGCGTACCCTCAATTCCCGAAATTCCAGGCAGTCCGATATCCACCAGCGCGACTTGCGGCGTCGTGCGAACAAACAGGTCTAGGGCATGTTCCATGTCGGCGCAGGCAGCTAGGCATCGGAAGCCGGGCGTGCGGTCAATCAGGATGCGTAGGCCCTCCCGGATCTTCTCCTGATCTTCGATCACGGCTACCTGAAGCGCGGTTTCGTCCGAACCTGTTGCCATAGACAAGAATTCAGCATAGGAGCAGGTTCGACGGCACGCACCACCCGCTCAGGTAGTTACCCAGAGACGGACCGCTCCAATCGGCATCGGCTGGATCCAGGCGATATTGATGGTGCGGCACTTCGCCGGGCTCGAACGCCACAGTCGCGAAATCGATCCGCAATTCGTTTTGGTCCGGCGCCAAAGTCACATTCGGCAGAAATGCCGCCCCCCAGATCGGACAGTAGAAACGGGACGCCCCGAATGCGCAGGCAGCGGATCAGCACGGTTGCCGCGTCGAGTCGCTCCTGGCCTCAAGAATCAGGAGCGAGATGCCCTGAGTTGTGGCGCACCATAGCACGCCGTCGCGGTCAAACAGGATGTCGCGCAATTCGTCCCGTGCCAGCCATCGGCCTGAATGTAGTGGCGCTCGCGGCCGGGCGGATCTCCCCGTCGGCGCTCACCCGATCCAAACCGACGTTGGTAGCCCGCTCTTAGCAGCGTCCCTACTTGCTTAGGTGGTGACGTGCCTGCCCTTCCGCAGTATTCTCTCCCCAAATGAAGCGTAACGAGGGTCCACTATTCGCTAGCAGACCTTGTTTGACGGCAAACGCAATGGCGGCTACGTCACTCGTCCCCACGCCTGCGGACGCAGCGTCATTCAGAGGCGATCTGCCCGCCAGACGCTTTGCGAATCAAGAATAGTCGGCGTTCGTGCGCCACGAAGGAGGAGTACGCAATATGGTTTTGAGCCGGAATACGCTATCGAAAATCAGCATTATGACCTTGTTTTTGACCTGTTTGTGCTTCGCGCAAAGGGACCCGGGAGTTCGCGGTGGCCCTCCCGGAGCGGGTGGCCCACTGCCTGGGCTTACCCAGAACGAGCTGGCGCTCTTCCACGAGGGACGGCTACGGGCCACTCAGCTGGAGGCCGTTTGCGACGATTGCAGCGAAGTGACGTTGGGTTCGGACACGGGCCAAGATCCGAACCTGGCGACCCTGACCAATTCATCCGGTCTGGGGGCGCGGTTCAATGGCGATCAATGCACCGCGTGTCATCAACAACCTGCGATCGGAGGGTCCGGGGGATTTCTCGTGCCCAATCCTCAGGATCCGCCCAGCAAATATCGCAAACCCGAGAACCCGATGTTTGACCTGATCCCGCATCGTAAGGGCGGGGTGAACTACGTGCCGTCCTTCATCACGCGATATGGTCCAATCCGCGAGGTCCGTTTCCAAAGAAAGCCAGACGGAACGCCGGACGGTGGCGTTCATAACCTGTTCACGATTGTCGGCCGGTCGGACATTGGTGCTTCGGGTTGCACAGCTGCGGACCTTCCACCAGTCGACTTCGAAGCCGAGTATCGAAAGGGAAATCTATCCTTTCGGATTCCACTCCAGACGTTCGGCCTGGGACTGATCGAGGCGATTCAGGACCGAACCATCTTGAATAGTTCTTCAGCCAGCGCCAGCTTGCGGGCTCAACTCGGGATCGGCGGAATTCCCAACCGCAGCGGCAACGATGGCACCATCACCCGGTTCGGATGGAAAGCGCAGAACAAATCTCTCGCCATCTTCGCCGGGGAGGCTTACAACGTAGAAATGGGCGTCACGAACGATGTCTTCCCCGCTGACCGCGACGAAACGCCGGCGTGCAATCAGGGAGTTAACGAACCGAACGATACTATCCGGACAGACACTACGGACGTCCGGAATCAGGCCTTTAACAGTCCCTTGCATCAGATGCCGGACTGGTTCGGGTTTGCCATTTTTATGCGCTTGTTGGCGCCGCCGGAACCGACGCCGCTTTCACAAAGCGCTCAGCGAGGCCAGCAGTTGTTTGGCACGGACGTCAACAACCCGGGAATCGGCTGCTTTCTTTGCCACACATCTGTCATGCCGACCGGCCCGCGTAACGAAACTCAGGCACTCCAGAACCAGCAAGCGCATCTTTATTCGGACCTCTTGATCCATCATATGGGAGTCGGACTCGCCGATAACATCACGCAAGGGCTGGCCCAGGGCGATATGTTCCGGACGACGCCATTATGGGGGGTTGGGCAACGAATATTCTTCCTTCATGATGGGCGGACCAATGACTTGTTCGTTGCGATCAGAGCTCATGCCAGCGGGGACGATGGCGATCAGAACTCGCAAGGCGGTAATAGCGAATATCCGCCTTCCGAAGCGAATGGCGTCCTGCGCAGATTTGAGGGGCTTTCCACAGCCGACAAGCAGTCGATCCTGGACTTTCTTCGATCGCTCTGACTCGCAAAACCGTCCGGTTCCCGGTCCTGTTGGTTCAGCATGAAATGGAGTGCGGGTGCTCTCCGCTCATGAGTATAGCGCGAGCCTCGCCTCGCCAACTTGCCGCCGAACGCAAACGGCGATTGGCACGAGGAAGCAGCGGAGGGGAACCGGATCAAACTGGCTAGGAAGAGAAGAATCCTGGATCCGGGATGCGCGCGGCGTACTCAGCCAGATGACGTGGCAACGGTGCCGATTCAGACGCCCGTTGGAAGGGTGGCTCGTGTGTTTGGCCAGTTCAACTTCCGGTTTGCCCGTAAACGTACGCGCCGGTCTCGACCTCGCCGGGATCGCCGACAGAAGGATTCTGCAATCAGAGCACGGACTGAGCGACCGCGTTTTCCCGGTTGGAACGTTGGGTCGTACAAAGGAGAAAGGTTAGGCCGAATCGAAATTGATGCTGCAACCCCTGCCCGATTTGAGGATACCAAGCCCGTCTTCTCAAAGTCTAATCGCATGAAAACAAAACAAGTTAGGTCGAAGATCTTTTTTTCGCTGGTTTGCTAATTGAATAGCCAGTTACGATGGCTGGGGAGTTCTGATGCGCGCACTGTTTTCGACAATCGGATCGCGTGGCGACGTCCAACCTTTGGTAGCACTCGCGTCGCACTTGAAAGCGCTCGGCCATGAAGTCAGCGTGTGTGTGCCGCCCGACTTTCGCGAATGGATTGAGAGCCTCGGCATCGCGGTGATACCCATTGGTCCCGAGGTGCGCAGCTTCGCCCGGTCTCGTCCGATGGGCACACAGCCGCGAACCCCGCTGACGCTTGAGCAGCGGCGTCAAATGGTGGAGGCGAGTGTGGCGACACAGTTCGAGACGTTGGCTTCCGCGGCGCAAGGGTGCGACGCGATCGTCGCAGCCACAGCGCTGCAGGTGGCGGCGCGATCGGTGGCGGAGAAGATGGGAATAGCTTATGTCTTCGCCGCCTATGCGCCGGTGGTGCTGCCGTCGCCGCATCATGCGCCACCGCCTATGCCGCCCTTGCCAGGACAGGCTCCCCCC
>Ga0126381_100010787_pt1 | contig 10298 bp, 9 predicted proteins | sample PanSoiMetPlot_28_FD_96465 | JGI IMG/M metagenome (GOLD analysis project Ga0126381, IMG submission 96465) | Tropical forest soil microbial communities from Panama - MetaG Plot_28 | ecosystem: Environmental > Terrestrial > Soil > Tropical forest > Bulk soil | place: Panama | collected 2016-02-17 | reverse complement strand
GGAGTCGCGCGAGGTGACGGGCCGCGTGTTCGAGATCGCGGGGGGCCGGCTCGGCCTCGCCGACGGCTGGCGCAGCGGCCCCGAGCTCGATCAGGGCGCGCGCTGGGCGCCCGACCAGATCGGCGGCGCCGTCCACGACCTGCTGCGCAAGGCGGTGCCGCCGCAGAAGGTGTACGGGACCTAGTGGACTTCGCGTTCAGCGCGGAGCAGGAGGAGCTGCGCGCCGCCGCGCGCGACTTCCTCGCCGACCACTCCTCGCCGGAGGCCGTGCGGCGCGCCATGGCGAGCGACCTCGGCTTCGACAGCGAAGTGTGGAAGCGCATCGGCCACGATCTCGGCTGGACCTCCGTGCACATCCCCGAGGCCTACGGCGGCGCGGGGCTCGGCTACGTCGAGCTTGTGGCATTGCTCGAGGTGATGGGCGAGGCGCTCCTGTGCGCGCCGTTCCTCTCGAGCGTGTGCCTCGCCGCCAACGCGATCCTGGCCGGCGCGAGCGAGATGCAGAAGCGCGAGTGGCTGCCCGCCATCGCGGCCGGCCGCACCCGCGCGGCGCTGGCCTTCGACGAGTCGACCCGACACGGGGAGACGTCGGTCTGCCAGGCGACCGCCCGCCGCGAAGGCGGCGACTTCGTGCTGGCGGGGCGCAAGCGCTTCGTGCTCGACGGCCACAGCGCCGAGCTGCTGCTGGTCTCGGCGCGCAGGCCCGGCAGCGCGGGCGACGACGGCGTCTCGCTGTTCGCGGTCCCCTCCTCGGCGCGCGGCGTCGAGCGCCGCGCGCTGCCGACCATGGATCCCACGCGCCGGCTCGCCGAGATCGAGCTTCGCGACGTGCGGGTCCCGGCGTCGGCCCGGCTCGGCGACGAAGGGTGGGGCGCCCCGGCGCTCGCGCGCGCGCTCGATCTCGGCGCCGTGGCGCTGGCCGCCGAGCAGGTCGGCGGCGCGCAGCGCTGCCTCGACCTGTCGGTCCACCACGCCAAGCAGCGCGTGCAGTTCGGGCGCCCGATCGGCTCGTTCCAGGCGATCAAGCACACCTGCGCCGACATGATGGTCGCGGTCGAGTCGGCGCGCTCGGCCGCCTACTACGCCGGCTGCGTGGCCGCGGAAGGGGGCGACGACCTGGCGAGGGTCGCCTCGCTCGCCAAGGCCTGGTGCTCGGAGGCGTACTTCCGCTGCGCGGCCGACGCGCTCCAGATCCACGGCGGCGTCGGCTTCACCTGGGAGTACGACGTCCACCTGCACCTGAAGCGCGCGCGCAGCGGCGAGAGCTTCCTCGGCCCGCCGGCCTGGCACCGCGAGCGCGTCGCCCGGAGCCTCGGCCTGTGATCTCGATCGACCTCGCCGGCAGGGTCGCGATCGTGACCGGAGGCGGCCGCGGCGTCGGCCGCGGCATCGCCCTGCGCCTGCTCGAGGCGGGCGCCGACGTGCTGATCTGCGGGCGCAAGCGGCCGGAGTCGCTGCCGCGCTCGGGAGGGCGCGACGCCGTCTTCAGCGAGGGCGACGTGCGCGAGCTCGAAGCGATCGAGCGCGTGGTGCGCGCGGCCCTCGAGCGCTTCGGCCGCCTCGACGTACTCGTCAACAACGCGGGTGGCTCGCCGGCCGCCCCCGCCGCCACGGCGTCGCCGCGCTTCTCCGAGAAGATCATCCAGCTGAACTTGGTCGCTCCGCTCCACTTCGCGCAGCAGGCCAACGCGGTGATGCAGCGCCAACCCGAAGGGGGCGCGATCATCAACATCGCGAGCGTCTCGGGGCTGCGCGCCTCGCCGGGCACCGCGGCCTACGGCGCCGCCAAGGCCGGGCTGCTCTCGCTCACGCAGACGCTCGCCGTCGAGTGGGCGCCCAGGGTGCGCGTGAACGCTGTCGCCGCCGGCATGATCGAGACCGAGCTCGCTCACCTGCACTACGGCGAAGGCGCAGAGCGCGCGCGCGTCGCCGCGTCCGTCCCGCTCGGGCGCCTCGGCACGCCGCGCGACGTGGGCGACGCGTGCGTCTTCCTGGCGTCGCCGCTCGCGAGCTACGTCTCGGGCGCAACCGTCCTCGTGCACGGGGGCGGCGAGCGGCCGGCGTTCCTCTCGGCCGTGCAGCCGCCCGATCCGCAGAAGGGCTGAGCGGCGGGCTCGGGCTTACGGCGTCACGATCGGAAACTTCCCGTCCGGGTTGTCGAGCAGCGAGAAGAACGAGAGCAGCGCCGTGCGGCTGCCCTCGACCTTGAGGTCGTCGGAGAAGATCATCTCGCGAAGGCCCGCTTGACCGGTGGCGAGGCGCACCAGGAAGTCGCGCGTCAGGCGGACCGTGGCGGCGGCGCCCGGATCCGGGTCGCGCCGCGCGTGGTGCAGGACCGCGTTCTCCACGGTCACCACGTGCGACTCGCCGAGATCGGTGAACACGAAGTTCAGCTTCAGATCCTTGCCGACCGCCTTCGGGCCGTTGAGCCGCGCCGCCATCGAGTCGAAGAAGCGGTCCGCGGGCAGGTGGCGCAGCACGCCCGCGATGCTGGCCGGCGAGAGCGCCGGGCTCGACACCCCGTGGCGCAGCTCGTACGCGGCGCTCAGATACTCGTCGCGCCAGGGTCCCGACTCGGCCTGGTAGCCGAGCTGGTCGTAGGCGCGTGCCAGCAGCTCCTTGGCCTCGCCGTCCTCGGGGTTCGCGAACACGACGTGGTCGAGCACCGTCGCGACCCAGCGGTACTCGCCGCGCTCGAAGGAGGCCTGCGCCTTGCGCTTCACCTCGGCGGCGCCGCCCATGAACTCCACGTACCTGGCGGCCGCCTCGGCGGGCGGCAGCGGATCGAGGTGGGCGGGGTTGCCGTCGTACCAGCCGAAGTAGAACTGGTAGACGGCCTTCGAGTCGTGGCTCACGGTGCCGTAGTAGTCGCGGTCCGCGAAGGAGCTGCGAAGCGACTCGGGCAGCTCGAGCTGCTCCGCGATCTCCTCGGGGCCGAGGCCTTGGTTGGCGAGGCGCAGCGTCTGGTCGTGAATGTACTTGTAGGTGTCGCGCTGCTTCTTCAGGTAGTCCACCACCCGCTCGCGGCCCCACACCGGCCAATGATGGCTGGCGAACACCACCTCGGCGTCGGGGAAGAGCCCGATCGCCTCGTCGATGAATCCGCTCCACAGCAGCGCGTCGCGCACCTTGGCCCCGCGCAGCGTGTAGAGGTTGTGCAGCGTGTGCGTTGCGGTCTCGGCGGTGCAGTACGCCTTCGCATCCGGCAGGTAGAAGGCGAGCTCGGCGGGCGCCTCCGAGTTCGGCACGTACTGGAAGACGAATCGCACGCCGTCGATCGTCATCTCCTGACCGGTGTGGTCGACCTGGTCGGTCGGCTCGAGCAGCTCGATCGTGCCGCGCGCGGGCCCCTTGCCGAGCCCCGTGTCGACGTGCCCGCGCACCGTGTGCGGCAGCGCCGTGCCATACATGAAGCTGGCGCGCCGGCCCATCGCGACGCCGGCCAGCACGTTCTCGCTGGTCGCCTCCTCGACGAAGCTCTTCGGGGCCACGATGCGGACGCCTCCGGCGGGCGCATCTCCGGGCACCACGGCCCCGATGCCGCCGAAGTGATCGACGTGGCTGTGGGTCACGATGACGGCCGAGACCGGCCGCTCGCCGAGCCGTCTCCGGGCCAGCGCCAGCGCCGCGGCCGCGGTCTCCCGCGCAGTCAGCGGATCCACCACGATCCAGCCGGTCCTTCCGGCGATCAGCGTCATGTTCGAGATGTCGTAGCCGCGCACCTGGTAGATGCCGTCCGCGACCTGGAAGAGCCCGTGGAAGCCGTCGAGCTTCGCCTGGCGCCAGAGGCTCGGATTGACGCTCGCGGGCGCCTCGCCGGACACGAAGGCGTAGGAGCTCATGTCCCAGATCGGCTTCCCGTCGGCTCCCGGGATCAGGAGATCCGCATCGCTCGCCAGGAGCCCGCGCCGGGCGTCCTCGAAGTCCTGCGAGTCCGCGAGCGGAAGCGACTTCGCGACGCGCGCCTGCGCCTGCAGGGTGAACGAGCTCGCCGCGGTCGCGCCGCTCGCGTCGGCGGCCTCCGCCGTCGACTCGGCGGACGGCGCGGCGCCGCGCTCCGCCTGGCGCCCGCAGGCGGCGAGCGCGAAGGCCAGCGCCGCGAGCAGGATGGCGCGATCGCGCACGGGCTGACCTACGCGCGCTGCGCCTTCTGCACGTAGAAGCGCACCAGCTCGAACCGGTCGTTGCCCCAGAACAGCTCGTCGGCGACGAGGATCGTCGGCACGCCGAAGACGCCGCGCGCGATCGCCGCCTCGGTCTCGCGCGTGAGCCGCTCCTCCAGCTCGCTGGACTTCGCCTTCGCGAGGACGGAGTCGGCGTCGAGCCCGGCCTCGCGGAGCAGCGCCCGCAGCACGTCCTCCTGGGCGAGATCACGTGCCTCGGCCCAGCGCGCGCGATACGCCGGATAGTGGAACTCGCGGAAGCGGCCCAGGTCGTTCGCGACCATCGCGCAGCGCAGCGCGAGCTGCGTGTCCGATCGGTAGAGGGCGCGTGCGTCGGGCGAGATCTCGGCGCCGACCAGCTCGGCCCAGTGGCGGATGTCGTTCGCCGCGTTGCGCTGCTTGCGCGGACCGAGCTCGGGCGGCTTGCCGACTCCGGGCTCGACCAGGCGTCGAAGGTGGACCGGACGGAAGTCGATCTCGACCCCGAGATCGCGAAAGTAGGCCTCGGCGCGGCACGAGCCGAGGTATGCCCAGGGGCAAGCGTAATCGAAGTAGAGCGGAAGCTGCATCGCGTCGCCCTCCTGACGAGAGCGTACCATCACGGGGCGCTCGCGCTTCGCGCTGGCCGATGCGACCGGCGGCGGGCATCCTCCTCGGTCCACGGGAGGATCTCATGGGCCGGCTCGACGACAAGGTCGCGATCGTGACGGGCGCCGCGCGCGGGACCGGCGCGGCGACGGCACGCCGCTTTGCGGCGGAGGGCGCGCGCGTCGTCCTCGCCGACGTCCTCGAGGAAGCCGGCCGCGCGGTCGCCAAGGAGATCGGCGACGCGGCCTGCTTCGTGCACCTCGACGTGGGCTCGGAGGCGGAGTGGCGGCGCGCCGTCTCCGAGAGCGCCGAGCGCTTCGGGCGCCTCGACGTGCTGGTCAACAACGCCGCCGTCCTTCACATGGCTTCGATCGCCGACACCGAGGTGGCGGACTTCGAGCGCGTGGTGCGCGTGAACCAGCTCGGCACCTTCCTGGGCATCAAGTCCGTGATCGAGCCGATGAAGCGCGCGGGCGGCGGCTCGATCGTCAACGTCGCGTCGGTCGACGGGCTGCGCGGCCAGAATGGCATCGTGGCCTACGCGTCGAGCAAGTGGGCGGTGCGCGGCATCACGCGCGTCGCCGCGCTCGAGCTCGGCCGGTTCGGGATCCGCGTCAATGCGGTGTGCCCCGAGGCGGGCAGCGCGCACATGGTCCAGCCCTACATGCCGCCGGGGGTGGAGGTCGAGAAGGTGATCCCGCGCATGCAGCCCAACCTGGCGACGCAGCGCAGCCGCAGCCTCGACGAGCTGATCGGCGATGTCGTCAATGCAGTCCTGTTCCTGGCCTCGGACGAGAGCCGCTCCTGCACCGGCTCGGACCTCCTGTGCGAGGGTGGCAACCTCGCAGGTCGCGTCGTTAAGGGAGCGCCTGGCGCCGGCTAGACCAGAACCCTCGCCTCCGAGGCAAGGCGATCGTCGGGAGTATCGGCCAGCGCGCGCGAAGCGGGGCGCGCAGCGAGCCGAAGGCGAGCGAAGTCAACAGCTGGAGCGAGCGAGGTCATGCAGCTGGGCGCAGCTCCAGGCTGCGCGGTCCGCGCACCAGGAACGACTCGACCATCTCGCGAGCGGCCGTGGCGCGCTCGAGCCGCGCCAGCTCGGGCACCAGCGCCGCGAGCGCCTGCTTCGCCTCGAGCCGCGCGAGCGCCGAGCCCAGGCAGAAGTGCTCGCCGAAGCCGAACGAGAGGTGCCCGCGTGCGTCGCGTGTGACGTCGAAGCGGTCGGGCGACTCGAAACGCCGCTCGTCGCGGTTTGCCGAGGCGAGCAGCACAGCCACCATCGACCCGGCCGGGATCGACGTGCCGGCCAACTCCGCGTCGCGGGTCGCCGTGCGGAACACGATCTGCACCGGCGCCTCGTAGCGGAGCGCCTCCTCGACCAGGTTCGGAACGAGCGAGGGGTCGCGCCGCACGCGCTCGAGCTGGTCGCGATGGTCGAGCAGCGCCTGGACGGCGTTGCCGATCAGGTTGGTGGTGGTCTCGTTGCCGGCGACCAGCAAGAGCTGGACGAAGGCGATCACCTCCATGTCCGAGAGGGCCGCCCCGCCCGGCGCGTCGGCGATGATGCGGCTGATCAGGTCGTCGCCCGGCTGGCGCCGGCGCGCGCGGACGACGCCGCGCAGGTACGACAGGAACTCGAGCACGACGTCCACGAACTCGGGCGCGAACGGGCGCGCGCGGCCGGGTCCCGTCGCGCCGGCGATGAAGGCGTCGCTCCAGCGCTTGAAGTCGTCGCGCCGCTCGCTCTCGATGCCCAGCATCTCGGCGATGATCGTGACGGGCAGCGGGATCGCGAGGTCGCGGACCAGGTCGAAGGGATGGCCGCCGCGCAGCGGCGCGATCTGCTCCGCGACGATCTCGCGGATGCGCGGCTCCCACGCCGCGATCAGCCGTGGCGTGAAGCCCCGATTCACGACATTGCGCAGGGTGGCGTGAACGGGCGGGTCTTCCGCGATCAGGTTGCGCGCCTTGGGGAACGCGAAGGGGTTCATCCGGATGCGCAGCGGGAAGAGCACCAGGAAGCGCAGGACGTCCCAGTTGAGCGGCGGAAAGCCCTCCTTCCCGTTGTTCATCAGGACCGTGAACATCGCGCGCGACGAGAAGGCCTCCGGGTTCTTCAGCACGAGGAGCGCGTCCTCGTAGCGGGAGACGCAGTAGGCGCCGGACCCGGGCGCCCGGTGGACGGGTGCCTCGTCGCGCAGCGCCCGGTAGGCGGGATAGGGATCCGACCAGAACTCGGGAGCCATCGGATCGTAGTTGCGCATTCCCGACCTCCGGGCGGTCCTCGGATGTGTCTAGCGCATCGGTGTGTCCGGGGGTCGGGTTGAGCGCAACGCTCACCCGAGCTTCGCGATCACCTCGTCGCCGAAGCGGCGCATCGCGTCGCGCTTCTGCTGCGCCGTCGAGGTCGGACCGATCGTATAGTTGAACGGCCACGCCGTGGTCGCGGTCATGCCTTCCGCGCCGAGTGAGCGCAACAGGTCGCGGTCGGGCGGGACGCCGAGCGGGACGATCGCCTCGAAGGAAGCCGACGAGCGGCCCGCTTCGTGGCGCAGCGCCCGCATGCGGCCCAGCAGCGCGCGTGCCTCGTCGGGTCCCTGACCGGTGCCGATCCAGCCGTCGCCGAGCCGCGCCGCGCGGCGCATCGCCGCGTCGCTCGTGCCACCCATGTAGATGGGAACGGTCTCGCGTGGCGCCGGGCTCATCTGGAAGGCACCGAGGTCGAAGCAGCGGCCGCGGTGCTCCACCATCTCGCCGGTCCACGCCTTGCGCATCACCTCGATCATCTCGTCGTAGCGCCGGCCGCGCATCTTCCAGTCGACGCCGAGCGCGTCGTACTCCTCGCGGATCCAGCCGGCGCCGCAGCCGAGCACGACCCGCCCGCCCGAGAGCAGCGCCGCGGTGCCGACCGTCTTCGCCACCTCGAGCGGGTGGCGCAGCGGCAGGATGTAGACCAGCGTCCCGAAGCACAGCCGCTCCGTCACCGCGGCCATCGCCGCGATCGCCGTCCACGGATCGGGGAAGGGCGTCGTGCCGCCGAATGCGGGCTTGCCGTCGGGCGCGTAGGGATACTTCGAGCGCAGCGTGCCCGGGAAGAACAGGTGATCGGAGAGCAGCAGGCCGTGGAAGCCTGCGTCCTCCGCGCCGCGCGCGATCTCGAGGAGCTGGTCCGGCTCGCTGAACGAGGCCACCTGCCAGAACTTCATCGCGCACCTCGCTCCGCCGGGTAGTAGCGGCTGATGGTGTCGACCACGCAGGCCGGCCGGTCGCGGCCCTCGATCTCGACCGTGACGCGGATCTTCGCCTGCACCGCGCCGTCCTTCGTGTCCTCGACCTCGAGGAGCTCCGCGCTGCCGCGGATGCGCGAGCCGACCGGCACCGGCGCCGGGAAGCGGATGCGGTCGGCTCCGTAGTTGACGCCCATCGAGATGCCGCGCACCTCGACGATCTCCGGCAGGAACCGGTTCACCAGCGAGAGCGTGAGATAGCCGTGCGCGATGCAGGCGCCGAAGGGTCCGCTGCGCGCGCGCTCGGGATCGACGTGGATCCACTGGTGGTCGTCGGTCGCGTCCGCGAAGCCGTCGATGCGCTGCTGCGTGACCTCGAGCCAGCCGCTTCGTCCGAGCGGCTTGCCGACTGCGTTCTTCAGGTCTGCGGGCTTCTCGAACACGGTGGCCACCGGAAGCCTCCTCAAGGGTGCTGGCTGCTCACGGCGAGCACCTCGCCGGTCAGATAGGACGACTGGTCGCTGGCCAGGAACACGATCACGTTGGCCACCTCCCACGGCTCGGCGGCGCGTCCGAAGGCCTCGCGCTGCTCGAGCTCCTCGAGCAGGCCGGGCGGCGTCACCTTCGAGAGGTGCTCGTGCAGGGCGAGGCTCGGCGCGACCGCGTTCACGCGCACGCCGGACGGCGCCGCCTCGAGCGCGGCGCAGCGGGTCAGCGCCATGACGCCCGCCTTGGCGGCCGCGTAGTGCGCCTGGCCGGCCTGGGCCCGCCAGCCGAGCACCGAGGCGTTGTTGACGATGGCGCCGCGGCGGCGCCCGGTCATGTGCGGCAGCACGGCGCGCGTCATGCGGAAGGTGCCGGTCAACGTGACGTCGAGCACGCGGTGCCACTGCTCGTCGCTCATGTCGGCCAGGTGTGCGAAGCCGCCGAGCCCCGCGTTGTTGACCAGCACGTCGATGTGGCCGAGCGCGTCGAGAGCGCTGCGCACCAGCGCGTCGACCTGCTCCTGGCGGGTCACGTCGCAGAGCCGATGCGCTGGACACACGCCGGTGATCGCGGCCAGCTTCTCGGCCGCTTCGGACAGGCGCCGCTCGTGCAGGTCGCTGATCAGCACGCGCGCGCCTTCCTCGGCGCAGCGGCGCGCCGTGGCGAAGCCGATCCCTGTCCCCGCGGCGGCGGTGACCAGCACGGTCTTGCCCGCCAGCAGGCCGCGCGCGGGCGGGTAGGGCGGCGGCGCGCTCATCGCGGCTCGCGCGGCAGGCCGAGCGCGCGCTCGGCGATCAGGTTGCGCTGGATCTCGTTCGAGCCCGCGTAGATGGTGTCCGCGCGGCTGAACAGGAACAGCCGCTGCAGGCGGGTCAGCTGATGCGGTGCCGCGTCGGCGATCTCCGCCTCCGGTCCGAGCACGTCCATCGCGAGCTTGCCGAGCTCGCGGTGCCAGGTGGCCCAGAAGATCTTGGTGATCATCGCCTCGCGCGGCAGCTCGGCGCGCTCCGCCTGGCTGAGCGTTCGCAGCGCGGTGTAGCGCTGGATCTGCAGCCCCATCCACGCCTGAGCCAGGCGCTGGCGCATCACCGGATCGGCGGCGGCGCCGTTCTGGCGCGCGATCTCGAACACTTGCTCGAGCTCGTTCTGGAACTGGAGCTGCTGGCCGAGCGTCGACGCCCCGCGCTCGAAGGCGAGCGTCCCCATCGCCACCTTCCAGCCGTCGCCGGCTGCGCCGACCACGTTCTCGGCGGCCGTGCGCGCGCCGTCGAAGAACACCTCGCTGAACTCGGAGTCGCCCGTGATCTGCACGATCGGCCGCACCTCGATGCCCGGCTGGCGCATCGGGACCAGCAGGTAGGAGAGCCCGCGGTGGCGCTGCGAGCCCGGCTCGCTGCGGCCGAGCACGAAGCACCAGTCGGCCCACTGCGCCCACGAGGTCCACACCTTCTGGCCGGAGAGGATCCACTCGACGCCCTCGAGACGCGCGCGGGTCTGCACGTTGGCGAGGTCCGAGCCCGCGTTGGGCTCCGAGTAGCCCTGGCACCAGATCTCCTCGCCGCGCGCGATGGGCGGCAGGAAGCGACGCTTCTGTGCGTCGGTGCCGAAGGCGAGCAGCGTCGGGCCGAGCAGGCCCGCGCCGATGTGGCCGAGGCGCCCCGGACCGCCCGCGCGCGCGTACTCCTCGTGGAAGATCACCTGCTGCACGAGGCTGGCGCCGCGCCCGCCCCACTCGGTCGGCCAGCCGATACAGCAGAAGCCCGCGGCGCCGAGCTCGCGCTCCCAGGCGCGCCGCTCCTCGATGAAGGCGTGCTCGTCGCCCTGCCCGCCCCGGCCG
>Ga0126381_100010786_pt1 | contig 10300 bp, 6 predicted proteins | sample PanSoiMetPlot_28_FD_96465 | JGI IMG/M metagenome (GOLD analysis project Ga0126381, IMG submission 96465) | Tropical forest soil microbial communities from Panama - MetaG Plot_28 | ecosystem: Environmental > Terrestrial > Soil > Tropical forest > Bulk soil | place: Panama | collected 2016-02-17 | reverse complement strand
GGTGGTGGTTCGGAACAGCCGTCGAAAAGCCCGAGATCCTCCGCGAGCTCGAGCAGATGAAAGCCGACGGCATCGGCGGAGTCGAACTCGCCTTCGTCTACCCCCAGGTCGTCGACGATCCCGCCAAAGGCCTCGTCAACAAACCCTTCGTTGGCCCCGAAATGCTCGACAACGTCCGCTACGCCCAGTCCGAAGCCCGCAAGCTCGGCCTTCGCGTCGACGTCACCCTCGGCAGCGGCTGGCCCTACGGAGGCCCCGCCACTACCCTCGCCGAAGCCGCCGGCCGTCTCCGTACCGTCGAAGTCGCCGTCCCACCCGACACTACCTCAATCCAGGTGCCGCAGCTGGAAGAAGGTGAGTCCTTCATCTCCGCCGCTATCGTCAACAACCACGTCGACAGCACCCAGACCTGCGGCTTGGGCCGCGGCAACCTCTGCGGAGCCACGACCATGGGTGGCCGAACCCCGTTCTCTGCTCCCAAACAATGGGACGCCACATCCGCCCAGCCCCTCACCCTCGCTCCCGCCACCATCACCATCGCCACCTCTCCCACCCCACGCACCGCCCTCTTCTTCATCGCCTCCCATACCAAGCAGCAGGTCAAGCGCGCCGCAGTCGGAGCCGAGGGCTACGTCCTCGATCCCTTCTCCCACAACGCCGTCGCCACCCACCTCACGGCTGTAGGCGAACCCCTGGTCAAAGCCTTCGGCCCCACCCCGCCTTACGCCATCTTCTCCGACTCCCTCGAAGCCTACGGAGCTGACTGGACCCCCAACCTCCCCGCCGAATTTAAGCGGCGCCGCGGCTACGATCTCCTCCCTCACCTCCCCGAACTCGTCGCCGGTGGAACCCCCGAAGCCGAGCGCGTAAGGCACGACTGGGGCCAGACACTTACCGAATTAGTCGACGAGAACTACCTGACTCAAATCAATAACTGGGCCATCGTGCATCACACGAAGTTTAGATCGCAAACATATGGAGAACCAGCAGTTATATTCACAAGCCAAAACTTAGTTGCGCTCGCCGAAGGTGAGGGCCCACAGTGGCGGGCGTTTTCCACACTGCGCTGGGCCACGTCTGCCAACCACGTCTTCGGCCACAACATCACCTCCGGCGAAACCTTCACCTGGCTCCACTCTCCCGTCTTCCGGGCAACCCCGCTCGACATGAAGGCCGAAGCCGACATCGACTTCATCATGGGAGAGAACCAGATCATCGGCCACGGCTGGCCCTACTCGCCCCCACAAGTCGGAGAACCCGGCTGGTCCCTCTACGCTGCCGCTGTCTTCAACAACCACAACCCTTGGCATCCAGTCATGCCGGATGTAACTCGTTATATCCAGCGAATCAGCTACTTGTTGCGACAAGGTGAACCAACAAATCAAGTCGCCGTTCTCCTCCCTACCGACGACGCCTGGGCCAGCTTCACTCCCGCCCACGTCACCGTCACCGGAGCCCTCCAGCGCCTTATCACTCCCGCCTTGATGTCCGCCATCCTTAGCGCCGGCTATAACGTCGACTTCATCGACGCTCAAGCCATCAACACCGTAGGCCTTGGAACACACCAGATCCTCGTCCTTCCACCCACCGCCCGCATCCCCGTCGAAACTCTCCGCAAGATCAACGCTTGGGTCGAAGGTGGCGGCAAGGTCATCGCAGTCGGCAAACTACCCGCAACTGATCCCGAAGGCAATCCTCTCCCCGACCGCTCGCTGCTCGCATCGATCGTTCTGGTTCCCAACCCCGATCATCTTCCGCAAGCTCTCCGCGACGCGGCTCGACCCGACCTGTTTCTCTATCCGGCTGACATTGGTCCGATAGACCCCCTGCAGTACATCGGCTTCATTCGTCGCAAGCTCCCTGACGCAGACATCTATTTCGTCGCAAACACAGCGAACCAGCCGATCATGGGCGCCTTTCGTTTTGCGAGTTCATACCAAAATGGTGTGCAGATCGACCCCAACTCTGGAAGCGTTTCCTACGCCTTACGCGATTCTACAAATTTCCTCTTGGCACCTTACGAATCCCGCGTCTATATCTTTGCGAAAGATACCCCAAGTGGCAGCTCGATCTTCGACACAGAACCACAACAGCTTGCCGATCTGAGCAACAACTGGCAGATTAAATTCACCTCAACCGGTGAAACCAGGGCGCTGCCAACCCTCACCGATTGGATAGCAGACCCCGCAACCGTTCACTACTCTGGCGAAGCCGTCTATACCCGGGACTTCACCCTCAGGTCAATTCCCAAATCCCCGGTCAGCCTCGAAATCGAAGGTGGAACCCCACTCCCCGGAGCCCCCAATTCGCCACCCGAGCACCCCGTCCTCGGCCCCAACGGCCTGCCGAACCCGCTCATCACCCGCCCTGGACCCGGCATGCGCGCCTGGTTCGACCCACCCATCCGCGAGGCAGCCATCGTCTACCTCAACGGACAGCGCGCCGGCTCGCTCTGGCACCCGCCCTACCGCCTGGATGTAACCAAACTCCTCAAGCCGGGTGAGAACCACATCGAGATCCGCGTCTACAACACCGCCATCAACGCCTGGGCCGCCCAGCCCCCGCACGACTACAAACCCCTCATTGCCAAATACGGAGACCGCTTCCAGATGCAGGACCTCGACAAGGTCAAACCAGTCCCATCCGGCATCCTTGGCACGATCCACCTCGTCACCTCGCGAACCCAATCGATCAAATAGGGCACCGATTCAGATCCGAAGTGAAGTAGGGATCCGGCGATTCGACAATCGAATGGGAATGGGATGCGCAGGTCAGGCGGTGGTAAGGCTCGCGACCAGCAGACTTTCGTCGAATACGCAAAGGCTGTTGCGGCCTGAATCTTTCACGCGATACATGGCGGTATCCGCGTTGCGGAGGAGCTCTTCGGTGGTGCGGCCGTTCTCGGGAAAGATGGCGATGCCGACGCTAAGGGTCAGGCTGATTTCCCGGCCGCTGATCTCGATGGGCTGCGAGGCGCTGCGCATAAGATGCTTGGCGCAGACCTCAACGTCCTGTAGGGTGCGGAAATCGGGGATCACGATGGCGAACTCGTCTCCACCCAGGCGCGCCACGGTGTCGGACACGCGCACGGAGGATTCGAGGCGCTGCGCTACCGTCGCGAGGAGGATGTCGCCGTCGGCATGGCCGAGTGAGTCGTTGATCTGCTTGAAGTAGTCGATGTCAGCAAGGAAGACCGCAACCTTGTGGCCGTGGTTCTGTCCGCTGAGGATAACCTGGCTGAGACGCTCGTGGAACAGCCTGCGGTTGGCGAGGCCAGTCAGGTGGTCGTGATGCGCGAGATAGTTGACGTGATCGGAGCGGCGGCGGTGCTCGGTGACGTCGCGACTGGTGATGGCGATGCCCTTGCCGAGTCGGACCACTTGGACGTTGAGCCAGGTGGCTTTGATCATGTCGTCGTCGATAAAGACCTCACAGGTGTAGGGAATCCCGGTGCAGACGACTTCACGGTATTTGTGGATGAGGCCCGATTGGATCATGAAGGGCCGAACTTCGGTGAGGATTTTTCCGTAAAGGCTTTCGCGGGGTACACCGAGCCGACGCTCAGCTTGAGGATTGATGTAGCTGAAGGTGAAGTCGACGATAGTTCCGGAGTCATCGGCGATGCCGTCGAAGATGTAGAAGTCGTCCAGAGAGCATTCGGCCGCGGCGAAGAATCGAGCGTGGTCCATATCGCGATTAGGGAAGAACTAGGAAAGCACATTGTGCCAGAGTTAGGACGACGTAGGCAATTCCCTGCTAAGCTCCTCCCTAATTTTCTAGCTTCGCCTGAGAGTAGCCTGGTGCTCCATTCATGACGCGGCTTCATCGCGGCATGAGTGGGCTCCAAACCCACCCATCCAACTCGTCACAGCAAAATAAACAACTCGACCTGCTACGCTCTTCCCATGGCTCCGAAGAAAGAAAAGGCCGAAACACCGCGCAAGAGAGCTGCTCCAAAAGAGCTGCCTGACGTGGCCGGAGAACTCGCCGCAGCCCTCGCCGAGAAATCGCAAACCAAGTCCGCCCGCCACGCTGAGACTCTCGTCCCCGAAGTAGGAGATCGTGTCACCATTAGCAGTTCCAAGATCGGCACCGAGTTCCTCGTCACCCAAGTCGGCGAAGGCAGCGCGACCCTCAACATCCCGGGCACCAATTTCAATCGCTACAACATTCCCTTCTCCGACCTCAACTTCGTCGAAAAGGTTCCTCGCGCCGCTCCCCAACCGGTCCGCCCCGCCTTCAACGCTGAACAGATCCGCGAGCGCATCGAGAACGTCCACCACAAGGCGATGGACGAACTCAGGGGCGAACTCGCCATCCTCAAAAAATACCTCCAAAGCAAGCACCTACCCGCGAAGACCACCGAGTACATCGAAGCCTTCTGCGATGCACAAGAGGAAGCCTGGCAGACGCTTGCCGCCAAAATCTCAAACCTGCTCGAGCACTGAACCTCCGCGCATTCCCCGGCCCAAGTCGTTCGCCATTCGCCTCTCCCCCTATCGGACAATCCGACCGTTGAACCGGGAGCTTCAGAAATAAAACGATTCCAACGTGATTGTCAGCCCGGCGTCACTCATCGAAAGAAGAAGGCAAAATCAAAGTCAATCCTCTGGTCAAGATCGCGGCAATTGAGTTCACTAAGGAGGTCAATCATGAAAGCCGTTCAGGAACAGCCAGAGCAAGTCCCCGTGCTAGCGAAAAAACTGGCAGTCCAGGCAATCGGGATTGACAGCCACATCGACACTGTGCAGCGCGTGCTGGTCATGGGAGAGGACCTGGGCAAGCGGCACGAGCAAGGTCATGTGGACATTCCCAGGCTACGCGAGGGAGGAATGCACGCACCCTTCTTCGCACTGTGGGTCCCCGTGTTCTTTCGAGGCGCGGAGGCAGTACGTAGAACGCTGGATCTGCGGGACGCGATGCAGTCGGTGTTCGATACACACAAGAGCGAGATCGAACTTGCGAAAACGGCGCGCGATATCCTGCGGATCGTGAAGGCAAACAGGATCGCGGCGTTCCTGTCGATCGAGGGCGGGCACACGATTGCCGACGATCTGCGCGTGCTGCGAATGTACTACTTGCTGGGAATACGGGCGATGACGCTGACTCATGCCCGCAATACCAACTGGGCAGATTCGGCGAACGACACACCAGCCCACAACGGCCTGACCGATTTCGGCAAAGAGGTTGTACGAGAGATGAATCGGCTGGGCATGATCGTGGACCTTGCCCACGTCGCCGACAAAACGTTTTACGACGCGCTCACGGTCACAACAAAGCCGGTCATCGTTTCGCACTCATCGATGCGGGCAATCTCTGACGTTCCCCGGAATGTGTCCGATGACATGCTGCGAGCGCTCGCCAAAAACGGCGGGTACTCGGAATTTGCTTGGGCATGGGATTCATCAATCCTCAGGACGCGGAAGCCCTGCGATCAGCGACTCAAACCGAGGCGCAGGCCCCACCGCTGACAGGTAAGGCCCTGGATGAGTACGCCGCAGAGAATGCGAAAAAACTGTTCGGGACACGGACCAACGTGGTGGCGACGGTGCAGGACGTGGCGGATCATATCGACCGGGCCGTGAACATCGCCGGAATCGACCACGTTGGGATCGGAAGCGATTTCGATGGCGTCTCCGGGACGGTAAACGGCTTGGACGATATCTCGAAGATGCCAGCGCTCGTCGCGGAGTTACTAAAGCGAGGATACGCAGAAAAGGACCTGAAGAAGATCTTGGGTGGGAATCATCTGCGGGTCATCCGCGAGGTGACCGGAGAGTAGTCGGTGTGACGGCGGTTGCTTCAGGCGCTTCGTGTAAAGCGCCCTGCGCATCTTCGATGACATCGATAAAATGAAATGTAGAAGCGGTGGATAAAGTGCTCTGAAAATCGCAAGTTTCTACACCAACAAGCTATTGTGTTTTGAATACCTTGAATACCACGATCCTGAAATTTCTTGAGTTTTCAGGCTTTGGCATCGTAACTTCGCCAGAAGTCCGGACTTAAGATATCTATTTATAATACTTTACGGAAAAAGTAGGGGAGTACCCATGTCCGTAGTCCGAAAGCATCTCAGTCGAGCTGCCGTCCTCCTAGTCCTGACCCTCTCCGCGCACGCTCAAACCAAAATATTTTCGGCCAACACCTACGGAGCCAAACCCGACAACTCCACCCTCAGCACCGTCGCCATCCAGAAGGCCATCGACGCAGCCGCCCCCGTCCACGGCACCGTGACCTTCGCCCGCGGCACCTACCTCACCGGCTCCCTCTTCCTCAAGTCCGGAGTCACCTTCGAAGTCCCCGAAGACGTCACCCTCATCGGCTCTCAAAAGCTCGATGACTACCCCATGCTCCCCACCCGCATCGCCGGCATCGAGATGACCTGGCCCGCCGCCCTCATCAACGCTCGCGACCAGCACGACGTTACCCTCACCGGTAAAGGCACCATCGACGGCGACGGCCCCATCTGGTGGAAGTCCTACTGGGACCTTCGGGCCGAGTACGAGCCCAAAGGCCTGCGCTGGGCCTCCGACTACGACGCCCGCCGGCCCCGCCTTATCCTCCTCCAGAACTCCTCTGACATCCGTGTCGGCGGAGGCGTCAACCTCAAGCGTTCCGGTTTCTGGACCATCCAAGTCCTCTACTCCCATAACATCGACATCGACGGCGTCGTCATCCGCAACAACGAAGGCGGCAAGGGACCCTCCACTGACGGCATCGACATCGACTCCTCTCACGACATCCTCGTCCAGAACGCCGACATCGACGTCAACGATGACGCACTCTGCCTCAAGGCCGGCCGCGACTTCGACGGCCTCCGCGTCAATCGCCCCACCGAAAACGTAGTCCTCCGCGACTCCATCATCCGCCACGGAGCCGCTGCCGTCACCATCGGCAGCGAAACCTCCGGCGGCTTCCGCAACATCGAGGCCTACAACATCACCGCCCTCTCCGGCGTACCCTCAGGAGTCCTCTTCAAGTCCGCCCACACTCGCGGCGGCTTCGCCAAGGACATCCGCATCCACGACCTCACCCTCGAAGGTGTAGCCATCCCCATCCACATCACCATGAACTGGAACCCGAGTTACAGCTACGCTACCCTGCCCCCGGACACCAAAAACCCGCCGCCCTACTGGATTACCCTCACCACCTCCGTCACCCCCGCCGAAAAGGGTCTTCCCCACTTCTCCGACGTTCACATCTGGAACATCAAGGCAACCGGAGCCAAACAGGCCTTCAACGTAAGCGCCTACCCCAACGCCCCCCTCAAAGACTTCAAAATTGACCACCTCAACATCGAGGCCCAGACCGCCGGAACCATAGCCGACGCCGTCAACTGGACCATGACGGACAACGTCATCCAAACCGCTGACGGGACCCAGCCCACCTTCACCAAATCCAAGGGCGAGTCGAACCCCAAAGACGTCCCCTACGGCGAGCCAAGGTGAATCGATGCAATCGATCCACAAGATCGCAACCGCTCTTCTAATATGGTCGAGTCCCCAAAAACGGCACGCTCGCCTGCTCTTCTGGCAGCCCCGTTTGGATGGCACCGCTTAGTACGTGCGACGACGGGCCCTTGTAGTGCAACTCTCGCTGCAGAGGCGGCCTCATGTTACGTTTCATCGCCGATCTCATCCGGCCCTACCGTGGAACTCTGATCCTCATCTTCGCGGCCATGCTCATGGAAACCCTCATGAGCCTGGCCAATCCGTGGCCGCTAAAAATCATCCTTGACAACGTCGTCGGCGACCACAAGATGGCTCCCTGGCTTCACCGCATCCTCGGCCCCACACTCGAGAGCGGTTCGCGCCTCAACGTTGCCCTGGTCGCCGCAATCCTCTATGTCGTCATCGCCGCCCTCGGAGCCCTCGCCTCCTATGTCGACAACTACTCCACCGAGAGCGTCGGCCAGTGGGTCGCGCGCGACCTCCGCATGCGCATGTATAACCACCTCCAGCGGCTCTCTCTCGGCTACTACAACACCCATCAGACCGGAACGATCCTCAGCACCCTCACCACCGACATCCAGACGATCCAGGGCTTCGCCTCCTCTGACACCCTCAGCATCCTCGTCGACCTCCTCACCATCCTTTGCATGCTCGGCCTGATGTTCTGGCTCAACTGGGACTTCACCCTCATCGCTCTCGCCATCACTCCCTTCCTCCTCCTCTTCGTCTCGCGCTTCAAAAGAGCCGTCAAAGTTGCGACCAAACAAGTCCGCAAGCAGCAAAGCGAGATCGTCGCCGTCGTTCAACAGGGCCTCGAATCCATGCAAGTCATCAAGGCCTTCGGTCAGGAACGCACGGAAGAGAGCCTCCTCAACGCCGTCAGCGAAGCCACCGTCAACGCAGCCCTCAAAGCCCGCAGCATCAAAGCTCTTCTCTCGCCGGTTGTCACCGTCACGGTCGCCATCTGCACCGCCCTCGTCCTCTGGCGCGGAGCAGCCCTTATCCTCGCCGGCTCCATGACCATCGGCTCGCTGACCGTCTATCTCGCTTATCTCACACGCTTCTTCAAGCCCGTCAAAGACCTTGCCACCACAACCAACGCAATCGCGCAGGTCACGGTCGGTGCGGAACGTGTCCGCGAGATCCTCGACACCGACAGCATCATCCCTGAGAAACCGGACGGACTCGAGCCCGCAAGCCTCAAGGGCGCCATCGACCTCAAGAACGTCGCCTTTGGCTACGATCCCGCCATTCCCATCCTCGCCGACGTCTCATTCAGCATCAAACCTGGCCAGTTCGTCGGAATCGTTGGCCCCACCGGTGCGGGAAAGTCTACCGTCGTAAGCCTCATCCCCCGCTTCTACGACGTCCTCTCTGGTCAACTGCTGGTCGACGGGCACGATGTCCGCGACTACAAACTCAAGCCTCTCCGCGACCAGATCGGCTACGTCCTTCAGGACACCGTCCTCTTCCGCGGAACGATCTACGAAAACATCGCCTTTGGCAAGCCGCAAGCCACAAGAGACGAGGTCATCGCCGCCGCAAAGCTCGCCAACGCCGACGAGTTCATCTCCCACATGCCGCAGGGCTACGACACGATGGTTGGCGAACGCGGCTCAACGCTCTCCGGAGGCCAGCGCCAGCGTATCGGCATCGCCCGCGTAATGGTCCGCAACAGCCCAATCCTTCTCCTCGACGAACCCACCGCCGCCCTCGACAGCGAATCCGAAAAGCTTGTCATCGACGCGCTCGAAAAGCTCATGAAGGACAAGACTGTCATCGCAATCGCCCATCGTCTCAGCACCATCCGCGACGCAGACCAGATCATCGTCATCTCGGGAGGCATCGTCGCCGAAAGCGGAACCCACGACCAGCTCATCGCACGCAATGGCATCTATGCAGAACTCCACCGTACCCAATTTGATCTCGGCCCGGACAAAGCCGTTTCAGCAAATGCCGTATCTTAACCCCATAAGGAAATCCCATGCCCCGCTCTCTGATCGTTCTGCCTGATGACTCCGCGCAGCCAATTCTGGACGCCATCGATCGCGCGGAGCGCTCTCTCCGGATCAAGATGTTCGTCTTCTCCGATCCCTCGCTCCTCGACGCCGTCATCCGCGCACACAAACGCGGCGTCGACGTTCGCGTCATGCTCAATCCTGAGCGGCGCGACGGCGAAAAGGAGAACACAGAGTCCCGCAAGCTGCTCACAGCAATCGGCATCAAGGTGCTCGACAGCAACCCCTGCTTTGACCTCACCCACGAAAAATCCATGGTCATCGACGACAAGACCGCCTTCGTCGAATCTCTGAACTGGGCCACGGAGAACCTCACCGCTACCCGCGACTATGCCGTTGTGACGACACACAAAAACGAGGTGGATGAGGTCATCGCCGGCTTCGACGCGGATTGGAACCGCACCGACTTCACCCCCGGCGAACACTCCCACCTCGTCTGGTGCATTGGAAACGGCCGCCAGCGAATCGGCCAACTCATCGACTCAGCAAAGCACAGCCTCTGGCTCCAAAACGAGCGTTACCAGGACCCCACCGTCATCGAACACCTCGTCCGCGCAACGACTCGCGGAGTCAAAATTCACCTCATGGCTCGCCCCCCGCACAAACTCAAAAAAGAGAAGCTCGTCGAGGGCGTCAGCGGCCTCCGCATCCTACAAGACCTCGGAGTAAAGATTCACAAGCTGAAGCACATCAAGCTTCACGCCAAACTCATCCTCGCCGACGAATCCCGAGCCATCATCGGCTCCATCAACCTCGCCCCCGGCAGCTTCGACAGCCGCCGAGAACTCGCGATTGAGGTCGACGACGCGCACATCATTAAACGGATCCGCG
>Ga0126381_100010785_pt1 | contig 10300 bp, 10 predicted proteins | sample PanSoiMetPlot_28_FD_96465 | JGI IMG/M metagenome (GOLD analysis project Ga0126381, IMG submission 96465) | Tropical forest soil microbial communities from Panama - MetaG Plot_28 | ecosystem: Environmental > Terrestrial > Soil > Tropical forest > Bulk soil | place: Panama | collected 2016-02-17 | reverse complement strand
ACGCCCGTTCATGAAGGTGCAAAACGTCGGATAGCTCGAAACCACCTGGCACATAGTCGGGTACATCTAGAAGACCTCCTTCACAGCCGGTTCGCGACGGCTTTCGGTGTTGTGCACGAGTCACGTTAGTGCTTAATCGGAGGCGCGCATCTGGGCAATGACGGAGAAGGCAAGCTCTCGGAGCGCGCGTTCGATTAAGCCGTTAGAAGGAAGCCGCTCGCGTTTACGGCGGATGCGGGTCTATGGAATTTGAATCGATTTTTGCCTGAAAGTCATTGCAAGGGGCGGCATTGGGCAAAAACGTTCCGCGGTGTTCTCCTCTCCGAGTGACAATGGTGCGTGGAGGTGTTTCGCCAGACCGAAGTCGAGAATCTTGACACGCCCCCGGGAATAATCGTCAGGTACCGACATAATATTGCAGCTCAAGACGATCAAGTTCAAGCAGGCAGCGCACTCAAGGAGACCAGCATTACGCGGCGGGACCGGCGGGGAGATTGCCCTGGGGTGGTTCAACAAACCCGTACCAAGGCGACTCGCGCCTACGACGAATATGTGGATCAATACATCGGGCTGCTTCCTTTGGTCGCATACTTCAAGGGAGCGATCCAGAAGTACCTTCCTGAGTACTGGGAGCAGCAAGTAGTGGTGGCGAAGGGGAACGGTCACATGCGGCTATGGGCGGACCTGTATGAGCCGGGTCCCGCGCTGGACAAGATGCTCGAAACAATCCACAAGGACAATGCTGAACTTCGTGCCGCGCTGTCTCCCATCTTCTCTACGCTGACGATTAACAAGAGCGCGATCTTTCGTTCCCACGCTGACGCAAAGAACGAGGGTGGGTTGGCATGTCTCGCAGCATTCGGGCGGTTCATAGGTGGAGACCTTTGCTTGCCTCGGCTGCGAGTAGCGTTCAACCTCAAACCGGGCGACATTCTGATCTGCGACAACAACCGGGAGCAGCACGGGAACATCGGGCCGTTGACGGGAACACGAATTTCCGTGGTCTGTTACCTGCGGGCCATGGAGAAGACCAAAGCAGCGAGGGGAGCGATCTGATGACGACAAGAACACGGGTGGCGCAACTTAGACGCGAATTGGCTGCCATAACTCGGAGGAAGAACGAACTTCGGCGGTTTCTTCGCAATGCTAATGCGCGGATTCGCTATCACAAGAAGCGTCTCAACGAGATTAGAGGAACCTACTGACTAAGTTTGAGCAACGACACACAGAGGATCGTAATCCTGCTTGGCGTGCTCGCCGTAATCATCGTGGTGAATGTGGTCTTGCCCAAGGAGAAATGGCGGATCCGCCCGGCTCCTTCGTAGGTTGACATAGCTGGGACTCTGCCGGACGCAGTATTGACGGTTCAGGAGGAGGGTCGGGCAACCGATTCTCCGCGGACTTGGGCCGGAGTGCCTCACCACCCGGCTCGACCGCTTCCCTGTGAGGAAGGACCAAATGACACCTGACAATCCGAATCATCCACGTAATTGGTCGTCCACCAGACGACGTATCACTTTCCAAGCCAACAAAATTAAAGAGGGTCTCCAGCAAGAGGAAGGGGGAGGCATTCCACCAATGCCAGAGGGACCCGGAGGAATTATGACCCATCGATTCCCAACACCAGATCAAGCACGGTCACGTAGAGAAGTCGCCACTTCGGGCGTCGCAATCCTGGATCTGGCCGCCAACATCGTTGTAGTCGAAGTCCCCAAGGCAGGTGTCAGAAGTAGGATTCCGATGCCTCCGATGCCAAGCACTTACACCGTAGAGAAAGCCACTCATCTCTTCTATTACTTCCTGAAGAACGAGCAAACAATGCGGATGCTCAATGGGTGGAACAGGTTGATCAATTGAAGACTTTTTAGAGATCGCACTTGCTGCCGCAGAGCGTGGCCTCGCCGTCTACCCTACGGAACCTGGCGAACGCGGCCCCAAAGGTCTGCGGGCGACGGGTTGGACTACCGGAGCTAGCACGGACCCGGCGCAAATAGCGAAATGGGCCCAGCAGTGGCCGGACTCCAACTGCCTTGTCGTCGCGAATCCTGCCACGAGCATCGTTCTAGACATAGACAATCCCGAGCTAGCTGCCAATCACGGCTTTCCGTTCCACGATTGCGCGCAGACGCTTTGGATTCGCACACCCGGCAAAGGACTGCACCTACATTTTGACGCTGGTCGCTTCGGCAACCAGATTACCTCCAATCGGGGCATCAAGCTGGATGGCGAGCTTGCCGTAGAGTACAAGTACAGAGGGTCGTCCGTAGCAGCACCGGGTACAGTGCGCGCCGATGGTGGGCAATACGTGATTGAGCGCGACAACCCCAAGCGCAACATTCCTATCAGTGTCATGGCGTGGTTGTTAGAGCATACCGCTGAAGAAGTTCACGGCAAGACACGAGGCATCCCCGTCCACGAAGACTTTGAATTTGACCAGCTGATCGACTTCTTTGATGTAGAGATTATCAATGTTTCTGGCATCTGGCATACACCGCGCATCTGTCCCATCAAGGGAGACTGGCACACCAACAACGGGAAGCCGGATTTTGGAGCCGTTGGATTTGCTTGGGACGACAAGAATCGGACACTGGGTTGGAAGGATCACGCACAAACGTGCGACGGCGCGCAGATGAACGTCAAGCAGGTGATTGACTTCTTGGTGGAGCAGAAGGGTGAGGAGTATCTGTATCGAAGACTCTGGAATCCTGGGGATCGGTCCTTTCGGAGAGCGTCTCTATGGGGCGAAGAACTTCATGTCCTTAATGTCGGTCTTCGATACTCCATTGTTGTTTCAGGTTATTTGTGGGACCGAAGAGCTCGGATGGGTTCACCCCTTGTCGTTTATTGGCTTCGGCAAAAGGCCGGTTGTGATTTCTCTCGGGGGTCGTGCTTGGGAAATCATCCGACTGGATGAAGAGCGATCCATCGCTCATGTGCGTACGACAGAAACACGTGGCCGATCCAGGTGGCTCGGTGGCGGGCGCGCTCTCAGCAGCGTTCATTGCACCACGATCAGGTCCCTACTTCTGGATGACTCGTCCGATCCGCTCTGGTCCAAACGCGCTGAGAGGGAGATAAACGCCGTTCGCTCGGAGGCCTTTTCTGTCCGCGCCTCGGGTCGCGTTGTGGAGACGGACGCTCAAAGCGGTCGGACAAGATGGTGGACTTTCGGTGGGCTAAAAGCCAACTTCTCACTGGCATTAATGCTTCGCGGGGACGATGGCAGGCTGCCTCGGTTCGATAATTTCTTCGTTGAAATTCCTGCGGCGTCTCGCCTTCGTGCAATAGAGCAGTTGGTGCAAAAGGTGAGTGAAGCAGCACCCTCTTCTCTTTTGCCTGACGGTTACCCGCCACGCCGCGTCAAATTCTGGGATTGCCTCCCCGAACATCTTCGTCAGCACTATTTGACGTCTCGCTTTACTGACTCCTCAACGGCCCTCGCTCTTATCGCCGAACCTCGGGTGCATCAGTTGCGCACTAGACATGGGGTTTCGAGTGAAACATCTAATGGACAAGTGCGAGCTTAGGACATGCTCACCTGACGACGGGCACGTGGCCCGCGCATCCGCTGCCCTCTGTACGGCTGGTCGCCACGCAAGGGGACAGTTGACCCTGTGGAGATGCGCTCGGCAGGCCTGCATTGTTACATTGTTTGAGACGGCTTCCTTCTGCCGGAGACAGACTGTCTCCTTTTTTCTGTTGGTAAGGGTGGTCGTAGCCCGTCTAGTCCTGGAGACGGCTGTCTCGTCCTTCTCGCACCCATTTTCGAATCCGAGCGCGGCCCGGCTTATGGTTGAGAAGTCTGAACTCCCATCGTTGAGGAATTGTGAAGGGCCACGAGCAGCCATGACCCGTCCCGTTTGATCCAAACGCGAGTGAAACGCAAAGTTCCCTCGATGCTCGCACCGGGAGCTTCTTCCCATTTGCCCTGAGTAAACCTGGCTCCCGTGCCCTTCATATCCAACTCGCGACTACCGCCGTATCGCCCAACATCGTGACGCGCACATCGTGCTCCTCATACCGCTCCCAGCGGAATTTGCCATTTTTGATGAGTGCAGCAAGGGGACGAAAGTATTCGGCCATCCAAGCGGTCTTGTTCTGAACGCGACCGAAGATGCCGGCAGCCAAGCGCAATGACCTGGTCGTGAATTTCATCGACAAAATGACAACGGATATCCGCGAGAAGAATCCGGACCTGGCTGTTAAAATCCGGAACTGGTTTGCCGTGAAACCAGAGGGGCGGGAATTTTCCGAAGGCTTCGAGCGCCTGGCCGTCGAGATCGGCGCCCTGCAGATGGCCGCGAAAGACGGAAAGGCGGATCTTTCCAAGGTCCAGCTCGAATCCGTGATCGTCTACCTGGTGAAGCAAAAATTTCTGCCGCAGGCACGCGGCAACTGAGTATAGAAGTTGGCGTCTTGCCTGTCTCCAAACCAGTGGGATATCTTTCCACGCAGATGTCAGGGCAAAACCCGCATGGCAGAAATCAGCAACTTTAAGCATCCTGACAAGTCACCCACTTATTTCATTGAGTTCCTCGAGTTTCTCGATAACCTAACCGGGATCAAGGACCAAAGAGCCGAAACCGCTAACCGCATGAACCTCGCGGCCGGTCACAAAGTCCTCGACCTTGGCTGCGGGATTGGTGGAGCGACATTTGCGATTGCCGACGTCGCTGGGCCGACCGGACTTGTTGCTGGGGTCGACATTAGCTCGGCGATGATCGAGGTTGCCCGCCGCCGCGCCAGCAACCGCTCGGGGCTCGAATTCCGGGTGGCCGAAGCCTGCGCCCTACCTTTTCCCAACGCATTCTTCGATTCCGCGCGCAGTGAGAGAGTCTTTCTCTACTTGCCTGACCGTCTCGCTGCCATCCACGAAATGATGCGCGTAGTCAAACCCGGAGGCCGCCTGTGCCTCGTCGATACCGACTTCGACTCCACCGCGATCTACTCAACGAATCCCGCGTTGACGCGCAAGATGACGTCGATTGTCGCAGCGTCAGTGCCGAACCCGAATTCCGGGCGCGAATTGCCTGCCCTCGCCCGTCAAGCAGGTCTAAGGGATATCAAGACTGAGATCTTTGCGATAGCTACACCCCATGAGTTCCTTTTGCGGGCAATGACCGGGGCTCTGTTCAAGGCCGCCGAAGACGGGATCGTTCCTCGCTCCGAAGTTGAAGAGTGGATGCTCGAACAGGCCACTCTACAGGCACGCGGCGATTTCTTTCAGATGTGGCTATCAGTGCTTGTCAGCGGCACCGTGTAACCGTAGCCTAGCCTTAAGGATCTCCACTGGTTCGCAGAGGTAGATGCTCGAAGTCAGTCCCTAATGACACAGCGAAAAAAAACAAATTACAGTTAGAATCTCCTTCGAATCCGGGCCGGGCCTACCTTTTCAAGTCGCCGCGAAGGGGTCACTGCCCGACGACTTCCCTTATGACGCGCAGGAAATTCCCACCCATGATTTTCTGAATATCTGGTGTCGTATACCCACGTTTGATCAACGCTTCGGTTAGATTGGAAATCTTGGACACGTCTTCGAGTCCACTTGGGACTGCACGAATCCCATCAAAATCGCTGCCAATACCGACGTGATCCACCCCCGCAACCTTCGCAACGTGGTCGATACACGCAGCGGCGTCCTCGACCGTAGCATGTCCGACATGTGGGTGACTCTCGCCATTCTCAGCATGCTTCTTGGCAGCAAATTTATCCAATTCGGCCCCGGTGACGGTGGGCTCGAGGGCATTCTCGATGGCAATGTTTCTAATCAATTCCCCAGCGTCCTGCTGGTTAAGAAAGTAGGCGCCAAAATTGATGCCCACCACGCCCCCATTGCGCGCGAGCGCACGCATCATATCGTCCGTCATATTGCGGGGAATGTCGGAAATCGAGCGGCAAGAAGAATGCGATGCAATCACCGGTTTTGATGTAACTTGCAAAACGTCGTAAAAGGTCTTATCCGAGACGTGCGAGATGTCCACGATCATTCCGATCCGGTTCATTTCACGAACCACGTCCTTACCGAAGTCGGTCAGCCCGTTGTGCTCTTGCTTTCCCGTGGACGAGTCCGCCCAATCGTTACTGCGGAAGTGAGTGAGCGTCATGGAGAGGATCCCCATACGGTGGTACATCCGCAAAACAGCAAGATCATTGTCGATCTGGTGCCCGCCCTCGACGGTCAGAACGGCGGCGATCCGCTTCTGGCCGACGATTCGTTCAATATCCCCCGCGCTGGTTGCAACCTCGATCCGGTCCGGATATTTGTCCAGAACGCGCTGCATGGCATCCCGGAGGTCCAACGTGCGCCTGACTGCTTCTGAACCCTTGTAGTAAGTGGGCACCCAGAGGGCGAAGAAAGGGACATGAATTCCACCTTCTTGCAATCTTGGAATGTCTATTGTGCCATCCGGTAGGCGTTGGCCGATGTCAACGTTCTCAATCAGCACCCGTTGGAGTGTGTCGTTGTGGCTATCGACCCCGAGCACATCAGCTTGAACGCGCTGTGCGTCAAGTGTCGCTTCCTGTGCAGATCCAGATGGGGCGTATGTCAGAGCCAATACCATCAAGCATCCGCGCCACGATCTCATATTTCCTCCAACGCCGTGCTTTCGCGCGACTGCAGTATACTTCCAAGCCGCACCATAAAAAGGCTGGTATGAGAATCGGCGAGACCGCGTTTGATACGGCCTAACTCCCTCTCCTTCGGAGCGAGTGCTGCTACCAGAGAGCTTTTCCGGAGTTATAATCGCGCCACTCATGCCCATCGCTCCGGGTACAAGGCTTGGTCCGTATGAGATCGGCGTCCCGCTGGGCGCGGGCGGGATGGGCGAGGTGTACCGCGCTAAAGATACGCGGTTGGACCGCACCGTCGCCATCAAGATTCTCCCTGCTCATCTTTCTTGCGATCCTGTCCGCAAGCAGCGCTTCGAGCGCGAAGCCAAAACCATCTCCAGCCTCAATCATCCCCACATCTGCGTGCTCTACGACGTAGGCCATCAAGACGGGACTGACTATCTGGTGATGGAGTGTGTCGAGGGCGAGACGCTAGCGAAGCGACTGGAGAAAGGGCCTCTACCCCTGGAACAGGTGCTAAAAATTGGCGCGCAGATCGCGGACGCGCTGGATAAGGCGCATCGTAGCGGCGTGGTGCACCGGGACCTAAAGCCGGGGAACATTATGTTGGCAGCGACGGGAGCGAAGCTGCTGGATTTCGGATTGGCAAAACCGGTCAGCCCATTGGCCAGTGGAATGACGCTGACAGCGGACACGCCGAGAGCGGCGATGACGGAGGAAGGAACGATCATCGGCACGTTTCAGTACATGTCGCCGGAGCAAGTTGAGGGAAAAGAGCTCGACGGCCGCAGCGATATCTTTTCGTTGGGCGCGGTGCTGTATGAGATGGTGACTGGGCAGCGGGCATTTGAAGGCAAGAGCCAGATCAGTGTGACCTCTGCAATCCTAGAAAGAGAGCCTCCCCCAACTAGCGCAGCGAAGCCATTGACGCCGCCAGCGATGGACCACGCCATTAGAAAATGCCTCGCCAAATCCGCCGACGAGCGATGGCAGAGCGCAGGCGACCTGGCGAGCGAGCTAAGGTGGATTTCTGAAAGTCGCGCCTACTCAGGTACGGTACCGTCGTCTGCCAGCAGGACCCGAGAAACATTGGCTTGGCTCGTCTCCGGCATTTTGCTCGTGGCCCTTATTCTCGGAGCACTTTGGTCGCGCAATCCCAAGCTCCCAGCACAAGCCATGCATTTTTATGCACCGCTGCCGTTTCCAGCGCGTGATGTGGCTTTGTCCCCGAATGGGCATACTGTTGCAGTAGTCGGTTATCTGGAATCTGCACGAAAGAATGCGATCTGGATCTATGAGCTAGGGTCACAAAGGGCAAGGAGCCTCACAGATACTGAGGGTGCTACGTATCCATTCTGGTCGCCGGACGGACAATCTCTGGGCTTCTTTTCTGATGGGAAACTGAAAAAAGTGGATTTGTCCTCGGGATCGCCCCAGATCATCTGCGATGCGCCCTCTGGGCGCGGTGGCACATGGAACAAGGACGGCGTGATTGTCTTCACGCCTGATGCAGCGCTGGGGAAAGGCCTGTATCGAGTCTCAGCTTCGGGTGGCACAGCAACCCAGATCAGTCAGCCTGACGTAAGTCGTGGAGAAAACAGCCATCGCTGGCCCATGTTCATGCCGGACGGGACACATTTTCTGTACATGGCAGCCGATTTCACGGGACGGAAAGGCGTGGACGCCATCTTTGTAGGTGCGCTGGGTTCAAAAGAAAAGCAATTTGTAGTGGAAGCATCTGCGAATGCGGCCTATGCCCCACCAGGCTACCTGCTGTTTCCCCGTGGAAAGACTTTGTTCGCCCAGCGATTCGATTTGAAACGACTCGCATTAACGGGGGAAGCAACGGCCGTCCTTGCGGATATCCAGTATCAGGGGCAAGTGAAAAGGGCAGTCTTTGACGTTTCTGATACCGGCCTTCTCGTTGCGCAAACGGGTGAAGGTGTGGCGCTTTCCCAGCTCGTCTGGTATGACCGCAAGGGGAAGGAATTGGGCGCGGCGGGCAAGCCAGATGTGTATGGCAACGTAAGCATAGCTCCGAATGGTAGATCAGTGGCGGTCGATAAGACTGATACGGGGAGCCTCTACAATGACATTTGGACGTATGATCTGCAGCGTGATAGCGCCAAGCGGCTCACTTTCGGTTCAGGATTTCGCAGCATGCCAATCTGGAGCCCAGATGCCGCGCGGCTGGTGTTTACCTTTAATCGCAGAGAATCCGGAACCGATCTGGATATCAAGAACTCCGACGGTGCACAAGAAGAGAAAAGCATTGTGTCGGATGAGTTCACCAAGTATGCGAATGACTGGTCGAGAGACGGAAAATACATCCTGTACACGCGAGGCGAGGACTTGTGTTTCACGACGATCCCAGAGCTAAAGAGCGGTCTATTCCTGAAAGCGGTCTCGGCCCTCAGGAATGGCCAATTCTCTTTCGATGGCAAATGGGTCGCCTACGCCTCCAACGAGACTGGCAAGTGGGAGATTTACGTGACCTCGTTTCCAGATGCACACGGCAAATGGCAAGTCTCGACGGGAGGAGGGGAGCAACCCCGGTGGCGAGGCGACGGAACAGAGCTGTTCTACCTATCCTTGGACGGCAAGATGATGGCCGTGCCCGTGACGGTCGGGGCTACCTTCGATACGGGTTCATCCGTCGCACTTTTCCAGGCTACTCCCCGGCAGCCAGTCTCCCGCACTGACCTGTTCGTCTATGACGTCAGCCGCGACGGCCAGCGCTTTCTCATCAATACGCAGGTCAAGCAAGAACAGTCCCAGCCCATGACCGTTGTTTTGAACTGGCCTGCGAAGCTGAACAAGTAATGCTGGCAGAATGAGAACTTTGACACTACCTGCAATTCCGACCTGTCGTGTGGGGCCTGCGGCCCGCGAAACCCGGATTCTTACCTGTGTTGCCGGGTAAACAAACTGAAAAGCGCTCCTCTTGCTCTAAGTCGTTCTCTTGCTATCGGTGGTACGTTGACACTGTGGAGATGCGCTAAGCAGAGGGCCGAGAGGGCGCCTCCTCTCGGCAGTGGGAACTCAAACGGTAGTATCACCGGAATATTTCGAGGAACTGGGAGCGGACGAAAAACGAGTCGAATCCGAAATCATGCTGTTTTCTGAGGCGGCTGCTACATCTGGATTAGATTGCCGCAAGTATCAGAAAAAATCGCAAGTCTCACCGGAGCGAATTTGCTCGACGAATACAAGCAGGAGAACGACACTAATTTTGTCCTTTTTGATAACGCAATTACCTCTGTACAAACTGGGTAATTAGCATGGCGATAGAGCAACAGTCAAAACCAAGCGTTGATACCGGCACGCTGGTGATTCTTGCCTTTTCCACGACTGCCGGAGTGCTCGTAGAGTTCTACGACTTCCAGATTTATGGGTTCGCCGCAGCGAGCGCCTTCCCTTCAATCTTCTTCCCCGGACTGCCGCCCACCAGAGCCTTGGTGCTGTCCTATCTCGCATTCGGTGCCGGTTTTCCGGCACGTCTCGTGGGCGCATTCATTTTCGGCCATCTTGGCGATCGCGCGGGGCGCAAGATCGCGTTTGTCACGAACATCTTCGTCGTCGGGGTCACGACGTGTTTGACCGGTCTGTTGCCGGGCTATGCAACGTTGGGCCTTGCTGCTCCGATTCTTTTGGTTTTTTTGCGAATCGTGCAAGGTATCGGGGTCGGAGGCGAGTTCGGAGGCGCTTCGGCGTTGCTTGCCGAATT
>Ga0126381_100010782_pt1 | contig 10301 bp, 9 predicted proteins | sample PanSoiMetPlot_28_FD_96465 | JGI IMG/M metagenome (GOLD analysis project Ga0126381, IMG submission 96465) | Tropical forest soil microbial communities from Panama - MetaG Plot_28 | ecosystem: Environmental > Terrestrial > Soil > Tropical forest > Bulk soil | place: Panama | collected 2016-02-17 | reverse complement strand
GGTTGCTCGTCATCGGAGCCTAATCTCAAAATCCCTTGCACAACATTACACCTTATGGTGTAATTACCACATGGATCAACTGACTAATGTGCTGACTGCCATTTCTCACCCCACTCGGCGAGCGATTATTGGGCAGCTGGCGACGGGACCTGCTCGATTTTTGGATGTAGCAAAGCCTTTCGACACTGCTCTAAATGCGGTGACGAAACACCTGAAGCTGCTCGAAAGGGCAGGCCTGATTGAGCGCAGGAAGCAGGGGCGTGAGGTCTACATATCGTTTCGAGGGGAACCGCTTCGGCAGGTTGCCGGGTGGGTGCATGGGTATGAGCGCTTCTGGAACGAACGCCTCGATGAATTTGAGCAGTATTTTCGCACCAAGAAGAAGGAGAAAAGGTGATGGAGAACTCGAAGAAGACCCTTGAATTTCGTCTGGAACGGACAATTCCCGCCCCCGCGACTGAAGTGTTCGATGCGTGGCTGGATCCGAAGATCCCGGGCAATCCATGGAACGCGGCCGAGAAGTTTATTTTGGATCCCAAAGTAGACGGGCTCTTTTATTGGACCCTGAATGGGACGTCCCATTACGGGCGGTTCACCGCGGTCGAGCGACCGACTCGGATTCAGCATACGTGGGTTTCGCCGAAAACTCTGGGAGTTGAATCGACAGTGACCGTGACCTTTAAGAAAAAGGGAGACGACACCCTGATGACCCTCGTGCATTCCGACCTTCCGGATCATGAGCTGGCGAGAGGACATGAGAAGGGTTGGAACTACTTTTTGGACGTCCTATCCGAACAATTTGGAAACGGCTCACGCAAAGAGTACCGCTGGGATGAGGCTCATCCGGCTGTGAGGAAATAGTCCGCATTCGCGCTGCCTTGGCTGGAACGACAACTTAAATACAACTGGAGAAAACTGATGGCTCAATCGACGTTTGTCTACGAGACTTATATCCGCAGCACGCCGGAGCAACTTTGGCAAGCACTGACAACGAGTGAACTCTTGAACCGGTGCTGGATGGGTGCCAGCATCGACAGTGACTGGAAGGTCGGCTCGTCTTGGCGTGCCACGTCTCCGGACGGAAGCGTCTTCGACTCCGGCGAAATCGTCGAGAGCGTGCCGCAGAAGCGGCTAGTGATGAAGTGGCGAAATCAGTGGCAGCCGGAGTTCAAGGCTGAGGGTGACTCCCACTGCATCTACGAGATTGAACCTCTGGGGATGGCGGTGAAATTTACTATCACTCATTCGATCGAGCGGCCGGACTCTAAGTTCATCGCGTCGGTGACGCCGGCCTGGCCAATGGTGATGTCCAACCTCAAGTCGCTTCTTGAGACGGGAGGGGTTACTCTCGTTGAGAATCCCCGACATGCGCATTGATTCCAAGCATCAACTGTCGCCGTTCCGCGAAAAGATAGGAGCAAGGAGCGACATAGTAAAGGCAGTTTTTGGAAATCACGCGTCAGTTCTGGTTCCGCGGGAAGTTCGAGACAGTATTCGCAAATTCTATTGCGATGTCCTCGGAGGCACAGTCACGAAAGCCGATCCGGAAAGGGACTTCATTCGCTTGGGAGAACACTTCTACATCGGGTTTCTCTATGGGGATGTCTCTGATGAGAGCGAGTTTTTGCTCCGCGTGACCCGTGGTGTTGACCGTGTAAGGCGTGACGACACGTTTATAGTGGATGAGCGTGTTGGATGGTCCCTACTCGATTGGGAGGAGAAGCTGCGCATGAAAAGGTTCTGGCGGCGGGAAATAAGACGGTTGTTAACGATGTCCGCAGTCGTTGCGGTCCTGGTAAGCTGGCGCTCGCTACCAGTTCTTGCCCAAGCGCGACAGACCGATGATGCTTTGCGCGCGGAACGAGAGGCGACGGAAAAGGAATTGGAGTCGCTCGCCATCATCGATGGCAAGGTAATGGTGCCGATGCGCGACGGCAAGCGCATGCAGGCGGATATTTACCGTCCGAAGGACCAATCGAAAAAGTATCCAGTCATTTTTGTTCGCACGCCTTACAACTTCAACTACTGGGACATCCAACTCGGGGCACCTCGCGAAATGAAGAACGAGTTGGACGCCGTAAAGCGCGGGTACGCGTATATCGAAATGAATGAGCGTGGCCGCTATTTCTCCGAAGGCGACTACGACATTCTTGGGCCGCCGCTGACCGATGCCGATGATGAGTTGGACTGGATGAGTTCCCAGCCATGGTCGAATGGGAAGGTCGGCCTGATTGGGTGTTCCTCCACGGCGGAATGGCAACTCGCGGTGGCGTCGCGTGGCAACAGGGCTCTAGGCACACTTATTCCGATGGGCTTTGGCGCGGGAGTCGGACGCGTTGCTCCTTATTACGAGCAGGGCAACTGGTTTCGCGGCGGCGCCGTGCAGATGCTGTTCATGATGTGGTTGCGTGATTCTGGCTTTCAGACGGGCGTACGTCCGATGTTTCCTGAAGGAACCTCTCAGGAGGAAATAAGAACGGCAGCGACGTTTTACGATTTGCATCCGCATGCGGCGCCGGTCGACTGGTCGAAGGCTGTCTGGTATCTGCCCGAGAAAGACATACTGAAATCTGTCGGCGCGGGCAGCGGCATCTTTGCCAGCGTGACCCCGGGCGTAACGCATGGAAACATGATCGCGAGAACGCCGAATGACCCGGCCTGGTATAAGGGCGGATTGTGGAACGACAGCATGAACGTCAACGTTCCCGGCCTGTGGTTCATGAGTTGGTACGACGTGAGTACAGGACCGAACCTCGCAGCCTACAACTTCGTCCGCAAGACGGCGCGACCAGAGATTGCGAAGGAACAGTATGCGGTGATCGCTCCGACATTGCACTGCGGCTACAAGCGCGCCACTGAGAACACGGTGGTGGGCGAACGCGACATGGGCGATGCACGCCTTGACTACGACTCGCTTACCTATGGCTGGTTCGACTACTTTCTGAAAAACGAGCAGAACGGAATCCTAGAGAAGACGCCGCGGGTTCGTTACTACCTCATGGGCAGCAACAAGTGGGAAACATCAGACACGTGGCCGCCGGCAGGCGCAAAGCCGCTCACTTACTACTTTGGCAGTGGCGGCAAAGCAAACACGATGTACGGGGATGGAGTGTTGACGACAGCGTCCGTCGCCAAGGATCAGCCGGATGAATTCCTCTATGACCCCATGAATCCTGTGCCAACCTACGGCGGCGGATTCTGCTGCATGGGGTCTGCGTCCAAGCCGGGAGCGCTGGACCAGCGCCCCATCGAAACGCGAAATGACATCCTCGTTTACACTAGCGAGCCACTGCAACAAGGTATAGAGGTTAGCGGTCCGATCGATGTCACCTTGTATGTCTCAAGCGATGCCAAGGACACCGATTTCACAATCAAGTTCATTGACGTGCTTCCGGATGGTACAGCCTACAATCTCGTCGACAACATCCAACGCGTACGCTATCGCGAAGGCTATGACAAGCCTCCGGTATGGATGGAAAAAGGAAACGTTTACAAAGTCACGCTGCAACCAATGCAGACCAGCAACTACTTCGGGCCCGGCCACAGACTCCGCGTGGAAGTCAGCAGCAGCAACTTTCCGCGCTTCGATCGCAACCTCAACACCGGAGGAAACAATTACGACGAGACTACGGGAGTGATCGCGCACAACGCAGTCCACCACTCACAGCAATATCCGAGCAGCATTACGCTTAGCGTGGTCAGCCACTAAATCTCGTGTTGAATGTTTATGGTCTATTTGGGCCAGAAGCAAGGAAAGTTGATCGCTGCACTCATGCAATTTTGAGAGAGGCTTGGACGCAGAATGGGAGCACTCGTACCGGACGTCTGCAATTGACTGGCTGAGATCGGAGCAATCTTATCGGTGCGACGATGAATCTCCGCAAACATCTGTTTTCGCCTGAGAAGTGGCGTCAACCTCTGGATCGCACCGGTGATAACGCCGTCGACAAACTTCGTTTCGTCCCAACGCTCCATGTACAGAGTCATGCGGCCACGATCGTCGATGGCCACATGCTCATTTGATTCGCCCAGAAGTAAAGTCACCTTCAGGTCGACGTCTTCGGCCTTTTGATGAAACTCTTCCGCTACAACGCGGCAGGTAGTGAGCAACAGCACTCTGGCTCTTTCTCTCGGCATGTCGATCTGCCGCGAATTGACGATCGTGAGAATGTCCGGTCGAAGCGAGTTTGGGCTGGATTCCGAACTTTGTCCGATCGCGAGTTGTACCACGAACGTACAAGCGAAAATCGCCGCGAGAAGCCTCGGCATCCCGACTTGTGCCAGTAACTGCATAGCGACCACATCCGACAGTTTTAGCGGGTTTACGCCGACTTCTTGACGGGGGCGCGGAATTCGATCAGCTTTCCGCGTTGTTCGGCGGGCAACCACTTCACTTGCTTGCGAAAGGTCTTTGGTATATAGAATTCAATGATTTTGATTTTCGCCACAGGTTTCCAAATTCTCCACATCGTCGCCCCAATAGCACCGCATCTCAACTTCCTACCGTATATGGTGTGAAATGAGGCGATAACGTTACATGGCAGAGTTCAGACCGCTTCAAACGGAACTTGCACTCCCCGCAACGTAAAGGACTTCAGCCGCTTAGCCTGGCTGGCATCAATCCGGGTTCCGGGAGAACTCACATTCTTAGATGGTGCAGTCCGCGAGTTTGGCCACTAGTTTCCGCGGAATCTTCTAGCGGAATGACTGGGAAAAGGAGCAGTTCACCGGAGGAGTGCGTCGATTCAGAATAACGAGGGAACGTCGAACTATATCATTCTGACTAGCGGGAAAGGAATTATGCGGGACTTTGCACGGAAGGAATCTGACCCCAAGCTTCTCAAGCTCGTGGAGACGGAATACAAGCTGCATGACGCGTTGAAGTTGCTGTTTGAACTTCTCGAGAAATATGGCCCAGTCTGGTATGAGAAGAAGCACCACGATCAAGCCCTATACGCTCTCAATCTGCCGGTGAGGCGGAAGCCCGTGTCGGCCTCCAAAAGCTACAGAGACTTCAAGCAGGCTGCATGACGCGGTGAAGTTGCTCTTCCGCGGCGGGTTCGGAATTGGTGTAGCCGATGCCCGCGGCAGGTGTTCTAAGGTAGGGATGCTTCGACTGCGCCGGAGTTCCGCTTCGCTGCACTCCGGCTCCGCTCTGCATGACACTAGTGTGGTGTACCAGAAGATGGGTCGGGATTAGATTCCGCCTTCGAAGATCTTCTTGGAGAGATAGCGCTCTGCTGAGTCGGGAATGATCGTCGCGACGCGCTTGCCTGATCCCAGCTTCTTCGCGACTTGAAGAGCGGCGAAAATGGCGGCCCCTCCACTTGACCCGGCCAGAACGCCTTCGTTTGCTGCGAGGGACTTCACCATTCCGAAGGCGTCGTCATCCGTTACCATGATGACATCGTCGCAGACTGAAGCGTCGAACGTCTTGGGGATAAAACTTACTCCGATGCCTTCGACCTTGTGCGGGCCGGGCTGCCCGCCCTTGAGGATTGATCCTTGAGTTTCGACTGCGAAGGCTAGAACATGGGGCAACTTCTCCTTGAAGTAGCGGGCAACTCCGGAGAAGGTCCCGCAGGTGCCACACCCGAGGACGACCGCGTCGGCATGTCCATCCAACTGCTCGAACATCTCGCGTGCAGTCGTTTCGTAGTGGTAGTCGGGGTTGGCCATGTTCTCGAACTGTCCGGCCATAAAAGCCTTCGGATCGCTCGCGACCAACTCCTTGGCCCGCTTGATTGCGCCTTGCATACCTTCGTCGTCAGGAGTACGGACAACATCGGCGCCGAGGGCGCGCATGATGGTGACCTTCTCCTGAGAGAAGTTTTCCGGCACGAACAAGCTGACCTTGTATCCGCGATTCACGCCGATCAGCGCCAGCCCGATGCCGGTATTTCCCGCGGTGGCTTCGACAATCGTTCCGCCCGGAAACAGCTTTCCCTCCTGTTCGGCGCGGCGAATGATGCCGATCGCGGCGCGGTCTTTGACGCTGCCTCCGGGGTTCAGGTATTCGAGCTTGGCGAAGACGTCTGCCGATCCTTTCGGGACCAGACGCTTCATTTGCAACATTGGAGTTTCGCCGACCAACTGGGTGATATCGTCGGCGACGCGCAGGTGGGACATTTCTGAATTTTGCAGAGTCACATTACAGGGTACGGGCAGAGTGCAGAATCGTCAATTGCGAGAACGACGTTGGGAGTCACAAAGAGCACGAGCTCGCGGTGCCCGTGACGGGAATGTGCAACACCGCGTGGACAACACCTTTCGTACCACCTCCAACCCTAGTCGCGAATCGTTGCAGTGCCGATTACTCCAGTGGAAAAGCCTGGAGGGACTCGTATGCACCGAGGGGTCACAAGGTTTGCGTTTGTCTGCCTGATCGCAATGCAGACGGCACGCGCACAAGAGATAAGAGTCTGGAATCGAATCGTGCAAGTGCATGGATTCTTCACGCAAGGATTTGTTTATACCGACCAAAATAACTGGCTCACCATGAACACCAGCGCGGGAAGCGGGGCCATGACCGACATGGGACTCAACGTGTCGTCGCGACTCACCGAGAAGTTGCGTGTGGGCGCCCAGGTGTACGACCGCAATCTGGGAAAGTTAGGGCGCTGGCATCCGTCGCTCGATTGGGCGGTAGTCGACTACCGCTTCACCAATTGGCTAGGCGTGCGGGGGGGAAAAGTCAAAACGACGTTTGGCCTCTATAACGACTCCCAGGATTTGGATTTCATGCATGTATTCGCTCTGCTGCCCCAGAGTGTCTACCCAACCGACATTCGTGACACAACGATTGCCCATTCCGGCGGAGATCTTTACGGCGAGATCGCCCTTCCACGTCGCCTTGGCGATATGTCGTATACGGTCTATGCCGGGCATCGCAGCGACAGTATGTACAGCGGATACCCATACCTGATCCGACAGTGGGATACGTATCTTACCGATATGGGAGGGTTGCAATACGGGGCGGATCTCCGCTGGAATCTGCCTCTTCGGGGGTTGATGGCAGGCGCCTCGCGGTTGAACCAGGACATTTCCGCGCATGGCACGTTCGTCGACTTCTTCAATCCCAGCAACGGTATCATCCCCTACTTCGAATCGTCGAAAGCCGACTGGTCGAATCAATTCTTCGCGGAATACAGACGAGGACCGCTCACCCTTGTTACGGAATATCGCCGCTGCCTGCGCGACCAGATCATCCTGAACAATACATCGGAAGACATTTCTGATGTGCGCGGGTGGTATGTCTCCGGGACGTACAGGATCGGCAAGAGAGTAAGCGTAGGTTCTTATTATTCCCATTACACAGTGACCGAGACCTTTGGGGGTGCGCTGGCGATGATCGCGCCAAACGCAACCGATACGAGCGAACCCAACAACCACATTTACGACAAGGTCGCAAGTGTGCGGTTCGATTTGAATCGGTTCTGGAACCTGAAGATCGAAGGTCATTTTATGGATGGCTTCGCTAACACTGGATTCCCGGCCGGGTTCTATCCGAAAGACAACGCAAACGGCTTCCAGCGAAATACCAACGCACTAGTGGCTAAAACCAGTTTTCATTTTTGAGGACTCCTAGCGATGAAAAAGCTTGCCCTGAAATGGAAGCCGATGATCCCCACCGTTTCCAAGGCGAAGGAGGAACATCCATGAGACATTGCGCGCAGTTGGCACGGCTTGTAATGGCAGTGGGATTCTTCGCGGCGAGCACGGGGGTCCATCTTCTGGCCGATGACGTTTACATTGTGGTGAACTCGACGGTAAAGGCGGAGTCGATTTCCAAAGAGGAACTGAGAAGCGTATTTCTATTGCGAACAAGAACGCTGAAAGACGGCTCCGTGGTAGAGCCAGTTCTGCAGAAATCCGGTTCTGCGCATGACGCCTTCTTGGAGCATTACCTGGAACGTGATAGCGCGGAGATTCGCACTTACTATCAAGGTCTGGTATTTACCGGCAAAGCAGAGATGCCTCGGCAGCTCAACTCGGACGGAGAGGTCATCGCTTACGTCGCTCGCACCAAAGGTGCGATCGGATATGTCAGCAGCGAATCCAGCACCAGCGGAGTCAAGGTGCTGAAGGTTCTCTCCAGCGAGCGTAAGGCAGAGAGATCTTTGCTGACGCGCGTAGAGGCGGCGTATCCAGAGGCGTTATGGCAGCGCGATATCCACGGCAGCGTGCGATTAAGACTGACCATCGCCCCGAAAGGCAATGTCGAAGAGGTGGAACTGTTAGGGGGAAATCCTATACTCGCAGAAGCGGCTGAGAAAGCTGTTCGGCAGTGGATCTACTCCGCGTGGCCGTCGCGAACCATGACGGAGGTGACGATCGCGTTCTAGGAGACGGGGAAATTCGAATTTCGTGGGGCTGTGCTCAGTCGGATGAAAAAAATGGCGGAACCCGAAGGTCCCGCCACCGTGTTGGGTAATGGGGAATGCTTATGAAGACAGTCTAAGTGGGCATCAGGAAAATTCAGCCCAAAAAAAGCAAGTTTTTCCTTTTTCTTTTCCCGAAATGGAACGGCCTGAGGTCGAATTTCAGAGACGCGGATACTGGCGACGGCTATTCCAAGGTAGGGATGCTTCGACTGCGCCGGAGTTCCGCTTCGCTGCACTCCGGCTCCGCTCAGCATGACAGTGTTCCGGGTGGCGCAGATGGCACTGCGGTGGACCGCATCGATGGCGGGTCAACACTGTTTCCTAAATTGTTCCGTAGCCTTTTGCTTCGTGCTCAAATCAGTCTTCGAAGATCTCCGGCGATTCGCTCTTTTCGGCGAGTAATCCGATGGAGACTGCCAGATCCCGCGCTCTCGCCAGATCGCCTTTGGGCGCGCCTTGCTCGGCTTCTTCGTATCCCTGCAGGGCATAGTACAGCGACCGGTCGAAGAACTGGTTGAGCATTCGCTGCAACTCCATTTCCCCGTGCAGAGCGATGATGTTATCGGCAAAGCCTTCGTGCCGCAAAAATTGCAACAGATGATCGCGTGAAAGCATGATCGCCCAGGCAAACTGATGGAGCCGGATTCCCTCGGCGGCGCGCCGAGCTGCCACGGCGCGAAAGCGCTCCGCGATATCTGCCTCGGTCTTTTGCAGAAGCCATTCTCCGAGGTTGCGGTAAACCTCGATAGCCGCCAGCCGCAATTCGTTGCGAGGGATTTTGCGGAAATCCGTAGTCCGGTCCGATTTTCGTATCTGTTCTGCTAACCCCTGGGACAACGCCTCAGAATGCGCTTCGATCAAGCGCACTAGTCTCATTGCCAACATTGGATGTTTTTCTGACCCCTCTAATTAGAAACAGATGCCGTGCACAGCCTGGAAGATGCACCTAAACTCGATGCAAATACATCGCATCACGATATAATTATACTAGGTAGATTTTATTTGCTTGCCGAAGCTGTCTGCGAGGCGGCGTAGTAACCACTCTTGGTGCGGACAACCATCTTCCCGTGGCCTTTGGCTTTGGCGTCGACATGGATCTGGCGGAATCCGCCGGCGCCCTTGGGATTGGTCGGCTTGTAACCGATGGCGTATTGATTGCGGATGTCATTGGCGATGTTTTTGCTGATGTCATCCACTTCATCGAGGGTCTTGGGGAAGAAGGCAATGCCGCCGGTGCGGTCGGATAAGATCTGCAGTGCTTTCTTGGCGCGCTTGGGATGTTCCTCGTCACCGAGGATTCCGATCGCGTAGACCGAAGGCCCATTCTCCTGCTGCAGTTGCTTGACGGCATGCTCGAGGGTTTCGCTGCTGGCGTTATCTTCTCCGTCAGTCACGACGAAGATGACTTTCTTCTCGAGCCGCGCATTCTGCTTCAGGTGATCGGCGGAGGCGACAATAGCATCGTAGAGCGCGGTCCCACCCCGGGCGTCGATCTTCTCCAATGCTTCTTTCAATTTGCGCAGATCGTTGGTGAAGTCCTGATCGAGATACTGCTCATCGTTAAAGTTCACGACGAAAACTTCATCTTTGGGATTGCTTGATCGAACCAGGTTGAGCGCGGCCTGGTTGACCTTGGCGCGTTTTTCACGCATCGACCCTGAGTTGTCGATCACGATGCCCATCGCCACCGGGATATCGACGTGGTGAAAAGAGATGATGTTTTGCTGCTTGCCATCTTCAAAGACGGTAAAGGCGCCGCGGTCGAGATTGGTGATGATGTGCTGCTTGTCATCGACGACGGTGGCATGGAGCATGACCTCGTCTACGTCTTTACGGAGGACGTAGATGCCTTCATCGTCGGCCTTCTTCTGCTGCTCGGATGGTTGTTGGTCGGGCTTTGGTTGGTCAGTCGTTTCT
>Ga0126381_100010781_pt1 | contig 10302 bp, 8 predicted proteins | sample PanSoiMetPlot_28_FD_96465 | JGI IMG/M metagenome (GOLD analysis project Ga0126381, IMG submission 96465) | Tropical forest soil microbial communities from Panama - MetaG Plot_28 | ecosystem: Environmental > Terrestrial > Soil > Tropical forest > Bulk soil | place: Panama | collected 2016-02-17 | reverse complement strand
TGGCGGGGACGACGGGACTCGAACCCGCGGCCTCTGCCGTGACAGAACACTGTTATTTGGTAACTGATTGAAACTACGCGGCACGGATGGCTACCAAAACCGCGCTTTGGAACCCACGGTAACAATTATTGGACCATGAATGGACCAAGAAATCGACTCTGCCGTCGAGCGGCAGAGCCTAAGCCGCGCGCGTCTTATATATGCGTGCGTGTGCAGACGAGCGCCCCAGTCGTGCCCGTTCCCCCGTCCGGTACTAGTCGGAGCCAAGAGCTGATGGTCGATCTGCCCCGCAATTACGCGCCGGCCGTCAGCTCCGCCGGAATCGGCATCGGGACGAGGAAGTTGCTGGCGAGAACGTAGTTGAATAAGTGACCGACCGGCGACGCAAGACGTAGCAGGTCGGCGGACACCCATCCATTCTTATCGGTCCACTGCCATCCAGTCGCAGAGATGCTTTGTATCGCTTGCTGGAGGTCCCTTGAGTTCATCGGGTAAGCATAAATGCGCACGTTTTGTGCCAGCAGGTGAGACAAAGCCTCAAGCATGCTGCCGGGGAGTTTACTGTAGCGGTATTCAAACACGCGAACCAGAAGAGACAGTCCTACGACGAAGCGGACATGATCCTTGGTGTAACGGTTGACGAGATCGGTGATGTGATAAAGCTCGCGTTCCCGGAACAACAATACGTCACCACCCCGCGCGAGGAGCGCATCGATACGTTCCAGCAGTTCCGGGATTTCCGGAGCCGGATCGGTTGTCGCGAGCGGCATCGCAGAGAGGCAGAAAAAGCCAATGGGCGCGGGGCCTTCATTAAATTCTCCGCGAAGTTGCCGAACACCCGAGGCCAGAAGTTGTTCATGGATTGCCGCGTGCGTGGAGTCCACATGCTCGAAGGATCCTGGCGCGAGGACAACAGCTTTCTTATGGAGGACTTCGATCGGCGGCGCAGGCGACCCAGTGTGTAGAAAACAGACGGCTTCAGCAAGGCCTGCGCGCACCAAATGAGCGAGGATCGCGCGCTGGTCCCATCCTTCGAAGGTCGCCCCGCTCAGTTCCACATAGTCAATTTCTAGTCGTTTTTCGACATCCTGAGCGACATTCTCGAAGAATGATTCTTTTGTCTCCACCTGATAAAAAGCAGCGTAGATCAGGTTCACACCGAGGATGCCGATAGCCTCCTGCTGGAGGCGGTTGGAAGAATCCCGCATGTTGATGTGCAGCACTATGTCGTTTGGTCGGCCACCGGGCTGCAGTTGGAACCGCAGGCCGACCCAGCCGTGGGGCTCGTTTGATCCGGCGTAATTCCGGGCAGAGATCGTGTCGACAAAAGAAAAGAAGCGCGTGTGTGATCCACGACTTTCGTTCAGTTGGTTGATAAGTTGAGCCCATTCGCCATCCAGCATGGCTTGGAGACGTTCCTTGGAAACATAACGCGCACCGGATCCGTATATATCGCCGCTGACTTCCTTGTCATACGCGGAAATGGATTTAGCAACTGTCCCGGAGGCTCCGCCAACAACCAAGAAGCATCGCGCGACTTCCTGGCCGGCGCCAATCTCAGCAAAGGAGCCGTAGCTAGTCGGATCAAGATTGATGCCCAGGGCTTTCTGATGAGTGTTTAGCTTTTCTTTGGATGCCATTGGTTGTTACTCCCACTCTTTGAGAATTTTACACCGTGGAAGCAAACGGCAGGATTCCTGGAGCAAGACGTAGAATTCAACAGATTCAATCCCGCCTTCATGACCGTCTCCCGCTGTCCGAGGATCGGACATCGCGGCCCACCAGGTGGGTGACCGTAGTAAAAAGAACGCTCACGGATATTCCGCACATCAACACACCGATGATGCTCTCCAACGGCCCCAACATTCGCAAGTTTGACGGCAGCACTACGTCGCCATAGCCCACCGTGGCATAGCTGCTGGCCGAGAAATAAAAAGTCGATTCCCACGACGGGAAGCAAAGCCAGCGATAGCAGCCGGCCCACAATAGAATTAATACTTCCGTGTAAAACGATTATCGCGGCTGTGAGTCGCACGACCAGAGCGGCCGAGCGAAAGGGCCCAAGTCTGTGCACATCTCCGGCCACAGTGTGTCTGACCCAGACTATGATCGCCCCGAGCCCGACACATTGCAGCCACAGCGTGAGTACTACCAGAAGAACCGTTGTGCCGATTTCAGGAAAGGAGGTCATTGGTAAGGGAAAATGTTCGGTGAACCCAACGTAAGTGCCGTTGCCGGTTCGTTTTTCATGCACCAGACACGAGCTGAGTCCTGTCAGTGGTCCGCGGGTCGCGCTATACCAAGGCGCTTCATCTTGTAAAACAGAGTAGTCCGCGCCAATCCCAGCCGGGCGGCCGCGCCCCGCGGCCCCCCGAGCCTCCAGTTGGCGCGCTGACAAGCAGCAAGAATTTCCTGGCGAACTTTGTCCTTAAGCGTTGGATTAGCAATTCCGAGTGGAGCTGGTTCCCATTGTTCCGGCGGCTCCGGATCGAATACGCCATCGTTTGAGAGGATCACTCCGCGCGCAATGTAGTTTTGCAGCTCTCGAATGTTGCCGGGCCAGGAGTGGCGAACCAGGGCGCGCATGGTTTCCTCAGGGATGGTTTCGATTGTTTTGTCCATCGAGTCCGCGAACTGTTGAACGAAGTGTTCCACGAGCTCGGGGATATCCGCTTTCCTTTCGCGCAGCGGCGGAAGATAAATCGGAAAAGCATTCAGGCGGTAATACAAATCTTCGCGGAATTTGTGGTCGCAAACCATTTGCTTCAGATCCTGGTTGGTCGCCGCAACGACGCGAACATCGACTCGCGTGGTGCGCGTGCTGCCCACGGCCTCAAACTCGCGCTCCTGTAAGACGCGGAGCAGTTTGGGTTGAAGCTCTAATGGTATGTCTCCAATTTCATCGAGGGACAGAGTGCCCCGATCGGCCAACGCGAAGCGGCCAACATGAGAGTTGACGGCGCCCGTGAAAGCTCCGCGTTCGTGCTCGAAGAGTTCGCTTTCGAGAAGGCCGGCAGGCAAGGCCGCGCAGTTCACCTTCACCAGATTTCGGTTTCGGCGGGGGCTGAGCTCGTGAATCGCTCGCGCGATGACTTCCTTGCCGGTGCCGGTCTCCCCGGTAATCAAGACCGTTGTATTCGTGCCCGCCACGGCCTCCACCTGACTGAGGATGGAGCGCAGGCTGCCGCGACGACCCACGATCGAGTCCAGGAACAAGGGTTCCGCGCGTCCCGGCTTGCGCGCCGTCCGATCACGATAGACAGCGGCATTTATCGACGCGCTTTCCGGATACGGACTAATCTGCATGACCGAATTTGATGCTGTGCTCATGTTCTGCTCCTGTGTCTGATCGCTGCCGCCCCCGGTATTCGCAGTATGAGTGGGAGACGCCGCTTAAGTTCGAGCTTCGTTAGTCATCTCTTCTGATCATCTCAATGAACGGCAACGTGGCCGCCCTTGCCCGGCTCGTTTCTCTTGAGCAAGAACGATCGAAGAAACATGACGGCCGCGATCACGGCCAAAAGCCAGTACACGTCGACATACGCGAGGGCTGCGGCTTGACGTTGAAGCATGCCATATAATCTGCCCAGCGCTTGGCGATGCGCATCGTGCGCGCTGAAACCGGCATGGGTCAACCGCGTTGCCATCGCCTCAATTGCCGCCTGGAATCGACCGGAGCGCGTATACTCCGCTAAAACGGACTGGTGGTACTGACTCCGACGCGCGATCAGTGTAGTTACCGCGGATGTCCCAACGCTCATTCCGATGTTACGCATGAAGTTCATCAGTCCCGCAGCCGCATTGGCTTTTTCCGGCGGCAGCCCAACATAGCCGGCCATCGTAAGCGGGACGAATAAGAATCCAACCGGTAGATACTGCCAAACGCGCATCCACGTGGCAGCACTAAAACTTATCAGCAGATCCAGGCGCTTCGAGGAGATGTACATTCCAATCGCCAAGGTGATCCATCCAAAAGCAAGGAGATGGCGCGCTTGGAACTTGGTAGTGAGACGGCCAACCAGCGGAAGAAGGCACAAGAGGAGAACAGCGGCCAGGGAAAGCACCAAGCCGGCTTTATACGCCGTATAACCCATCGAGGTCTGCAGAAATAGCGGAAGGAGGACAACGCCTCCGAGTATTTGGAACCCCATTGCGAAGAACATTACATTGATGCTCGCGAAGTTGAAGTTCTTGAACAAGCGAACATCTACAATCGGGTCTTTCTGAAACCATTCCCAAATCACCAGGGATATGAGTCCCACGGCAGCTACGACGATGAGCGTAGTAATGAAATGAGATCCGAACCAGTCGTCTTCCTGTCCCTTATCAAGTACGACCTGGAGGGCAGCAACCCCGATTGCCAGCAGGGAGAAGCCGATGTAGTCGAATCGAGCGATTCCCTTCTTGATGCGGGACAAGTGAGGTGGATCTTGAAGAAGCTGATACACGAGCGCCACGGCGAAAATACCAACCGGTACGTTGATGTAAAAAATCCAGCGCCAGGAATAGTTGTCGGTGATCCAGCCGCCGAGAGTAGGACCGATTGCGGGCGCGCAGACAACAGTGATGCCGTAAAGGGCAAACGCCAGTCCTTGTTTTTCCGGTGGAAAAGTGTCTGCGAGGATGGCTTGCGCCATCGGTTGGAGACCTCCACCGAACGCACCTTGCATCACCCGGAAAAAGAGCAGTAGCCCCAAGCTCGGAGCAAGACCACACAGAAACGAGCTGACGGTAAAGAACACGATGCATGTTAAGAAGAATCGCTTGCGTCCCAGCCAGCCGACCAAGAAGCCGTTAATGGGGAGCACGATGGCGTTGGCCACCAAATAACTGGTTAGCACCCACGTGCTCTCGTCGTTGCTTGCTCCCAAGTTGCCTCCGATGTAGGGCAGGGCGACATTGGCTATGCTCGTATCGAGGACCTCCATGAAAGCCGCCAGCGACACCGCGACGCCGATGATCCACGGATTGACCCTTGGCTGCGAAACGACTTGATCGGCTGCGAGGGCGCCCGCTATACTCATCGCACCCTCACATCCGGTTCGACCGATAGGCCAGGCTTGAGCAGTCCTTCGGCATTGAAATCTCCTCCTCTCATGCGATCGAAATCGATGCGAACCGGGACACGCTGCACGACCTTCACGTAGTTGCCCGTTGCGTTCTCCGGAGGTAACAAGCTAAAAACCGATCCCGTACCCCCACCCATGTTGGTCACGTGCCCCGACCATGTGCGGCCGTAGGCGTCCACGTGAACTTCAACGGCTTGCCCGGGCCGCATGTGCGCGAGTTGCGTCTCCTTGAAATTTGCTGTCACCCAGATGTCGTCCAAGGGCACGACTTCCAACATTTCTTGGCCGATGCTTACGTTCTGGCCGACTTCAACGATCTTTTTCCCGATGATGCCCGTGACTGGCGAGCGAATGATCGTATAGTTGAAATTCAGCTGTGCTTGGGCTAGCTCGGCCCGGCGCTGCTGCACTTGCGCATCTGCGGCATTCGCCCTTGCGACCGTCAGCGATAACTGCTGCGGCGCAGTATGCGCAGTTCGCAGATCGGCCTTTGCCTGGACCAGTTTTCCTTCCGACTGACGTACGCCTTGCTCAGCAGCTTGGACGGTTGCCTGTGCTGATCTAACCGCGGCCCGATTTGCAGTTGCTGTGGCAACGGCTTGGTCGTACAACTGACGAGAAATGTCTTCCTTCGCGACGAGCTGTTTGTATCGTTCGAGGTCTGCGTCGCTCTTTACAGCGTTAGCCTCGGCCTGCACAACGGCGGCTTTGGCAGATTCGTAGTTGTGTTCTGCAGCCTTAAGGGCCGCCTCAGCATTTGTCACAGCAGTCTCAGCCGAATCGAGATTGCTGCGGACAGTGACCGAGGTGATCGGCACGTTCCAGTGCGAACTGGCGGCACTCGCTTTCGCATCATCCAACACTGCCTGGGCCTGATCGACTGCCACCTGAAAGTCTTTGGGGTCGATGATCACGAGCACGTCGTCCGCGTGCACCAGTTGGCCTTCGACGAAATTCACCGTGAGCACTTGCCCCCTGATGCGCGCACTCAGAGGCATGACGTGGCCATCCACCTGCGCATCATCGGTATCTTCGTAAATAAAGACATTGCGAATGAAATAGGCAGCGGCGATAGCGACCAGTAGTGCTGCTGCAGATGCCAGCATGATCTTTTTGCGACGTGCCATCCCATTTTGCCGATTCGCACTGCTGGGTTGGCCGTTGTTGGAGCTTGGCCCTGGCTCCAGAACAGCTGACGTCTGCTCCCGCTCAAGAACTCCGTGTGCGTCGTTGCTGCGATTGTCGTTAGACATTACTTTCCTCCGAGATACTGTTGATAATTGGTGCGCGCCACACCAAGAGCGCGGGCTAGGAACAGCTTTGAAAAATTGTGGTTGTACAAGCTGGTGATGTATTGATCGTTGGCGCTGGCGAGAGCCTGCTCGGCTTGGACCACCTCAACACTGTCGGTCACTCCGGAAGTGAAGCGATCCTTCGACCGAGCAAGGTTCTCATTAGCAAGTTCGACGTTTTGCTTGGCTACCTCAACCTGCTCTTTGGCAGCGTTTAGGTTGAGAAAAGCGGTTCGCACGTCATAGTCAATTTGTCCCCGAATGTTTTCTGCTTCGGCCTTTCGCTGCCGCAGTGCGGCCTCGCCTTGCGTGACATCGCCTTTAATCCGCCCACCGGTGAAGAGGGGAACCTTGATCCCGGCCTGAAAAGTGAAGTCTCCGTGCGAGTGACCGAACGTTGACCCAACGTCGCCGTAGTCACCATTAATAGCTACGGTCGGATACCGTTCGCCTTTAGCAGCCGAAAGCGTCTGCGCAGCGGCTTTTTGAGAACCGAGAGCTGAACGGAAATCGCTGCGCGATTTATACGCAATTTGCAGAGCGTCATCCGTACTGAGCGGACTGATGTCGGAATATGGGAGTGTATCGGCCAGTTCAAACTGCTGTCCGAGCGGCAGTCCGATCGCACGTCCAAGGGTTAGTTTTGCAACTTCAAAATTGTTGCGCGCGATGCTTAGGTTGAACTCTTCGGTGTGCAATTGAACTTCGGTGCGTGTTGCATCGATTCGTGGAGCCGTGCCCGCCTGGACTTGATCGACGGCCTGGTCGTAAAGAGCTCTGGCATTTCGCACCTGGGCCTCTTGGGCTTCAATGCGCGAGCCAGCCTCGATGATCTGCAGATAGGCATTGCCAACTATGAGCGTGACTACGTCCAGGATGTCCTGATAACTGAGTTGCGCGGCTTGTTCGGCTGTGCGTGCTGCGCGAAACAGCTGGATGGACTCAAAGCTGAACAGGGTCTGGCTAAGATCTGCGCCGGCCGCACTGTAGCTGTACGGCCCAATGACGTCGGGAATAGGTAGTTTTTTGATACCAACGGTGGCCAGATTGCCTTGCGCGACATTTTCGGAGGCGCTTGCACTCACCTGGGGCAACAGCTTACTGAGAGCGACGAGCCGTTGACCGCGTGCGATCCGGGTATTTTCTCCGCTTTCGATTGTGCCGAGATTGTATTTCAGCGCCATGTTGACAGCGTCGCGCAGAGTAAGCCGGATCATCTGGTCGCTTGCGGGGCCGCTAGGCACGCTCCCGTTGACTGGCCGGTTCTGAGCCTTGGCGGCGGGCGTGCTAATCAGGACCGAAAGCAAGATTGGTATTAATCCGGCAAACACGCTGCTGAAAAGGCTGGACCGACCGGATTTCCTTTTGGTGTTGAGCTGTTCAATGAGATGTTTGGTGTAGATCCTGCTGGCGGTGAATTGCGCGCCTTCCCTCGCCAACGCGCGCAAGAGCCGCATGCCACTCTTGTCGATGAAGGTGACCTCGTTGAGGTCCACGATGCAGGCACTTCGCCTGTCATTGCGGTGGTTCTTTTTCAAGGTTCTCCGGAGTTCGCGAACCGATGGAACTACAAGGCGGCCATGGAGAATCCGTCTCTCTTCTGAAGGTGTTTCATTGAACGTGATTTTCAACATGCTGTTTTTCCTTAGCCAGTCAGCGCCATCTAGCGGGCGAGCCACAACGCATAGCGAATCGCCTGGAACACGGACCACCGATAATGAGTTCTGAGGATGCGATACCAACCGACAATCGAAGGCGGCTTCAAGGTTGCGCTCCTTCTCCGAGATTTGGACAAGATCGTCTTCACAGTACATCTCAATTCTTTTTTGCTCCTTGTTGGTTGTTCTTGTACTTTTGCTGGAGCTCGCGTTCTGCCTGCAGCCAGTCGTCCAGATCGCAGCCATGAATCCCGCCTCGCTCGACATGGATCTCAAACGCTCGCCGACGGATTTCCGCGGGTGACGGTCCAGCGTTCTTTTCTTCTTCTGCGATGTCAGACCGCAATGCGATCTTCGGCATACCTTCTGTATTCGTGAAAACAGTTCGCGATTTCTTGACTTCTTTCCTCCTGTTCATCCCCTCTAACCGCACGTACTGCAAGCAATCGGTTCTTCCGGGACTTGCCTAGTCTTGCTGACGGCTCGTGAAGTGCCTCTGCGGGAGGTCCAATCTGATCCGACATGGCGCTTCAAACTCTGGCGCAATTTTTTTCGTCCGTGGAACACCCGGGCTTTCACCGCCCCAATCGAGACGCCTAAGGCGCGGGCGGTTTCCTCGGTGGAGAGCTCGCCAAGCTCGTGCAGTTCGATCGCTTTTCGCGTCCGTGGGGTCAACTGCTTCACGGCCGAAGACACGATTCGGCTTTGCTCTCGCTGCAGGTACTTATTCTCCGGGCTTGGAGCCGAATCGGGGATGTCCAACTGGAAGGAGGCTTCTTCACTGCCGCTCGAATCGTCAATCGAAACCTCGCTCAAGCTGCGACGCCTGCGGAGCAACATCAGCCCTTCGTTGATGGCGATCCGTGTTAACCACGTCGCGAATGATGATTTCCCTTCGAATCTGCTCAAATAGACGAAGGCCTTTTGGAAGCTTTGCTGGACGACGTCTTCGGCATCCTCGCGGACGCGCGTGTAGCGCAGCGCCAGAGCGAGAATTCTTTGTTGATGCCGTCCGACAAGGATTTCAAACGCCTGTTGATTCCCGCTCCTGGCGGCCCTGACGAGCGACTCTTCCCGTCCTAAATCACTGAAGGAAGCGATGGTTGCTTCTGGCTCATCAATTTCCACAATGTTGGCTGGCATGACTCTCCTCCTCCCGGTCATCGCGCGCAATGCCGAGCGCGCTGTAGCGCTCCCTGCCGAAGGCGGATCGGCGCTCCCCGTACGGAGACTTCAGAGCCGACGGGTACATCTCAAACTGCCGCTTATCCCAGGGGTCGCCGTGGGCGACCCGCTCGACGGCGTGCTTCTTGAGCTGGGCCAGCGGAGCGCCGGTTAGCACGTAGATGTTCCACGGCTGGATGTTCGATCCGGACGGCGACCAAGCCGCCGCGGACAGCACGCGCTCCAACACTTCCCTAGGTACAGGCTGGTCTTTGAATCCGCGCACCGCCCGTCGGTTTGTGACTGCCTCATATACGTCCATGATCGTCTCGCTCCCCGGCCATTCGTTTCGTTCAGACACTGGGCGATAACATCACAACGTTTGATTCGCGCAACGGCGTCACGATATTGGACCAAGGTCCCGGAAATATTTCAGGTCTAACGCGCCAGCCAGAGCGCATATCGAACCGCTTGAAAAAATGTAAACGTGTAATGAGCGCTTAGAATGCGATACCAACCGAGAACTGAGGGGATCTTCTTGTTGATTGCAGTCATTGTGGCATCCTTTCTGAAAAACTCTTTCTGAGCACGCCCGATTGGATCGAACGTGATCAGGGCGATAACACCAGAACCGCGCAAACGACGCAATTGGACGATGATCGGCGAGACTTTGGTCCCGCATCGGGCGTGAATGTTTGGAGCGTTCAGTTATCGATCAACGCCAAAATATTGTGAAATCACACCCCTAAAGTGGCCGATCGCGCTCAATGCAGGGTGGCCAAGTTCAGAGACACGTAACGATGAAGTGTCCAACGGAGCACGGTAGTGTGGAGGTCCGCTTCCACGAGGAGTTCCGCCTCAGACCTAAATCATGAAGAAGGCGCCCTTGGCGAACATCGAGCATCGCAGGAAGAAGAGCATCTCGAACAATCGGTGAGCGAGCCAGACATGGTTTAGGCTGGCGTTGAAGGCGCCGCTCTGTTCGGTTCGAGTTAGGCCAAGGCGTTACACACGAATCGAGGGAGGGTTTTGTGGGGACCTCACTGACCGCAGAACCGCTGCTCGCCTTAGCAGTCACCGTCACTTCAGAGCAGCGCGTCGAGTCTGTCTTGCAGAGTA
>Ga0126381_100010780_pt1 | contig 10302 bp, 7 predicted proteins | sample PanSoiMetPlot_28_FD_96465 | JGI IMG/M metagenome (GOLD analysis project Ga0126381, IMG submission 96465) | Tropical forest soil microbial communities from Panama - MetaG Plot_28 | ecosystem: Environmental > Terrestrial > Soil > Tropical forest > Bulk soil | place: Panama | collected 2016-02-17 | reverse complement strand
TGGGGTTCACCATGATCTCCCGCGACCTGACCGAGAGCCAACGCGTCCTGGAGGAACTTAGCGAAAGCCAGCGCCTGCTGGATGAGCTGTTGGAATCGCGCGAATGCAATCGCGGGCTGATCGAATCCAGCCTCGACGCCCTGATGATCACAGACGTGCAGGGCTTTATCAGCGATGTCAACCGACAGATGTGTAGCATGAGCGGCTACACGCGCGAAGATCTGATCGGAAGTCCATTCAAACGATACTTCACCGATGCCGCCCGGGCCAAGGAGGCCATCCGCCAGGTGCTGGCCAAGGATCGGATCGTTGACTACGAGCTGGTGATGCGCGCGCGCGATGGCACCGAAACGATGGTGTCATGCAACGCCAGCACGTTCCGCTCGGCCGATGGCAAGCTCAAGGGTGTATTTGCTGCCGCCCGCAACATCACTGCGCAAAAGCGCATGGAGGAGCGGCTACATCGCAAGAACGCGGAACTCGAGCAGCAGAATCATCGGATTCAGGAAGCCAACCGCCACAAAAGTGAATTCCTCGCCAACATGTCGCACGAACTGCGCACGCCGCTCAACGCCATCATCGGGTTTTCCGAACTGCTACACGACGGCCGTGCCGGAGCGATTAATGCCAAACAGAAGGGATACGCCGGCGACGTCCTAACCAGCGCCCGCCATCTCCTTCAACTCATCAACGACGTGCTCGACCTGGCCAAAGTCGAAGCTGGCAAGATGGAGTTCTTACCCGAACCGATCGATCCGGCCCGCCTGGTGAGCGAAGTGCGCGATGTGCTGCGCACTATGACCGCACGCAAGGGCATCACACTGCGCACCGAAATCGACTCCAAACTGAAGGAGGTGGTTCTCGATCCCGCCAAATTCAAGCAGGTACTGTTCAATTACCTGTCCAACGCGCTTAAGTTCACGCCCGAGGGCGGAACGGTAACGATCCGGATGCGGCCTGAGGGCGAGCGCGACTTGCGGCTGGAGGTCGAAGATACCGGAATCGGGATCAAGCCCGCGGACCTGCCGCGGCTGTTCGCGGAATTCCAGCAACTGGACGCCAGCGCGTCCAAGAAATTCCCCGGCACCGGTCTGGGATTAGCCTTGACCAAGCGTATCGTGGAGGCTCAGGGGGGCAGCGTCGGCGTGAGCAGCGTTGTCAACCGCGGCAGTCTATTCTTTGCGCAAATTCCCAGGGTCGGGCTCTCCGCTTCCTCAATCACTGTCAACGGGCATGATCGGACGCAGCCTGCAAAGGGCGACGGCAAGCGGCCCACCGTGTTGGTGATCGAGGACGACGGGCGCGACCGGCAGTGGCTCTCCGGCACACTGGAAGACGCCGGCTATGACGTGGTATCCACCGCGACCGGCAGCGGCGCATTACGCCTGTTGGCGGAGCGCCGCTTCAACGCAGTTACGCTGGACCTTATTTTACCCGACATGAGCGGCCGGGATGTCCTTCGCCGCATGCGCGCCGAGGGGCGTAATCGCAACGTGCCGGTGGTGGTGGTTTCCGTTTTGGCCGATCAGGGAAGCGGCGTGGGCTTCGCAATCCATGATTTTCTGGAGAAACCGGTCGGCGAACGCGCTCTGCTTGACGCCATCCACCAAGCACTGAGGTCCGCCGGCCGTGCGGGCAAGAAGGTGCTGCTGGTGGATGACGACCGCCGGGACCTCAAACTCTTTCAAACAGTGCTCCAGGACAATGGTTACTCCACGATGGCCCGTTCCAGCGCAGCGGCTGCCTTGCGGGCTGCTGCCGAAAAGCCGCCCGACGTCGTGGTGCTCGACCTGATCATGCCGAAGGTGGACGGCTTCGAATTTTTGCGCCGGTTGCGGAGCAGCCCGTCCGGTGCCGCCATCCCGGTGATCGTCGTTACCGCTAAAGACCTGGCCAAGGCGGAAAGGGAGCTGCTGGGCGCGATGGTGCAGGGCGTCGTGGCCAAGGGCGATGGTTCCACCAGCACGTTGTTGGCAGAACTGGACGCCGCCGTTGCGGCCCTCCCGCACGACCACGGGCATTCCGCCGGACAAGAGATAAGCCGTGTCCATAAACATTGATGGAGACGAGCAGTGCTGACACGGAAGCGACGCGAAAATGGCGGGCAGCGGCGTATCGCCAGCGACAAGACGCCTGAATCAATCCTCATCGTCGATGATAACGAGTCCAACCTCAGGCTGATGGAAGCAATTCTGAGTACCGAAGACTACGAAGTAAGGCGAGCGGTGGACGCCGAGGATGCGTTGCGGCTCCTGGAGGACTGGCGCCCGCGGCTGATCCTGATGGATATCCAGCTTCCCGGTATCGACGGCCTGGAGCTCACCCGGCGGCTTAAACTCGATCCGAGCTACAAAACGACCGCGATCGTGGCACTGACTGCCTACGCGATGAAGGGGGGACGAGGAAAAGGCCCGCGCCGCCGGTTGCGACGGCTATATCACCAAGCCGGTCGACACCCGCACACTGCCCGACCTAATCGCGAAGCACCTGGGCCGCGCCGCGACGCACTCGGCGGACCCAGAAAAACGGCATCGTGCAGGCAAAACGCGCCAAAGCGGGGCTCGGCCTTGAGATGAGCGTGCGAAAGAACGGGAAGGATCCGATCGGCTTGAGGGGGATGGAACCCGGCGCAAAGCACAAGCTCTTCGACGTCCGCAAACTTCTGGCTGATAACGGCATTACGGCGGATGAAATCGCTGCGCGCAAAGCCTTCTTGAATTTCAAGGAAGACGATGTTCGCCGCCTGGAAGCGCTTGCGCCGCTCGCACGCTCAGCCGGCGACGAAATTATCGAGGACCTCTACAAATACTTCCTCGCGTTTCAGCATACCCGCGGCTTCTTTCGCACACGGACCATGCTCAATCGGGTCAAACGCCTGCAAAAAGCCTACTTCATCCGCCTGACGAGCGGCCGTTACGACGAGGACTACGTCGCCAATCGCCTGCTGGTGGGGGCCGTGCATGAACGGATCGGTTTGAGCGTGAAGCTCTATCTCGGCGCGTACGTGTTGTACCTGGACCTGATGGTGCGGCGGCTGCGCAAGGTCTTTGGCAATGATATTGAGGCCTGGTTCGAGGCCGCGCACTCTTTGCGCAAGCTGGTGTTCTTCGACATAGGACTGGCGCTTGACACTTACATTTCGCGCCGGGAGCGCACTATCCGCCTGCAGAACGAACGCCTGACCCGGCAGTTCGGGCAACTGCAAAAAGCCAATCGGCTCAAGAATGAGTTCCTGGCCAACATGTCGCACGAACTGCGCACCCCGCTCAACTCGATCATCGGCTTCTCCGAACTCTTCCACGACGGCAAGCTCGGCCCGATCACGGAGAAACAAAAGCTCTACGTGGCCGACACGCTGGCCAGCGGGCGCCATCTGCTGGGCCTGATCAATGACGTCCTCGACCTCGCCAAGGTTGAGTCGGGAACCATGACTTTTCGTCTTGAACCCGTTGACCTCGAACACCTGGTCGCCGAGACCCTGCAGGCGGTTGAGGCCGACGCATCGCGCAAGGGAATCGCACTGAGCGCCTGGATCGATCCGGCGCTCGGTGCGCCTTTGCTGGACCGGGCCCGGCTTAAGCAGGTGATACTCGACTATCTATCCAACGCGGTGAAATTTACCGGCCAAGGCGGCCGGGTTGCGGCGCGGATCGGGCGGAAAAAGGAGGAATTGCTGGTAGAGGTGGAAGATACCGGCATCGGGATAAGCAAGACCGACAAGCGCCGGCTCTTCGTACAGTTCGAACAACTCGACGACAGCTCGTCGAAAAAGTATCAGGGCACCGGGCTGGGTCTGGCGATCACCAGGCAGATCGTCGAAGCGCAGGGCGGAACGGTCGGGGTCCGAAGCACTCTGGGTCGGGGCAGCACTTTCTACGCACGCCTGCCGCTGGGCCGGAAAAACAGCTCGCATGCAGGCGAAGAAGGTCTTCCGGTTCCCGGCGTCACGCTATCAACTAACAAAGAGAGCGACCGGCCCGAACGTTCGAGAGCGCCGCTTAACGGCTCGCCGCATTCATAGGCCTGGTCGTCGCGATATGATAGGCAGCCGTCCAAAGATTCTTGTCGTCGATGACACAGCAGCGAACCTGAGTCTGTTGCAGGCGATTTTTGAAAACCAGGAATTCAGCGTCGGCCTGGCCAGCAGCGGAGAGGAGGCGCTTTCCAAGGCCGCCGACAACGTGCCCGACATCGCGTTGCTCGACCTGCGGATGCCCGGCATCGGCGGGATGGAGACGCTCAGCCGGTTCAAGAAACTGGCGACGGAAATGCCAGTCATAATGTTAACGTCGCACGGCGAGGTCGCCGAAGCGGTGGAGGCAATCAAGCGCGGCGCCGAAGATTTTTTGATTCGTCCGATTCAGAGCGACCGCCTGGTGCTGACCGTAAAGCGCGCCCTGGAACGGCGCGAACTCAAGACCCAGGTGCAGAATCTTCGCCGCCTCGTCGATCGCCCCCAGGGCTACCTGGCCCGGTTGATGGCGCCCAGCCCGCGGATGCTCGAAGTCGTTGATCTGATCCGTCAGGTCGCGGATTCCAACTTCACCGTGCTTATCTCCGGCGAAACGGGGACTGGCAAAGAGCTGGCCGCGCGCGCGATTCATCAGGAGAGCATGCGAGCCGAGCAGCCCTTCATCGCGATCGATTCGGGAGCGATACCGGATGCGCTGGTGGAATCGGAGCTGTTCGGTTACGAAAAGGGCGCCTTCAGCGGCGCTGAACGGCGCAAAGAGGGGCATTTCCAGATGGCCAATGCGGGGACTCTGTTTCTCGACGAGGTCTCCAATCTGCCCACCCCCTCGCAGCCCAAGCTGCTGCGCGCTATCCAGGAGCGCCAGGTCAGGCCGGTTGGATCTTCGCGCGCAACGCCGGTTGACGTGCGAATCGTCGCCGCAACCAACGAAAACATGCTTGATCGCGTCGAGAAGGGCCAGTTTCGCCAGGATCTTTATTATCGGCTGGCCGAGTTCGTCATATCGCTGCCGGCGCTGCGCGAACGACGCGAAGATATCGAACCGCTGGCGCGCCTGTTTTTGGAGGAGGCGAGCGTCGAACTCAAGCGCCGCGCGTCGGTGATCACGCCGGCCGGCATGAATCGGCTCCAGACCTATTCGTGGCCTGGCAACGTCCGCCAACTGCGCAATTTGATGCGCCGCGCGGCCTTGCAGGCGCAGGCTGTGGAGATCGACGCGCGGGATCTCGAGCCCCTCCTGGAAGCAACGGTATCCGCTGCAAACCTGGAGCCGCTGGCTCCCGTGGCTGCTGCGCCGTTGTCGGGGGCAGGCGACACCCTCACGACCCCGGCTTTCAACGGCGGATCGCTCAAGGACATCGCCCGCCAGGCAATCGAAGCCGCGGAGAAGCAGGCGATCGTTGAGGCGCTGCGCGCCACCGGCGGCAACAAGCAAAAGGCCGCGCAACGCCTCAAGACCGATTACAAGACGCTGTTCCTGAAGCTCAAGCGCTACGGTCTGAGCAACAACCGCCAGGCGATACCTTCGCAATAGTATTCGGGTCTCATAATTTGTCTGGCACTGGTTCAGCAAACTGAACGAGTGCCGGGGGCGCTCGGGGACGGGATTACGGATGGGATCGCCGGTGCCGCGGCGTATCCCGCACTGGTTTTACGCGGCCGCGAGAATTTCCCTGGCGCGCTGCAAGTCCTGCTTGATCTGGCGAGCCAGCGCTTCGCCTGATTCGAACTTGCGCTCGGGGCGAACGCGCTCGACGATTTCGAGCCCGATAGTGCGGTCGTAGATGTCGCGATCGAAGTCGAAAATGTGCGCCTCGATCGATCGCGCGCTTTCATGGAAAGTGGGGCGCATCCCGATATTCGTGATCGACGGATAGCTGCCGTCGGGCAGCACGACGCGGGTGGCATAGACGCCGTCGGGTGGAACGCATTCGGTTTGCGAATCGAGGTTGGCGGTGGGAAATCCGATCGTGCGGCCGCGTTCGCGCCCATGGATGACCTTGCCGCTGAGGAAATGCGGACGCCCCAGCAGGCGGGTGGCGCCGCGCAGATCACCCGCCAAAATCAGTTCGCGGATCTTACTGGAGCTGACCTCGATTCCGTCCAGCTTGACCGGGCCGACCACGATCGTCTCGAAGCCGAACTCACGGCCCAGCTCCACCATCACGGCCGCGTTACCGGCGCGTTTGTGGCCGAAGCTGACGCTGTGGCCGACCACGACCGCCTCCACGCCCAGCTTGTCGCGTAGGTAATCGCGCACGAAGTCCAACGGCGCCAGGCGGCTCAGTGCGAGGTTGAATTGCAGTACCAGCACGCCGTCCAGGCCCGAGGCGCGCAGGTATTCAAGCTTGTCCTCCGGCGTCATCAGCATCTGGGGCGCCCGATCGGGCATCAGCACCTTGGCCGGCAGGGGATCGAAGGTAAGGGCGTAGGCCTGGCCGCCCACGCCGTGCGCGCGGTCGATCGCGGCCTTGAGGATGGCGTGATGGCCCAAGTGGACGCCGTCAAAGTTACCCAACGCCACGACCGGGTGGGTAAGGACAGGCAGCTGATTCAAATCGTGGAAGACTTCCATGTAAAGCTGTGCCGCACGCAGGTGCCAAGCATTATTATGATGTTTCCCGGAACGAGGCCACTGTGCTTGCTGCGGGCTCTAATCGGACTCCAGGCTCTTCATCATCGCGCTGGCACTCGCCGCCTGCGGAGTTCCGGCGTGCTCGTTGATCAGTTTTTGGAGCGTGAGGCGGGCGTCAACCTTGTCGTTGATTTGAACGAATGCCTGCGCCTCCCTGAGCAGCGACTCGCCGGCGTATTTGCCCTTGGGATAGCGCATCACCAGGTCGTTGTATTGCAGGATGGCCTGATCGTATTTGCCTTCCTCATTGAGCGCGCTGGCGGAAAAATACGCGGCGGGCTCGGTCAAGTCGGAATGCGGAAACTTCTTCTGAACCATTCCGAAGCGTTCCACCGCGGCGGAGTAGTCCTTGCTTTTCATCGCCTCCAGTCCGCTGCGATAAAGCTTGCCGGCTCCGCCCTTACCATTGCTCGACGACTGCATTTCATTGGAAAGGTCATCGGGCCAGCGCGCTGGCGCATTCGCAGCGGCGGGGGCATTTTCAGGAGGCGCCGCCGGCGGCGGCACCGCGGCTACTTCTTCGCCGCCCCTGCCACCACCTTCCGCGCCTGCTGCGGCGCCGGCAGCCGCAGCGGGAGCACCGGGCGGCGGCTGCGCTTCAGGATTGGAATTCTCGGGTGCTTCGCCTTCGGCCTCGGTTCCTCCTTCTTCGTTGTTAGCGGCTGGGGCGGGCGCGTTCGCAGCCGCGCCCCCCTCCTCGCCGGAAGGAGCTGCGGCGGCTCCGCCTTCTTCGGATGAAGCAGCGGGGGCGGCAGTCTCATCACCCGATGAAGCGGCGGCAGCGCCACCGGTGCCGCCGCCTTCCGCACCTTCTTCACCGGGCGCGTTCGCGGCGGCGCCACCTGGCTCCGGTCCCCGAGCGCTGGCAATGATCCTTCTGCCAGTCTCTTCGGGCGGGACACCCGCCGACGCTGGAGCGGCTTCCGTCGGAGCGGCAGCGGCAGGAGCGGAAGCAACCGGTGCGGGCGCCGCCGCTGCAGGCGCTGCCGCTGCAGGTGGAACTTCCTCGCCTCCTGCAGTTGCCGCATTGGACGCAGGCGGCGCGCCGAGCGCGCCCGGAGCAGGCCCGGCTCCGGCTGGCGGCGGGCTGGCCGGTGCTAACGGCGCAGGCGGAGGACTTTCCTGACCGCTGGGAGCGGCGTTTCCTTCAGCAGGCGCGGATGCGGAACCGTTATGCGTGAAGTCCTGGATTTGGCTCTCCATGCGGCGCAACCGCTCGTCCATCGCATGCATGGTTTGGCGGTCGGCCGCGATCATCGATCGAATCTCGAAATCTTCGTTGGACTGACCGCCGCCGCCGGATGCGTCGGAGCATCCGGTGGCCAGCAGCGGTACGGTCATAATCAGAAACGCCAGCGCTATCGTGACCGGCGCGATGCGATTCTCCCTGGTCATTGGGTGCCCTCGCTTACGGCAAAATGATCTCTGCGATTCGTCGCCCAGCAGTCATCGTCATGCTCGGTGCACAGGGGCAGCTCCTTGCCGTAACTGATGGTGGAGATACGATCCGATGATACACCCAGAGTAGTGAGATAATCCTTGGCGGCCGCGGCGCGCTTGGCTCCCAGCGCCAAATTGTATTCCTCCGACCCGCGCTCATCGGTGTGGCCCTCCACCTGCACCTTGGTGCTGCCGTGATCGGTCAGCCATCGCGCGTTTGAGCGCAGGACTTCGCCGTCCTGCGGCCGGATGGTGTAGTCGTCATAGTCGAAATGTATATCGCTCAGAGGCCCTCCGCTGCCCGGCGCGCCGAGTCTACCCTTTTGAAACTGGCTCAGTGAGCTGCTGTTGGTGGTACCCAGATTTCCCTCACCCATGCCGGGTCCGCCGGCCCCTTCAGCACCCTGATTGGCCGGCTTGGAAGACGAGCAGCTTGCCAGCAATACGGCGACCGCCAAAAGCCCAACCCATCGCGCCAGGCTAGCAACGCCTTCCCTATTCGCCCAACCACGAAGACCAGGCTGGATCTGTCGCATTTCCATCCTCCTGTGTTGTCAAATTTCCGACCACTTTGCCACCCGCCCCATCAACCAGATACAGACCCAGGCCGCTGCCGCGGCCGATACTGAAGGCGATATAGCGTCCGTCGGGCGACCACGCTGGATGCTGCCCATCGGTAAGGTAAGTGGGCGTGCCGCCCGAACTGCTGATTCGATAAATTTGAAAGCTACCGCCGGTGCGGCTTTGATACGCAATCTGCTCGCCGTCGGGAGAAAACGCCGGGTTGCTGTTATAGGCGCCCTTGTAGGTTATTCGCCGCGGCTCACCGCCGCTGAGGCCCATCACGTATATCTGCGGAGTTCCGCCGCGGTCGGAGGTGAACGCCAGCCGGGAGCCGTCGGAGCTGACCGCCGGGCTTACGTTAATGGACGGGCCGCGCGTAAGCTGGCGGATAACGCTGCCGCTCAGGCTCAGCAGATAAAGGTTGGTTGCGCCGCCCGACTCGGCAGCCGCGATCACCGCGTCACCGGCGGGCATCATCACGCCGCCGATCAGGTTTCCACCGGGGCTCGGAACATGAATTTCGCGCCGGTTGCCGAGATCGTAAACGTACAGCCCCGGCGCACCGCTTTTATATGAGGTGTAGAGGACCCGGCGCACCTGCCGGTCAAAGCTGGGAAAGAGATTGATCGTGTCGTTGTTGGTGACCTTGAACAAGTCTTCGCCGTCCACCGACGAAGTATAGATTTGCTTGAAGCGTCCGCCCCGCGCTGACACCAACGCCATCCGGCTGTCGAACGGTCCCCTCTTGCCGGTAACCTGCTCCAGAACCGCATCGGCAAAGCGATTGGCCATGCGGGTAACGTCTTCGCCGGTGCCGCTATACTGTTTGCCCGCCATCTGGCGCTGTCCCCCAACGTCGAACAGAAACGCCTGAATCGTGATCTGCTGCTCGCTTGCGGACACCGAACCTTTGACCAGAAACTCGGCGTTGATCGAACTCCAGTCGGCAAAGTTGAACTGCCCCAGCGCAAAGCCCGAATCCTGGGAGTTTTCGACATAGGCCTTGGGATCGAGTACGCGGAAGTAGCCCGACAGTTGGAGGTCGCGCGCGAGCGTGTGGACGAACTGGCCCGAAACCGTGCCGTCATCGTCGCCGCCCAGGTTCTTGAGCTGCGAAACGGCGATCGCCGACAGCGCCTTCGGCCCTACAATCGTGAACTTGATTTCAGCGGCGGCGCCGGCGCGGGCGAATGCCAGGATCACGAGCGCCGCCATCCATCCCCACCGAATCAACGCCCCAACTCTAGCATTGCACCGTCCGGTCACGACCTCAGTTCTCCCAGTTCAAATACCGCCTCGACGCCCTGGCCGAATTGATCGCGGTAACGCTCGGGCGGAGGCGGGAACGGCGCGGCGCGCCGGATCGCCCTCAACACCGATTGATCGAATGACTCGTTTCTGGATGAATGCGCGACCTCGAGGCCGGTCAGCCGGCCGTCGGGCCCGATCGCAAAATTGACCGTAGTGGTCAGGTCCTTCCTTCCGCCTCCGAAGCTCCACGCATCCTTAATTCGCTCCTGCACCTTCTGATAATACAGGAGAAATTCCGGGTCGCTAAGAATTCCGGCGCTTCCGGTGCCGGGACCTACGCCGTAGCCGCGCCCGTTGGTCACAGCGCTGCCGGCCACGGGACCGCCCCCGCTTTGTCGCGGTCCGTGTGAAGTGGCCGAGGTCTCATCGCCGCTGTCAT
>Ga0126381_100010778_pt1 | contig 10304 bp, 6 predicted proteins | sample PanSoiMetPlot_28_FD_96465 | JGI IMG/M metagenome (GOLD analysis project Ga0126381, IMG submission 96465) | Tropical forest soil microbial communities from Panama - MetaG Plot_28 | ecosystem: Environmental > Terrestrial > Soil > Tropical forest > Bulk soil | place: Panama | collected 2016-02-17 | reverse complement strand
CGCTCGACCAGGTTTCGAACACTGCTCGCCAATTCGACCACTTCTCCCCTCCCCTGAATCTCGAAATCAATTGCATAATCGCCTGCGGCGGCGCGATCAACCGCTTCTTTTAGACTCAGGAGCGGCTTTACCACCTGACGAGGCAAGACAAAACTGATCCACACACTCAGCACCAGGGTAAGAGAGGACACAACGCCCAGTGACCATTCGGCATCGCTGATCAAATGGCGGGCCGCTCGATGATCGCTCTGAAGACGCATCCCGCTGCGCGCCTCCAATTGAGGCATCAACCGGAGGATTTCCTGGCTCGAGTTTTGTAGATCTGACGTAACCTCACTTATCGCTGGGGCCGCTTCTTGGACCGTCTTCGAGATTTCCGCATCGAACGAACCGACTTGGCTGCGGAGTTCGTCCACGAGGCGGGCCCGCCTCTTAAACTTTGCCTCCGTGAGAACATTGTTCAAGTCGCGTTCATACGCGTGTACGACCGCCTGAAGGCGATCCGTGGTCTCTTGGGTTGGCGGTCCCAGCGTGGACACCGCCGCAGCGAATCCCTGTTCGTACCGATTGAGCTCATCCACAGCCATCCCAGTAACGGTTTGTTCTTCGGGCTCGAGATTTTGAATCTGACCGAGCGTTTCACGCATCTTCGTAACAGACTCCCGGTTCGCCTGGAGGTAGGACGGATCGCGCAGCAAGAGATAGTTCCGTTCGGCCCGCCGAGCTTCGAGCATCTCGATGGAAACCTGTTCAGCCATTGTTGCCGCGGGCGCGTCGACGTTGACGATGCGGTCAACAATCGAGCCCATCCTAAAGAGGTAATACACGGCCAAGAATATAACCGGAACGAGGATCATCCGGACGATGGCCAGGCTATAGGCAACTCTCCGACGCAGAGACCCGCTTGGTGCAAGAATTTTGAACGAGTTTTGGATTTGCAAAGTCATAGTACAACTCCACGGAATCCGTCGTTTCGCGCTGCTGCCAGATTGTTTGCCGGTTGTAGAAAATCGAGGCGACGCAACCAATAGCGTACGCTTTTCAGGCAATAGGGGCACGCACGTCCGAAGCCGTGGCGACTGAAACCATCAGTTCTTTTGTGTTCACCACGGACGATTTTCCGGAACTGCTCTACGGTCTCGCTAGGGAATGGCTACTTAACTTAATTGTTGCGACTCCGTGGAATGGAACCGCGCCTGCTTCGTCTACAATCTCCTGACTTTACGATCACCAACAAGAAAACACTTACACTTATCAAGCGCTCATTCCGAGTTGGAACGAGGTGGCTTATTGGGATGTGTCCCGCTGGCTAAATCACGCCCTCCGCGAGGAATTCAAAGCTGCTGGTTACCCGCCATTCCCGATGATCGGCACACCATTCGAGTCGTGGAAGCCTCGTGGAACGGAACCCGATGTATGCCCGACGCGCGACCGCCCCAAGCTTTTCCCGCACACCAGCACCGCAGCTGGCGCCCTTTAGCGGTGAGTATCGACACCGAGCCACGGAAGACACGCCTGGAATACTCGCCATCGCGTCATGGATTCGGCGGTGGCGCGTGAGTCCCAGACCCACCACAAGTTGCCATACGCGCACTGCTCCGGCGGTCTAAAAATAGAAACGAAGCGAAAGCTGCAGGTTGCGTTCGCCTCCGCCAACGCCGCCTCCCTTTGTTGTTACCTTTCCGAAATTCGAGCTGGTCGGATCGAAATTCACACCACCGCCGCTCCCCCCGCCCCAGTTCGGGTGGTTGATGAAATTAAACGCCTCGGCTCGGAACTGAAATCCTCTTTGCTCGTCAATAGGGAAGGACTTGAACAGACCGAGGTTCCAGTTTTGGAACCCTGGCTGATGGATAATGTCGCGTACACGAGCGTGATTGAAGGTCCCAGCCGCAGGCTGGACAAAGATCGGGGAGCCATCAGGATTTGTTGTGGAGAACCACTGGCCCGATGAGCCGAAGGTGCCAATGATTTTGGGAACTCCGTTAACGGTCCAGTACTGGCCGTTGACGCCACATCCAAAATTGGAATCGAGGCCCACACCGGCATAGTCGCTGGCGTGCGCGGCGCCACAGGGCAGGCCGGTCTGAAACTGCGTGACGCCGCTGATTTGCCATCCACCGAGCAGCTTACCGCTTACGTTCGACTGGTTTTTGAAAAAGGGCAGGTCGTACAGATAGCTGATCACTATAATATGCCGGGCGTCAAACTCCGACGGCCCCCACATCATGCGTGGGTCGTAGGTGTTGGGAATGACGTCGCGCTGGTTCGAGCCATCATCCATGCTCTTGGACAACGTGTAGGATACGCCGAATTGCAGGCCGGCCGAGTAGCGACGGTTCCAGGCGATCTGCAGCGAATTGTAGATGGAATTGGCCACGTTATCGGTTTGCCGAATGGAACCGAACCCTTTGTAGGGACGCAAAGCGTTGAGGTTTACACCGGCGTTAGCTGCGTTTGTCACGACAGCGGTGGTTGGCTGGTTAATGTCGGCCTCGCGTTGCAAGTGCACACCACGCCGCGCCACGTAACCGACACTTAGAAGAGACTTCCAAAACATCTCACGCTCGACCGTGAAATTCCACGCCCAGGCTTCTGGATTCCTAAAATTCTTGCTCTGACTGGTCACCACCAGGACGTTGTTCCCGCCGATGTTCGGGCCTAAAGCATCGACGACGCCATTAGACGCGCTGGCATTCGGCTGGAATGGCGGATTTCCTCCGAGAAATATGGAGTCGCTTACCCCCAGACGTGTAACAAAGCGGCCCCCGCCCGCGCGAACCACCGTCTTGCGGCCCAGCTCGTAGGCAATCCCCACACGCGGCTGGATATCGCTCCACTGAATGTTTGAATAATGGGCAGGGACGTTGTGGAAGAGACGACTGAAATCAAACTGGCTTGGGTCGGCTTCCGGAAAGTGGTTCTTCGCATCAGAGGGGAACCCGCTGCCCGGAATGACCATACCATTCAGCGTGTCAGCGCCGGTCCCGAGGACGAGTCCGGTCTTGGAGTCAATCGCGCCCACGATAAGCCCGGTCTTAGGATCGATGGTAACGGCTTTATTCGAATCGTAAAGAGTGGGATCGAAAAGGATCATATTTCCCCACAGAGCGTGATAGGGAACAATGACCGTGTAACGAAGACCGTAGTTGATGGTCAGATTCTGCCGGAACTTCCAGGAGTCCTGAGCGAAGCTCTCATACATGTTGGCGCGAAAGATGGTGTACGCGCGGTGTCCAATCTCTGAGTAGGTGTCGTACAACCCCAGAGCGGCGTTTGCAACAGCGACCCCGGTCCCACTTGCGCGGCCATCGGTGAAAGAGAATTGGCCGTTCTGGTTATTCGTACAGGTAGGGCAAGCCTGCACGTTGATCTCGTCGTTGTCATTCTCCCCTGCGCGTTCAAAGACAAAGCCAAATTTCATCGTGTGATTGCTTTTGATCCACGTAAAACTATCACCTGCGTCATAGATGGGGCCGGAAGAGTGCGACGGGTACGGCCCGCCACTCAAAGTCGAGAAGTTGGACATGTTCACCGTGGGGATGCGGTTGGGAAGCAGCTTCTCGCTTACCGGGAAGATGTACTGGTAAAAACCGCAAGGCACCGGCGAGCCCACACAGGCCTGAGTTCGATTGTAAAAATTCGCGGCATCGACGGGGATTTTCACAATGTCCTCGCTGGCGGTGACAAGAATCTCGTTGACCTTCGTAGGGCTGATGGTCCAGACATGATTGAGGGAACCCGTCTTATTGGGGCGATCAAAGAACTTCGGCGTCCGGTCCGTATTGCCGTCCAGCGGCTGGTATTCGAGGTAAGTGTAGTTCGTGAGCCGGAACCTCAGTCGTTGCTTGTCGCTGATGTTTACGTCGACGGCGCCGGTATCCTTGCGCTGGTCGAACGTGTGCCGTTTCGCAGCAAACCAGTTGCCGTTACCCCCAAGCAACGTGTTAGGAGCAGGCCACATATTGAGGATTCCGATTCCGTCGGGGCTAAGGCGACTCGCAGGAATGATATTTCCGAGGAAACATCCGCTCTGGTCAGCCGTTGTGCAAGCGTTCGGAGACTGCGGGTCCTTTATGTACACGGGCACTTTCTTACCGGTGGCGTCCTTGCGCGTGACATAAGGATTATTGGGATCAAGCAGTTCGCTGAAGTCGCCACTACGCATTTTCATCGTCGGCACCGTGAGAAGGCCGGCTGATCCGACAGAAGAGCCCGATTCGACAAAATTGTATTTCAACCACTCCTGTCCGAAATAAAAAAAGACTTTGCTCTTGCTGGTGTTGAATTTGCCCGGAATGTAGATGGGTCCGCCAATATTGTACCCGTACTGGTTGTAGTGAACGGGCGCGGCAGACGAGGTAAGACCGTTCGGATTGGCATTGCGCGCCCAAGTATTCGCGTTCAGGGCGGTATTTCGCAAATATTCGTATGCCGCGCCGTGGAACGAGCTCGTGCCAGTTTTGGTGGTGAATCGGATCTGTGCGCCGGAGGTGCGGCCGTATTCGGGGGCGTAGTTGGTGGTAAGGATCTGGACCTCCTGTGTCGAGTCCACATCCGCAGCCCCCAAGCTAGTTCCGTTGGAGCGAGTGCGGGTGGCGGGAGCCCCATCGAAGGTGATCAGGTTTTCCGGATTGCGTGAACCGTTAAAATTAGCAGGACCCTGGGTGAACCCGAAGTTGAGATTGGCCAGCGTCGTCCCACGGGCACCAGGAACCAGGGCGGCAAGCCAAATCGGGTTGCGCCCATTCAACTCCAGGGAATCGATTTGCTCGCGTGTCACCAGCTGCTGGACCGACGCGGATTCCGTTTGCAGTTGCACGGTCGATGCCGAAACCTCGACGGTTTGGCTTGATGCACCCACCGTCAGCGACGCATCAACCACCAGGTCCGCTGTCGGGTCGAGCTTGTTGTCTTTGCTCTCGAACTTCTGGAATCCTGCCGCCTCCACCGTCATCGTATACAGCCCTGGCGGCACATTGGTGATCACGTAGTAGCCCGATTCGTTTGTGGTGGTTTGCCGCTCCACCCCTCCGCTGTTGCTTCGCACGGTGACCTTGGCGTTTGGAACCGTCGCCCCCGAGGGATCCCTCACGAATCCCGAGATCCTTCCGAGGTCCGATTGCGCCCGCAGATTTCCTGCCGTGCAGAGGACCGCCCAAAGCACCAGCACCGCCAACACAATACGCCACGAAACACATCCGTTCCGAATCATCACCCCTCCTCAAACGGCTTCAGGCAACACTCGCATTCGCGATGCATGCAGATCTGGTCGCACGCGGAAGACACCAACCCCGGTTGAGACGACCGAAAAGGGCAGCCCAACTTGCTTCGCCTGGCTTCACCTGAATCTGAATGAACCCGGACGAAGCAAGGAACTCTTACACCCCGGCGCGCAGGAGGTCAATACCTGAAATGGAAAATTGAAGAACCACACGCCGGGTTTTGCGTAGGATGATAGCCACTTCTGGCCGGTTAGGCTACCGCTCCCGGTCTCCACCGTTGTAAAGCAGGGTAAACACCCGAGTGCCTCTCAGGCGAACCCTCGATGTCGCAAAACTGAGGAAATGCGCTGCTCAACGAAAGCTGTGCAGTCTCACCGGACGAGATGAATTCTCGCTTTCTAAGAGCAACGCGTCGTTGCACTTAACTGCGCGTCGCCACAAAAAAACGCACCATTGCCTTGCTGAACCTTGGTCCGCAAACATCAGCGACCGCTTCTTTTTCACAAGCCCCTTTCGGCGCCGAAATGAATGGTACGAAAAACGCACGGAAGTTCGGGCGAATTGCCAAAACCGGCGCCGAACGGTGAACCCCCCCGCCTCGAGCGGCAGCTTATTAGGAAGGGCCTCGCACTTCCTCCGTCGACGAGGGCCTTCCGCTTCTCCGCTGCGTTGAAATCCGACGCTTAACTGTAGCGCGTGGCCCACCGTCAGGTCAGAACGACTTCGCGCGTGCTGGGGCGGCGCTTGCGCTTCCACTCGTAATCCTTGCGCAGTTTCTCCTGGTGTTTCTTTACCTGAGCTTCCAGCTCGCTGAATGCTTTCTTGCAGCTCGTGCGCACCACGCCGGCTTCGCCGGTAGCCCGCAAGGTCCCCGACGGCAGCGAAAGCGTCAGGGCGCAGGAAACCTCCTGCGTGCGGGGGTTCACGGAAAACCCGCCATGCAACTGGACTAGGTCGGGGGAGTAGCTCTTTAACAGTTTCTGCAGTTTGCCAACGTGGCGCTCGACTTCAACTTCCACTGGCTTGTGCGATTCGACATGCTTGTAATTGATGGAGAGTTTCATGTTTGCACCTGTAGAACTTCTCGGGAAGGGGCAAGCGAACGGGGTCTCGCAAGTTGGACCGCATCAGCCACAGGATAGCAGCCTGTTACCAACGGTGTCCACACGGGGTCCATTACGGAACCTGGGATTTTGGGTTTAACTCACGGTCGCTAGCTGTAACGTTTATATCAACCACACGAAAATCGCAAGCGAGGGCCGCTAGCACCGCCACGGCGCAAGCCGTACGTTGACAGGTCTCTGTCCTTCTTACTACTCTGCTCGCGGCGCAAACCCAACTATCGCCAGGCAGTCGTAGCAACGTACGTAGATATAATAACCAGCGGAGCACCCATGCCGCCGCGCAAACGCAAAATCTCCTTGCCCTCCAGGGCGTTTCGACCAAGCGCGCCTCATGAGGCGAACCCACGCCCCGATGCCCTTGAGCATCTCGGCGCGCCCGAGGCGCAAGCGGCGCCGAACAACGCTCCGCGGCATATGCTCCGCATCGGCCCTGCCGGATGGTCGTATCCTGACTGGGCCGGTTTCGTTTATCCTTCTCGGCGACCGCGCGGCTTCCATGAGGCCGCGTATCTCTCCGAGTTTTTCGACACCATCGAAATCAATACTTCGTTTTACCAGCCGCTCAAACCGGAAACAGCCAATCAATGGATTGACCTCGTCTCCGGCAATCGCAACTTTGTTTTTACCGCGAAGCTTTGGCAGCGCTTCACCCACGACATCGCTTTCAGCACCTCCGGCTCGGCCGAGGACGAGCGCGCCGTCCGCGCCGGCTTCGACGTGTTGTGCGCCGGCGGCAAACTCGGCGCCGTGCTGCTGCAATTCCCTTTTTCCTTCCATCGCACGAAGGAGAACATGGCGTATCTTTCCGCAGTGCTGCTGCGCTTTCGCGATTATCCACGGGTCGTCGAAGTGCGCCACGATACCTGGAACGCTCCCGAAACGCTGGCCCTGCTGCACGAGCACGGCGCGGGCATTTGCAACATCGATCAGCCCATCATCGGGCGTTCGCTCGCGCCTTCCGCGCAAGCGACTTCGCCCGTCGGCTACGTCCGCCTGCACGGCCGGCGCTACGATACTTGGTTCACCGACGACGAAAATGTTCCGGCGCACGAGCGCTACAACTATCTCTACTCGCCGGAAGAGCTTGAGCCGTGGATCGCGCGGGTTTGCAAAGTCAGCGAGCATACACAGCTGTCGTTCGTCATCGCCAACAACCATTTTCAAGGCAAGGCCGTCGTCAATGCGCTCCAGCTCATCAGCATCCTGAAGCACAAAAAAGTGAAGGTCCCGGAGCCGTTGCGCCAGCATTATCCCGAACTCAACGCCATTGCCGACCAGCCTCCCGCCGAACCCACGCTGTTTCCTTTGGATCGAGCCAAGGACGCGATAAAGTCTTGAAACTTCAAGACGGGCCGCGGCTTTTGCTACAGAAAGCGGATGAATGCCTCGACGGCTGCGCGCGCTTCGGGAGACAAGCCGACAATCAAATTGGAAGAGTCTTGCGACGAAGTCTCTCCGAACCCCCTCCCATGATCACGACGCGCTGCCCGCTCGTCCGACACGCCTGGCAACGCGTAACATAGCGCCTCCTACCGTCGCGAACCGTTCTTGCTTTTTGACGCCTTTTTGTTGCTTTGCGTGGCCGTTTTGACACGGCTTGGCGCCTTCATCCACTGCTGCTCAGTCGGTTTGCCGATAATCATCTCGTAATCGGTGAAGACCACCTCGCCATCCACCAACTCGGGCGAATACACGGACTCAAACTGCTTCACCGCAGCGGACTCGCCGTGGCGCCCTTGCGCGGCCTCATCCTCAAAAATAAACAGGTGCAAAAAGCGGGTCGGATCGTTCTTTTCCTGCCAGGCCAGATACATCTTCGTCCCCGGCTCATTCTCTTGTACGTAACGCACAAAAACCTTGATGGCCTGCTTGACCTTGTCCACTGCGGACGGTTTCACTCGATATCCCCCGGTCTGGTAGATAGCCATTGCCGCCCTCCTGAAGTTTTGAAGTGTTGAACCCCTTTGCGGTAGAGACTCCCAAGGCGCTTGGGCTATTCCTGCCTTTGTGATCCGTGACCAGTGACTCGCCGAAGGGGAGCGGCCGCGCCGGGATGGGCGGAACCAAGGTAGGGGCCTTCGTCCGCACCGGCGGAAGCGGCATAGGAGCCGCAGCGAGTTGCCAAGCGCTCGTACAAGGGCGAGTTCGGCATTCTGGGCGTTGCGCCTGTTCGGCTTCTTCGGCTCTAGCTCGCGAAAGCGCACGCGACATCAAAAGGGATTTTCGTTCCTGCCTGCAAGCAAGGCTTAACCTGCAAAGCGGCGGGTGAAGATTTGCGTAAGGGTCGAGTAGCGAGAAAAGTAAAAAGGCCGACGATCCTATAAAGAGGGAGCTCCGCTTGATAATGACGGGTGGCGTCTTGACAACCTGGAGGCGAGGCACGAATGTCTGTTCCCAAGAGGATCGAGCCTACCTGACCCGTGGTTCTGATTAACTCAAGGCAAGGTCGGCCTTACGAGGAGGCGGAGAGTATAATCGGGCCATGATTACCATGACACGAAGAGAGACTCTTGCGGGAGCCATTGCACTGCTGTCCGAATGGGGCGCGGCCGAAATCCAGGGACGAGCCAGAATAACCGGTCAGTTGTCTGCATCCGGATCCGAAACCGCGCCACGCTTCGAGTCCGCAGTGACGTCAAAAGCGTCGTCGCAGGCGCAAAGCGGGGAGAAGGCGGCGGCGAGCCTCGTTTTTAAGCACGATTTGCCGAACCTTACGATGGACGATTGGGAGGTAACCGTCAGTTTCGTGGACTACGCGCCGGGGAGAGTGGGCAAGGCGCATCACCATGCGGGATTCGTGCTGGCTTATGTGCTGGAAGGAATGATCGTGACCAAGATTTCCGGGCAGGAAGAGAAAACCTATCAGCCGGGAGAGATGTTCTACGAGCCGCCCGGAAGCACGCACGAAGTGTCGCGCAACGCGAGCGAAACGCAGCCGGCAAAATTGCTGGCGATGATCTTCGCAAGAAAAGGTGTTCCCTTGACGATGCTGGGACCGGCATAAGGTCTGGCCAACCAAAAAATCGCCGAAAAGCTTGAGACCGTGTCATTCCGCGGGGAAGCAAACAGGAATCTCCCCATAATCTTTGGGAATCTCGAAAGGCTGATCCCTCGCTGCGGTGGGGATGAAAACAGAGAGAGTTCCGAGATGACAGGTGAAAGGAATTGAGCTAATCCTTTGGCGCGACGGAGGCGTAGATTTTCGTTTCCGGATGGAATTCCGACCACGCGAACCAATACTCCGGCTCCAGGATGAGTGATTTGAGCTGTGAACCCCTCAACGAACCGGAAAGGCACTTCCCGTATGAGTCCCAACGCGAACTGGTCTCCTGATCCGTGAGTACGGTCGCGTCAGCGTTGGCGGCGCGGAATTGCAGAGTCTTCCCTTCTGCGCGCGCAATGAAGGCGGTGGTGGTGTCGGATGACGGCTGATGGACGATGAGGATTGGCTGGCCGCCGAGATGGTCCTGAAGGACGCGGGCCTCGCGGAGAACAGCTAGCGGAAACGCTTCGCTCGACTCACCCAGGTCGAGGCCGAGAACCATCGTGCGCGGCTTGAGCCGGTCGTCCACGCGGAGCACGCCGGGAGGCACGGAACCCTCGCCCGAGAGGCCGCGGCGAATCATTTCATTCTTTTCGGGGATGCGGTCGGCATAGCCCGGCAAAGGCTTCAGGACCAGCGTATCGGGATGCAGGCGGCGCCATTCCTTCCAATCTGTGAGAAGAAAAGGATACAGCTCAAGGCGCTCGCCTTTGAGAGGCCCGGAAATGGCTTGCAGGCTGGACTGCTGCCAGCGACTTCCAGTCTCGCGGTCCTGGAAGACCTCGTTGCCGCCGATGACGCCGGCATTGTTCATGTACAGGGCGCGCCCCTTGCTCGCGGCCCTGAACACGAGGGCCGTGTTGCAGTAGCTTCACCAGGTGACGGCGATGGGGCCGGAAGGAGATTGATCTT
>Ga0126381_100010777_pt1 | contig 10304 bp, 13 predicted proteins | sample PanSoiMetPlot_28_FD_96465 | JGI IMG/M metagenome (GOLD analysis project Ga0126381, IMG submission 96465) | Tropical forest soil microbial communities from Panama - MetaG Plot_28 | ecosystem: Environmental > Terrestrial > Soil > Tropical forest > Bulk soil | place: Panama | collected 2016-02-17 | reverse complement strand
GAGGGGCACGTCGAGAATGTGAGGAATCTTGCGATAAAACGCGAAGATCTTTGACATTCCCACTTGACTTGCCTTTGGAACACTGCAATAACTATCGAGTCCAACGGGACGAGTTTGGGGGTGTAGTTCGTTTGGCGGAAGTCAGAATTCAAGAGGGTGAATCCCTCGAAAATGCGCTGCGACGGTTCAAGCGCAAGGTGCAACAGGAAGACATTATCAAGGAGGTCAAGCGTCACTCCTTTTACCTGAAGCCCGGCGAGAAAAAGCGTGTTAAGGAGGCGTTAGCACGCAAACGCAGCCGCAAAAAAGCTCGCAAAGAGCAGGATTGACAGCCGAGTGGGTCGCGGCCCTGGGCGGGCGGCGGCCCATTTCTTTTTCCCCGTCTCGTTGTTTTGGGATGTACTGGACTCTCCCGAGTTGTTCTCCGGTGCTTCCTTTGCAGTGCCCCGCGATGATCTGCGGGTGGGCCGAATCTAGGGTGACATGTCTGAGGGGGGGTGCGTAACGACTCTGCTCGTACTCGCGCGTGCGGGGAGCCTCGGGCTTTCTTGAATGAACGGGATGTGGGCGGGGAATGGGGTGAGGGATGGAATTCCAGGACAAGGTACTCAAGTGTATCGACTGCGGGTCTGACTTTATTTTCACCGCAGGCGAACAGTTGTTCTTTCACGATAAGCAGTTCAAGAACGAACCCAAGCGCTGCAAAATCTGCAAGGCAAAGCGAGTTTCCGTGCTGGGCTCTCCGGCGCCCGGTCAAGTTCCGAACAAGACTGAAACCCGTACCACCTGCTCTCAATGCGGCAAGGAAACCACCGTCCCCTTCAAACCCACACAGGGAAGGCCGGTTTTTTGTCGGGAATGCTTTCAGCAGCGGCGACAGCAGGCCGCTACGGCGTGACAGTTCAGATTTCGTGACCGCTCGAATGGCCGCGATTTCAGGGCGATCCGGCTGACGAGGAATTCTTTAGCAGAGCACCTTCCCCGCTCTCGGGATTCTTCACTTCGAACAACCTTGCGCGACTGCGCTTCCCCTGCGCTCAGGGTGAAGTGTGTCCGCGCTGGGTGATGAGTGTCTCCAGTTGTTGGACGAGTTCCTTCGTTCCGATTGGTTTCACAAGAAACGATCCTGCTGATTCCTTCGCTAGTCGCTCATCTTTTGGCGGGTATGCGGTCAGTATCGCCGTCGCCGGGTGGTACGCTTGTGCGTGGGCGGCGCGTAACACCTCGAAGCCCGATTCTTCGCTTTCCATGCGAACATCGGTGACCACTAGATCGTATTCGTGCATTGTGAGTTTCTGGATCGCATCCGCAACGGTAGCCGCTGTCTCGACATCGAAGTGATTCAGTTCGAGCACTGCTTTTAAGGTAAGCAGCACAGTCTTGTCGTCGTCCACCAGCAGCACTCGCCGCTTCATGGGCATTCCGTGAAAAATCGTGAATGGGCTACAGTACGTCCCTTGCCGAGCGGAGCGAACTTGGATCTCACCACTTAATTCTTGTTTCTAAGACGACTAAGAGCCGAAAACTGCAAGTTGCACGAGCACCCCGAAAAGCGCTGCTACTATAGTATGGTGGCGACTTTTTACGTACAGAATTTTGGGTGTCGGGCAACTCAAGCCGATGGTGCCGCGATCGAGCGTCAGCTCAAAGAGCGTGGCCTCGAGCAAACCTCCGCATCGGGGGAGGCTCAGATCGTCGTGTTGAATACCTGCACGGTCACTGCCTCAGCCGACCAAGATGCCCGCGCCGCGATCCGCCGCGTCCATCGCGAAAATCCCAATGCCCAGATTGTGGTTACAGGCTGCTATGCGCAACGCTCGCCTGACGAACTCGCCTCACTCCCGGGCGTCACACAGGTTATTGGCAATTCGCACAAACATCAGCTGGCGGAGATTGCCCTTCCCAATATCTGTGAAGGCCAGAATGAATCTGCTACGACAGCGAGTGACTTTGTGGCCGTCGAGGTCCTCACCAGCGGTCGCCAAGGCCGAAGACCGACGACTGACGACCAACGACAGGTTTTCGTCTCGGACATCTTCGCTCATACAGAACTTCTGGCGGCTCCCGTTTTCGAAGCGGCGAACGAACGCACACGTCCGAATCTCAAGATTCAGGACGGGTGCGACAACCGCTGCTCGTTCTGCGTCATTCCATTCGTGCGCGGCCAAAGCCGTTCGATGAAACTCGAACAGATCATTGCTGAAGTGAATACGTTGGTCTCTGCCGGCTACCGCGAGCTTGTGATTTCTGGAATCAATCTCGGGCGGTGGGGAAGGGACCTGCAACGTGATGTTCGGCTTCCGGTGTCTGGTAATCGGGAGACCGAAGCCGGAACTCCGGATCTTGTGTCGCTCATTCGCGCGATTCTCGACACGACCTCACTTGAGAAGCTGCGCATCAGTTCGGTCGAGCCGATGGATTGGAGCGATGCATTGATCTCTTTGGTTGCCGAATCCCCGCGCATTGCCAAGCATGCGCATGTACCGATGCAGTCCGGGTGTGACGCCGTTCTGCGCCGCATGCATCGCAAGTATCGGCCTTGGCATTATCGCGAGAAGATCGAAAAGATCCGGGCTGCGATGCCGACTGCAGCGATCGGAGCCGACGTAATGGTTGGCTTTCCCGGCGAGACCGACGCCGAGTTCGAAGAAACGCGCCGCATGATCGAGGCGCTGCCGTTTACGTACCTTCACGTTTTTACTTACTCCGCCCGACCCGGAACTCCTGCCGCAAGCATGCCACGCCAGGTGCCCGTACAGATCGCACGCGAGCGCAACCGCATATTGCGAGAACTGGGGATGCGAAAGAAGCAAGTTTTCATGGAGAGCTTCGTAGGAAAGACCGTCGACGCGATTACTTTGGCGGGCGAATCGAGAGCATCGCGAGCGGGGGCCGCTTCGAATGGCGCGAGTCGACGCGATTGCGACTACACCGAGTGCCTCACTGACAATTATCTTCCTCTGCGGTTCCGCGGGGATCGAAAAGCCAACCAGTGGTTACCCATTCGGGTCGATAGCGTTGAGGATACAACGTTGATAGGAACTCTCCTGAACAATTGTTCCGACCAGGCGTAGGACGGGCTCGCCCTGAGTGATTCGGAACCCGAAGCAACGTGCAACGAACTCCCAATATCGGAAACGGATCCCCGAAAACCTAACCCCGAATACCGTTCTACAATACATTCCTCTCCAAAAAAGCGTTGCGAAGTTTTCCAGGTGGATCGAATTTCTTCGTTAACGACACAAATTCCGGCAAGCGCTCGTAGCGTGACTTCAGCACAGCCGGTTCCATCGTAAACAACTTGCCCCAATGAGGCCGGGGCTCGAATGGTGCCAACTCTCTTTCGATAAGCGGCAACACACGGCTCACAGACGGCCAATCCTGTTTCCATGTGAAATGAATCGCAACGCTGTCGCGCTTGTACGCGGGACTCATCCAGAGCTCATCCGCCGCAATCGTGCGTATTTCAGAGATCATCAGGTGTGGCGTGATCTGATCGCGCATTCTCTCCATCGCCAGGATTGCTTCGACGGCATGCTTTCGTGGAACAAAGTACTCGGACTGTAGTTCTTTTCCAGCGCTCGGCGTGAAGCCCATGCGGAAGTGCGGCAGCCGCTCGTACCATGGTCCGGGTTTGCCCATCTGCTCGGTACAGTTTTCGGCGCCGAGTTCCGCAATCGGATGCAGATTCTTCTTCGCGAGCTTCGCTCCAAAAAATTCCGGCTTCGCGTCGAAAGCCCGTCCCGGTTCCGTGCGGCTCTTCAGCCAAACCTCGTTCAGCCTCTTCTTCTGCCAATCGGTAAACAGGCTGACACTGTAAGCGCCCGCCTCGATCGCGTCAAAGTGATCTTTCAGTTGATCCAACGGAAGATTCTCGTAGACGTATTGCCGCATCATGAACGTGGGTTGCAGATCGAGAGTAATGTTGGTGATCACTCCCAACGCTCCCAGTCCCACCACCACGCCCTGAAAAGCCTCATCGCCGCGCGCGATTTTTAGGACTTCGCCGGCAGCATTCACGAATTCAAGTCCACGGACTGCGGTCGAAAGATTCCCGTTCTTCTCGCCTGATCCGTGTGTCGCTGTTGTACACGCTCCCGCAACAGAAATGTGGGGAAGAGAGGCGAGGTTGTGCAGAGCGAAACCTTTTTCGTGGAGGTACGGACTCAGTTGCCCGTACGTGATTCCCGCCGCGACTGTGACACTATGTGAGGCGGCGTCAAGAGCCACTACTTGATCCATCGGCTTGAGTGAAAGCAGGTTGTCTTTGCTATCCGCAATATCGTTAAAGCAGTGACGCGTGCCGAGGACCTTCAGTTTCTGCTCTTGCTTCACGAAGGCTCGCACCTCGTCCACGGAACTCGCTGGATGCAAACGATCGGTGCCGTACGCGAGATTGCCTGCCCAGTTCTTGAGTTTTTCCATTCGCGCAAAGCTCAGCAGCGGCGAAAGCACACGGGCCGCTGCCATCGCCGAGAAGATTTTCAGAAATGATCGCTTGTTCACGCTCTGACCCCACCCCGGGAAGATACCGATTCCTCGATTCGACGAAAGTGGGCCGCTATTCTACATCGAGTTGCGTGCAGGGCTGCAGCTATAACCATGGCACTGTCTTGTACATTTCCGACCTAGGACTCAATTTCCTGGATGTGTTCCTCTCCCGGGCCATAAGCCGGCTGCACACGGTTCACCCAGCATCTGGACGAAGATGTCCAGATACGGCGAGCTTGGTTGGTTTCGAAGGATTGCCGCATACCACGTGCGCCGGAAGCCCTTTGCGGTCAGCGAGCGCGTTGCAAGGCGCCCGGTTTTCACATGCGGAGCGGCAGCCCAGCGAGCCAGGAGCGCTACTCCAAGCGACGATGCCACCATTTCGATCATCGCCTCGGTGAGGGGAATTTCGAGTACGTCTTTCGCTTGGACTCCTGCCGGAATCATGTATTTCTGCAGCAGCGTGCTCTCCGAGCGAGGCGGATAAATGATTATTGTTTCCCCCTCCAGATCGCGTGGGCGGATAAACTCTTTTTGCGCGAGCCGGTGATCGGGTGCCATCGTGAGCAACAGTTCATCCTCGCAGATCGGCGTCAGTTGTAAACGGCGATCTTTGGGAGGACAACTCAGGATGGCGACATCGAGTTTGCCACCGAGCAATGCCGCGGCCGGCGTCCGTGTGGCGTCGGGATCGATCGAAACGTCGACCTTCGCGAATTTCTTGTGGAAGCGTTTCAACAACTCCGGCAGCCAGTGATAGCAGGTGTAGCACTCAGTCGCCAGACGAATTACCCCTCCCGCTCCTCCATTGAAGTTACACGCTTTTTCTTCCGCGCGGCCGAGCTCTTCCAACGCCCTGCGCGCGGCTAGCAGCAGATGGTCGCCCGCTTGGGTGAGCACCATCCTTTTGCCGAGTCGCAGAAACAAACGCGTGTCGAGTCTTTCCTCTGCATCTCGCAGTTGGTGACTCAGTGCCGATTGGGAAGTATGCAAACGCCTGGCTGCGGCCGTCACGCTTCCTTCTTCTGCGACTGCATCGAGCAAGCGTAGATGCCGTATCTCCAGTTTCACTTTCATATTTGGTTTGTCGGCAAGAACCGGATAGCAAGTCCTGCCTGCCCTCTCCTAGTGTGGCGCTACACACAATTCGATGATGAACGTCGATCATCGATGCGATGAAAACAAACAATAAATCTCATGCGGTCGTTCCACGTCCAATCGTCATGTGTTGGCAGTTTGAAGGAGGGTCCATGCAGAAGAAAATGTTGCGCTTGTTGTTCTTTGTGAGTGTCTGGCTTGTGTTCTGCGGTCTGGCCACAGCGCAGGCGGTGACGAAGTTCACAGTACAAGTGCCCTTTGATTTTCATGTGCGCTCGCGTCATTACGCGGCTGGCAGATACGTTGTGTTGCGTGAGGGATCGTTCCTTTCTTTGCGAGACAACAAGGGACACCTGTTGAGCGTTGCGCTTTCGAGGCCATCGCACGATGACGGTGCTCCTGCGCAGTCGAGACTTGTCTTCTTCGAGTACCACGACGTTCGCGTGCTCACACAAATTTTGTGGGAGGGAGAAAGAACGCGATTCGAGTTTGTCCCTGCCGGGCACGAAGAAGAGGTTGCACGTCAGATTGCTCCCTCCGCAGTCACAACTGCGCAGGCAGGAGGCAAGCCGTGATCACTCCAGGAGAGAACAGCGTACGCGGCATCACGTTGTCGCCATCGGAGCTACCGACGGACAATCCGAGCGTCCTCGAGGTTCTGCGTTCAGCGCGCGCGGAACTGGAAGAGTTGGTAGCCCAGCGGGCGGAGATCACGCGGCGAATCGGTACCACCAAGCAGGCGATCATTGGGCTGGCGAGAATGTTCGGGGGCAACGCATTACAGAGTGCGGTATTGGAACTGATGGAACACCGTTCTGCGAACCGTCAGTCTGGCTTCACTCGTGCTTGCCGTTATTTGTTGACAGAGTCGAGCGGGCCAATGACTTCCGCTGATCTTTGTGAACGACTGCGGCGAAAATTTCCCGAACTCGCCGCGCGTCACAAAGATCTGACGGCTTCTGTGACGACGGTGATGAACCGCCTTGTCCACTACGGAGAGGCTTCCATCTCGGACGCCGTTCACGGCCGTCGCGCTTGGATCTGGGTGGCTGAAACTCCTGAGCAACTCGCCGGCTCGGCTGTTGGCGGCAAGCCTGGAGAACTGGAATACCCACCTATAATATCGACCGATGCCGCAAATGCTGGGACACATCGCGTTGGTCGTACGCAACTATGACGAAGCCCTTGCCTTTTACACGCAGGTACTCGGCTTCGAACTGATCGAAGACAGCGATCTGGGCGGAGGTAAGCGCTGGGTGTTGGTCACTCCGCCCGGGCCGCGGGGAACGTCGCTTCTACTTGCGCAAGCAGCGACACCGGAGCAGGCGAGCCGGATCGGTAACCAGACTGGTGGTCGCGTGTTTCTGTTTCTTCATACTGACGACTTCTGGCGCGACTACAAACGACTGCAGTCTCGAAATGTAACGTTCGTTCGCGATCCTAAGGAAGAACCTTACGGTACGGTCGCGGTGTTCGCGGATCTCTATGGCAATCTTTGGGATCTGATTCAGCGGCGATTGTAGAAGACCTAGCGAAGCCGAATCTCGGGCCGGGATCTTCAAGAATCGAGCGAGCCTCCGGAACTAAAGCGCGAATGTTGCTGGTGAAGTACGCTACCGGATAACCCCTACCACTTTAGTGCCATTAACCACCCGTCCTGGAAGGTCTAGGCTTTCGATGGGTTATTCCTCCGACAGGACTGCAACCATGAATATGCAGCAGGCCATGTCGTTCCTCAAGCACGCGTTCCCCGATTTCGAGGACCATTCGGGGGAACCGGCGTCAATTTGCGCCAACACGACGCATTCAACTGTTGATGTCTTTGAATTTGCTTCCTTTGCAGCTCTCGCACTCGAAAAACGGGATGATCGTCGCATGCATGCGATCTTTAACCTTCTTGAGACCTTTCTCTCTCAGGGATCATCCGAACTGCGCGACTGGGTAGCGGATGCCATCGAAGCACTGCAAGGGGTCTGTGCCTGGCGCCGTCAGGGTGAATACACACTCACGGGTCTGCTCGGTCGAGAAACTCGCGTCCTCTGGGATCGGCTCGAGTTTTTGCGTCGCAGTTCATCCGAACTGGACCTGAGTGACTGTTCCGTGTTCGAAGCGGAAATCCTGACTTGGCGCTTCGTTCGTGAAAAGTCGCGCACTCTAACTGCAGCTGCCTAGACACTCCCGTTCCTGAAGCTTCTTACTTTTTCGACACGCGTGGCTGCGGCGCCAAATTAATCTTTTGATGCGACAATGCTCCATCACAAATACGCCCTTGCTTTGCGGGCGACCGGAGTCATTGCATGCGCAAGCTTCTTTTCCTCGTTTTCGCCGTCGTCTCGCTCCTACTTAACGTATCCGGACAGCAACCCCCAGCTTCGACCTCGATCGATCCACCCAGCGATGAGAAAGTTCTACTGGAACTTCATGCCGACGGAGTCCAAATCTACAGTTGTGTCCTCGACAAAACGGCGCTCAATTGGAAATTCCAAGGTCCCGAGGCAAAGCTCTCGAATGCCGATGGATCCGATGCCGGCACCCACTACGCAGGGCCCACTTGGAAATTACTGGATGGCAGCGAAGTCAAAGCCGCCGTGGTTGGAACCAAGCCTTCGCCTGATGGTGGATCAATCCCCTGGCTCCTTTTGAAGGTCGCGACTCGTTCCGGAGAAGGCAAACTGCAGAAAGCGGAATATGTGACTCGAACCGACACAAAGGGTGGAGTCGCCCCTTCGTCGGGTTGTGATGCTACCCATCAGGGAGAGCAGTCGCGCGTAGCGTATTCGGCTACTTATCGTTTCTACGGAAAGTGATTTCGAGGGAACACAGACTTTAGGCCGCGATCTAGGTCTCGGTCGTCGAAGAGACGCGCGCCTCGGCTTCGCCCAGCCAGCCGCGCCGCAGTTTTTCCATCGGAATGCTGGACATGTAAGGCTTGATATCGAGAATCGGAGTGCCATCCAGCATGTCCACCCCGCGCACTCGTAATTCTGCTCCATCGCGACCAAGCAACTCGACCACGGTGAGCCCAATCGGGTTCGGACGGCGGGGCGAGCGAGTCGCAAAAACGCCGTGTGGACGGTTATCTGCTGGAGGTCTGCCCACCAATTCATACCCTTCCGACTTGTCGAACTCCCAAATCACGAACAAATGCGAAAAGCCCTCGACATCAAGAAGCCCTTGTTCGAATTCGGGAGCGATCTTCAAAACACCCTCAGCTTCGTGCTTGGTGCCGGGGCCCTTCGGAATCTGGCTGGTCGTCGTGTAAGGACTGTTGATAAAGCCTATGGGTTTTGGGGTAAACATGATCCGCGTCGCTCCGCTTGGTTTTCACCTAGAGGCTAAAAGCATCGCCTGCTTGAGTACAAGCCGCCAGTCGTTCGCTAAAAGGCCCCATGTTATAATTTTCACTCCACTTTCTGCCGGAAGTGTACGGAGGACTGTATCGATAAACGCTTTATCCGCACCAACGAGCGCATTCGTGCACGCGAAATTCGCGTGATCGATGATGAAGGCAATCAGATTGGCATTCTGCCTCCATTCGAAGCGCTCAAGATGGCCCGCGAGAAGAACCTGGATCTGGTTGAGATTTCGCCCACCGCGCAACCCCCTGTATGCCGCATCATGGACTATGGGAAATTCCTGTACCAGCAGGAGAAGCGCGAGCGTGAAGCCAAGAAGCACCAGAAACAGATCGTGGTCAAGGAAGTAAAGTTCCGCATCAATGTGGACGACCACGATTATGAGACAAAAAAGAATCACGTGCTGCGATTCCTGGGGGAAGGAGACAAGGTCAAAGCCACCATCTTCTTCCGCGGCCGCGAAATGACGCGAACCAATCTTGGACGCCAGATTCTGGAGCGCCTGATCAAGGACGTCGAGGATAAGAGCATCGTGGAATTTCGACCGCGTCAGGAGGGCAACACGTTGCATGCCATCCTGGCTCCGAAGAAGGACGAAGGCGGCGGCAAAAAGGAGAAGCCGCGACCGGCCGCTCCCCCGCCTGCCGCGCCACAGGCCAAGCAGGCCTGAAGGCAGACCGTCAACACTCAGCACTTAGCGTTTCAGCCCTCGGGAACTCTTACGCGGTACTATTGCCCTTTGGACTGATTGCTGACTGCTAACAACGGGGAACTGAGAACTGTTTTTATGCCAAAACTAAAGACTCACAAAGGCGCTTCCAAGCGCTTTAAGAAAACTGCCACCGGAAAAGTGAAGCGTCACCACTCGCATCTGCGTCACATGCTGACGTCGAAGGGTCAGAAGCGCAAAGACAAACTGGCCAAGTCTGTCTTGGTCAGCGATGCGGACACACCAAAAGTTCTGCGGATGATCCCATACCAGTGAGGATCTTCAGCATCTTCGCCTGATTGGCGAAGAATGGGTCAGGCTTGGGCCTGATTCAGGTTGCGGCGAGTCCGCGACCGGGCGTGTGAAGAGGTCGAACGTCATCTGACGATCCTTACCTCCAGCCGCCGCAATGAGAAAACAAAAAGGAGAAAGCAATGCCTCGCGTAAAACGTGGAACGAAACGCCGCGCCAAGCGGAAAAAAATCCTAGACCGTGCCAGCGGTTATTTCCTTACCAAATCGAAGCTGTACCGTTCCGCCAAAGAAGCGGTCGAACGCGGCCTGAAGTTCGCTTATTCGGGACGCAAGCAGCGCAAACGCCAATTCCGGTCTCTGTGGATCGTGCGCATCGGCGCGGCCGCAAAAGAGCAT
>Ga0126381_100010773_pt1 | contig 10306 bp, 14 predicted proteins | sample PanSoiMetPlot_28_FD_96465 | JGI IMG/M metagenome (GOLD analysis project Ga0126381, IMG submission 96465) | Tropical forest soil microbial communities from Panama - MetaG Plot_28 | ecosystem: Environmental > Terrestrial > Soil > Tropical forest > Bulk soil | place: Panama | collected 2016-02-17 | reverse complement strand
GCCTGCATTTTCTCCCTGAACTTTGTCGCATCTTCTGCCGGAAACTGCGTGAGCATGGAAGGCATCATCGCCTGAGCGAAGTCCTCCTTATTGCACGGCATCGTAGCCGCAGCCAGAAAGACCGCCTCATCCAGTTCGTCGCCGTGCTTGTAATCACTCAGAACTCCCCGGTCAATAACTGAAGACATCAGCGCGTAGCGGTGTTGAATTGCCATCAGCTGTTCTGGCGGCGCAGACGCAGCCTCGCAGCCATGAGCCGCCTACACTGAAAGACCAATCGCCCTTCCTGCTGTTGGCGGGCCAATCTCCGGGTGAACGCTCGGCGGGATGGACAGCAAAGGTCCCCATCATGAACACGCCGGCGACAACACCGCTCCCAAGAACATCCACAATTTGAGCGACGCACATATGCGTTTCATTGCCGAAGGGCAGGAGACCGCAGGGCGAGCTATCCTGGAGCCCGAGTTGACCCAGGCCGGCATTGTAGCCCTTGACGGAATTTCTCGCGCTCCTCGGGTGTCATCTGCTCCCAGCGCTCGAACAGGCGTCGTCGCCAATGCCACGGGGCTCCGGGGTGACCGCGAAAGCCACCGAACAGAATTTTGCTCAATACCAGCACGCCCAGGGCTTGCCAAAACGTGATCGGATGCCAGGCGAAAAGCGTGGGCATGAGCCAGTTCCACAGCTGCAGCACTACAAAGCTGAAAATGGCGATGAACGCCATGGCAAAAATTGCGAACTTGAAAATTCTCGAAATTCGTCGCATGTCGCTTCTTCCTTATCTCTTGATGAATTCGTGGTAGATGGCTTCGAGCCGCTCGCGCAAATGAACCACGGCGTAATGCTTCCGCGAGAGGAGTGTTTTCACGCCCACACCGGTCGCGGCCGCAATCTCCTTAAAGCTGTAGCCTTCAATTTCATGTGCAACAAACACCGACCTCTGTTCCTCGGGGAGCTCTTCTAAGGCGTGCTCCAGTTCCTCAAGAAGGACGGTTCGTGCGTAAGCCGCTTCAGGTCCCGCGTCGCGGGACGGCAGAATGTCCATCAACAACAGTTCCTCGCCCTCCTTCGAGGTTGTCACCGGATCGGTTCTCAAAGTCTCAAAAGTTTTCTTACGAAACAGATCGGTGATTCGATTGCGAGCCACACGAAAAAGCCAAGCGGTGACTTTTTCGATGGGCTTCATCATCCGGTACGCCTCTACGAGTTCGTAAAAGACCTCCTGCAGGATGTCCTCTACATCTGCCGCTTCGGGCACGCGCTTACGGATGAAATTGCGCAGCCGACGCTCGTCACGCGAAATCGCTTCTGAGATTCGTCGGTCGTCCTCAGACATTGGCCAGTGTTTCGTCAGCGCTTCGTCCACTATTTCTATAGACGCAGGAGAACGCCAAATATTTTATGGCGTCTAGGAAATCCGTGGCCATGCAACCGGGCTGGATGCTGGAAAACGTCCAGCAATGGGCTGCTGGTCGAGTCCGTTCGGTTTTAAGGACGCAGATTCCAGGCGCTCGGTTGGGTGTCCGAGAGACTGCAAGCGCATGTGAGCTGCGATGGGAAGATGTCCGGGCCGGGAGGTCCTCCTTCTCAAAACACCACACGCGGGCTCAGTAGGGAGACATAGCGCGCCAGAACGGCCCCCGGAGCACGCAGCCCAACCACCGGCTAAATTAGAACACCAGGTCGTCGCTCACCAACGGCCGTTCATCTGTTAAGCTCCAAATGGTGAATTGAGACGACTTCGTAATGCGCAGATCTAGGATCGAAGTGAGCGAGATACTTGCGCCGTTCTTCTGGAATCACCGCAGTTTCATAATCCGGTCCTGCAACGGCGCGAATGGCATCGATCGAATCCCAGAGAATGATGGTCACAAATTCGACCTCGTCTCCAACCGTTCTTCTCAGCAAGTAGCTCCCCTTGTAACCTTCAACCTTACCGATCCCCGGTAGAATCTCCGGCTTTAGCATAGATTCATAGGCATCGGCGTGTTTAGGCTTCGTATATCCATGCCAGATCCTTGCGATCACGTGACCTCCATCAGGCTACAACCTGTCTACAGTTTAGTTACACTCCGAACTGCATACATCGCGGATACAGTCCAACGATGGTTGGTCGTAATGCTTCTACTCCTGAGCGTCGTTGCTCCACGCATGCCTGCGCCGAAAAAGGGTATTCTGCCCATTTGCGAGCGCTTTTGAGCTGCTAATTCCGCTTGTTCATACTGCTGTTTGTTTTCGCGGACACCGTTGGTTGCTTCCAGAATAGTCCGTCGCATTTCGCATCTCGCCTCCCGAGGCACGGGCAAAAGCGTAAAGGCCCTTGGCATCCTCGACCAGTCGTTTTATGTCGGCCCCAGTAAAACCTTCCGTGGATGAAATCACTCCGAGAGCTCAGCTGGAACGGCACTTAAGTGATTTTCAAAAATCCGCTTCCGCGCCTCGGCATCGGGCAGCTTCATCTCCAACCACAGCTCGACTCGGCCGCTTCTCACCAGAGCTGGCGGCAAATGGTGCAGGTTCATGGCGGTCATCATGACGCAGACACGAGCCGTACCCTCGCTTTCGAGGCCATCGAGCATGGTAGCAGGTATCGGTACAAACCACTTTCCTGACCATCTTCGAAGATCACATCGGCATCATCAATAAAATCACCGATGGAGAATTGTCCTTGGCGGCCTCAAAGACCCTATGGACACTGCTATAGAAGTCGCCCGTGCCCGCAATGAAGGTGCCGTCGATCAGAAAGAACTTGCCTCTAAGGCGATGCGCGAGCGCACGACCGACGGTGGTTTTCCCGGTGGACCGTACAGTAACACACCCCGTTTGGGACGCAAACCGAGTTCTGCCGTTAACGAGTCGTTTGTGAGCGGCAGAACAATATGAATGTCGAGACTGCGTTATCACATCGTCTACGCCTTGCAGATCACGAAGCTCGACCTCTTGTACGTCTTCCAGATCGACGTTGCTGGCCAGCCGTTGCGACCATCTGGAACTCACGCCGAGTATTAGGTTCCGGATCTCTTCGTATAGGGTGGAAGGCGTGCCATGCTTTGCCTCGCGGGCCTGATTCAAAGTCGAGAAATTGGCTGGGCGATTCACCCGAAGCACTGTGCAGTACTCAACTTAGACTCGAAATTCCGTTTCTGCGCAGGAGTTTGCCGAGATCGTCGATCTTGTCGTCCAAAGTATTGAGTTTTCGCGCCAAACCTTGTATCTCCGATTCCGCGCGGCGATTGACGTCAAAATCCAGTTCGCTGCGCAACCGATCCTTGGTGTCTTGACGATTCTGGCTCATCATAATTACTGGCGCTTGAATGGCCGCAAGCATAGAGAGAAACAGGTTCAGGAGAATGAATGGGTACGGGTCCCACGCTTTTTGGTGGAGTAGCACGTTGATTGTCGCGTAGGCGATCAGAAAAATCAAAAATAGCATGATGAAGCTCCACGATCCGCCGAACCGCGCCACCGTATCGGCAATTCGTTCTCCGAACGAAGCTTCCTCTTCAATCATCTGGTTAGGATTGCGCCTGGCGCGCAAACGTACCAACTGCTGCGAGGCGTGGAACTGACGACCGAGAGTGGTGAGAAGATCCATTCCCGCATGAGGCTTTCGTTGAAGAAGGACAGCGATATCATCTCGCGAGACCTCCAAGCAAGTAGTCTCGTCCAGTGCCATAGCGGTTGTTTGGTGAGGTGTTTGTTCGAGCATCGATGCAAAACCGAAGAAGTCGCCCTTTGCGGGTTCGTCGACCACCACTTCCTGGTGATCTTCGTCCACGGTGGTAACCTGAACTCTTCCCGAGATCATTACGTAAGCTTGGGTGCTGGGCTCTCCAATTTTATAGATGCGCTCGCGTGGACTGAATGTCTTGACCTCAACCTGACTTGCCAAAACTGCTGTCTCGTCATCGTCCAACAAGGCAAAAAGAGGAACACTCCTCAGTACTTCGGGCTTGCATGTCATGGCAATCTCCTTGGTGTGGAAATCGATTCGTAACTGGGATCGAGTCTGGAACTGGAAAAAGAACCCTCACATGGCGTGGATCGATGCCGAAATGATGCGAACTCTGGTGGATACCGCGGACGTTCCATTTCAGTCCCATGTTTGTGTCGACCGGACCCGCCGAATCCTGTACCCCAAAGGTGCGAAAAATGGACAAATAAGGAGCATCTACATCCAACTCCAGGTGGTGCGGCAGGCCACGGTTGAGTTTGAAATTGGCAGTATTTTGCTGAACATTCGGAAGTTGAGCCGATTGAAGAGCATCAAATTCATTGAAAAACTCAAAGTGCAATTGCCAAGTTTCGGTAACTGCGGGATCGTCTGTGTAGAAAGGCAGCTGCCTGAGCAGCGGTGCTTCACCCTGCAGATCCCGTACAACGCCAGCAGGCACATTTGCTTGGGTAAGTCCATGAAGGTGAGTTCTCCACTATACTTGCATGTCCCAGGTATGATCATGAATGGAACGTTAAAACCATGTCTGGTTCTGGCGTGATTAATGGCATAACCAGTGAGTCCGGCCACCGGCTTGGCTTCCTACATTCAAGCGCCCGGTCTTGCCCGGGATCGGTATTTTCTCCAATTGGGCTCGTGTCGGCAATGCACGGTTCACGCATCGCCCGGTCACGTAATCTTAATTAGTTTGCTCTGCAATAGGTTACGATCATCGGCCGGGGAACAAGCGACAACGGAACATTAAGTGTCCTTCCGTTTAGACCACGGGCACAAATTCCCGCGGCAGGATTCGAACCCGCATCTCCCGCATTCGAGGCGAACTAACCGTAGTCTTCACCACCGGCCAAACTTGAGGCGCTTAGCGGGCGTCCGAGCCCGCTGCCGAAATCCCGAGCGAAAACCCAAGGGACCTCAGGCCACTGGAACATTCTTCAAAAACTCGTCGCGGAACCGACGAGGAAAGGCGACTCGGGGCACGATATCTCCAGGTACCTTGTACATCGGGACTACGCCCCCGTTCCTGGAGCTCTGATCCCCGGCAGGGCTGCCGCCCTGCGCGTCGATCCGTTAGGTGCGAAGTATCTCTTCTCTTTCACCACCGGCGAAACTCCCCCGTGTTCAGTCCAAAAAAGCCACATTGCGCATCGCGTCGAAAGACTCTCGGTATTAGTGAGAACTTCATGCCAGCCATCCAGGACCACGGTTTTGTGGTCGGGATGGCGCACCCGGCCACGCACATACACCTTCGGATTGCGACGCATTACTCGCCAGTTCTACCGATTCCGTTCGCTATCCGAAAGAGCCCGATATTGCTGGTCCGTAAGGCCGTTCGGTGCGACAGGGCTGACATAAACCGACTGCCCGCCAAAACGATAAAGCTCCTCGCAGAAATGGGGCCTTTCCTGCACCGCGCGCGATAGGCTCGTTTCGCAAGACACGCAACCTTTCCACTGGCGCACCAGGCGCTGGTACAAAAAACCATTCCCCTTGGCGCATGCGGGCTGCGTTGCAGCGCCGATCGCGATACTTCGCCCGCACTGTGCGCTCACTGCTTTGGACCAGCTCGGGCTTGAGCGCTTGTTTCGCATCTCGAACGCGACTCACTGGCATACCTTCCGGAATGCCTGCCACAAACCAGTGACGTTCATCGTGGCCAAGCAAGAACCGGTGCCTCTCAGCGGCCCTTCGACTCAGCAATAGCAAGTGACGATCGCGTGGCTGAACATCAAAACCACTAACTCAGTCGTTGACTCCGGTGGCCGAGAAATCAGGAAGCATTCCCCCTGTTGATCTCGACGCGCATCGAGCGCCAGTTCTTCGGAGGCAATTCGGCCCGATAACCTAGTCCTCCTATTCAGTTGACTGAATTGAACACGTGCTCCCATTCTCGCGAAAGCGCGTTGCAATACAAATACATTCATTACTTCGTCCAATCCAAGGGTTATTACCCGAGCTTCCATGGTCGCAAGAAAGAATGTACGGCCACTGCATTCAACGGTCAGGGAATAGGCGGTCACGGCAGGGCTTCGCCCCAGAGGGTTCGAACCTCACAGCCCAAACATCAAGAGCAGGTGGGCTGTTTCTACCAGAGAAGTATCCGTCACCAATCACCACTGACCGAGTAAGTCAGGCTGGGGGAATAAGCGGCAGCGGTGTAGTCGAGTTATAGTCGAAGGAACCGCAACCTACGCCACCCAGCTAAATTGTTGTTATTGCGGAAAGAGCGCCGTTGAGATCGGCTTACTAACTTCCGGTTAGCGCGACCGGTGCGACGCCCTATAGAAACTCAGCGACATGACTTGCCGATGTTGCCGCTTAGCGTCGTATCTGTAAGTTCCGCCAATTGGGCGTCCTTTCGAGTAGATGATTGTTGCCACGGCTTCACAATTCTTGCAATAGGAAAAAAGCAGATTTAAAAATAGTCTGCACTACTACGCTTGCTTACAAAATACAAGAATACGTCGGTGCATTTATCCGGCTATTGGTAAGACTTACGAACAGCGCAAATTCACCGTTAAACACGACAGAAATGGTCCGGGTGGCAGGAGTTGAACCTGCGTGGGCATGTGCCCAAGACATGTGGGCGGCCGCTACCCTACACCCGGATTGTAGGAGAGGGTTTTGCCGCCCTCTCCATGTTTACCCCTTCACGCAGACGACTTGGCGCAACCTGTGTACCACGTCCACTAGATCGCGCTGCGCTTCCATCACGGCGTCAATGGACTTGTATGCCATCGGTGTCTCGTCAATGACGTCCGCGTCCTTGCGGCAGTCGACGCCGGCTGTTGCTTTCGCGTGGTCCTCCACCGTGAACCGGCGCTTTGCCTCGCCACGCGACATAGCACGTCCTGCTCCATGACTACAGCTCATGAAGCTTTCCGGATTGCCCTTGCCGCGCACGATGTAGGAACGAGCGCCCATGCTGCCTGGAATGATTCCCATGTCGCCCTCACGCGCACGCACCGCACCCTTACGCGTTATGAGCACGTTCTCGCCATAGTGATGCTCCCAGGTCACGTAGTTGTGATGGCAGCTGACAACCTCCACATTGGCCTCGAATGCCGGCACCTCTCCCGAATTGCGAAGTGCTTCAATCATGTTGCGCATCATCAGCTCGCGATTCGCTAGCGCGTAGTCCTGTGCCCAGTGCACCGCGGCGACGTAGTTCTCGAAGTGCTCTGTTCCCTGCGGCAAGTAGGCAAGATCCTTGTCCGGTAGATTGATCATCCACTGGCGCATGTCGTTCTTCGCCAACTCGATAAAAAACGTGCCAAAGCGATTGCCCACACCACGCGATCCGGAATGCAGCAGAAGCCAGACGTTCTCGTTTTCGTCAAGGCAGACCTCGATGAAGTGGTTCCCGGTGCCGAGCGTTCCCAGGTGGTTCACCTTCTGCGCATGATTCAGCTTGGGATACTTCTCGACTATCGCCTGGTATCCGGGCTCCATCTTCGCCCACACACCTAGATGATGCGCTGGAGCGTCTCGCCACGCGCCACGATCATTCTTCCCGCCATTGTCGGTTCGGCCGTGCGGTACCGCCTTCTCGATCGCCGTGCGGATGCCGTGCAAGTTGTCCGGCAGATGATTCGCATGCAAGGATGTCTGCACCGCCATTACTCCGCAGCCGATGTCCACGCCGACTGCAGCGGGAATGATGGCGCCCTTGGTCGGAATCACGCTGCCCACGGTCGCACCAATGCCCCAATGCACGTCTGGCATCGCCGCCACCCACTTGTAGATAAACGGCAACTGCGCGACGTTCAGCAACTGCTGTCTTGCCGCGTCCTCCAGCGGGACACCCTTCGTCCAGGCTTTGACGGGTACGCCATTTTCGGGCTTGATTACGTTGTATGTTGTGTTTGTCATAGCCTATCCTCTTGCAGCGAACACTCGCATGAAACTGGTCGGGGAGAAGAGATTCGAACTCCCGATCTCGTGCGCTCGAGGCACGCGCCTTGAACAACCTAGGCCACTCCCCGAACTGGCGGCTCGTCACGGAATTGAACCGTGTCCACTGGCTTTTCAGACCAGCACTCTCCCGTCGAGTTCACGAGCCAAACCTGGTGGACGGTGCGAGAGTTGAACTCGCATTTCACGGGTGCAGGCCGTGGGTAATCCCCTTATACGAACCGCCCATTTGGGGCGAGATGAGAGAATCGAACCCTCGTGACTGGGGCCACAATGCAGTGGCCTAAGCCATTCGGCCAATCCCGCCATCAAACTTGGAGCTGGTCGAGTGAATCGAACACTCGTCGAGGGTACAAGCTCTCTGCACTGCCACTGTGCTAGACCAGCAAACTCTGGAGCTGGCACGCAGCCTCGAACTGCGGTCTGGCGCTTACCGTGCGCCTGCTCTTCCCGTTGAGCTATACCAGCGGAGCTGGCGCGGCGATTCGAACGCCGATCGCGGACTTACGAGGCCCGCGCTCTTCCTACTGAGCTACACCAGCACAAAACTCTTTCCGAACTCTGGAGGCGGTGGGGAGAATTGCACTCCCGATTGTCTGCTTTGCAGGCAGATGCCTTGCTGTCTTGGCTACACCGCCTCGTAAACTTGGAGCGGAAGGCGGGACTCGAACCCGCGGTCTCGACGCTGGCAACGTCGCGTCTTGCCTACTCGACTTCCGCATGGAGCGAGCAGCGAGAAGTTGAACTCGCGTCATCGGGTTGGAGGCCCGAGGCACCAGCCGCTATACGATGCTCGCGATGGCGGGAGATGAAGGACTCGAACCCTCGTACCTGGATTTGGAGGCCAGTGTCCTAGCCGCTGGACGAATCTCCCGCAACTGATGGCGGAGCTAACGGGAGTTGAACCCGTCCCTGCTGATAGACAGTCAGCCATCCCGCCGATAGACCATAGCTCCGACTCCCTCCCGTGGAGTCGAACCACGATTTCCGCGTTCAGAGCGCGGCGTCCGGGCCTTTGGACGAAGAGGGAATTTCCAGAATTGTCAAAGAACTGGATGCCGGGGAGCGATTCGAACTCCCGTACCCGGATTCAAAGTCCAGGGTCCTGCCACTAGACGACCCGGCATCAACCTTGCAGTGGTATCGCTTTCATGCACCGCACACACAATACGGCCGACTCGTCAAGGTCGTGGCCGAGCTTTTGACGATCCATTCGAGCACGGTTCACCAGCTTGCGATGACCGCCACCGCGTTCGCAATACAGCTCTTACGCAACGTCGATTTCAAAACCGTCGAGTTCAATCGTTGGCGTTTTCATAACTTGATCGCAGCGAGGAGAATCGAACTCCCATCTCAGCCTTGAAGAGGCCACATCCTGGCCGTTAGACGACGCTGCCGTTTACCCGCGGAGTGGCGAAAAAGTGCCACAAAAACCAAAAGCCCCCGATTTGTCTCGGAGGCTTAGAAAACCACGCGTTATGAATGAGCCCCCGTTACATGAACCTACCTTGCAGTGCACGTTGCCACGTAAACGTGGCCGGTGTCGGGCAGCAATCGGTATGGGGCTTGCGCATCATTGCTTGTGACTCATCTTCACTGTTACATCATTCCTCAAATTCGTCAAGACCCAAAATGGTGGGCGGGCCGGGAGTCAAACCCCGATTCGCAGCTTCGGAGGCTACCGTGTTGTTCAATTACACTACCCACCAATCTGGAACTCGCGCCGGGAATCGGAACTCGATTTCGTTTCTGTAAAAGCAGTTAGGACCTCTTCGTTATGCCTCAGACCACGCGAGCCAAGCTGACATGGAGGGGATGCAGAGAATTGAACTCTGATCTCAAGGTTCGTAGCCTTGCGCCCTCAATCCGTTGGACCACATCCCCGAACTTGGAAGCGGCAGAGAGATTTGAACTCTCATCATCCGAGGTAGAAGCTCGGTGCATTCGTCCGTTATGCTATGCCGCCTCTTTGCTTACTAGCTTTGGTGCGGGATGCAGGAATCGAACCTGCTTCGTCTCGCTTAAAAGGCGAGTGCATATCCATATCTGCCAATCCCGCTCAAAATCTGGTGGGTGACACTGGAATCGAACCAGCCTGGTCTCGCTTAAGAGGCGAGGCGATTAGCCATCTCTGCCAGTCACCCGAGTTCTCCACAAATTTGGTGCAGGATGTTGGAATCGAACCAACGCCTCGCGATTATCGATCACGGGCAATCCTGCCTGGTGCGCCGTTCGCGAGTTGAACTCGCATCTGTTGGGTGTAGGCCAACTGTTCTCGCCGTTGAACTACCGGCGCAAAGACCTGGTAGAGGGTGCAGGAGTCGAACCTGCCTAGCCGCGCTAATCTGGCGCAAAATGGGTATAAGCCACTGCTCCTCCCGGAGGCCCCTCCACTGGTGGCTCGCGATGGATTCGAACCATCCACGACGGCTTTATGAG
>Ga0126381_100010772_pt1 | contig 10306 bp, 7 predicted proteins | sample PanSoiMetPlot_28_FD_96465 | JGI IMG/M metagenome (GOLD analysis project Ga0126381, IMG submission 96465) | Tropical forest soil microbial communities from Panama - MetaG Plot_28 | ecosystem: Environmental > Terrestrial > Soil > Tropical forest > Bulk soil | place: Panama | collected 2016-02-17 | reverse complement strand
GTTCCCCGGCAGGATTCGAACCTGCGCTCACGGCTCCGGAGGCCGTTGCCGTGTACGCCCCTGACCAGCGGAAATGAGTTCGGGTGCACCCGGTCCGGGGGCGTATCGGGGGCAGCCCAATCCGTTCTCCCGTGGACGGATGTGTCGGCGTTCAGAATGGAACTCTGAGCCACTGGCCGCCGGGTCGCGGGTGGCCGGCCCGGAGCCCGAGGTGGGGCTCGCTGTGATCGCGCGCGTTGGCCGGTGCTGGCGGATGTGCCGCGTCCCGCGATGATGACCACGATGTTGGCATTGTTGTAGCATGTTCGTGTGAGTGCGAAGGAGCGGTTGTCGGCGTCGGTGGACGCCGACCTGGTGGCGGTAGCCCAGGAGGCGGTCGCCCAGGGGTGGGCCGAGAGCGTCAGTGCGTGGGTGAATGAGGCGCTGCGCCTGAAGGTGGCGCATGACCGGCGGCTGCGCGCGCTGGATGAGTTCGTGGCCGCGTTCGAGGCCGAGCACGGCGAGATCACCGAGACGGAGATGGGCGAGGCGGCCCGCCGTGCGCGCGGCCGCGCGGTGGTCGTGCGGGGCGAGCCGGGCTCGGGCCAAAAGGGCGGGCCGGGGGAGCGCGGGGCTGCCTGACGTGCTGGTGCTGGATGCCGGGGCGTTCGTCGCGGTCGAGCGCGGTGACCGGGACGTGGTGGCCCTGATCAAGCGGGAGCGCCAGGCGGGCCGTGTGCCGGTGAGCCATGGCGGCGTGGTCGCCCAGGTGTGGCGCGGGGGGACTGGCCGTCAGGTGGCGGTGGCCCGGCTGATGGCTGGGGTGGACATCGCCGCGCTGGATGATGGCATGGGGCGGCGGGCGGGCATGCTGTTGGCCCGCAGCGGTCTGGCCGATGCAATCGACGCCGCGGTCGTGTGCCTGGCCGCAGACGGCGACGACATCCTCACCTCCGATCCCGGCGACTTGCGGGCACTGGCCCAGGCTGCGGGCATCCATGTCGAGCTCATCCCGGTGTAGCGCGGCACGCTCGGCCTTCTGAATCCGGCCCGTCAGCGGTGCTCGCCACGGCTGGCAGGTCAAGCGTGTGAAGACCTGCCCGGCTCGGCTGCCGTTAGTTCGCCGGAGCGCGCTGCCGCGCCGAGAGCCTGCTGGAGCCGGCCCCCGTCTGCGCTTAGATCGCGCTCCCCGGTACCGTCGATCGGCGGGAACACCGACCGAATGAAGGAAAGCACGAGCCGGAGTGGTTGCGCAGGGTTGCGGCCGGTCACGAACAGCGCCTGGCTTGAGACGAGCGCGAGAATTGCCAGGACGCCGTCCAGGCATTCGGCAGCGCGGCGCTCCCGACGGTAGGCGCTGAACGTCGGCGACGACACGTCAGCGCACGGGTCTTCCACCACACCCGGCAGCAGCGCGGGTGTAGCTGCGGCGCGGGCCTCCTCGACGTAGCTGCTCGCCGCCCAGCCGTAGGCGTACGTGCCGTTCCCGGAAACCCCCGGCGCCGCCAGATTGACCGGAAGGCCAGAGGTCTCGGCGGTGTTGAGCGCAGTCACCTGACGCTCGGCGACCAGCGCGAGATCCGCCCAGGCCGCTGACAGCGCGTTCAGGGCCGGGTACGCCACCCCGTTGTGATAGCCCCCGCCCCGTACCGCCCGCCCGGCTGGGCGGCCCATCTCGTCGCTGACATAGACAACGTCGCTGGTCACGGATCGTAGCGATACCATTGCCGCCTTCTCGACCGCAGCCACTGTCCGGTGTACCTGGCCCAGCACTCTGGGGATGATCCGGTAGCTCACCGGGGCCTGGTGGAAGCGCCGGTCCGCCGTCCCGGCACCGTCTAGATGCCGTCGCAGCGCCTGCAGGGCTGCGGTCTCGTGCGTATCGCCCCAAAGCTCATCGAGGGCCTCGTCATAGGGGCCGAGAGGGGCACCGAACGCCTCGATCGAGAGGGCGCAGATGGCTTCCGCATGCTCCAGCCGGTGCCGGGCGCTGATCGCGGTGTCGGCGGCCAGGGCCGCCGAGCACGGCGCGCCCCCCAGCAGGGCCTCCTCTTCGCCCTCTTGGAGGTCATCGCGTTGTAGCCCGGCAAGGACGTGAGCCATCGGGAGGGCCTCACCGGGTCCGATCTGGCCGTCGAGCGGCACCCGAAGCATTGGCCCTTCGAGCAGGGCAGCTACCCGCTCGGCGACGGCAGCCCGGACTCCCGCGTGCCCGGACACGAGGCTGGCCAGGCGAGCGAACAGGATCCCGCGCACCACGGCCGTATCGAGGTAACCGCCGCCGAAGCCGGCGCCAGGTGCGGCATACCGAACCTGGCGGGCGGTTTCCCGGCCCCGCGGACCCGCCGTCGGCCTTTGCCTTGCGCCCGCCGTCATCGCCCGGCGCGCTTGGACGCCGAGCCGCACGGGCTCGCCACCGTAGCAGACGCGGCGGAAGTTCGCGAGTGTGAAGTCGTCCCTGGTATTCACAACGACCGTCATGTTTGACCGTCCTCTCGCTGCCGCCGCGGTAGCGGCTGCCCGCGCCCTTGAGATGGCCGCCGGTCGAGAAGACCACCGCGGCACCGGACACTCCGCCGGTGACCGCCGTTGTCAGCTGGTGTCGAACGGAGCGGAACCGGTGACCGCCGACCGGGCCAGCGCCGCCGCCAAACCCTCCGCGCGGACCCCAAGGTCGCGCGGATCCCCCTCAACCGGGGGGAAGATCCCGCGGACATTCCCCAGAAGATTCTGGAGCGGGGGAGCCGGTTGGCGCCCGGCGATGAAGAGCGCCTGGCTGGCCTCCGCGGCGAGCACGGCTAGCGCGCCGTCGAGGCACTCCGCGGCCCTGGCCTGTCGGCGGTAAGCGCCGAAGGTCGGTGCGGACACGTCGTCCTGCGAGTCGTTGACCGCCGCGGGAAGCAGCGTCGGCATGGCGGCAGCCCGCGCCTCTTCCACCAAGCCGCTCAGAAGCGGCTCCAGGCCCGTTCCCGAGCCGGCCGCAGACCCAGAAGCTTGCGCCGGAGCCGCCTGACCCTGGGCCGGTGGCACGGCGGTGTGAAACGCTGCCACGTGCCGCTGGGCCAGCAGGGTCAGGTCGGCCCAGGCCGCCGCGAGCGCGTTGAGCGCTGGGTACACCATCGCGTTGTGGAAGCCGCCGGTTGAGAAGGCGCGCCCCAGTGGGTGGCCTTCGTCGGGTGGAACGTACACGGGATTGTCGGTCACCGAACGCAGCGACACCCTGGCTGCCTCTTCGACGCCTGCGACCGCCCGGTGCGCCTGCCCGAGAACGCGGCCAAGCACAAGGTAGCTTGCGGGGACCGCCGCAGTCCGGCGGCCTTCGGAGGAGGCACCTAGCAAATAGCGGCGCAGGACCGCCAGCGCCGACGCCTCATCCTCGTCTCCCCAGAGATGATCGAATACACCGTCGTACGAATCGAGCGGGGCACCGAACGCCTCCACCGACAGCGCGAAGATTTGTTCGGCATGATCCAGCCGATGGCAAGCCTGTAGGGCCGTGTCCGCCGCCAGGGCGGCGGAGACCGGAGACCCATTAGCAAGCGGATTGGCATCCCCCACCTCGAGATCATCGCGCCGGAAGCCTCTCAGCACATGCGACATCGGCAGAACCTCGCCGGCGCCGACCTCCCCGTCGAGCGGCACCGGAGGCAGCGGGCGGTCGAGCAGAGCGGCCAGCCGCTCTGCGACAATCGGCCGAGCCTTGGAAACCCCCGCCACGAAGTTGGCCAGCCGCGCGAAGACGATGCCGCGGACAACACGCTCATCGAGATACCCGCCACCGAACCCACGTGCCCAGTTACCCCGGAAATCGAACGCCCGCGCGTGCGCCCGCTGCTGGTCCGGCTGGATCGTGATCTTGGCCCGCGGCCCGAAGCTGCTCGTCACCCCGTAGATGAACTGGGTACGGTCGGACTCCAGCAGGCGCAAGAAGTTCGCCCGGCCCTCCACCATAGCCCTGCGAGCCTGCGGGCCGAGCGTCACGGGCTCCCCGACCATGGCCACCCGCCGGTAGTTCTCCACCGTGAAATCGTCCCTGCTGTTGACTATCACAGCCATCTGCATCCTCTGGTATCGCCGGTATCGCGCAGCCGCCGGTCTGGCCAGCCTGAGCCGAGAGCCCGGGGCCTGTTTCGGAAGGTAGCTTGTGCCATCCGGTGAGGCAACGGCCGCTGATTGACACGACTACTCGCATGTGGCGACAGGGGCAGTTGCCACTGGTTGACGTCTTTGGGATCAGTTGTGGTGATCGGGCGAGCGGGCAGGCAGGCCGCCAAGGATCAGCTCGGTGCGGGAGGTGATGCCGAGCTTGGTGAACACCTTGCGCAGGTGGTAGTCGACGGTGCGCGGGGACAGGAACAGCTGGGCGGCGATCTCCTTGTTGGTCAGCCCGCTGGTGACCAGCCCGGCGATCTGCAGTTCCTGGGGCGTCAACTGCTCGACGGCGGACACATCTCGCTTGCGCGCGGTCTCGCCGGTCGCCCGCAGCTCGGCTTCGGCCCGCTCCGCCCACGGCACCGCGCCGAGCCCCCGGAAGGCTTCCAGTGCATTACGCAGATGACCTCGGGACTCGCTGCGCCGCCGTTCCCGCCGCAACCATTCACCGTAAAGCAACTCTGTCCGGGCTCGCTGCAACGGCGGCAGCGCCGCCGCTAGGGCCTCGTTGAACGCCTCATCGGGATCCCGGACTCCCAACAGCCCCTCACACCGGGCCAGCAGTGCGTGCCTGGTTTGCGTGGGTACCGCGGCGACCCCGGTCCGAAGATGCTCCAGGCGCTCGGCTGCCTCCTGCGGCCGGCCAGCCCGGACCCCGGCCTCGATGGCGTCGGGCATGGCTTCCAGCGCGATCGCGGGACTTATGTCGAAGCGGCCGGGCGTGGTCAGCGTGAACAGCCGTTCAGCTGCCTCAGCAGACCGGCCCGCGGTGAGCTCGATCATCCCGAGCGTCCACTCGAAGATCGCCGCGGGCCCGCGGCTGTGCCGTCCGGGCAGCGCGAGTGCTTCGTCCGCATGCTTGCGGGCGTGCTGGTCTTGGCCCCACGTGGCCTCCACGGCGGCCAGGTTCATCAACTGCCAGGCGGCGCCGTAGCCAAGGTCGAGAGACAGGCGGTATCCCTCCTGGGCCGCCGCATACGCCAGGTCGAACTGGCTGGCCCAGAACAGCTCCATTGCCTGCCGGCGCAATGCTGTTGGCAGGAAGCTGAGCAGCCCGTTCCGCCGGGCCACATCTAGCGCGCGGTTGACATAGGGCAGGGCCGCGCCCAGCCCCTTGGCCATGATGGCCGCGTCGGCCGCCAGCATCAGGATGTAGGGGTCGGTCACCGTGTCGGCGCTGTCGAGAGCATCGGCCAGCAGGGCTTGGCCCTCGAGGCGATCCCCGGCGTAGAACCGGGTGAACCCGCCGAGGGCGGCGATCTTGAAACGATCCAGGTCATCGGCGGGCGAGATGCGCATAGCGACCTGGTTCAGCTCTGCCAGTGGTGCCGGATCACCGCCGGATACCGCGGCATCTGCGGCCTGGATCAGTATCTCGATGGTCAGCGACGGATCTGTGCAGGCGTCCGCTGCGTCCACCAGCAGGGTGAACGCTTTCCGCGGATTTCCGGCGATGCGTTCGATGCGCCCGCTGAGATGCAGCAGTTGCGCGCGCGTGTGGCCGGTGGCCTGCGGCAGCACCCGGCCGATGACGTCCCGGGCGTGGTCAGACTGCCCGGCGTCCCACGCCGCTTGCGCGGCGGCGGCGAGCCGCTGGACACGCTGAGCGTCGTCGGTGCTCAGTTCCGCGGCCCGCAGGAACGCGGTGACCGCGGAGGAGTGGCCGGCCCGCAGCTGGGCGCGGCGGCCCGAAGCCTCTAGTGCGACGGCCACCTCCTCATCGCCGGTGAGGGTGGCCATCGCCTGGTGCCAGACCCGCCGGTCGGCGTTCTCCTCCCCGGCCAGGGCACCCGCCAGCGCCGCGTGCACCCGCTGCCGGTCGCCCAGCGTGGCCGCCTGGTACAGCGCCGAGCGGACCAGTGGGTGCCGGAAGGTGATCGTGGTCCCGGTGACCCGGATCAACGCCGCCCGCTGCGCCGGGTCCAGCGCGTCCGGGGGGAGCTGCAATGCCGCGGCCGCGTGCAGCACCGCGGCCGCGTCCCCGGTATTGTCCGCGGCCGCGATCAGCAGCGCGTCCTGCGCCGCCTGAGGTAGCTGCCCGATCCGCTGCCGGAACACCCCCTCCAGCCGCGGCGTCAGCGGCACCGCCGTCGGCAGCGGCACCAGCCCTGCGAGCTGCTCTTCCGACAGGCCACCGGCCAGCTCCAAAAGCGCCAGCGGATTCCCCGCCGCCTCCGCCAGCAGCCGGTCCCGCACCCCCGGCGCGGCCCGCCGCGCCCGGCTGGCGAGAACCTCGGCGGCAGGCTGCTCGGCAAGCCCAGCCAGGGCTAGTTCCGGGAGGCCAGCCGCCTCGAACCGGGCCTCCTCACCCTCCCGCGCCGCGAACAGGATCGCCATCGGCTCGGCCCGCAGCCGCCGGGCGGTGAACACCAGCGCCTCCGCCGACGGCTGGTCCAGCCATTGCGCGTCATCAACTACACACAACGCGGGCCGCTCGTCCGCGGCCGCGGCCAGCAGGCCCAGCACCGCCACCGAGATCAGCAACCTGTCAGCCTGCGCTGACGTCGCCAGGCCGAGCGCCCCGGCCAGCGCCTGGGACTGAATGCCGGGCAGCGCACCCAGATAGCCCAGGACCGGCCGCAGTAGCTCATGCAGCCCGGCAAAGGCCAGGTCAGACTCGGCCTGCACACCGCCCGCGGACAGCACCGTCATCGGCGCCGCGCGCTGCCTCGCATACTCCAGCAGCGCCGACTTGCCGATGCCGGCCTCACCCCGCACTACCAGGGTCCCGCCTAGGCCCGCGCGGGCGTCGTCCAGCAACCGGTCGATGGCCGCGCACTCGGGCTCACGCCCGAGCAGCAGCGAGGCCCGCTGCTGGATCTCAGGGCCCGCCATAGCGCGCATGGTAACTGGTGCCGCGGCTTGCGCCCAGCGGCCCGCGCTTGCCGGTGACCGGCGATCCCACCGGCACCGGCTGGCGACTTCGCTGATGCCAGCCGGTCCGCGTCCGGGCGAGTTTGGTGGGATACCGGTTCACGGGCGTCACCGCCCCGCCTGAAAGGACAACTGCAATGCTAAACGTTGAAGACCTCACCGAGAGATATGGGACTGCTGCCGCCGCTGGCCGGGGTGCCGGTCCCGGGCCCGGCACTTCGGGTGGCCGTTCGGGCGGCCGGCGGGGCCCGGAGCGTGGCTGGTTCGCGTGGCTGGGCCGCGGCGTCACCTCCCACCCGGGGATGGTGGCCTTTGGGTGGCTGCTGGTTGTTGCCGGGCTGTTCGGGGCCAGTTCGGTGCTGGGCCAGCCGTCGCCGTCGCCGGCCGAGGCGGCCCAGCTGCCCACCGGGTATGAATCGGCGCGTGCGCAGGCCGCCGCGGACCGGGCGTTCGGCATGCCGAGCAGCGACGCCACGGCCGTGCTGGTGTTCAGCCGCGCTGACGGGCGCCCACTGGCCCGCGGAGGCCTTGGGGCGGTCGGCCGGGTGGTGGCGGCGCTGGCCCGGTTCGAGGCCCGGCAGCGCGCGGCGGCCCCGGTGCAGTCACCGGAACCGCCGGCGGCGGTCCGCGTCACCCCGGTGGTGCCCTCGCCCAACCACCTGATCGCCGTCGCCCAGTTCAGCTTCGGCGCGCCGCCCGGCACCCCGGCGGTCAGTCAGGCGGTGGTGAACATCCGGGCCGACATCGGCCGCGCGCTGGCCGGGACCGGGCTGCGCGCGGACCTGACCGGCCAGGCCGCCGCCGACCAGGACAACGTCCCGGCCCAGCAGCTGGCCATGTACGGGATGCTGGCGGCAATCGTGGTGCTGCTGCTGGTGCTGTTCCGCAGCCCGGGGCTGCCGTTCCTGGTCATCGGGGCGATCTTCGGCGTCGGGCAGGGCGTCCTCAGCCTGCTGACCATCGCCGGGCACGTGCTGGGGTTCCAGCTGGACCAGACCACCACGAATCTGCTGCCGGTGGTGCTGTTCGGTGTCGGCACCGACTACGCGGTGTTCTTGCTGTGCCGGTACCGGGACCGGCTGCGCGCGGGGGAGGACCACCACACCGCGATGGCCGCCGCCATCGCCAAGGTCGGCCACGCGATCGTGGCCAGCGGGCTGGCCGTCGCGGTGAGTTTCGCCGCGCTGCTGGCCAGCGGCCTGGCCAGCTTCCGCATCCTCGGCCCGTCGCTGGCCGTGGCGGTGCTGGCGATGCTGGCCACCTCGGTGACGCTGTTGCCCGCGGTGCTCGCCATTGGTTCGAAGAGGCGGGCCCGCAGCCGCCGGTGGACCCGCCCGCGCCGCGCCCGGGCCACCGGCGCTGCCGCCGGCCTGGTCGCCCGCCGGCCGGTCCCAGTCGCGCTGGCCGCCGCCGCGGTGCTGGCCGCCCTGACCGCCTGCGCGCTGGGCTACCACGCCTCCTACGATTCGCAGCCCTACCCGGCCGGCAGCCAGTCCGCCGCCGGCTACCAGCAGCTCCAGCGTGGGCTCCCGGTCGGGGCCCTGGACCCGACCCAGGTCATCGTCACCGCCCGCCGTGCCGCGCCCACCGCGGCGCAGCTGGCCGCCTTCGCCGCCGACCTGGCCAAGGTTCCGGGGGTCGCCCGGGTCACCCCCGGCAGGACCGCCGAGCAAGGCCGGGTCACCGAGCTCGACCTGCAGCTGTCGGTCAACCCGGTCAGCGGCGCTGCGTTCCGCACCGTGCGCGCGGTCGAGGCGGTCGCCCGGACCCGCGCGCCGGCCGGGACCATCGCCCTGGTCGGCGGGGACACCGCCGCCTTCAGCGACGTCAGCACCATCCTCGGCCACGACATGAAGATCATCTTCCCGCTGGCCGGGATCGGGATCCTGCTCGTCCTGCTGCTGACGCTGGGTGCGCTGCTCGCCCCGCTGTACCTGATGGCTTCGGTGGTGGCCGCCTTCGCCGCCAGCCTCGGCGCCACGGTGCTGGTGTTCCAGCACATCCTGGGCCACCCGGGGGTCAACTTCGCGCTCCCGGTCATCCTGTACCTGTTCGTGGCAAGCATCGGCACCGACTACAACATCCTGATCATCAGCAGGCTGCGCGAACAGATGCAGCAGGGCGCGACGCCGCGCGACGCCGCCACCACCGCCGTCCACCGGGCCGGGCCCGCGGTCGCCGCCGCCGGGCTGGTCCTGGCCGCCAGCTTCGCCATGCTGACCATCTCCCCAACGGTCGCCGACATCGGATTCGCCGTCGCCACCGGCGTGCTGATCTCCGCCTTCATCAACGCCTTCCTGCTCATCCCGGCGCTCACCACCATCGCCGGGAAGGCCGCCTGGTGGCCATCCCACCCCGGCGCCGGGCGCCACTCCGCCACCAGCCCCGGCGCACCCCCACCGATCCAGGCAACACACGACCCCGTGCCAGCCAGGTAACGATCCGTCACCAGCGCCAGGCGGCCCCGCCCGGCTGCAGCCGGGCGGGGCCGCCTGACGCCGGGCCCTGCTTCACCTGAACAGCGAGCACCACCGCTGAAAGGCCACACAGATTCACCATGTGAGAGCCCTTATGCGGGTCGATCCCGATCATCACTGCCATCAGTACGCTCCACTTGCACACATGAGACCTGGGCGGACCGTGGCGGGCATGCCCGATACCGGACCTGCGCTGGGCGCTCGTCTCTCTTTCGAGCCACGCCACGGCAAGATCCGACAGGGCAGGCGCATCGATCTGAAGCCGGGCACACGGGTCAGCAGGCGGTTCAGGAGCCAGCTCCATCGGACCTCTCCGGACGCTACGGCAACCCGCAACGCCAAGTCGGACGGTCTAAATTAGGCGATCAGGCGCGGTGAAGATCCGGAGTGCTGGTGACGGAGGGTGAGAAGTTGGCCACGGATCGTCTGTGGCGATCGGGCGGCTGGGCAGTCGCCCCCGGACCTTGCCAGCGCTGCTCCGGCTGCCTTATCTAGCTGCGGATATTGGAGGGAGAGCAACGGCCTCCGGGCAGGGCAACGGCCTGGCGGCCGTCGTTATGGTTGGCCGCTGAGCTGGGCCCTCCGCGGCTGGGGTCCTGGTTCCGGGGGCAAGGCCCGGAACGCGCGTCCGCGTTTCCGCAGGTGATAGGACTGGCACTCAATCGGCCAAGATTGTCAGAGTGTTCGAATTTATGCCTCTGAACTGTGCCCCCGGCAGGATTCGAACCTGCGCTCACGGCTCCGGAGGCCGTTCCCGGTATCGCACTGACCAGCTGAGCGTTGCCGCAGGTGTCCTGGCCGGGCGCGTATCGGGCGCAGCCTCC
>Ga0126381_100010771_pt1 | contig 10306 bp, 10 predicted proteins | sample PanSoiMetPlot_28_FD_96465 | JGI IMG/M metagenome (GOLD analysis project Ga0126381, IMG submission 96465) | Tropical forest soil microbial communities from Panama - MetaG Plot_28 | ecosystem: Environmental > Terrestrial > Soil > Tropical forest > Bulk soil | place: Panama | collected 2016-02-17 | reverse complement strand
TTTATGATGGGGTGGACGCCCCGCCGACGGCATCGATGTGCCAAAGTGGAGGTGTTGAGCACCACTTAAAGGGAGGCGTCCGTGTCAGAGGTTAGCATGATTGGTCTGGATATCGCTAAACATGTTTTTCACGCTCACGGAGCGGACGAGCGGGGGCGAGCGATATTGAGCAAACGGATCAGCCGAGGAAAGCTATTGGACTTCTTCGCAGCTCAGCCAAGGTGCACGGTCGCGCTAGAAGCATGCGGCGGGGCCCATCACTGGGCTCGCCAGCTCACTCAGCTTGGCCACGAGGTTCGGCTGATCCCGCCCGCTTATGTAAGACCGTTCGTGAAGCGACAAAAGAGCGACTCGATCGATGCTGAGGCGATCTGCGAAGCAGCGCAGAGGCCGAGCATGCGGTTCGTGGCCGTGAAGAGCGAACAACAGCAAGCGGCGGGTCTGGTGTTCCGAACTCGTGACTTGCTCGTGCGGCAGCGCACCCAGCTCATCAACGCGATCCGAGGACATCTCACTGAATATGGTTGGATCGCTCCCAAGGGACCGTCGCACGTGGCGATGCTTGCCGACCTGATCGAGGAAGACGAGATGGCAAACTCGCTTCCCGAAGCGGCCCATGTCATGTTCCGATTGATGTTAGACCTGCTCGCGGGCCTCAATAGCAAGATCGCAGATCTCGACAAGGAAATTGCGCGACGTGCTCGCGAGGACGAAGTTTCGCGCAGGCTGATGACCATCCCCGGCCTCGGCCCAATCTCCGCGACCGCGATCGTCGCCTTAGCACCGCCGATCGAGACCTTTGCCAGGGGCCGCGACTTTGCCGCCTGGCTAGGTCTCACGCCCCTTCAAAGATCGACAGGCGGCAAGCAGAAGCTTGGCGCAACGTCAAAAATGGGCGAGCGCACGCTCAGGCGCCTCCTCATCATCGGCAGTAGTGCCGTCGTGCAACAGGCGAGCAAACGCGGTGCACCAAAGGGTTCGTGGCTCGAACAGATGTTGGCTCGCAAACCGCGCATGCTGGTGACGGTCGCGCTCGCCAACAAGATGGCGCGGATTGTCTGGGCGCTTCTTATAAAGCGAGAGAATTACCGAGCTCCGGTCGCAGCCAAGGCATGATCTTGGCGGACCCGAGGTCGTCAGAGATGTAGTCGGTCGAAGGAGGGTATGGCGCAACAGTCGGCGAGACGAGGCGGGAAGAACCAGGTGTACTCATCGTGCCCAGAGCACGCATTTATGATTTGGTCTCCCGTCTGCGAACTCCCATACGGGCCCTGCAGCTTCATCGCTGCATCATTAGAGGCCGGACAGATGGCAGCATCCGACTACGTGTCAATGCTCTTCAAAAAACTGCTTGCATCTCGCGGGGCGTCCACAGATGAGTACACGCCCTAGCTAGTATTCCGACGAAATGAAGATCCTTCTCGTAAGCAGCGGCTCAGGCTCGAGAGGTGGCGGCGAAATCTTTCTGAAGTACCTCGCTGAGGGCCTCACTGAGCGCCGACACCAGGTGCTGATGTGGCTTCCGAGTCACCCGAGGATGGACGAACTGGCCGTAAGATGCGCTCGTTTCGCCCACATCATTCGTGCCGATTACCGCAACACCTATGACTACTGGGCACGCTCGGTGTCGACTTGTTTCAATTGGGGGGTGTCTCACCGCGTCGCGGGAGCATGGAAAGCATTGCGACCTGACGTAATTCACATCAATAAGCAGAACCTGGAGGATGGCCTCGATCTGCTGCGTGCGGCGCGGTGCTGCGGGGTACCGAGCGTGTGCACCATTCATCTTACCCACACGGCAAGTTACCTTCGCGCCAAGGCCGCGTGGCTGCGCGACCAGATCGCTCGATGGCAGCTAAGCAGGTATAGTGGCGTCCTGGTCGCGGTGCAGGACGGGCGATGTCGGGTGTTGCGGGAGCTCCTCGCGGGCCGCGCTTATACGAAGACCATCCTAAACGGCGTTCCACGTGTCGACGCTGTCGCTTTGCATGCCCTGCGCAAAGCGAAACGGAAGGAGCTTGGCTTGGCGGATAGCGATTTTGTGGTCCTTGGGCTAGGTCGACTTGTGGAGCAGAAGCAGCCCTTCCTTTTCCTGCGCATGGCCAAGGAATTGTACAAGCAATGTCCCAGGGCAAAATTTCTTTGGGTGGGGGACGGCGTGCTTGCCAAGCAATGGGAAAGAGCTGTCGCACGTGAAAAGCTCGACGGTGTTGTTTCCTGCGCAGGTTGGCAAGGCGACGTTCTGCCGTTCTTGTTCGCGGGCGACCTCCTGCTACACGTGGCGAAATTCGAAGGGCTGCCCCTCGCCCTGATCGAGGCAATGGCGGCAGGGTTGCCTTGCGCGGTTACACGCGATTTCTCGTCCGAGATACCGTTCTTTAATGAGGAGAACATCTTGTTTGTCGACGACGTGCAGGATTTGGCCGAAAAAATTCGCAATCCGCTCGTCCTTCGCAGTGTCGCGGGAGCAGGTCGTCGTCTTGTCGAGGAAAAGCTTTCCGTACACAACATGGCCAGGTCGTACGAACAGCTTTACCTCGACGTGATAGAAAGCGCGACTCGCTCAATGTCGTTGAGTTCCGGTTGATATGGCCTTGCCCCTTCGAGCGGTATCGACTGGACGGAAGCGGCCCGTTGGACGGCAGTACCGGGGGCGTGTGAAGCAAGAAGAGCGGGCATTATTTTGTCGCTGACGGCCCCCAGGAAAGTTCGAAGTTCGTCGAGCGCCAAATGATCAGAGGCACCGATGGCTAACTCTGGGCTGCGTGTAGCTGGGACGGCACCAATTGGGGCGTCCACGGCGACAATCATCTGCGGCCTCGCTCTGACTAGTGTGACTTTGCCGGCAGACCATGTTGTGGACGTTTTCACTGTCGCAGCGGTTGGCGTCGGCCTGTCGCTCAGCCTTGCAACCGGAATTGAGGCAGGGGTAAGTGTCCGCAACCTCTTCCGGGTCGACATTTTGATGCTTGGGGTGCTTTACGCTCTCACCTTCTTGGAATTTCTCTTTCCGCAACCGGACCTCGATGGATTGGTGTCGGTCTCCGCGGCTACGCGCGGGACGAATGCGGTGTTGCTAGGTTTCGGGGGAATTGTCGTCGGGCGGCATTTGGTTCCCCGGCAATACAGATTCGGGCGAATTTCTACTCTGGTCGATGTGCGGCCGAGTAGCATCTTTTGGTTATTCGTGATCGCAACTCTGTTGGGCTATGCTCACATTTTTCTCGCGGTAAATTTCGACCCATTTGAGGCCTTGCGACAGATGTCGCTTCCGCGGTTTTGGCAACCTTGGGGCCGGGGAAAATACGGTGATGCGTATTCCTTATTGTATGAGCTTGGATTGCTTATATATCTACTTCCGCCGATCGCTGGTCTTATTTATGCACGCTCAAATGACTACAATGTGCTTAAAAAACTAGCGGTGACGACGGTACTTATTTTTACTTTCTACTATGGATTTTCCTCGGGGACGAGAAGCATGTTTGCGACCTACGTCATTACATTTACAGGCGCTTATCTTCTTAATATGCCAAAAATCACGTTATGGCGCGCGCTGTATCACGGCGCTCCTATACTCATCCTTCTGTTGCTCGGAACTGCCTATATGCTGGAATTTAGAGAAACAGGTCTCAGCAACTTTTCGTTCAGTGAAAGTGAAATCGATAGCCTGTATGTCGACTATAATGTGGTCATCGTATCTCGGCTAACAGAGGTATTTCCTGACTCTTATGCGTTCCTCGGATTCGAAATCCCATATAGCGCGTTGATCAGGCCCATACCGCGAGTTCTTTGGCCGGGCAAGCCCGAGGGCTTGAGCGTCACAATCGAGTCGGCGGCAGGCGCCCCAAGCGGCGTGACCACGTCCTGCACTTTCATCGGGGAGGCATACATGGCCGGTGGCTTGCTCGCGGTCCTGTTTACCGGCCTGCTGTTCGGTGCGGCGGCCGAGATGTGGAACCGCGTTGGCCGCGAAATCAACTCGCACTTCGCACAACTGCTTTACGTGTCCGGCTTCTTTTGTGCCGTCGTGGCCATGCGCAGCATGCTCTCGATGGTGCCACCGATGCTGCCGACTCTCGCCCTCTGGCTTTATGGCAAGTTATGGCCCCCCGTTCTTCTAGGCGCCGCTCGGCTGCCACGATCAGTCGGATCGGGTCGTGAGCGTGCATTGGGCTGCGCGTCGGCCTTCTTTAGACGAGTTTTCGCCAACACTTAGAATGCGCCATTCCGATCAGGCAGAGTATCAGGGTACGCTCGTAGCCTAGTCTCCAGTGGGAGGCGGAATGTTAAAGTTCGTCAAATCCGGGGTTAAGAAGGCTTTCGGTCATCTTGGCTTTCAGATTCGTCGCATTTCACCTCCGGGACGGAATTTCGGAGAATATGGCGGCCAAGTACTGCATGTCGACCCGTTTTGTGATATAAAGGCCATGCTCACTCGCCGAGTAACGCCGATCATCTTCGATGTCGGCGCAAACATTGGCCAGACTATAGTGAAGTTTCGAGAGCAACTTCCCGCATCTCGGATTCATGCATTCGAGCCTGGTATCGAGACGTTTAAGGAGCTCAGCGTTCGAATGAACAAAGTTCCGGGACTTATACTCAATAATTCGGCTCTTGGTTCAACGAATGGGACCGCGAGCTTTTTTGAATATAACTCGCCCGTCATGAGCTCTTTCTTTCCACCAGGCACAAGCCATTGGGGTAAGATAGAAAAGATTATTCCAGTGGTAGTTGAAACGCTTGACGCCTATTGTCAGAGAGCCTCCGTTTCACACATCGATGTGCTTAAGATAGATACCGAGGGGTTCGATTTGGAAATAATTCGCGGCGGTCATCGAATGCTCTCCGAAAATAGAGTCAATCTCATTCTTACGGAGATCTTATTCTCGGACCTCTACCAAGGAGCACCTCGTTTTGATAAGCTATATGGTTTCCTTGCAGATTGTGGGTTCAAACTGGTTACTTTTTACGAGCAATATTATGTCGATAATGTCCTCGGATGGACGGACGCGCTCTTCTTGAACGATAAGTTTAAGCCGGCACAACCCGAGCCAGTGAATTGAATGGCTCGCCCAAGCTGATACTGACGAGTATGCGATGGGGGCGGATTAGCAACGTATCGTATCTACGCCATCCCTCCGTGACAGAAATGAGGTTCGCCGCGGGGGCATTCCGAGGCCACGTCGCGTGATGTCGATCTTCTTCAGGCGCGTTCCAGGCCTTTGAATTTGAGCCGTCTGCCAACTCACGTGTGTTGCCGAGGTGAGGGGCAAGCTGTGCCATCTGGGGTCGCTGCGCGACCGCTTTCACCAAAACGCGACCATGCTCCGCGGCGGACAGCCGCGCGGGCCTCGCGCCAGGCTTGCCACAGTCCGAGCCACACCGCCGGCTGGCGCCAGGGTTCCTTTAAGTTAGCTTTGAGGAACACGCTCCGGCGCAGCACACGCCACAACAGATATCGTCGCCACGGTCCGTTCCAGTTTTTTAGAAGGAACAGAACCGATGAATAGATCTTTTCTCTTTCATCAAGTCGCATTTTCACGTCCGACATGCGCAAGCCGCCGACGGGGCAGTGTAGGTGGATTAGCCACGCCCGCGGGTCGTATACAAAGCGGCCGCCGGCTTCGCCCAGGCGGATCGCAAAGTCATAGTCGTCGCCGTAGGCGTTGCCGTGGAAAGATTCGTCAAAGCCGCCGACACGAAAGAATGCCTCTCGCTTGACCGAACTGTTGCAGGTGCAAAAGGTAATGACTTCATACCGCTCGAGGCGCATGCGGTCGAAGCGGATCGCTTGGTCGCCAGGGGTGCCTGCAAAAGGGCGGCCCCATGTCATTTCATCGCGGGGTTGCGGAAAAGGTGCGACCGAAGGGGTCGCCTGCCCTACGTAAACCTCGCGTCCGACGACCGCGTCCAGTGCGGGCAACGCGTCGTAATTGGCGGCATGGCGAGCGAGGAAAAAAGGATCTAGGATAGTTACATCATCGTCAATGAAAACGAAAATGTCACCCGTGGCGACTTCCACCGCGTCGTGTCGAGCTGCCACGACACTAGGCTTGTCGCGGACGAGCCATTTCACTTCGGCTCTGCCGGCCACTTGGGCTCGATGCGCTAGCAAGTCCTCTGGCCAAACCGGATTTTGATCCACCACCACGATTTCAAATTCCGCGTTTTTTTGCGCCAATACTTCCTCAACAGTGTCAAGCAGGGGCGCGAAGCGACGGTAGGTAGGAATGATAACTGAGAGGCGTGGCATGACGATCAGCGCTTACCGGTACGATTCATTTTCCGTCATATCCTACAACGAGGTCAGAACATCCGACAACACAGTCGGATTGCGAATAATTGAGCGATGTCTGCCATAATCGAACGTGTGATCCGAGTAGCGGTGAGGTTTTCCGCGACTGGGCAACTCTCGTCCTCTCCGACCCCTATAATCCAACGGAAATTGAGTGGCCGCTCGGCTTTCTTCGTTCAAGTTGGCTCAAATGATGGCGTTCGCGGAGATCCGCTTTACCACCTCGTAAAGGCTAATCCGCTCTGGCGCGGGATCTTCATTGAGCCGGTCGACTATTTGTTCAGGAGACTCGTCGCAAACCACGGTCCAAGCGAGCGATTTGTGTTCGAACAAGTTGCGGTAGCCGAACAAGCTGGTGAGCGCGACTTCTACTACGTTTCCGAACAGGGGTCCAAAGATCCGGGGGTCCCCCAGATGAGTGATCAACTCGGGTCGTTTGATCGCTCGCACATCACGAACCATTCTGCGCTGCTGAATCCCTATATCGTTTCAAAGAAGGTCCGCTGTGAACCACTTGAGGCACTTCTCAACAGGCACAATGTCGGGCACATTGACATTATTCACATTGACGCGGAGGGGTACGACTGCCACATCTTGCGTCAAATCGACTTCGAAAAACATAATCCGCGTTTTGTTCTGTTTGAACATGCGCACCTCAGGGGTGACGCTCTGACTGAAAGTCGAGAAATTTTAAAGTCGCAGGGGTACAAATTGGTCAATTGCGGTCTGGATACGCTTGCAATGGGTTAAGTCACGACGGCGAAACTAAATGGCTGGTCGCAATAAGTCACAGCCTTGCTGCGAGATTGGAACTGCGAACGTCTGTGCGTGTTATTTTGACCAGGTCCCGCGGCCCCCGGAGAGATAAATGATTCGGCACGAGGCAACCGCTTGCACGAAGCTTGTCCGGCTCTAACATCGTTTTAGCCCTGGCTTGGTGAAAACAAAACGCGGGTGTTTGCTGCTGTGCGAATATTGCACGTGACCCCGTACATGCATCCTCGAGCGGGGGGACCGCCGGTAGTTGTCGAGAATTTCGTCCGTGAGACTAGGAAACTCGGGCACCTACCGGAGATCATTTCAACGCCGCTTTATTGCGATGGCGACCAATCAACTCTGCTGCAGCGACTAAATGAACTTGCTCCGACCACTTTTCTCCCTGGGTGGAGATCTTTCGATGTACTCCAGCGGCTGGCTCGGCGTCAGCTTGCCGCGAGCATTCGAAGTGCCGAAATCGTCCATGTTCATACGCTTTGGAATCCGATCAATATCGTGGTGCGGCGAGAATGTGCTCGTCATCAGCGGCCGTACGTACTGATGCCCCATGGAATGCTTGATCCTTATTCATTGACGATACGGCGGTGGAGGAAGGCATTTTATCTTTGGGCGATGGAACGCCGAAATCTCTCCAATGCACAGCGACTGATCTACACCACTCCTGAAGAAGTGCGTTTGGCAACGATGGAGCTTTCATCACTCCCAAGGGCAGTCGTTATTCCGCTTGGAGGTGATGCGCCTTGCGGAAATTGTTACGATTTAGCTTCCGCATTTTTTGACCGATTTCCCAGGGCGCGGGGTCGCCGTCAACTTCTCTTTTTTGGACGCCTACACTTCAAGAAAGGACTCGACCGAATTTTAGCAATACTTCCTTCGGTGGTTAGGGTTTGCCCCGACGTGCTGCTTACAATCGTCGGGGACGGATCGCCGAAGTTTGTGACTCTGCTCAACAGGATAATTTCGGCGCAGCGGCTCGAAAGGAATGTTCTGATGACGGGAAGACTTGAAGGAGCGATGAAGTGGGGAGCGTATGCGTCAGCTGAGCTCTTTGTGTTGCCTTCCCGACAAGAAAACTTTGCCATCACGGTAGCCGAAGCGATGCAGATGGGAATCCCAGTGATCATCAGCAACAAAGTAAATACTTGGCCACACGTAAAGGAAGCTGGTGCGGGTCTCATCGTGGACGATGGTGGGATCGAAGTCGAACTTGAGAAGGCCTTGTTGTCGTTATTAAGAGATGGCGCGGGAGCCCGGCTAATGGGTAGGCGGGGCCAAGAGTATGCGCGCAGAAATTTGACATGGACGCGGGCTACGACTTGTCTCATGAAGTGTTACGATGAAGTGGTCGCTGGCTGGCGTCGCGCTTATTGAGGACGAAGGATATTTGGAGTGAACGACCGACTGGGCATATGCCGGGCGGGATGGTTCGCAAGCTATCATTGACGATTTGAAACCAGTCGCCCCTTGATCATTCTCGGCCTCAACGCCTTCCACGGCGATTCCGCAGCCGCGCTCGTCGGCGACGGCGAGCTTGTTGCCGCGGCGGAAGAGGAGCGATTTCGCCGCGTGAAACATTGGGCCGGTTTTCCGTCCCAGGCGATTGCCTACTGCCTGAAGGAAGGGGGACTCGCGCTTTCGAATGTTCAGCATGTCGCGGTCAATCAGGACGGCCGTGCCAATTTCCTCAGGAAGCTTGCCTATCTGGTGACTCACCGCCCGAATCTCAGACTTGTTGTCGGCCGACTCAAGAACCGGCGAGCGCGAGAGGGTATCCCTGAATTGCTGGCAGCAAGCCTTCCTGGCGAGTGTTTCCATGGCGAGGTTTACCACGTCGAACATCACTTGGCGCATCTTTCCTCCGCCTTCCATGTTTCGCCTTTCGAAGAGGCGGTCGCCCTCTCAGTCGATGGTTTCGGCGATTTCGCCAGCGGCGCCTGGGGTGCCGGCAAGGGCGCCACTCTACGCGTCGATGGACAGGTCTACTTCCCGCACTCGCTGGGCATCTTCTATCAGGCACTGACGCAATATTTGGGATTCCCGCATTATGGCGATGAGTACAAGGTCATGGGCCTCGCGCCCTACGGCAAGCCGGCGTTCATGGATGCTATGCGCAAGATTGTACGGCTCAAGCCCGACGGAACCTACGAGCTCAATCTCACCTATTTTCGCCATCACAAGGAGCTGGTGTCGTATGAATGGGCGAGCGGCTCACCTGGATTTGCCGATTTGTTTGCGCCCGCACTAGTGACATTGCTGGGACCGCGCCGTGTACCCGCCGACCCGCTCGATGATCGGCATCGAGACATCGCGCGCTCGGTCCAATCCATGTACGAGGAGGCGTTCTTCCATTTGGCCCGCCGGTTGCAGGAGCGCTACGGGCTTAAGGATCTCGCGCTTGCGGGTGGTTGCGCCATGAATTCGGTTGCCAATGGCAAAGTTCGGCGGATGACGGGGTTCAAGCGGGTCTACGTGCAATCGGCGGCAGGCGATGCCGGCGGAGCGATCGGCGCAGCCTTCGCACTGTGGCACAAACTCGGCGGTGCTCGATCGTTCGTAATGGACCATGCCTATTGGGGCCCACAATTTCGTTCGCACGAAATCCAGGCGCTGATCGCCGCACGAGAATCCGAGATCGAGGAGGCCGGATGCTCGGTCGAGAACATCTCGGACGAGGCAGAGTTATGCCGGCGGACGGCGACCGCAGTCGCCGAAGGCAAAGTGGTGGGCTGGTTCCAAGGCCGAATGGAATGGGGTCCGCGGGCGCTCGGCAATCGTTCGATCGTCTGCGATCCGCGCCGGGCCGACATGAAGGCTATTTTGAATGCTAAGGTCAAGCGCCGGGAATCCTTCCGTCCGTTTGCGCCCTCGGTGCTTGAGGAAGCAGTGGCAGACTGGTTTGAAGAAGATGACGCCGTTCCCTTCATGATGCAGGTGTTCCAGATCCGCGAGCAGAAGCGGGCCCTCATTCCGGCGGTCACCCACGTCGACGGCTCCGGGCGGCTGCAAACGGTTTATGGTCACACCAATCCGCGATACCACCGACTGATCAGCGCTTATCGCGACCTAACCGGCGTGCCGATGGTACTCAACACCTCGTTCAATGAGAATGAGCCCGTGGTGTGCGAGCCCAAGGAGGCGCTTGATTGTTTTCTCCGCACCAACATGGATGTGTTGGTGATGGGCGAGACGATGCTATTCCGATAGAATGGGATTTAGAACCTTTCGGCGACAGGC